>Ga0302324_100019231_pt1 | contig 13425 bp, 10 predicted proteins | sample Palsa_T0_1_FD_201949 | JGI IMG/M metagenome (GOLD analysis project Ga0302324, IMG submission 201949) | Peat permafrost microbial communities from Stordalen Mire near Abisko, Sweden - Palsa_T0_1 | ecosystem: Environmental > Terrestrial > Soil > Palsa > Peat permafrost | place: Sweden: Abisko...
CTGTTTATTGCGCCAGTGGTTGCAGGATTGATCGCCGGTGCAGTGCTCGGGTTGCGCTGGCTGCGCCCCTCGGAGTTTCGACTGGACGTGTTGCCGCCGGGCTCTGCTTCCTCCGATTTCCATCTCGTCGACTTCGACGGCCATCCGCGCTCGCTTGCAGACTATCGAGGGCAAGTGGTCGTGATCTTCTTCGGCTATGTGCATTGCCCGGATGCCTGCCCGGCCGAGCTCTTCAAACTTGCGCAAGTGATGAAGCGATTGGGACCGGCAAGTGCGCATGTGCAGGTGCTGCTCATCACGCTCGACCCGCAGCGAGATACGCTTCCGATTCTAAAAGGCTATGTAACCTACTTCGATCCACGCTTCGTGGGCTTGAGCGGCACCGAGGCTCAGATCGATGAGGCCGCGGCGAGCTTTTATGTCGCACACGCTAATGTTCCGGTCGACGGCGACTACTCAGCTATCGATCATTCCACCGCGACTTATGTGCTCGACGCGCTGGGTCGCCGCCGCCTGATCGGCTCCATGAGCACCAGCATCGATGACTTTGCTCATGACATCGAAAGACTCACTCACTGACTCGAAGGCGCTCTCCTCGACTGCTCCCGGATATATTGAAAAATATCGTTCACCTGCGCGCGCGTCAGCGTCTCGAAACGCGGCATTCCCTGTTGCAGCAGCGTGCCATCATGCACCACGGCCCAGAGACCACTAGGATCAAGCGCTATCGGTGAGGCACGAAGATCCGGAGCCGGTCCTGCCGAAACCGCACCAACGCCATGGCACAGGGCGCAGCCGGCAAAAAGTTGCTCACCGGAAGCGACAGCGGTCGGGTCGAGGTGCAGTGCCGGATTATCGAGCAAAGTCACTTTTGCGAAGCGCGGCGGTGTGGGGCCAAGCACCTCCTTGCCGTCGAGCGCGAAGGTCAGCAGACGGCGAGGAGCGACGAACGACCAACCTGTCAGCATTGCGGAGCCACCCGCTCCGGCGCCCCCGCCATAGCCTACGAGAACCGAGATGTATTGCGTACCGTCCAGGGAGAAACTGATCGGTGCACCGTTGATCCCGAGCCCTGCGTAGAACCGCCACAGCAATTTTCCGGTCGTCGCGTCCCAAGCAGAAAAGTAGCCATCACCGGTGCCCTCGAACACCAGCCCGCCGGCGGTGGACAGCACGCCTCCGTTCCAGATCGTATCCTGGGGGACTTCCCATGCCTTCTTCTGCGTCACCGGATCCCAGGCGAGCAGCGAAGCGATCGGCGTCCCTGGCGCGGGCGGTATCAAGGCTGCCGCGACACCCGCATTCTCCACCTCGCCCGCTTTCGCGGCCCCTTTGCGGATCGTCATTCCGTCGTGCTTCACCGGGACATAGATCAATTTGGAGAGCGGGCTGAAGGATTGCGCCTGCCAGGTATGGGCGCCGGACGCGCTCGGGAAGAGGATCGTCACGCCATGCTGGTAGCGCATGTTCGGTGCCTCCACCGGACGGCCGGTCTTGAGGTCGACATATTTCGCCCAGGTCACCTTCACGATCTTGCCGGCGGAGAGCAGTTTGCCCGTCTGCCGATCGAGCACGTAGAGAAAACCATCCTTCGGTGCTTGCATCAGCACCTTGTGCGGCGTGCCGCCGATGGTGAGATCCGCCAGCGTCATCTGCATCGCGCAATCGAAATCCCACGCATCGCGCGGTACCACTTGATAGTGCCAGAGATATGTGCCGGTATCCGCGTCGAGTGCCACGATGGAGGCGGTGTAGAGATTGTCGCCGCCGCCCGGGCTGCGCTTTTCTGCGTCCGACGGGCCAGCATTGCCGGTGCCGATATAGATCCGGTTGAGATCGGGATCGAAGGTAATTCCGTCCCAGACTGCTCCGCCGGTGCCGGTCTTCCAGTATTCGCCGTGCCAAGTCGCGGCCGCCCGTTCCTGCGCCGGATCGCCCTTGTTCTGCTGCGGCGAGCCGGGAGCCGTGTAGAACCGCCAGCTCTGCTTGCCGGTCGCCTGATCATAGGCCGTGACGTAACCCCGCATGCCGAAATCCGCACCCGCCTGGCCGATGATCACCTTGCCGCGGAAGGTGCGCGGCGCGCCGGAGACAACTTGCGGCGAATCCTTCGGGACGGTCTCGACGACCCAGAGCAGCCTGCCGTCCTTGGCGTCGAGTGCGAACAGCCGTCCATCGAGCGCTGCCGAGAAGATGCGGCCGTTATCATAGGTGGGGCCGCGATTCACTGCGAAGAGGTCACGCATCTTGGCGGGATTGAAATTCCAGATCTCAGGATCGTATTTCCACAGCAGCCTTCCGGTCCGCGCGTTTACCGCATAAACCGCGCCGTAGCTGCCGGTGAAGAATACCGTGCCGCCAACCTCGATCGGCGTCGCCTCGAGCCCCGCCTCACCGGGCAGATCGACCTGCCAGGCAAGCCCCAGGCGGCCTATGGTGGCGGGAGAGATCTGGGCTTCCGGGCCGAAATTCGTTTCGTACGGGTTGGCACCATGATCCGGCCAATCGGTTGGTGCGGCGGCCGTAGGCGGCGGGCTTTGCGCAAGTGCGGGCTGGCCGCCAGTGGCCACTAGCAGGCATGCTGCCGCGAAACAGAATCTTAATCTAAACATACGCACGCTAACGCATTCGCAAGCAAAGCAACGCATGTCTCGATGGTTGAAGTAATCTGGACCGAGCCTGCGCTGAATGACCTGGATGCAATTGCCGACTATATTGCACTTTACAATTCAACTGCTGCTCGCGATCTTGTACAGCGAATGTTTAATCGCATGGACCAACTGATCGATCATCCTGACAGCGGGTCGAAACCTGTTGAGCTTCGCGGTTGGCGGTACCGCCGGCAAATCGTCGAACCGCCATGCCGAATATTCTACCGCCACGAAGCTGATGCTGTGTACGTGCTGTATGTGATGCGTGGTGAACGGAAATTGTGGTCTCGCGCCTTGGCGAGGCGCGGCAAAAAAGCGAAATGACCCAAGGCAGCCTGATAAGGTCTATTGCACGACCACGGGGACTTCCGCCGACCAGATGACCTTGCCTCTTCGTCCTACCGCTCCTTGTAACCAGAGGGCGCCGCCTGGGCGAGGGCCTCTTGCTGAGCTGGTGGGATGAACGCTGGGACCCCTTCGATATCATAGGCTGCCGAAATTCCGTGATAATCTCCCGTCACCGGGTCCCGTAGGCCGTCGGCAGCTCGCTTGAACGCGTTGTAGAAGCTCGGGCATTGGAAGTTCATGCCTTGCTCGAAGTGACGACTTGGACCCCAGATATTGAAGATCTCGCGCCAATCCTCGTAGCCGCCAATGATGCCTTTCAGCGAACCGTCCCGCTGGATTTGAAGGCGAAGGCGCGCGTCGTAGAGCGTGAGACGGATGGAGCCGCCATCTTCGACGGTGATCTGCTTCGTCGGCTGGGTAGTGATGACGCCATTTTGGATCTTGGCATGAACCCGGACAAAATATTGGGTGAGTGCCGGGTCATCCGACACACGGAACGTGTACTTGGGCAGGATCTCCGTCCCTGTCGAGTTCCTTACCATCGGATCGCGGCTATATAAGAGAGTGACATCGACGCTGTCGTCGTTCTGCTCATCCTTGATCCCACTTACCTCGACGATAAGAGACATCGCACCGCTCTTAACGAGCTCGGCGTGAGACATGGTGAGCAGACCCTTGTGTTTGAAGCCTGGAATGCAGCCGATGACCGTGAAGTACTGGTTGTCGATCCCAATGCGCCCGTCCTCTGAGAGATAATTCTTATGCGGACGCACGCCCGCACGTGGCGTGCCGGTGCCATTGTCGCCGTCGAGGTTGAACCCGCGGGCGATCTTCGATTGTGGAGTGGCATGCCCGGGGTCGCGTACGACACCCGGAAGTTTGCACACATTCATTCTTTCGGGACCCCGAAAAAGCGGTCCATCGGGCGTTTGAAAAACACCGCCCTTGCTGTCCAGATCGGCCTTGACCTTGGCGGCCTCGTCCGCCGACATGAGGCGATAGAATTCGTCCTCGGTCGGCCCGGCGTTCAGAACGGGGCATTGATCGTCCGACACGTCGGTCGCCCCTACAAACCAAGTCACAATGAAGGCCTTCGTCTGACCGCGGGTCTGCCGAGGGATGAGCTTCGCAGCAGACGGCTTTGTCTCCGCACCGTCTCCCTCGTAGTTCAGCCATTTGATGTTATTGAAGTTCAGCACGAACAACTGCTCGGGAGACTCTTCCGTCACGGGACAATCAAGGCTCACATCCTTGAGCGAGTATTCAAAGAAGGCCGGAATGCTCGGCGGTCGCGGGCCCGCCTCGAACCATGGCCGTGCCAAGTCCGCCGACTCGGCGTATTTTAGGTCCGCAATCTTCGAGCCGCTCTGGCACCGCCCCATGAGCGGTTTCAGCAAAGGGCTGTGCTTGTCGAGCGCGAGCGCAAGCTTGCCGGCGCCTTCGTGCGGGGCTTGCGGCCCTGTGAACCAAAGGCTTTTCTTACCGATAGTAATAGGTCGAAGATGCGGCGTATTGGTCCAGTATTGCGCCTCAAGCTTGACCCACCCCTTGTACTTATCGCTTAGGACGTCTCCAGTCAGGCCGGGCACCTGCAGAAAGCTCTCACCTACATAGGCAGACGCGGTGCCGGGGGAAATGCTTAGGGCAATCGCTGCGATAGCGGCTCGCGCGATCATCGCAGTCGGATATCGAAGCCCTGTGCCTGCGGTTATCTTCATATCTCACCCCCCCCCAATGGTGCGGAGACAAATTTTCAGTAGTTTCTTAGCATGGATCATCTTCCAATGTAAATTCCGCTGCGGCAGTATCGATCCTGAGCGGCATCTCAGCCACCTTTGTGTCCGAACGCTTGGTAGCGTGAAGGTTTCACATGGCAGTGCAGCAGACAGCAACGCCCGAGAGCAACATCGATCTGCGGTAACACCCCACTGGCGCTCGATCCGGCCACAAGAAGCTGTTCATTTGTTGCCGGATTCGTCTGCCTTGAGCCAGCGTAGCAGCTCGCGGCGACGGCGGAACATTAGAGTCTTGCCTTGTTCGTTGTCCCATGGACGAACTCCAAGACCTGTTGCTACGCCCCGATGGCCAGCCTCGATCAATGCCTTGATTTGGGATGGTGGCTCAGTCGAAGCGTTGAGATGCGGCTGTAGAAAGCGCGCGAAGTGAAACATCGTGTCAAGTCCACCCAAGTCTGCGGATTCAATGGGGCCGGTAACCGCCAGCCGACGGCCAATCGAGTTTCGAACGATGGAATCAATCGCTTCCGCCGAGGCATAGCCTGCGGCCCACAACGACCAAGCTTCGCGCAATGCGGCAAACTGAATACGGTTGCCGATGAAGCCGGGAAGTTCGTGGTCAATGACAACAGGTTCTTTCCCGGCCGCCTTTAAGTCGCGACACAGCCGTTCGATCACGTTGGGCGCGGTTCGCGGGCTGCCACAAACTTCTACCAGTGGCAACAATTGGGGCGGGTACCAGAAATGAGCCGCGACGACGCGTGCCTTATTAATAACCAAAGCGTCCAGTTCGCTCGCAGGGTGTCCGCTCGATGATGCGAGGGTCGCCTCCGGCGCGCAAATCTTGTCGAGCTGCGCAAATATATTGCGCTTGAGGGACATATCCTCTGGCACTGCCTCGAAAACGAGCTCTGCCGGCGCGGCATGGCTGATGTCCGTGGTGGGCATGACACGTGCTCGTGCCGCCGCCGCATTGTCTGGTTCCAATAGACCGGCATCGACGAACTCCGCCAGACTGGCGCGAATACGCTCCTGCGACTCGGTCAGACTGGTTTTACTTCTGCCGATCAAGTGCACAATCCAGCCGCCTTTGGCCAGCACTTCGGCAATCCCGTGGCCAATGACACCGTTGCCGACAACGGCGGCGATGCGGTTGTTTGTATTCATCTTAGTTCGTCGCCAGAGACGCCAGATTCAGGCCGGCGAGGGACCTCCCCGGAATTTGAGGGCCACTAGTGGAAAAAAGTTGCCTATTGTCCGGCAACACAACATTTGTGTCATTCGATGAGCTGTAGGGCGCCGTCGCGGATGCGTTGATACTTCGACGGGTGCTCGTTGTCGGGCAGGTCACTGTCGGTGTTGAAAGCGGCCGCCACTGCTGCGCCGGTGTCCGGATTCAAAAACATAAAGGCCCGAAAGCCCGCTTGGTTCCCCGTATGCCCGACAAACGTCGTCTGCCCGCGGCGAACCGAAAAGAAAGACAGGCCCACCGAATCTTCATCGACTTCGGAGCCATCTTGGACTGTTGGATAGAGCGGCTTCCACATTTCGGTCAGAGTCGAATGTTCTAGAACCGTGTCATAGAGACGGCGTGTGACTGGATCGCCATGGCTCAATCCGGTCAAAAAGGCCAGGTAGGAGACTAGATCGGTGAGCGGCGCATTCCAGCCGCCATTCGGCATGGTAATGCCTGGATCGAAGTCGGTCCCGTTGTCCACCGTCACGTCGTGGCCGCTGCTGTCGCGCCGGTGCGTGTAGTTGTGCGATCGATCGGCTGCGAGGTAGTAGGGCGTGGCTGCAAAATAGCTACGGGTCATACCCAGCGGATTGAAAATGTTTTTCTGCACATAGACTTCCCACGGGTCGCCGCTGAGCTGCTCAATGACGCGGGCCAAATAAATGAAGCCTGGGTTGGAGTAGCTATAGCGCGAGCCCGGCGGGAAAGACACTTCCTGGTAAGGCATCATTGCCACTAGCTGGTTCCAAGTCGTGGGCTCGAACGGCTCCCAGGGCTTGCCCTGCTTATAGGGCCAAGTGGGATCCTGGAATCCTGCCGAGTGGGACATCAGCATGCGCAGTGTGATCGCATCCATTGACCCAAAGGGATCGTGCACCTGCCGCAGCTCGGGGACATAGGCCGTGATGCGATCGTCGAGAGTGAGTTTTTTCCGATCGCGCAGCTGCATGATCGCGATTGCTGTAAGGGTCTTGGTAATCGAGCCATAGTGATAAATGCTTTGCAGCGAAATCGGCACGTCATGCTGGCGATCGGAGTATCCGAACTCGTGGTGGGCGAGCATTCGGCCGTCCTTTACGAGCACGATTCCCGCGCCTACGATCCCATCCGCCGCCGCGAGCGCATCAAACGATTGGATATAGGCTGACCACCTGGCTGGTGCAGGCGCTACCGGCGGGCGTGCTTCCGAGACGCATGGCAGCAGGCATGCCACGGATGCAAGTAATAGGCAAACCCGCCTTATGCCGCAGATCTTAAGGGCCAGCATCGCACATTCAGTCTCGTAGCCAGTTGTCGAATCGTAGTCTAGCAAGAACGACGGAACGGGGATGGGCCTGTCCGTTGGCCGGTCTAGAATTGAGAGTCATCATGGCCGTCTATGAGATGGGATTAAGGGCAAACGGCGCCTTGAGCTGCGGCCGCAGCCCCGTTGTAAAGCACGGGTATACTTTCGTGGGGAGGAATCGAATGCTTGCGCGCAGCGCCGTACTTTTTCTGCTGCTGGTCCGCATTGCGCACGCACAGGCGACCGACTACCACGTGCACTATGCGGCCACCACCCCGGAGCTCGTCACGATCGCGCTGCGGCCCGCTGCGCCGCTGACGGCGCCGCTTCCCCTGATCATGCCGCGTACCTATCCCGGTGGTTACGCTCAGATTCCCTACGACGATTTCGTCTCGCATGTCGTGGCCAGGAGCGCGGACGGCAAGCTGCTGGCGGTGGTGCGTGATCCGGATGGTCCGCGCTGGATGCTGGGGCAGGCCGGTGATGCCGTCGCCTCGGTTGAGTACACCGTGAATATCGCGCGCATGGAAGGTGCCGTGCAGGACGCGGTTGCCACCTCGAAGCATCGCAGCGGCTACCTTGCGCTGCTGGGCTATTCGATCTTCGCCTACCTCGAGAGTAGCGAGGATCGCCCGATTCATTTGCAAGTCGACGCGCCGCCGGGCTGGCCGGTGCTTTGCACCTTGGCGCCTAAGTCGCCGGCGCCGTTGGGCGCTAGCACGGCCACTGCCATGGATTACTACGAGCTGGCGGACTCGCAAATTCTCATGGGCCCCGATTTCAAGGTGACCAAGCTCGACGGAGCGATACCGCTGTTCATGGCGATCTACTCGGAAGGCGAGGTCGATGAGGTGCTCGAAGGCCGCCTGGCGCGCGAGGCGCTCGATCGTGTGCAGACCTACTTCGGCGACGCCCCGATTCCGCAGTACACCGTGCAGCTAGAGGTGTTGCGGCCGCTGCCGGCCCACCATTACGGCTTCAGCCAGGAGCATATCGAAAGCGGCACCTTCAGTCTGTCCCTCGATGCGGCGCTTACAGGGCGCTCGCCCGCGCGCGAACTCGAACGCCTGCAGTTCAACTACGCGCACCACATGGCGCATTCGTGGATACCGAAGCGCGCCTACGGCGTGGGCTACCGCCCGTTCAGCTGGGAGATGGCGCCGGTGATCGACACGATTTGGTTCAACGAAGGGTTCGGCCGCTATGCGGCGATTCAGGCCATGGCGGCCGGCATGCCGCGGGAGCAGGGGCAGGCCTTTCGCGACTCGCAGATGCGCTCACTGAAGCATGTCATCGACGCCGCACCGCCCTTCATTCGGCGTATGCCGCTCGACGTACTGTCGCGCTAGGCCTCATTTCTATATTCGGCCGACTTTCGCACCGGGCGCAACGTGTTCGCGCGTGGTGCGCTGATGGCGGCGGAAATGGACGATAGGATTCAAGCGCAAAGCCAGGGGGGGAAATCGCTGCGCGAGGCGCTGCGCTGGCTGCTTAGCTGGAGCGCGCAGCATCCAGGACCCTTCGAAACCAAAGATTTGGCCGGTTACTTCGCCACCGCGACCGGCGTAGATGTTGCCGATATACTTGTGCATTGGCAACGGCCCCTGGACTCACCATGACGCATCGACAGCTTCGATCTTGGCTGCTCACGCTCTGCTGCGCGTTCGCGAGTGCCGGCGTGCCGGCGGCGCCCGAGGCGAATCAAGTCAGCCAACTTAAAATAACCCTGCTCTCCACCATGCTGGCGGATGATGGTATCGGCGAGTGGGGATTCGCAGCCCTGGTGGAGGCAGATGGCCGCAAGCTTCTGATCGATACGGGCGCGCGGCCGGATACGGTGCTGCAAAACGCCAAGGAACTGAAAATCGACTTAAGCCAGGCCCATGCGGTGGTCTTAACTCACTTTCACAATGATCATGTCGGCGGCCTCATGACGTTGCGTACCAGCTTGAAAACGCAGGATCCCGCAGCGCTATCGACGGCCTATGTGGCCCGCGGCATTTTCTACAGTCGACCCGACGAGCAGGGCGAAGGCAACGTCATGATTGCCATGAAGCCAAAATTCGAAGCCACGGGCGGCGAGTTTGTAGAACAAACCGGCATGACGCAGATCATGCCGGGCGTCTGGCTGACAGGGCCGATTCCGCGAGTTTATCCGGAACGCAACTGGAGCGGTTCTGGCCAGGTGCGCACCCCGCAAGGGTTGGTTGAAGACAACGTGCCGGATGATCAATCGTTGATCATCGATACGGCACAAGGGCTCATCGTGGTGACGGGCTGCGGCCATGCCGGCATCGTCAACATTCTGACGGCGGCCGATCGGCAGTTTCACAAGCCAACCATGGCTGTGATCGGTGGCGTGCACCTGTTCCGCGCCACCGATACTCAGGTCGATTGGACCGGGGACAAAATGAAAGGGTTCGGGGTGCGCTATTTCATCGGCGCACATTGCACCGGCATCGAGAGCGTCTATCGGCTGCGCACACGAATTGGACTTAGCCGGCAAACTGCCGTGGTGGGTGCGGTGGGCGCCACCTTTGTTATGGGTGAGGGCATTCACCCGGGGCGGCTGGCGCAGTAGTCGCTGTCTACGGAAGGATGGCGAGGCTCAACGTGCATCGCGCCACGTACTTTCGAGTTTGCCGCCAGGATGAATGGTCACCGCTCGCCGCGTCACGTTGCTTCAAGTTTATTGCCGCCGCCGTGTGTCGGCGGCGAGGCGCCCAACAACATAAAGGCCGCGAAGGCCGAGAATCCGGCAACGGCGAAGAAGGCGGGCGTGTAGCTGCCGTGCAGATCGTAGACCAAGCCGACGAAAAATGGCGCCGCCGCCGAGACCGCATTGCTGAAAGGCATCTGAGCGCCGAGGATGGAGGCGAAAGCATCCGGACCAAAGTAATTGGCCACCGTTGCGTGCCAGCAGGTGAGGGCACCGCCAGAGCCAAATCCGAGCATGCCGGTGAACAAATACATGGCGCTGGCACCGTGCGCTTGCGTCGCCACTAAAATCGCGACACTCATCATCAAAATGCACGCGGTCCAGGCGTTGCGCGGTTCCGCACGGTCACACAGAAATCCGATGCTGAGCTTGCCAACAATGGTGCAGACGGCGAACAAACTCATCGCGGCGGCAACGGACTCGGCCGAATGACCGAGATCGCGAAGGTGCGGAACGGCGTGCGCCAAGGCGGCGGTCGATGAGGCAGATTCACCCACAGCGGCCAGGCTGACCAGCCAAAGCGCCGGCGTCTTCACTGCCTCGCGAATAGTCCAGCGTTCCCGCGTGCGGTAGGTCGAACCACGGGCAACGCCACCAGACCCGGCAGCAGCCCGACCGCGTGTGCCGACCATGCCGCCATCGGGCACTTGCCCGCGATCGCTGGGTCGATTTTTGACGAACAGCAGCGCCACCACGGCAGCCAAAACGCCCGTGGCGAGCACGAAATACCACGCGGCGCGCCAGTCGCCATGCGTCGCGACAATGATATTCGTCAGGACGGGTGCAGAGATCAGCCCGCCTACACCGCTGCCCACTAACACCAAAGACAGGGCCAACACTCGTCTGCTCTCGAACCAGGCGGTCGCGCAGGTTTGCGCAGGAATCAGTGCGCCGAAGCCGTTGCCTAGTCCGACAATCAGCCCGTAGGCAAGGACGAATTGCCACCCCTCGCTGACCCACACGGCAAGCAAAGCGGCGCCGAGCGCGACGAACAACGAACCGATGATCAGGGTCAGGCGCACGCCACGAGCAGCAATGACACGCGCGACGATCGGCGCAGCCAAGCCGTTGACGATGATGTAGACGGTGGAACCAAGTCCAAGTGTTCCACGGCTGAGATGCAGCGACTTCGCCAGGGCCGCATTAATGACGCTGGCGCCGACGAAGGTGACACCCAGATTAACAGCAACGATGGTTGCGAGTGCAATCAGCAGCTTCCAACCGTAGAAACCGCCCCCGGTCGTTGCTGCAACTGCTCGAACCGGATGATCTCCCTTGCCTTCCTGCGTCATGCCCATTTGGTCCAGATCTCGGAGGCAGGAAAATTTCGAGTAACCGTCTGATGCTCCCGATTGGTCGCCTGCGCGGCCACCCATGATGCCATGCAAGCAACACCATCCGCCACCTATCAGGGTTTTCCATCGTGGCACCAGATAAGCAGTAGGTGGTAGCCTATCGACTTATTCAAACGGAGTGTTTTATGACTACGATTACCGTTTCGCTAAATGGCCCTCTCAAAGTCGACAGCGCGGATGCCACAGTCGTTGACTGGAACGGCGCCGCGTATCCAATAACCAAGCGCCCGTTTTTCCTCTGCCGATGCGGTGCCTCGACCAATAAGCCCTTCTGCGATGGCACCCATTCAAAAATGGGATTCAAAGCTGCTGAAGCGGCAGTTCCTGGGAGTTCGGATAAGCCTGCCCGATAAGAATTATAACGGCGCCTGGACTCCGTTTTTCGGGCGGATGTCGCGTGCACCTTTGCCTCACTGAAAAGCCGGGATGACCTCGGTTGCAAAGGTCTCTGCATACTCGACGAATTTTGCAGACGGCAAGCCAGGCGGCATCATCATCATAACGTGCTCGAGTGGCATGCGAGCCTGCTTGGCCTTCAATGCCGCGATAGCGGCCTCAGGTGTCTTCACCTGCAAAAGGCCGCTCGCCTTAAAGTCCTCGAGGCTCATTCGCGTCAAGCCTTCGACACCTTTATCTTCGTTGAACCAATCACCGTAGGTATTGTTAACGTGATGGAAATAGGGGGCTAGCTCCGCCTCGGCCTTTTCCGGATCGCGTGCGACGACAAAGAACAAATCCGTGCTTCGCACGCGGGCAGAAGCTTGATGTTTTCCCTGCTCACGCAGCTTGGCCGCATACAGATCACATAGGTCAGCATTGCCTATAAAGCCATCCCCGTATTGAGCAACGCGTCTCATTGATTTCTCGGTGAAGCTGCCGATATAAAGCGGAATGCGCTCTTGTAGAGGGCCCGGAACTATCTTAGCCCCACGAAACCGGAAAAAAGCTCCCTCAAAATCGAACTCCTCGCCGGCCCAAAGGCGCGTCACGACTTGCAGCCACTCGTCGAACAGTCGCCCGCGTTTGGTAAAGTCGACACCGAAGGTGGCATATTCGCGTTGGCGATAGCCGATCGCAAGTCCGACCTCGAGTCGACCCCCCGAAAGTATGTCGAGGACTGCGCAGTCCTCTGCGAAGCGCACGGGATGATAGAGCGGCGCAAGTGCGATTGCGGGACCTAGCTTTAGTCTTCGCGTACGCGTGGCGATAGCTGTCAGGGCAATCAACGGAGAGGGCATGTAGCCATCCTCGGCGAGATGGTGCTCCGGAACCCAGGCTCCTTGAAAACCCGCGGTCTCGCTCCAGGCGACTATGTCAAGAATCTCAGCATAAAGGTCTTGCCAAGGCCGTCTCCACTGCATCGGGTTGCGAAAGTCATACAGGTAGCCGAACGTCAATTTTTCAGGCAAGGCCGCCGTCCCCGTTCAACGTGGTTCAACCGACATGGGAGGTCTCCTAAAACCATGGCAACCCTATGACGTGGCAGCGATCGACTTCGCGACGTGATCGAACCACTGAGAGGCGGTTCCCGGAAAAAGCGTTGCATAGGAGATCGCCAGCCAAATGAAGGCAAACGGAAATGGCCAGCGCAGACGATGCTTGTTCCAGTCGAAAAAAATGACAATTGCCAGGATCGCTAACTCCAAGATATAGGTCGGGTGCATGGAAAAGATCAGCCCATCTATGCCAGTCCATATCAGGGCGAACATACGCGCGATCGCAGGCAGAAGGCCGGCCAACAGCGTTGTCGAGATTAGACGCGAGTGAACGTGCCGATCTTTGCGCAGAAAGATGGCGCCCGCGTAACAAATGGTGAACAACGGCAGGGCTGTCACATCCGAATAGACAAATAGCTTGGCGATTTCAAAGGGCATAGGGGCGCCTTTTCCAGAGAGCAGCAGGGCCATCATGTGCCAGCTGCTCGCTATCAAGATCGCAAATATCAGGATCGACGACCAACCTATGACACGATGCCAGTAAAACTGGCGAGAGCGTATTAGAGCCGCCTGCGCTAGCACCAGTACCAGCCAGCCTGTGGAGGCTGCGCCGTGCACCATGTGCGCGGCATCCGTGCTGCCCAGTCTGGAAAAGAAA
>Ga0302324_100019235_pt1 | contig 13424 bp, 10 predicted proteins | sample Palsa_T0_1_FD_201949 | JGI IMG/M metagenome (GOLD analysis project Ga0302324, IMG submission 201949) | Peat permafrost microbial communities from Stordalen Mire near Abisko, Sweden - Palsa_T0_1 | ecosystem: Environmental > Terrestrial > Soil > Palsa > Peat permafrost | place: Sweden: Abisko...
ATAGTAGCCATAATAGGCACCATTGATAAATGGTGGAAGATTGCCGTATTGATCGCCGCCATTGCCATAACCACGGGTGATGCGAAGAAAATTTTCCTGTCCGGCGCCGTCAAAGCCTTGTTCGATGATGTCGTGAACATAATTATCCGCAAGCGGCTTGACCCACGCGACCAAAGAGATGCTGTTCGTGAAATGCAGGCCGGGAGCATCTTTCACGGTCAAAGAGCCGGTGTAACCGTCAAAGGCCACCGCCTTGTCACCCGCCGGGAAGCCAGGATAACTGGGACCGGCTTGGGCGGCCACGGCACCCCAGCCATTGGTGCCATTCGCCGAACTCCCTAAACTGCCAGAATTGGCGGCGAACGGCAAGGTGGCGGGGTTGGGCGCAGTGATGGCAGGCTCATCAAAATTCCAGTAGCCAGCCGGTTGGGCGGCCAGGATTGTTGCGTCGTAGGTGGCCGGCGTCGCGGCAGCCGCGTAGTGCGCGGCAATCGTAGCCGGTGACAACACATTGGTGTAAACGGCTATTTCATCCAACAAACCATCATAGCCGCGATTGCCGCTGACATCGTAGTAAGAATTCCATGGCAAATAGCCATTTCCATCGGCGGTCAAGGTGGTATTGTCAAACAACGGGTTATTGCCAAAGCGAAGGAAGGAACCGGGGTTCGGAGCCCACCCGGTAAGGGCGGCTGAAGAACTGTAATTACAATACTGCGTCCCGTTGACATACAATTTGATGGTGCTGCCATCATAGGTGGCGACAACGTGCTGCCAGGTGTTTGCCGTGGCCGTAAAATTTGTGGCATATGTAATCGCCGCATAACCGGAAGTCAGACCCAAACGCAAACTCCACTGGCCACTGGGCGCCAAATAGAACAACCACCCGGCGCGGGACGCACCGAAATTATTCGGGTTGAAGTTTGAAATCGGACAGCAGCCCGTGGCGTCAAAGCTTCCAGGAAGGTCAAGCGCAGTGGGCTTCGCCCAAAATTCCACAGAAAAAGCCGGGGTGTTCAAACCAGGATTATAATAGACATTCGCAAACGTTGTGCCGTAGCCCGAAGCACCGCTGGGATTGGAAAATTGCAGGGCGTTTCCCACAATCCCGGGCACTCCGTTGGTGCAAGTGGATGTTGCGTGGGCGTCCGCGACGGGGCCAACGCTCCCATAGTTGGTCAGCACAAACGGTGCAGGCGACGGTGCCGTTTCAGTAAACGGCCAATAGGCAACCGGGCCCAAAGCCTGGAGGGTTGAGGCGTAATCTGCCCGGGCCGTGCAAATGGACGCAGCCACCAGCAGCGCGGCACTCGCGAAACGGGCGATGGTTTTAGGGATGGTTAGTTTCATAGGTTTCTTCTTGTTGCTTTCGACTGCAGTTTTCCGTGTTCCTTGTTTTTGTTCACTGACTCCACCTTTTCTACCCGACGCTGGCGATTTTGCAAACCGCCGCGTCCAGCAGAGCAAACCGGGTGGCTTCGGCATCCGCTACCTGAAATTTAATTGTTACGCATGCATAAAAACTTGTGACATCCAGCCTCATGAGGTTATCCAATAAGTTAAATCGTGACTCAATGAGGGCGGGCCGTGTGGTCTTGAAGCCAGGCCACATCCACGCTGCCGGGCGCAGGAAAAACCATTCCACTACCGTGTCCACCCACCAATGTTCCAACCGAAATCGGAGGAAAAGTGGAGGGATTCTGCCAGCGATGAATTTCAGCATGACCGTCGGCAAATGACAAGCCGGCAGACCGGCTGTGATAACTGGCCGGCACATCTTCATTCCACTCATACGAAGTGGTATTTGGCTTGTCGGTGGCGGCCAATGGATAGCCATTAAAATCAACAGCGAAATTTCCCCAATTGATGCAATCCTGCCGTTCATCTATAAAAACCCAGGTCTTTGACGTTCCAGGAGCATTATTCAGATTGCTCAACTCAGTGACTTTGGTATAGATCGGAAAATGGGATACCCAAGATTGCCCGGTGGTATTGTCTAAATGCAAGCTGGGATCATCACCAAACCCGCCCAGAAAAAAATTCATGGAAATGGAACGAATCCTAGGGGCAACACTTCCAACGGTATAAGACCCGGTGTATCCGGCTGGGAGTGCAGCAATGCTGACTTGGGAATTGTCAGCCGGGCATTTGTTGACACCCGCGTTTTTTAGGTATTGCCACAACGGTCGCAGCGTGATGTCTGCGTTCGGATCCCAATTGAAACCATTGCCGCCGTTGAAATTCATCTTCGACCAAGCCCAGGCGTAATTGTTGTTGGCATTTACGCCGCCGGCCGAGGGGAAGTACGGCTGGCCATTGCCATTATCGCTTGCAAAAACCAAGTGGTCAGCGTTGTCCTGGGAATACATGGTCCAAGCGAGGGCCAGCTGGCGCTGGTTGCCCATGCATTGGATGCCCTGCGCCTTGAGCTTGGCCTGGTTGAGGGCCGGCAGCAGCATCGCCGCCAGAATGGCGATGATGGCGATGACCACCAAAAGTTCAATGAGAGTGAAGCCGGAAGAACTGGCCTCGTTCAAAACAAGGCCGTCAAGCCCATTGTGTAGCGGGCGTTTTCCGAACTTAATTTTTTTCATAGGCACATCTGCAACTTGCTGACTACGGATGCAATGTTGCTGTAACATTGCTGTGGCACTCCCTTAACAAGGCTTCTTTTAACACAGCCGGAAGCCATTGTCCAGTTTTTTTACTGCCTGCACAATCTTAATACAGGGACATATCTATAGCCGTATCAAAATCCTGTCAAATTCTATTATGACAATTAATTCACCTGCTGCCAGGGTGTTTTGCCCGTGATTTCACGAGAAAGGTGCCAGCCGGGGCAATGAAATCACCCCTTTTGAGTAAAAGTTGGAAGCAAACCCATGCGAGTGTGCTCCACCCTGAATCAGCTCAATTGGTAGACGCCATCGCGATTTTGCTGGTTTGCGGCGGTTATATTTTTGCGGCCGGAATGTTTGAAAAGCCGGGTTGACACGTCCGCTGCCGTTTCCTAGCTTCTTCCAGCAAAGACCCCGCGCTTTGCCCTGAATGAAAGTTCGGGGATTTTTGTTGTGAACACCCGGCGCGGCTGGCAGAAAAATTATGGCAAACACAATTCTGGTCGGTGCCCAATGGGGCGATGAAGGCAAAGGCAAAATCATTGATGTGCTGACCGAGTCGGCGGACATTGTCGTCCGCTACGCCGGCGGCAACAACGCCGGACACACGGTTTTTCTTGGCCCCAAAAAATATGTCCTGCACCTGGTGCCGTCCGGCATTTTGCGCAAAAATAAATTGTGCGTCATCGGCAATGGCGTGGTGGTTGATCCGGTCGGCCTCGTCAATGAAATCAAAGGATTGAAAAAAATCGGCGTCAAGGTCAGCCCGGGAAATTTCGTCCTGAGCGAAACCGCGCACGTCGTTTTTCCGTATCATCGCGAACTGGATGCGCAGCGCGAGGTGCTAAAAGGCAAAAATAAAATCGGCACGACCAAGCGCGGCATCGGCCCGGCTTATGGCGACAAGGCGGCGCGCGTCGGTTTGCGCGTGAACGATCTGGTTGACCCGGTCCGGCTCGAAGAAAAGCTTTCGCGACGTATTGCGGAAAACAATATTGTTTTGAAATCACTCGGCGCGAAAACCCTGTCGTTCAAAAAAGTTTTAGCGGAATATCTCGCCGCCGGAAAATTCCTGAAACCCTTCGTCCAAAACACCGTGGTTCTCCTGCACCACGCGATGCGCGACCACGCGGACATTTTGTTTGAAGGCGCGCAGGGGACGTTTCTGGACATTGATCATGGCACCTATCCGTTCGTCACCTCGTCGAACACGACGGCGGGCGGCGCTTGCACCGGCTCGGGCGTGCCGCCGCATCGCATGGACCGCGTCGTCGGCGTGATGAAGGCTTACACCACGCGTGTCGGCGAAGGGCCGCTTCCGACGGAGAGCCAGGAGATTTCCGACCTGTTGCACGGCATGGGCCGCGAATTCGGCGCGACGACCGGACGCGCACGGCGCTGCGGCTGGTTTGATTCCGTCGCCACGCGCCACGCGACGATGGTCAACGGCATTGACGACCTTGCCATCACGAATCTCGACGGCCTCGACACGGTGGAGACGATCAAGGTCTGCGTCGCGTATCGTCACGGAAAAGAACAATACGACTTCGTGCCGAACGACGCGCAGGTGCTCGCCGAATGCGAACCGGTCTATGTGGAATTTGAAGGCTGGCGCATGCCTACGGACAAGGCGCGCAAGTTCGCCGGCCTGCCGCCGAAAGCGCGTGCATATTTGAAGGCGATCGCGGAACTGACGAATGCGAAATTATTCATCGCGTCCATCGGGCCGGCGCGGGAGCAAACTATTTTTGTGTGAGCACAAGCGTCCATTTGAGCGCCGAAGCCCGCGCATCGTTGCCGCAGCACGTTGCCGTCATCAGGGACGGCAACGGCCGCTGGGCGAAGCAGCATGGCCTGCCGCGCGTCGAGGGACACCGCGTAGGCGCGGAGTCGGCGCGGACGATCATCCGCGTCGCGGGCGAACTGGGCATCAAGTATCTCACCCTCTACGCCTTTTCGGCGGAGAACTGGAACCGCCCAAAGGATGAAGTGGACGCGCTGATGAAATATCTCATCCACTATCTCAAGAGCGAAACGCCGGAGCTGAACAAGAACAACGTGCGCCTCGAGGTCATCGGCCAGATTTACCGCCTGCCGGAAAATGTGCAGGAACATCTGCGGAAATCCATCGCGACGCTGGCCAAAAACAACGGCCTGACGCTCGTCATGGCGTTGAGCTACGGCAGCCGGATTGAAATCGTCGAGGCCGTGCGCGCGATCGCCGAGAAGGTGAAATCAGGAAAACTTGAATCCGCCGACATCAACGAAAAAATCATTTCGGAAAATCTCTGGACGCGCGGCATTCCCGATCCTGATCTGCTCATCCGCACCAGCGGCGAGATGCGCGTGAGCAATTTTCTGCTCTGGCAGATTTCCTACGCCGAACTGGTCATCACACCGACGCTCTGGCCGGATTTCCGCAAGCCGCAATTCTTTGCCGCGCTGGAGGAATACGCCAAGCGGAACCGGCGTTTCGGCGGGGTTTAGACTGTCGTTCATTTCCTGCGGGAAATTTTGGCAAGCGCCAAAGCGATCGTGACCAATGCGCACACCCAGCCAAACCAGTCGCCGTGCCGGTTGTAAAAAGTTTGAGCAGATTTTTCATCCAGCAGCGGCAATTCAAACGTCATCGCGCCGGCGCCGTAAATACCGCCAGTCTGATCCTTGAAAATTTGCCGCAACGCCCCGTGGGCATCAATCCAGCAGGTCACGCCGTTGTTGCAGCAGCGCACGAGCGGCACGCCGTTTTCCACCGCGCGAAAAATGGCGGCGGCGGCCTGCTGCCATTGCTCTGCGCCTTCGCCGAACCAGCCGTCGTTGGTCAGGTTCACAAGAAAATCCGTGCCGTCGTGAACCGAGGTCCGCGCGGTCTGCGGAAACATGTCTTCAAAACAAATTAGCGGCGCGGCATTCACGGCATGGCGTGACGAAGTTTCCGCCGCGCCGTGGTCCAATTCGATTTGCGTCACTTGCGATTTTCCGCCCCGGCTGCGGATGGCAAAGGTCGCCGGCCGGTCGCCGGCTTCGTAGCCGCCCTCGATGGGTGTGAACCACTTCACGAACGGCAGCCAGCGCACGAGCGGAATGTATTCACCGAAGATGACGAGTTTGCGCTTGTGATAAATCGCGGGACAGTTGCCGTCCGGATCGAACAGGAACGCCGCGTTGAAATCACCGGAATTTTCCGTGGGCCGGTCGTCGGCGTTAAAAATCATCCAGAGATGATGCGTGCGGACGATATTGGTGATGGCCGCGTAGCTCGCGTCGTCAAATTCCGGCAACGCGGCTTCCGGCCAGATGAGCAGATCGGTTTTGTTGGTGAGCGCGTTTTCGGAAAGCGTCAGCAGTTGCTGGAAACGATTTGAGTTCGCGTTTGGATCCCAGATCAGATTTTGCGGCACGCTCGGTTGAATCAGCGTGATACGAAGCGTTTGCTGATTTTCACCAGTATTTGGCGCCGTCCGCATCTGGAAGCAGCCGACCGCGAACAACAGCGCCACGACCAGCAGCGGCAGGAACACATCCGGCTGCCATGCGAAGCGTGAATCGGGTCTGGAGAAAACCGCGCGCACCGCCGAGAACATCGCCAGCGAAACCCAGACGACGAGGAATGAAACGCCGTAGACGCCCGTGACCGATGCGATCTGGATCAGCGGCGTAAGCTGGTATTGCGACGTGCCAAGCAGGTTCCACGGAAAGCCGCCGAGAAAATGTGCGCGAAAAATTTCCAATCCAACCCACACTGCCGCGCCCGCGAGCGACCAGAGATTTCGCTGCGCCCAACTGCCCGCCCCGATTTTTCCGGCGAGCAGCCACGTCCAAATCCCAAAATAAACCGACATGAACGCGCTCAAGGCGAACCAGCCGAGAATCGGAAAGCCCGCGACCGGAATCAGCAGCAGCCAGCAGAGCGACGCTAGCCAGAAGAAAATTCCGCCAACGTAGCCAGCGCGAAAGGCATCGCCGGAACTCTTGCCTTGCGCGGCAAAAATCAGAAGCGCGGGTGCAACCCAGGCGAATCCGGCGACGCCGGATTTTGGAAACGCCGCCGCCAGCAAAAATCCGGCACCGGCAGCCGGCAAATAACCGCTGCGGAGGAAAAGTTCGTTCAGAACACTTTTGAAAATCGCAAAGGGCGAATAGCCGTCACAAAAAGCCGGGCCGGGCTTCGTGCATTGCGCGGCCTGTTTCAAAACGGCCTGGTTCGCATTGACGACGATGGCTTCGCGCGCGCCGCGCCAAACGGCATAGTCGGCGGAGGAATTTCCGGCGTAATCAAATCCGCGAGCGCCGAATTTTTCCGTGAGCGTCTTTAGCTTGTTTTCGCTGCGCAAATTGGTTTTGCCATCGCTGCCCAGAACTTCGTCGAAAAGCCCGACGTAATTGGCCACCGGCAACGCCATCTGCAGATCGGACGCGGTGGCCAGAACAAGTCTTCGTCCGGCGGATTTTTGCCCACGCAGGAAAGCGAGAAATTTTTCGTGATAGGGCAGGGTGGCGGGATCAATTGTGACGCGCCGGACAAGCTGCTTTTTCAGAAAAGCGCGCCCGCGTGTCCACCAAAATAAAATCTGGAAAAACTGAAGAGGATTCCGGCGTAGCAACCGTGCGAGGTGTTCCCAGAGCAAATCCGTGCGGATGAGCGTGCCGTCCAAATCCACGACGAGCGGGACTTGGCTGGCAGGCGGCGCGTCTGGCTTTGGCGGCATGGCTTTGAATTAGCCGTTGAGAGCGCGCTGGAGCAAGGTTTTTTCGCGCCCGCCATAATTTAATTTCAATGCCTCGGCGCGCGCGGCACCGGTCATTTTGACCCAGGATTTTTTCAGGGCGTTGATCATTTTGTCGTCGTCGCTTCTGGCGGCGAGGCCGGCGAATTGAAATTCGAGGAAGACGAGGCAGAGCGCATCTTCCAGCACGCGGACTTCTGCGTCGGCGGGGAAATTTTTCTTCAAGTTCAAATCCTGCACGCGGCGGATGGTGTCGTCGTCGTAGCCGGTTTCGCGGAGGATGGCGCCGGATTTTTCGGCGTGGAATTTTTTCAGGTCGGCGCGCCATTTCAAATAGCCGGTGCGGGTCATCGGATAGTTTTCGCGCGGACTTTGCCAGCGGCAGATGTGCTGGCAGCGTGCGGCAAGGCGAAGTTTTTCACCCGCGTCCGGGCAAAGCCGCAAAACCCGGTCCGACAGGCGTTGCGCGTAGAGCAATTCACGCGGATGGGAAATGCCGGAAACGATTTCAGAGTTCGGGTCGCGGGAATTTTCCTCATCGAACCGGCGCAGGGCGGCGGCAAACTTGTGCGGGTCGCGTGGTTGAAAGGTTTCCGGCACGCGTGGGTTTCCAAAAGTTCACCGGCTTTTTAGTGATGACACCCGCAGCCGTGGCCGCAGGAACCCTCTTCCAGGTCGGCGGCGACGGGCAGGCGGCCGAGTTCGATCGTCTTGGTGATTCGTTTCTGGATGGAATTCTGCATTGCATGCAGTTCTTCCTGCGCGTCGAGGAAGCCGGTGGCCACGGGATTTTTCAGCAGCGCCTCGCGTTTGGTTTCAAAGTCGGATATCTCCGCAGGTTCGAGCGCCCGGCCCTGCTGCTGTTTTTCCTGCAACGCCTGGCCTTTGCTCATCAACGCCTCATATTGGCCGCGCGTGCCGTCGTCGGCCAGAAAAGTGTCGATGCGCTTGCGGATGGCGGTCATTTCCGGCTGGGCGATGATGGCCTCGCAAAGCTCCTTGGTTTTTTCTTCAATGATGGTTGGCATAAATCGGAGGAAAATAAAACACATCCGGTCGCCGAAAGCAATCCTCAAGCGGTTGGGCGCACCAAAACAAGTCACAGGAACCGTGTTAATGAATTTGACACGTCTTATGAAAATCGTTAAATCCATCGCACACCTTATGGAACCCATCCATCTACACAAAATTGACTACACCATTCTCGTCGCCTACGTCGGTTTCGTCATCGGAATCGGCTGGATGCTGGCGCGTTACGTGAAAACCTCGTCGGACTTTCTTACGTCCGCGCGTTCCATTCCGACGTGGGTGACCGGCCTGGCTTTCATCTCGGCCAACCTCGGCGCGCTCGAGCTCGTCGGCATGGCGGCGAGCGGCGCAAAATATGGCATCAGTACCGCACACTTTTACTGGGTCGGCGCAATTCCGGCGATGATCTTTCTCGCCGTTTTCATGATGCCGTTTTATTACGGCTCCAAAGCGCGCTCGGTTCCGGAATATCTGAAGATGCGTTTTGATGAGCGCGTCCGCGCGCTCAATTCCATCGCCTTCGCGGTGATGACGATTTTTGCCTCGGGCATTTCGATGAACGCGCTGGCGAAACTGCTGACGAACCTGCTGCCGTGGCAATTCGACTTGAATGCCGGCATCGCACATTTGGGCAGTTATGACGTTTATCTGTGGATTTGTTCAGGTGTGGTGCTGATTTACGTTTTGAAAGGGGGATTGACCTCGGCGATTTACACGGAAGTATTGCAGTTCTTCATGATTGTCCTCGGCTTCGCTCCCGTGGTCTATCTTGGCTTGAAGGACGTGGGCGGCTGGCACTCGATGAACCACGCATTGCAAGCCGTTGCGACGAACCCCGCCGCGCTTTACCTCAAACCGGCCGGCGTCACCTACGCCCCCGATGCCTGGACAAGCGCGTGGCAGCCGGTGCTTGCCGGCCCGGCGCACAACCCGATGGGCGTGGATATTTTTGCGATGGTTTTCGGCCTCGGCTTTGTGCTTTCGTTTGGCTACTGGTGCACGAACTTCCTCGTCGTCCAGCGTGCGATGGCGGCGAAGAACATGGCCGCCGCCCGCAACACCCCGCTCGTCGCCGCCGTGCCGAAGATGCTTTTCCCGTTTCTCGTCATCGTGCCGGGCATGATTGCCGCCGCGCTCTGCACGCTGCCGGACAAAAATTATCGCATCCCGCCGCCGATCGTTTCGCCGGCGGCTTATGCCAGGGCCGTTGACGTGGTGAAGGCGGCAAATCCAGCGGATGACACCGCAGCAGTCACCGCCGTGGTTGACGCGCTGGGCGTGAAGATGGACGCGGAAAAAATAAACTCGCTGGTCGCGGCCAACGCAGCCGGCAAATTGTCCGACGAACAGATCAAGCAGGGGCTTTACAACAGCATCGCGGAAAATGATTACGACGGCGTGATTCTTTCGCTCGTGAAAAAATACTGTCCTCCGGGTCTGATGGGCCTCGCGCTCACGGCCCTGCTCGCGTCATTCATGTCCGGCATGGCGGGCAATGTCACGGCCTTCAACACTGTTTTCACTTACGACCTTTACCAGGCTTATTTCGTGAAGGGCAAAAGCGACCGGCATTATTTTCTGACCGGCAAGGTCATCACCGTGGTCGGCATTGTGTTGAGCATCGCTGCTGCGTATTTCGCCTCGCGGTATAACAACTGCATGGACATCATCCAGCTCGTGTTCGGCTTTGTGAACGCGCCGCTCTTCGCCACTTTCCTGCTGGGCATGTTCTGGAAGCGCACCACCGGCACCGGCGCGTTCCTCGGCCTGTTCGGCGGCATCGGCAGTTCCGCGCTGTTCCACGCGTTGACCATCGCACAAGGCAACGTGCCCGGCATCAAGGGCGGCTATATCAAGGTGCTTCAAGTTTTCCCCAGCGAAATGGCGCAGAACTTCTGGCTCGCGACGTTTGCCTTCATCGTTTGCTTCACGCTGACGCTGGTGATTTCGCTCGCGACCGAATCAAAGAAGACGGATGAAGAGCTTAAGGGCCTCGTCTATTCGCTCACGCCGAAAATCAAATCTGACAACCTGCCGTTCTTCCTGCAACCGGGTGTCGTGGGCATCGTGCTTTTGATCGCCTGCGCCATCCTCAACATTATTTTCTGGTAAACCTGCAACTCGATTAAAATTATGGGACTCGATATCCGCTGGCCGATTGGCCTTATGTTCACCTTGATTGGCGTGCTCCTCACCGGCTACGGCGTCGTCAAGCCCGCCGGCTCCGTCTCGCTCGACATCAACATCAATCTCGTCTGGGGCATCGTCCTGCTCGTGTTCGGCGTGCTGATGCTGGTGGGCGCGGTGCGCGGCGGCAAAAACCCGCCCCCGGCCTGAACCATTAAACTTTTGACCGCCGGGAACCTCGTTTGCCCGGCTATTTTTATTCTCATGACCAGCCTGCAGAAACTCGCCGCGGAAACTGCCCAGCAGTTTGTCAAAGCCTACGGCCGACCGGCGCGCTGGATTGTCGCCGCGCCCGGCCGCGTCAACGTCATCGGCGAACACACCGATTACAACGACGGCTTCGTGTTGCCGATGGCCATCGAACATTACGCCGTCATGGCCGCCGACCGTTCCACCGATGGCAGGAACGTGATTGAAATCCGCGACGCTTCCGGTGCCGGGCCGGTGCTGGTTGATTTGTCCATTCCGGTCGCAACTGGATTGCCGAAGTGGGGCAATTATCCGCGCGGTGTCATCGCCGGTTTTCTGGCGCGCGGCCTCAATCCCGGCGGCCTCGACGTGCTGCTGCATTCCACGGTGCCATTGGGCGGCGGACTTTCCAGCAGCGCGGCGCTGGAAGTCGCCACCGCGACCCTGATCGAGACCGTGACCGGCAAAAAAATTGACCCGGTGGAAAAGGCGTTGCTGTGCCAGAAGGCCGAGAACGACTTTGCCGGCGTCCCCTGCGGCATCATGGATCAATTCATTTCCGTGATGGGACGGGCAAACCATCTGCTTTTGCTCGACTGCCGCTCGCGCAAGACCGAACTGGTGCCGATGAGCGACGCCGCCGTCTCGCTGCTCATCATCAATACGAATGTCCGGCACGAACTGACCGGCGGCGGCTATGGCCAGCGCCGTTTGCAATGTGAGCTGGCGGCAAAAATTCTCGGTGTCCCGGCCTTGCGCGACGCAACGGCGGAAATGCTGGAACGCGCCAGGGACAAATTGGATGAAGTGGTTTTCCGGCGAGCACGGCATGTCATCGGCGAAATCGAACGCACCCTCCACGCGGCGGAAGGTGTCCGCGCCTCGAACTGGCCCGCGGTCGGCCAGCTCATGTATGCCAGCCACGACTCGTTGCGCGATGACTACGAAGTGAGCTGCAAGGAACTCGACATGGTGGTGGAGATCGCCGAAAACATCGGCGTCAAAGGCGGCATTTACGGCTGCCGCATGACCGGCGGCGGCTTTGGCGGCTGCGCCGTGGCCTTGGTGAAAACGGAACTGGTCGAAGCCATTTCCGAACGGGTCGCCGCCGACTATAAAAAGAAATCCAAAATTGAGGCGACGATTTTTGTCTCGCGTCCGGCGGCAGGCGCAATGGTCATCAAGGCCTGATTTTTTGTCATCCCGCCGCCGGTTTTTTGGCGACGATGACGGCGGACGGGCGCAGCAGGCGTTCGCGGAATTTATAACCCTTGCGGATCTGCTGGATGACCTGGCCTTCCGGCGCGCTGTCGCTTTCCTGTTGCGAGACGGCTTCGTGAAAAGTCGGGTCGAACGGCTTGCCGCTGGCGTCCAACTCTTCCAGGCCGGCCTCGGCGAGGGCGCTTTTAAGCTGCTGCTGGATCATGGCGATGCCGGTCTGCAATGACGCCAGCTTTTCGCCTTGCGCGCCCTGGGCGGCGGCCTGCGCCATTTCAAAATTGTCGAGGATGGGCAGCAGTCTTTGGAGCAGGTCGGCGTTGGCAAACTGCGCGGCCTCGGTGCGTTCACGCGCGGCGCGCTTTTTGAAATTCTCAAAATCGGCGGTGACGCGCAGCAGACGTTCCCAGTTTTCGTCGGCCTTGGCCGCGCGGGCCTGTAGCTCAAGCAACTGCTCCGGGGTTGGTTCGGATGCGGGCGCTTCAGAACCGGATGGATTTTCTTTCTTCATTCAAATTCGGCCGGGGCAAAAATGTTTTCGAAGCCACAAGTTTAGACTATCTGGCGGAATGTGCAACCGGCATGAAAGGCGCGGCTAGCTGGGTGGAACCAGTCTTTGAAATTCCGGCTGGTCACGGATGGCGTTGAAACGCGGGTCGTTTCGGACTTCGTTGACGAGGTCGCGCGCGGCGGCGTTGGTCAGCCGGCGTCTGGCGCTGATGTCAAGGCAGAGGCCGAGATTTTTAAGGGCCTCGTTGGTTTTGCCGGTGATGGCCTCCAGGGCGGCGAGGTCATAGCGGGCCTCGGGCTGGCCGGGCTGTAGAACGATGATTCTCTGCAGCGCGCTTTCGAGCTTGGGCACGTTGCCGAGCGCCGCGCAAATCTGGGCCAGGGCCGCCAGGTTGTCGGGCCGGGCGCTGGCATTGGTCAGCTCCATGTCAAAAAATGCGGACGCCTGCCGGAACAGTTCAAACGCGCGGTTGGTGTCCTGCATCTGCGCATAGAGGCTGCCCAGGGCCAGGATGTTTTTGAAGTCGGCCGGGTTGGCGGCGGCCTCGGCCTGCATCTGCTGCAACTGGGTGTGCGTGGCGGATTGCTTCTTGAAATCCTGCAGCTGGTTGATCAGGCCGGTGACCTGGTCGTTGAACGGGTCAAGTTTCGCGCACGTTTGGGCGACAATCAACGCGTCGTCCAGCCGGTTGAATGTGAGCAGGAAGTTGACGTAACGAAAGACCGCCTCCGGGCTGTAGGGGCAGAACGCGAACGATTGCTTGAAGGCAAAATCGGTTTCGCGCACCAGCAGCTTCATGTCCTCTTCGGTTTTGGGCCGGTATTCGGGGGGACAGGATTGCCCGAGCCGCCACGCATACATTCCGGCAATGGAACTGCGGAGCTTGGAAAAGGCCTTCTGGGCGTCGTCATCGCGGACGAATTTCCGGTCACCCGTGAACCCGGC
>Ga0302324_100019236_pt1 | contig 13424 bp, 10 predicted proteins | sample Palsa_T0_1_FD_201949 | JGI IMG/M metagenome (GOLD analysis project Ga0302324, IMG submission 201949) | Peat permafrost microbial communities from Stordalen Mire near Abisko, Sweden - Palsa_T0_1 | ecosystem: Environmental > Terrestrial > Soil > Palsa > Peat permafrost | place: Sweden: Abisko...
CCCTCCGCACGAAGTGAACGTGGTCGTGGAGGTCCCCGTCGGAGGCGAGCCCATCAAGTACGAGATGGACAAGCTCGCCGGGACGCTCGTCGTCGATCGCTTCCTTTATACGGCGATGCGCTATCCGGGAAACTACGGCTTCATCCCTCACACGCTCTCGGGAGACGGCGACCCGTGCGACGTGCTGGTCGCGAATCAACGCGGCATCGTCCCCGGAGCCGTTATCGCAGTGCGTCCGGTCGGTGTGCTCAAGATGCAGGACGAGGCCGGGGGCGACGAGAAAATCGTGGCTGTGCCGGTGCCCAGGCTGACGCGGCGCTACGAGTCGGTGCACGACTACACCGATTTGCCCGAGATCACGGTCAAGCAGATCGAACACTTCTTCGAGCACTACAAAGACTTGGAGCCCGGCAAATGGGTCAAGCTCATTGCATGGGGAGGCGCTGACGAGGCCAAGCGGATCATCGTGGAGGCCATCGAGAGGGAGCACGCCAAGGAGCGTTGAGGTCGTGCCTTACCTGCGCCGAAGCCGGGGTATCGTCTGGGCCACTCCTCCGGGCACGTGCCCGGAGGGTGAGGTCGAGGTCGTCCTGGCGGAGTTGAAAGCGGAGCTTGCGAAAGCGGTCCCTTACGTCCTTGTCATCGACCTGTCGCATGCCGCGATCCCCGATGCGGTTCAACGCAGCAAGCTTGCCGCCCACATTCGCGACAACGACAAGGAGATTCGGCGCTGGGTCCGCGGCATCGGCCTGATTCTGACCTCGTCGCTAGTGCGGGGGGTCGTGACCGCCATCTTTTGGGTCTCGCCGCCTCCGATACCCAGCAAGATTTTTTCGACGCAGTCCGAAGCGGCCGAGTGGGCGCAGTCGCTCATCGACGGCGCCCGCGCGATGCCGTGAGCATCACGAGGGCGCGATCGGTGTGAGACGCGGCCTCTCGAGGACGACGCCTACGGCTGGGGGCTGCTCGCCGCGCAGTGTCGGAGGGGGACGGGGTCGGCAAAGGGATAGGCCACGTAGGCGAGGAGGGCCGCGCGGTCGGCGGCGGGCATCTTCACGAAGAGCGCCTGGGCGCTCGCCGCCTCTCCGCCGTGCCACAAGATCGCTTCAGTGATGCTCTGAGCGCGCCCGTCGTGCAGGTAGACATGCTGCGAGTCTGGATTGTCGTTGGGCGTGAAAGCGCTCTCGGACAGATACATGACCGAAGCGCCGGTTCCGTTGCCCCAGAGAGGGCACGTCCGCCATTCGGAGCCCGTGGCGGTCCCTTCTTCGATGGGCGCGTCGTCGGCCAGACCCGGACCCATGTCGTGAAGCAAGAGGTCGGTGAAGGGCTGGATGGCGATGTTGCGCATCTCGGCAATCGCGTACGACGACGAAGTCACCATGTTCGGCACGTGACACTTGACGCAGCCGATGCCGAAGAACAGCGCTTGCCCTTGGGCGGCCAGCGGGTCGTCGAAGTTCTTGCGCGGAGGGACCGAGAGGCCCCGCAGATACGACTCGACGTGAGTGAGGTCGGTGGCCGTAAGCTCGGGGGTCGCGTCGTTGACGGCGTTGAGGCACGCGGTCTGCGCGACGCCGCAACGATGTTGCGGAAAGATGGGATTGGTGAGCCCGACGTCGTTGACGAAGGCCAGCGCGGCTTGCTCTTGAAGCGTCGCGGTGCCGGCCTTCCAGCCGAAGCGGCCGAGCACCTGCGCTCCGCTCACGGGGTCGACGAGCATGTTGGGGCGGCCGCTGATGCCGTCGCCGTTGGCGTCGTTCGGGTCGGCGTTCGCGATGATGGTCGCGTCGTCGATGGCTTCGAGAAACCCGAGCCCGAAGACGGGGCGCGGGATGCGCATCGAGATGTGCGTGGAAGGCGACAGCGCGCCGTCACGCAGGCTGGCGGTCGCAAGCGCGGGCTTGCGGAGGGTGTAGGGCGTCCCATCGGCGAACTGCCCGGCTATCGGTTGCCAGGTCACGCTGGCTTGCACCTCGGGCGCGGCTCCCTTGGGCGCCTGTTGATCGAGAATCGTCCCGTAGATGGGGTCGGCACCCGCGCTCTTGCCGTCGGCCGAGGCCGTGAAGAGCTTGAGTAGCGCAGCGCCCATGCCGTTCGGATTGGCGAGCCCCGATTCGGAGGGCAGCGCGGCTCCAGGCGGCGGACCTTTGCCGTCCAAGTGGTGGCACGAGAAGCAGGACGAGGACGTGTATCCAGGGCGCTCCGCGGTCGCGAGCGCCATGTTGGTGAAGCTCGTCCCCATCGTGAAGACCGGGCTTTGCGGGGAGACCTGGCTGAGCGGCGGAACGACCGTCGTGATGGGGAGTAGGCCATCGACGCCGCCTCCTCCTCGCGGGCAGTCGAAAGTGGTCGGCGGGTTGTAACCGACGAGCGAATCGTAGTCGGCCTCGAAGAGCACCTTGCCGGCGACCAAGTTCGAGAGCTCGGTCATCGAGATGTTGGGCACGTGCTGCGCGTAGCCGAACTGGTCGACGGTGACGTCCGTAATCGATTCGTCTCCAGCCGCGTGCGCCCACGGATGCTGCACCTTGGGCTGGAACCGGCCGCTCCCGACGTAGTACATGAACATTTCGGTGTAGTAAGTCCGGTTGTTCATGGGTCCGGGCTGCCTCACGAAGGTGTCCTCGAAATCGAGGAGCTGCCCGTAGGCGAGATCCTGGCCAATGAGCAGTGTTGCATCACCCGGCTTCACCGTGGACATCTGGCCGCCAACCTGCACCGTGTAGACACCCGAGCTCGTGGCGCTGCTCGTGCCGCTCGGGTAAGTCGGGTTGATGCGTACGCCTTCGGCAGATAGCTCGGGGGGCGTGAAGCAGAGAGGGGTCGGGCTCGGAAGGCCACCGCTCAGGCCGGCGCCGAAGCACTCGTAGGTCTTGAAATCGACGCCGTAGACGTGTGTGTCGACCGGGACGATCGTAACTCGGAGGTAGTTGCCATAGTCGACGATGGTCAGCGAGAAGATGGGCCCGTCGAAGTATGTGTCGACGAAGTGGTCGAAGCGCTCTTCGTTCGGATGGCGATCGCGGAATCGCCCGGCGAGGCTCACCGTGAGCGGATAGGCCGGCTCGGGGTCGGCGGGCTGTCCGATCGTCTGGTGAAACCACATCGAGTCGATGAGGGGCTCCGTTGCCGGAGGTGCGCCACCCCCCGTGATGAGGGTCTGGTTGGCGACGGTTTGATGAAAGTAGAAATCCAGGTCGTCGCCTTGCTTCAAGCTTTGCGTCGTCCAGGTGAAAACGCCTGCGCCCTGAGAAGTGAGCGAAGCCGTCTGGAGAGCCGGCACGCCGTTGACGCGGTAGTTCAAGTCCGCGCCCATCGTCGGCGACAGCCCGCCGCCAGAGGGGCCGGGCCTGAAGGTGACCGTCGTCGTCCCGGTCGCTTCGTGGGCGACCGTCCAGTCGAAGCCGCGCGCACTGAGCGAAGTGCGCGTGGGCGCAACCGTGCCCGCAGCCGGAGCAGGGCATGCCGCGGGACGGCAATTGGCGCCCATGAGAGAGGCCTCGAGGCAGACGCCGTCGCAAACGACGAACCCCGTCGGGCACGTCCCTGCCGGTGGCAGTAAGGTCGCAGTCGTTCCCAAGGAGCCCGCCGAAGCGCCAACCGCCGTTCCCCCGCCGCCCGTGGATCCGCTCGTGCTTGCGACGCCGCTGCCGGTGCCGTCTCCCGTCGCTCCCGTTACGCTGCCGGAACCGGATCCTCCCGGCGATCCATTAACCGTGCTTTCGTCCCCGCTGGCCGCGCCCGAGGCGCCGACCGATTGAGATGCATCGGGTCCATTGCTCCCGGTCGCGTCGCCTGGCGCCTGATTACAAGCGACCACGCCGACGGTCGCGACCGCCCAAAAGACCACCCCGAAGAAGCTCTGGCTTCTGGACATTGCACCGATCCTCTCGAAGGGTGAATGTGGAAAGGCCGTCGAAGAATCGTTGGTGTTTTGTTTTTGGTGCGTTCTTTTTTTTATGCAGTACGGTCACGGTAACCACCTGACCCGTTACCTGCGAATCACCTCGGTGGGGGTCGCCCTGGTCGCTGCGTGTACGGCGAATCCCTACGTAATCGGTGTCTATTTGCCCGGAGGCGACGCGGGCCGTGGAGCTTCTGACGGCGGCGTGCCCACTGCAGGCCCTGACGCGAGCGGGCCCAGTGCGGTTTCCTTCAGCGCGCCCCTCGCTAGCGGTGCCAATTCGACCGGTACATCCAACTTGAGCGACACACTAATTCTCGGCGAGGGTGTCGATGGCGGAAGTGACGCGTCTGCGCCTGTAACGGTCATTCTTCGGCTGCGCGGGGAGACGGCCACCGCGACCTCATGGCCCTCCGACCAAGGCGTGTCTCTCGCGATCCCTGCCGGTGGCAACGCCCCCAATGTGGGCTTGTCGGCCCCCTTCAGCGACTCGACCCGAGCGGTCGCGCTGGCCGCGACGGAGCCCTCTTACGTCGCGGCGTCGAGCGATGCGGCGATAGGAGATATTGGCAACGACGACGCGGCGTTCGAATTGGTCTTTCGCGCGGAGCCCGGGCAGATCATCGCGGCCAAGGGCGCGAGCGGCAGCACCAATAGTGGCTGGGCGTTGACGACGTCGAGCGTCCCCGCGGGCACGGCTGCGTCGGCCCTTGGCAGCGGCGGGAACTTGCTTCTCGACCTCAGCGACGGACAGCAGCTCGTCGAGGTCTCGTCGGAACCCCTGACGGCGGACGCCTGGTACCATTGCATGCTGTGGTTGAGCCACGACGCCGGAGCGAGAATCGACTGCAACGGCGACGGCGGCAACTTGACGGACATTCACTTGCTCGGCTCTCTCGCGTCGACCACGACGAGTCTCTCGATAGGCGGCGTCTCGAGCGTCTCGGCGGACTCGCTACAGGTGGCCTATTTATCGGTGTTTCGTGCCGCTTCAGGGACGACCCTCGGGACGCCGGATGCGTGGCTCGAGACGAGCCGGCAGCGCTTCGCGGCGCTCACGGGTGTGCTGCCCGCCGTGGCCCTCGGCACCGCGCTCCCGAACACGGGCTTGCGCGGGTCGACGGCTTACGTCGATCTCGCGGACGGGTCGGGTCGACACCTATTCCTCGTGGGCGCAGATTGGCCTCGAGTTGCGTGCCGCACCGATTCGTCCGGGCGGTTCTGCGGCTATCTCAGCGAGCGCGCTCGTGGGCGCTTGCTGCCGCCCGACCCAAGCGGGTGGACGACGAGCGAGGTGACCGTGAACGCTAACTACGCGGCCGGTGGAGGTGCCGCGCAAGACGTGCTCTCGTTCTACGCGCGGGCCGAGACCGGGCACCTGCTTGGAGTCCAGGTATCTGGCCAGAACGAGGCGGTGTTCGACCTATCGGCGCTTTCGGCGTCATCTCCTGCCGGTGTCGGCACGACCATCGAGCCGTGGGGGGCAGGGCTCGTGCGGTGCGCTTACACGTTCAAGAATGCGATCGCCGGGCCGGTCACGTTCGAGCTGCACCTGCTCGACAGCTCGCCTTCAGGAGAGCCTTTTGCTGGAGACGGTCAGAGCGCATGGGTCGACGTTGCTGGTCTGCAAGTCGACGTCTCGACGTTCTACCCCCGCTCGCTCGTCGGCGCCGACGCGCAGTTGGCCGACCAGCTCGTCTTCATCGCGAATGACGGCAATCTGCCGAAGGGAAGCTCGGTTTCCATCAGTCTGCAGGTGCTCCTTCCGGCGGGCCCGCGACTCGATGATCAAGCGATTCTCAACTTGAATTTTCAGGACGACTACACGAATCAGGTCGACCTTTACGTGACGGGCGCCACGGGCGACCAAGACGCGGGCGGCTCGGCAAACACGCTGGAGTTTTCGGGCCTTCTACCAGGCCCGACGGCTCTTGCGCAGCCAACGACGCTCTGGGCATTCAACAATTTCACGTCCGTCATCGACGGAAACCGGCATTCGATCCGTGCAGAGTGGACTCCGCGAGCCGCGAGCGTGTGGGTGGACCAGATGCAGCCGGCCACCGAGGCCCTGCTCGTCTCGGGCGCTATGCAGCCGCCGTTAGACCGGATGGAGGTCGGATTTTCCGTCAATAGTAGCGGGCCTTTGGAGGGGCTCGTCTCGAGCATCGCCGTAGGCGTGCCGTGAGGGGTCGGCGGCGTTGAAGTTTTTTAGGCAACGAATAACGCGAGAGCCCTCCACTACCGGGAGCGAAGGGGCAGATTTGTCCGCGCTCGCCAGCCCAGCTTTCGTGTCAACCGGCGTCACCACGCGTCCAGACGTGATGTCTTTCGACCAAGTCTACGACGCTCATTTCGATTTTGTCTGGCGGTATACCCTCAGCCGCGGCGTCCCCCTGTCGGCGATCGACGATGTCGTCCAAGAGGTCTTCATCGTCGTTCATCGAAAGCTCTCTACGTTCGAGGGGCGATCGTCGGTGCGCACATGGCTGGCGATGATCACCAGGCGCGTGGCTCGCGATCACTTGCGCAAGCGCGGCAACGCGCCGGTCGGCGAGCCGCTGGGCGAGCACGAGGCGAGCAGTGCCGCCGGCCCGGCTGAAGCGCTCGACCAGAAGATGGCGGCGAGCCTCCTCGACGCGCTCCTCGCGCGCATGACCGAGATTCAGCGCGAGGTCTTCGTGCTCCACGAGGTCGAACAGATGACGGGTGCCGAAATAGCCGAAGCGCTGGGCGTGAACGAGAATACAATTCACACTCGCTTGCGGGCGGCACGCCACATTTTCGAGGTAGGTATTGCCCGAGCGCGCTCGGCAGAAATGAGAAACCGACCGTGGACCCCATGAACCCGGAAGCCCGCCGCATCATTCAACTCGCGCGTCAGGCGCGCACGCCGTCCGCGGAAGACAAGCGGCGCGTGCGCGCTGCCGTAGCCATCGGCGTCGCGGCCGCAGCCGTCACTGTCCCAGCGGCAGCGGCGGGGGCGTCGGCCAAGGTTGCAGGGGCAATGGGGGTCTTTACCGGGCTGCGCGGCATTGTCGCCGGTATGGTCATCGCTTCGACGTCCGTCGGGGCGGGTGCCTATTTGTGGAAGCACGCGTCGGCGGCTCGTGGCGTCGAAGCCCCCGTCGTCTCTTCAGCCGCGACTGTGGCGGGTGCAGTCGCTCTACCTCCGCCGGTCTCCACTGCTGAACCGGCCCCCGCCCCTGTCGTCACGCCCGATGTTCGCGACGTGCGCGCCGAGGCGCCGGGGCGAGCGCGAGTCGCCCCGCAAGACCCTCTCGCGGCGGAGCTCACGCTTCTTCATGCCGCAAAACAAGCTTGGCAGGATGGCAATTCGCAGACCGCGTTCGACTTGGCTCAGAAGCACGCCAAGCTCTATCCGCATTCTCAGCTCGCCTCCGAGCGCGACGCGCTGAAGGTCTTTGCGCTGTGCGGTCTAGGGCGTACGAACGACGCGCGAGATCTCGCGCAGGCCTTGCTGAGCAAGGCTCCAGGGTCACCGTTTCGTGCTTCGCTCGAGCAGAGCTGCGCGTTGCATCCGTCCAAGTGATGGGCGAGCACGGCCGCAGCGCCACTCACGCACGGCTTGCCGTTGCGACTGGGCTTGTGCTCCTGACGACGACGCGGCGGGGCCGCGCGCAAGATCTCGATCTCGTTTGGCAGGCGCCCGACACGTGCCCGACGAGTGAACAGGTCAAGAGCGAGTTTCAGCGTTCGCTGCGCCTCAGCCCCGGGTACGTCCCTCCGCGGCTTTCGGCGACCGCGATCGTCGAGCATACGGCAGGGCGCTGGTCGCTCCATCTTCACACCGTGCGTAACGGCATCGAGGGGGATCGCGAGATCGAGGCCGACTCTTGCACGTCTCTAGCCCGCGCCGCGGCTCTCGTGCTTACGCTCGCCCTCGGCGAGGGCGACTTCGACGAGCCACCGTCTCCTCCGAGCAAGGAGCCGCCCGCTGCGCCCCCGCTCGAAGCTCCGCTGCCCGTGTCTCCAGCGCCAGTGCCAGAGCGGGTGCATGCCGCGCACGGTCCGCTTACGTGGGCTCCGACCCTTGATGCACGCACCGCGTGGGGGCCCGTTCCGGGGCCCTCTCTCGGCGTCGGCGCGGGTGTCGACGTTCGCGCGAAGTGGTGGGAGGTGAGCGCGCGGGCCGAGTCGTGGCCGAGCGTGAGCCAGGTCCCCGCGCCAGGTCTCGAGACGACCTTCGACGGGGCCGGGGGCGCCCTATCCTTTTGCGTGCTGGGGTCGCCGGCGTCCTTTCTCGTCTTTGCTCTCTGCGGCGGATTCGAAGCTAGCGCGATCCACGGAGCTTCTTCGGGGGGGACGCGAGCCTTGTCGAGGGTGGCGCCCTGGTATGCCGCCCTGACGTCGCTTCGCACCCGGACGCCCTTGTTCGACGGAGTGCACGTGGAGGTCGCCTTCGAGCTTGCCGAGTCCTTGACGCGCCCCGAGTTCACGGTCCAGGGTCTGGGCGACGTTTACGTCGTCCCCGAGCTGTCGCCGAGCGCGGTCGTCGGGGTGTCCTTCGATCTCTGAATCACCGGTCACGATCCTCGCAGCACCCCGAAGAGGAGGGAACAGAAAGGTCCGAAGATCAGCTCGGTCCCTAGTTGCTCGAGAAGGCAAACTGATTGCCTTTTCCGGCGCTACCCCCCGTGCCGTTGATGATGTTCGTGATCGTGCCGCGAATGCCCACTGTCACGAGGTGGTGCATCGAGATGCCGGGGGCCGTGGGTGTTTCGATGGCGTTGTCCGCCGTGACGGGGTTGTCGAAGACGCTGTAGACGCCGATTCCCAGGCCCTGATGCGTCGTGACGGCGCTCGTTAGCTTGTATGAGGGGTACCCGTTTTCCGTGGGCGACGACATCCAAGCCGCCTGGTTAGGCGGATCGTAGGGCATCTCGGATTGGTAGAAGTAAACCGAGCCGCCGTTGCCGCTCCAGAGCGTCTGGTACTGTTGAAAGTGCTCGACGAAGAGACCGTAGATCAACACGTTGTTGCCGTTCACGATGAGACCGTTGGCGGCGACGTTCTGCGTCCACCCCACGCCGGCTCCGTGGTCGGCGCGCCAGTTCCACGTGTTGTCGATGAGCACGTTGTTGCTGTTGATCGTAAAGCAGCTCGTCGCCGTGCCGGGGTCGGCACCGCCCACTCGGCAATGCACGTCGAACACCGCGCTCGGGCTGCTCGAGTGACCTAGAGCGCTGCCCGCGGGGCCGAGCTCCATCAGCGTGGGCGAACTCGTCGTGCCGGCCTCTACGATGAAGTCCGAAAGCGTCACGCCGTCGACGTCGGCCACTTGCAAAACCGGGGTGCCGGCGGTCGGAATGAGCGTGGGTAGCCCGAGGCCGATGACGAGCGTGCCGGGGTGCGTGACCTGAAGGCTCGCTTCCAATTGGTAAATGCCGGGCGTAAAGAGCAGATTTTGGCCTTGAGCGAGCGCCATGTTGATGGTGGCGGCCGTGTCGGTGCCGGCCTTGGCTACGTAGAACGTGTCGAGCGACATCGGCGACCCGGGCGCTGTGCTGGCCGACCAACTATGACCCATCGAGGCCTGCTTCCACGCCGGCACCATCACCAGGTAGTGGCCGTTGGCATCCAGATAGAAAAACGGCTTCTCGCGGACCAGGGGTGTGGTCGTCACGACGGTGTTCGCGGGTTGGGGCCAGCTCGCGGCGGGTGGATTTCCGTCGCCTACGAAGACCATGTTCCAGTTGCCGCCGTGCCAGCTCAGGTCGACGTTGCGCGTGAGAAACTGCTGCTGCGAGCCCGAGTTGATCGTGCCGTCGACGAGCGAATCGGCGATGAACCCGCCGCTCGACTCTCCGCCGTCGTCGAGGGCCACGTCGTTGTGAAAGTGCATGCGCCGCAGGTGCGTCCCTTGAGAGACGGCCCATACGTCATGACCGCCATCGATGCTGGCCGACGAAATGACCGCGAGGTTGTCGGCGCCACGCCAGAAGTTGCACGTTGCGTTGCCGCCCCCGAGCCAATCGGCCTTCGCGCGAACCGCGCCCGTGATGACGACGTCGTCGGGCGACTGACCCAGGCCGACGGCCTCGGTGTAGAAGCCGACTTGCACGTCGAGGCTGTATTGGCCGGGCTTGAAGAAGAAGGCGTAGCGTCCGGTGCCGAATTGCGCGGCATCTTGCTGCGCGTAAACGGTGTCGAGCTGGCTCTGGATCGACGCCATCGACATGGTGGGGTCGAAGATGAGAACGTTCGGGCCGAAGTCTGGAGTCGCGCCGCTCGTCGGGCCGCCGCACGAGGCGGTCGCCGTCCAGCTCGGCGGGCAGTTCGAGAGCGGTACGCTCGCTCCCGACGAGGCAACCGATCCCGTCGACGAGGAGGGGGTCCCGCTTCCCCCTGGGTTGGCATTGCCTGAGCCCGCGGTGCCGCTGCCCCCGCCGGATCCCTCGACACCGCTGCCCGCACCGCCCGAGGTCGCCGACGTGCCGACACCTGAGCTCGCCGAGCTCCCTGCGCCCCCAACGGCCCCGCTCGTTGACTGCGTCGTCCCGCTGGCGGATTCGCCGCCTCCTGACGAGGCGCCCGAGCCTGGCGTGCTCGAACCAGCAGACGGATGGGTCGACCCGCTGCAGCCATAGAGCCCTGCCGAGACGGCGGCCGCGACGAGACAGCGCTTGCCAAACTGCATTTTTATATCGATGCCTTCTGACCCGTTACCCGGATCAAGTACCGTGAGTGGGTAAGAACGGGTCGAACCATTTGTAGTTTTACCCTTCCGGCGTCGTCTTGTCCGCCACGGGCGGGTTCAAAGGTAGTGCGACGTATGTCTGGGCGCCTTGGCGGCAGTGCCCCTCCGAGATAACGTCTCGCGTGGCCCCCCTTCGCCGCCGCGCGATCGTCGGTGCTCTCGTGTGCGCTGGCGTCGGGGCACCGGCTCTCGCGTCAGCCGCTCCGGATGATCCGCTCGCCACGCAGGAAACGGTCGGCATCGCACTGCGGCGGCTTGGTGAGCAACTCGACCTCTACGCAGCTGAGGCGCACCGCGGGCGCCTGGCCAAGGCTCTGACGGGTATCGGTGCCGGGGCAACGTTTCTTCCGACGGGCTTCTTGCTCCTCGGGCGAACCGAAGACGTCTCGCACGCGTTCGTGCTCGGACTGATTGTTGGCGGCTCCGCGCAGCTGGCTACCGTGCCGCTCATCTTCATTCGAACGCGCATGGACGAGATCCGCGACGACTTCATCAACAGGCCGACGGAGCGCGACAGCGCGGCCACGGTCGACGAGTTCGAGAAGCGATGGAGCCTGGCCGCTGCGGAGAGCGCGCAAAGACGCACTTACGTCGGAACTGCGCTTTTCTTCCTGGGGGTGACCAACCTGGCGGCGGGCGTCGCGTTCCTTCTTGCACCGCCAGGCCTCTTCAAGATGTCGCGCTCGACCCAAGACACCTGGGGCGGCGTGACGCTGGGCGTCGGTGTGCCCGTTGCCACGCAAGGGTTGAGCTTTCTCCTGGAATGGAGCCCCGAAGAGAATTCCTGGCAATCGTATCGCCAGATGAATCTCCACGCGGGCACTGCGAGCCGGCTGCCGAAACCGTCGGTCAGCGCGGTCCCGGTGCGAGGCGGCGCGGTGGCTTTTGCAACGATGGCGTTCTGAACGGAGGTAGCAATCATGAGCAAGATAGCGGTATTGGGCTCGGGGCAGGTGGGGCAGACCCTCGCGGATGGGCTTCTCAAGCACGGACACGAGGTCATGCGCGGCTCCCGAGAGCCGGCCAAGCTCGGCGCCTGGAAGGCAAGCGCAGGCACGAAAGCGCAAGTCGGAACGTTCGGCGAAGCGGCGCAGTGGGGAGATTCGGCGCTCCTCGCGGTCAAAGGCAGCGCGGCCGAAGCGGTCCTCGAACAGGCAGGTTTGGCAAACCTCGCTGACAAGCTCGTGATGGACACGACCAACCCGATCGCGGACGTGCCGCCTCAGAACGGCGTGCTTCGGTATTTCACGGACCTGAACGAGTCCCTGATGGAGCGGCTCCAGAAGAAGGCTCCGAGCGCCCACTTCGTCAAAGTCTTCAACTCCGTCGGCGCCGCCTTCATGGTCAATCCTCAGTTTTCGGGCGGACCTCCGACGATGTTCATTTGTGGCAACGACAAGAGCGCCAAGGCCCAGGTGCGCGGCATTCTCGAGCAGTTCGGTTGGGACACGGCAGACATGGGCGCGGTGGAAGCCGCCCGCGCGATCGAGCCGCTCTGCATGCTGTGGTGTATTCCCGGTCTCAGCCAGAACAGCTGGACGCACGCGTTCAAGTTGCTTCAGCTGTAAGCGTCGATCATGAAGCCACCGCGGCACGCGAAGGTCGTGTGGGGCGCCCTTCTCGCGGCCGCGACGGTCGGCTGTGGTCGCGCTCACGACCAAGCCCACGCGACTGCGCGAGCCCGGCGCATCCACGAGAGGCTGCTGACGCTCGATACCCACCTCGACACGCCGGTCCACTTTGGGCCTGGGTGGGACATCATGAGCCGCCACGATATCGCGAGCGACCCTTCGCAGGTCGACTATCCGCGCATGCTGAGCGGAGGGCTCGATGGCGGGTTTTGGGCCATCTACACGCCGCAAGGGCCGCGCACTCCGGAGGGTGAAGCCAAGGCGCGCGACACCGCGCTCCGCACGGCGATGCGAATTCACGAGATGGTGGCGAGAGAGCATGACCATTTCGAGCTTGCGCTCCGATCGAGCGACGCCGCGGCGATCGCTTCGCGGCACAATCGCATCGTCTACATCAGCATCGAGAACGGCTATCCGCTCGGTCACGACCTCACGCTGCTCCAGACGTTCTATTCACTTGGTGCGCGGATGGCCGGCTTGGTGCACTTCTCCAACAACGACCTCGCAGACTCGAGCACCGACCCGAAGGGCAAGGAGTGGAACGGCCTGAGCCCGCTCGGAAAGCAGGCCGTCGTCGAGGCCAACCGGCTGGGCATGGTCCTCGACGCATCGCACGCGTCGGACGACGTGCTCGACCAGCTCATCGAGCGCTCGAAGACTCCCGTCATTCTCTCGCACTCCGGGTGCAAAGCCGTGTTCAACCATCCCCGAAACGTCGACGATGGGCGGCTCCGCAAGCTCGCCGCATCGGGAGGCGTCATTCAGATCAATTCGCTGAGCGACTACCTCATGGCTACGCCGGACGACCCGGCCCGCAAGCAAGCCATGCACGCGCTCTTCGAGCGCTCGTTTCCCCTCTACGATCTCACCGCTCAGGGGCGGGTGGCCTTCGAGCACGAGCGGCTTGCGATCGAGCGGGCCCACCCGGAGCCGCACGCCACTTTCGAAGACTTCATGAAGCACCTATTGCACGCGCTCGAAGTCGTCGGTCCTGACCACGTCGGCATCGGCGCCGACTGGGACGGCGGCGGAGGGGTCACGGGAATGGAAGACGTGGCGAGCATCCCGAAGATCACCGAAAGGCTGCTCGCGGCTGGTTACACCGAGGGAGACCTCGCGAAGATCTGGAGCGGCAACGTCTTACGACTTTTGCGTGAGGCGGAGCGGA
>Ga0302324_100019238_pt1 | contig 13422 bp, 14 predicted proteins | sample Palsa_T0_1_FD_201949 | JGI IMG/M metagenome (GOLD analysis project Ga0302324, IMG submission 201949) | Peat permafrost microbial communities from Stordalen Mire near Abisko, Sweden - Palsa_T0_1 | ecosystem: Environmental > Terrestrial > Soil > Palsa > Peat permafrost | place: Sweden: Abisko...
GTCGCCGAAGCCATGCGCGAATACATGGACATGGGCGACGCCCCCAGCTGCGGAACCTGCGGCGCCATCATGGTTCGTAACGGAAGCTGTTACAGATGCATGTCCTGCGGCAGCACCAGCGGCTGCTCCTAGGGACTAGCCGTCCAGGCAAAAGCGCTCCGCGCAAAAACAAAAGGCCCACCGCAAGGTGGGCCTTTTCTAAGTGCACCAGAAATTGTCTAACTCAGCTATCGAACCCAACCTAACTCCTGGCAGTCTGTGATAGCGTTTCCATCCATGGACGGCTGGAAGAAAATCTTGTTTAGGGCCGCGGGATTTGGAATTGGGTTCGCGCTGTTATCCGCGATTATTATCGGTAGCGCGCTTTGGTGGTCCAGCCGTCCCGTAAAACCTAAGCCATGGAACACCAAAGCGATCACCGCCACGTTTGATACTTTGAATACCGAAGGCGAGACAAATACCCTGGAATTCGTATATACCCTCGAAAACAACACCGACGTTGATTATCGGGCGAGCGACGGAAACCAAATTCACTTGGCGTCTAATCTGGTTAGTCAACACTCTTTGAGCTTTGATACTCAAAATTTCATTACTACCGACTACCCGATATACATTCCGGCCAAATCTCGCGTCCGCTTCGAACTTCATCTCGCATATCCCTATCCGATCAAGCAAGATGTTAACGCGCGACCCGACATCCGGTATGACTACACGACAGTCCTCGCTCAGTTCGTGGATAAAACATTTCGGAATCTGGACGGGTTCGTCTTACTGGATGACAACGCTAGGTATCAAGTGATGATGCCAAACGGCTGGGCGGAGCGTGCGAAAGAGCCTTTGCGGATCAGGGAGTCCGCAGTAATCCCCCGACTCAAGCCATAAACCACTCGTCCAACTTCAGTGAGTGCAAAGAACAATTTGAGTCATAACACTTCATACAACCGACCGAATCGGTTCGCGTGCGTAGTAACGGAACGCATGCCCCTTAATGAGAAATCGGTGGCGAATGCACCATTAGAGGTGCATAATTTGACTTAATTTTTAGATTCCACCGAAGTTGTAGCACTTGACAACGGCGAAAGATCTACTATTGGCAGTTAACGTAGTTGAGACACAGTTGTCCAAAAACGTTTCGCTGCGGCTCACTAACTGGGGCCATCATATGAAAGTTGTTCGTTCTATGTTCGTTCGTTTATCAGTTCTGTTCATCGCGTTCGGCATTGTTGCGCACGCGCAACAATCACCACCTCCGAATCCTGCAACGACGCCAATTCAAATTGCTTTCCTCTTGCCAGTTGACGTGAATAACGTCAATCAGTTGGTACAGCTGATCAATCAGCAGCGCTCGATTGGCCGGAAAGATTTCATCATTTTGCTTTCCTCTCAAGGCGGCGAAGTTTTGTCGGGACTGGCTGCGTACAACTATTTGCATGGCCTGGATATCAACCTAACAACTTTCAACATTGGTCAAGTAGACTCGGCCGCGAATCTTATTTTCTGCGCTGGACGCCAACGATACGCACTTCCAAATTCACGATTTCTCGTGCACAGTGCGTTCACCAGTCTCCCTCCAGGTACGCCCATGAATAGCGCATATCTGGACGGACAACTACAGCAGGTGAAGAACATGAACCAATTGTCGGCCCAGATAATCGAAGCGACGATCGGAAAGAAATCATCCGAGATAGAGCAGGCCATTCAAGGCCAGAACATATTCGACCCTCAAATGGCTCTAAGTCTTGGGTTGATTCAGGCGATCAAGCCGGATTTCCTAACGCCGGGTGCCGTGATCGCCGAAGTCAAACAGGAAGATATACCTGTCCAAGTGATGGGTGATGTTTACCGTCCAATGCACGTCGTGGGTGAGAAGTCCGGCGAGCCGTCCGTGAGTTCGATAGGCTCCTCAGTCAACCCCGCAAACTAATTGCACAAGATATTCAAACTTCGACTCTTTGCTGGGTGTAGTCAACGGTGCAAAGGCATTTCGGATCTAATTGAAGTTGGGGTGAGGGAGGGGTTTTGAACCCCTATCATCGGAGTACCGGTCCGGTGTTCTGCCAATTGAACTACCCTCACCACAAGGCCGCTCTGGGATCTAGACCTGGAGCGGCCATACTTTTTGCCCTTGACAAACAACAAGTCAGAGCTATGATGGGGTTGTCAAGGCCGCCACCATTACTAGTACCCCCTGAACCCCACCCGCCACAGGTGGGGTTTTCAGTTGCAATATCGAATTACTCCCATTGTTCGCCGTTCTCTCTCCGAAAGCAACAAGAATTGTTGTAAATCGTTTAGTTGCACCATGCGCTCGACATATTTCACGCTGAGATAGATATCTGACGCCCGAATTGCTTCCGAGGCGACCGTGCTCTGCGAACTCGCCTGTAAGTTAGATGTCCGAGGGGCACTAAACATAGCAATCCTGCGCACGTGTCAACTTCAAATCAAGCTGAATGCGTGGAACTCGATGATTTGAGACGAGATATAAATCCCCAAATCCTGGATCACCACCACCCCCAACCTGCTACCTTTAAATAGAGTGGCAATCAAAAAGCCGTCACCCGCCGAAATTTCCAACTGGATGTCGCACAACCGTGCAACTCCAATAGAATCTATATTCTGCGGGAAACTCCTTTAGAATCTATATTTTACGCGGCACCCCGCCGCCTAAACCCAACCGAATCTATATTTTGCAGCCAGAATAGGGGGGTATACACCCCCTGGCCGCACCGTGGGACGTCGAGTCTACGGTGCGCCCCTTCTGGCCCCAGAATTCGCGCTACCGAGGAGACCTTCCATGCCAACCACTCCACCCGAAACCACCAAGCCCATCTTCATGAAGGGCCTCACCACCACAGAAATGCTCTTCGCCCTCAAAGCCCTCACCGACCACAAGACCAAAGAACAAAAACAAGCAGCAGACCAGACTGAGGCCGCAAAGAATCAAACAAGAGCCGACCAGAAGCAAGCCAAAGCCGAACGCGACGAAGCCAAAGCCGCCCAGGCCCTCGCCGACATCGAGCAGGACCTGGCCAGGCTCGCCGAGCAAGACCAGGCCACCCGCGCCGCCGCCGCCCCCGCGCGAAACACGGCAACCACCCCAAGCACCGCCGCCGCGACATCCCCAACCACCACCATCGCGATCGCGGCCGCGCCCAAGCCACAATCCCTCTGCCACCACATCATGCCCAGCGGACGCCGCTGCCGCTCCGTGCGCTGCAACCAGACCCACTACTGCTACTTCCACTCCGGCGAACTCGTGCGCAGGCACGACCGCATCGACGGCATGCACGCCAACTACCGCCTCTCCACCCTCCCCGTCATCGAGGACCGCGCCTCCATCCAGATCGTCCTGAATGAGATCATTCGCAGTTACATATCCGACGCCATCGACTCCCGCAAAGCCGGCATCCTCCTCTACGGCATGAATATCGCCCTCGCCAACCTCCGCAACGACGTCGCTCCCGTCATCGCCGAAGAAGACGCCGTCCCCGCCTACAACAACATCCCCGAACACGACCCCATCGCCCGCTTAGACGACGAAGAATCCGCCACCTACCAGGCCGAACAAAAACTCCGCATGGACAAACTCGACTACGACCCCTTCGCACACTCCACGCAATACTCAAACCTGTCTGATCTATCGGCAGCGCAACTGCCGCTCTTCACTGAATTCTTCGTTCCCCCCGCGCAGTCGGTGCCAATAGCGAACGCGCCATCGCCCGGCCCGCAATAGGACCGCGTGAGACAATGAAGATATGAACATCGAACTGCTGACACTCCGCAACGCTTCGCAAGAGCTGGACTACCGTCTCCGCGTCTGCCAGGACGCCTCCAAGTTCGCGACTCCGGCGAAAGCCACGGCGACGAACAAGAACTCGCGCAACCTGAAAAAGGCGCATGAAGCGTTCAAGGCTGCGCTTGAAGCCTGCAAGAAGCAGGGCATCGAGTACACCCCGGAATATCTGCCGAAGCTCTACGAAGCCCCCGTGCCCATCGCCGCCGTCGCCGCCACCGCCGCAGCTTAATCGCGCCTGGCGCCTGAGCCCGTCGCACTCGGAAGGCTGGCCATTGCAGTTGCCGTTTCCGATTTCATAACCGAAGCGATGCCGGCGTGAACGGTTTTTCCGCGCCGCCGCTTTGTGCGACAATACTCGCTGTCGCTGTTCCTCCCGGAACAACCAAAAAGTGGGCCTGTGGCGCAGCTGGGAGCGCGCTTCCATGGCATGGAAGAGGTCGTCGGTTCGATCCCGACCAGGTCCACCAAAATCTCTAGAGCCGCGCGGCCCCAGCCGCTCAGTCGTACCTCTCAAACACAATCTGCTTCCGGTCCCACCCCAGCTGCTTCAGCTGCTCCCGGTTAGCCGAAACCATCTCATTCAACCCGCAGATGTACGCGTGAATAGGAAAGCTATCCGGCACCGGCTGCCGCGGATTATCCGCGACATCCCCCTCCGGATGCATCGCAACGTTGCCCGCCCGGGCAGGCGCCGCAGTATCGAGCGTCGCCCCCGACGGCGCCGCTCCAAGCGCATGCGCAGCAAACGGCTCCGCAGCCAGCAGATTGAAAACGTGATGCTGCACGTAGCCGCGCAATCCAGTCCAATCGTCGCCCGCACGAGAGAGAGTCGGCAGATAGCGAAAGTGCGAATGCGCCGCCGCGGTCCGCTCAAAGAAATCGCGATAGTAAATCTCCGATTCGTGCCGCGTGCCGTAAATCAGCGTGACGGTTTTATGTGGCGGCATCAGCGAAGGTGCCCCGTTAGGAAATAACCACTCGATAAACCCACGCATAGGCGCAATGCCTGTGCCGGTGGCGATCATCACGCAATGCGTGAGCGGCTGGCGCAACGTAAACAGTCCATGCGGGCCGTGCATGTGGACGACGTCGCCGACTTTCATGTCCGCCAAACGGTTGGAGAAAAATCCGCCCTCGACGCGGTTGGCGCAAAGGTCAAATTGATTGCCGCGAGGCGCCGAAGCGATGGAATAGGCGCGAGTCTGGAGCTTGCCGCGTGCGTCCGGTTCCACTAGCGAGACAAACTGGCCGGCCTGAAAGTCGAAGCTGGGCTCGCCATCGAGCTCAAAAGTGAAGTGGAAAGTTTGCGCGCGCTCACTGAGGAGGTGCCTATTTATCAGACGTGCGACATACATCTTCCGTTCCATATCCAAGAGTCTACAAGTCGTTGGATTGCCGCGTGAGTTGGCGTAGCATGTGGGCTATGCAGCGACGTGGAATGCTTTTGGCGGCGACAGCCTTCGCACTACTGGGGGCGGCCACGGCGCGCGCGCAGTCACAGGATGATGCACCGGTACCGGTGCAGGCTCCAGCAGCAGCACAGGTTCCAGTGCCGGTGATTCCGATGCCGGTGCAGCCTTCGGCTCCTCCACCAGCACCTGTGCAAGTCTCGGCCCCGGCGCCTGCTCCTACTCCCGCGCCCGCTCCGCCGCCCGTGCAAGTTGCGGCTCCGGCGCCGACACCCGTTCCGGCAGCAGCTCCTCCGCCTCCTGCTCCGGTGCAAGCTGTGACGCCGAAACCGACTCCCGCTCCCGCAGCAGCACCAGCGCCTGCGCAGGAAGAAGGCGTGTCACATCCTCCTCCGGTGGAAGCGGCGCCCACTCCTGCTCCGGTCCAAGTTCAAGCGCCACCGCCGCCAGCTCCTGCTGCTCGGAAGCCAGCCCCGGTACAAGCGCAAGCACCGCCGCCGCCAGTTCCGACTCCGACTCCAACTCCCGCGCCGGTGCAGGCGCAAGCACCGCCGACACCTGCTCCAGCAGCGGAGACGCCCGCTGCGCCGGACGCTTCTGCAACGGCGGTCGACAACGGTCCCTCGCGAGAGCTCGGTCCAACTGCGATCGGCTCAGGTCCGTCGCGCGTGCCGCTGCAGGTGCATGAAACTCCTTCCGGCGCGTTTCAATCCATGGTGTCGGATGAACCGGCGAAGGAACCGGTGGGAGCGCCGAAGAAATTTGCCACGCTGGTTTCGGACGCGCCTGCTGCGCCAGCCGGAACTGCGAACACAGGCACCGTGCCCATCGCCATCAATTCGGCGCCGACAGGTCCGACGGGCCCTGCGACGACAGGCAACGTGCCGTCTGCAATTAACACCTCGCCCAATCTGCCGACCGGCTCCGCAACAACTGGCAATGTGCCGTCTGCCATCAACACTGACCCGAACTTGCCGACCGGCTCCGCAACAACGGGCAACGTGCCCGAGGCGATTTCGACGGCTCCGAATGCGCCGAGTGGTTCCGCGACGACCGGCACGGTGCCTTCCGCGATCGCGGCTCCGATGCCGCTGCCCGCTCCGGCCGCGCTAAACACCGGTACCGTACCCGAAGCAATTTCGACGGCTCCATTGCCGACGCCAGCTGCTCCGAAAACAACTGACAGCGTTCCGGAAGCAATTGCAACCGCGCCCCCGCCGCCTTCCGCCGCTCCGAAGACAGCCGAGAGTGTGCCGCCGGCAATCGCGACGGTTCCTCTGCCCGCGCCGCCACCTCCGAAGACGACGGACAGCGTACCGCTCGCGATTGCGCCACCGCCCGTGGCTGGACCGGCGCGTGAAACTTCGACGAACAATGTGCCCGACGCGATTTCGACAGCTCCGTTGCCGATGCCCGCGCCTTTGCCGGTGGCGCAACAGGCAGCTCCGCAACCGCCAGCGACTTTGACGGCGCCATTGTCGGCCGTGCAGCAGCAGTCTCCTATATTGATGTCGACCTTGGAGCGCACCCACCCCGCGAAGTGGAAGGTAAAAGGCGAAGAGCGCACCGATGTCGAGCACAACTACCTGAGCGTGAAGGACGATCTGGAGCAGACTCTGCCGGCATTGTTGTCTGACGCGCAGAAGTCACCGCAGTCCATGGACAAAGGGCTCGCGGTGTATCACAACGTGGTCGCGCTGAATAATGTTCTGGTTCGTTTGCAGCAGACGGCGCAGATTGCCGGCGGCAAGGAAGATGCCGCGATCCTGCAGGAAGCATTGTCCGGCGTCGAAATTGTGCGCAGACAATTGGCCGATGGATTGGCAGCCGTCTCCGATGATCAGACGCGCGCACTGGCTGCGTCGCAAGCTGCGCTGGCGCAGGAAAAGCAGCGACTCGCGGCAGCAGAAGCGGCTGAGGCTAAGTTGAAGACACAGCGTGCGGCCGCAGCGGAAGAGGCGTCGAAGAAGCCGGTGAAGACGACGAAGAAGAAGACGGCCAAGCCTGCTGCTTCAACCAACGGCACCAACGCGCAGGCCGCCGCGACCAAGCCGCATCCGGCTGCGCCGTCGCAAGCCCAGGCGCAGTAACAGTGCAGAAATAAAAGCGAAATTCTTCTCTGGCGGGAACATATCCTGCGGTTTCCGGTGTCTAACGAAGTAGCAGTGCAGCAATGCAGTGCGAGCGAGAAACCGGGAATTCTGCGGCGCCGAAGGCGCCAAGCGTCCGCTGATTGCCGGGACAACTCGCTGGTAACTATCGCAAGCCAACGTCTGGTGCTATTTTTGAGGGGCGAGAAATATGCTCTTGGGCAATCTGACAAACATTCTCGATCTGCCACAGACGGCCGCACGGCAGGATGAATCCGCCGTCGTTGCCGAGTTGCGCGCCGGATCAGAAGAAGCGTTTGCCTGGCTCATCGAGCAGTACAGCCAACCTATCTATTCGCTGCTGGCGCGCAGCGTGCAGGACCCGACCGACGCGGCTGACATTACGCAGGAAGTTTTCCTGAAGGTGTTTCGCGGCATCCAGAGCTTTCATGGCGAGTCCAGCCTGAAGACATGGATTTATCGGATCGCATTGCATGAGGCGTCGAACGGCCGCCGTTGGTGGACGCGACACAAGAAATGCGAAGTCACGCTTGAGACTGAGACGTTCGCGTACGGTCACGATACGGAAGAGTCGACGACGCTGGGCGAAATGCTCGCGGATGCGCACGGCACTCCGTTTGACGCGGCGTCACAGGCAGAGACCAAGTTGCGCGTTGAGCGCGCGCTGGCCGAAGTCGTCGAACCGTTTCGCACGGCAGTTGTATTGCGCGACATTGAAGGCTTCGCTTATGAAGAAATGGCAGAGATTCTGCAGGTGTCGCTGGGCACGGTGAAGAGCCGCATTGTTCGCGGACGGATGGCGCTGAAGGCGCGGCTGACTGCACCGGCAAAGACTGAAACGAATCTGGCGGTGTTGCAATCGATTGAGGAAGGAGCGCGCGGGTGATTTCAAAGCTGACCACATATAACTGTGAGCAGGTGCGGTCGCGGCTCTCTTCATCGCTGGACGGCACGCTGACCGGGCGCGAGATGCAGCGCATGGCTGCGCACACGCAACTCTGCGGTGACTGCAAGGCTGAGTCCGAAAACTGGAGCGCGATGCAGCAGGCCCTAACTTCGCTGGGACAGAAAAAGGCGCCAGCAGATCTAGGATTGCGGTTACGCGTCGCTATTTCGCAGGCGCGGTCGCAGACGGTTGAGCGGCGCTGGCAGCGCTGGCAGATGCGTTGGGAAAATTCGGTGCGTCCGCTGGCATTGCAGTGGTCGGCGGGACTGGCGTCGGCCATGGTGGTGCTGGCCGCGATGGGATTGCTGGTCGGCGTGTTTGCTGCGCCGCAAGCCGTGCAGGCCGCTTCTCCGGTGGATGAGCCGGTTGGCATGGCGAGTGCCCCCCATTTTCTTTACTCCCCGTTTCCGAGCTATGAGCTGGCGACTGACGTTGATTCCGCGGTTGTCGTAGAGGCCTTTATCGGAGCGGACGGTCGCGTCTATGACTACAAAATTCTGGCGGGAGAAGATTCGCCGCGGACGCACGCGCAGCTGAACAACCAGCTGTACTTCAGCGTGTTTGCGCCGGCGCGGGTGTTTGGCCAGCCGGTGCGCGGCCACGTAGTGCTTGCGTACGACGGCGTTGCGGTTAAAGGCTGAGCCGAGGCCTGCGGAAAAAAGAGATAAACTGAACCTCGTGATGCTGCTGTTTCGTAGTTCTTCGCGTAGTGCGTTGCGGACTCTTTTTGTTGCCGCTGCTTTGCTGCCGGGCGCTGTTGGCCTGCTGGCACAGGAAGCGGCTCCCGCCCAGGGTTCCAGTTCCAGCCAACAGGAAAATTCTGGCGCTGCAGCAGACAAGCTGAACCAGGCTGTGCACAACGAAAAGACGTGGTCCAACGACCCGAACGTAAAGCGGACTGACCCATCGGCACAGCGCCTGCATGTCGGCTCGGCCGTGGGCGGCACCGGCACGTCGCTCGAATCCAACGAAGCTGTATTCACGGTCGTCGCGGCGCTGAACACGTGCGGATACGACGCTGGCCTGCAGCATGCGAGTGCGATCCGGCTGCGCGTGCGTCGCGAAATGACAGAGGAGATCGCTGCATCGGATGACGCGCGCGCTGCGCATGACAAGCTGTGCGCCTACGTCCACGCCCATGATCTGGGCGATCCCGCGAAGACGATCGGGCAGTATCTTTCGCTGGCACTGGTGCTGCAACCGACGGCGGAGCTGGAGTTGACGGCGCCGATCCTGCAACTGCCCCCGGACGCGACACAAGTCGTTGGCATGCTGCCCGCGCTGAAGGTGTTTGCGAACGCGGCGCGGCTCCACGTCTTGTGGGTGCAGGAGCGCGCGGCATATGAAGAAGCGTTGGCGCCCCTGCGTGATCCGCTGACGAAGGAGATTTTGCAGCAGGGCGTGTATCTGCGCGAGAGCCTGATGGGCAATCCTGACCGGCGATTCGTCGTCATCCTGGAGCCGATGCTGGCGAATGGCCTGGTCACGGCGCGCGTCTATGGGCTGGATTATCTGATGGTGCTGGCACCGCCGCAGGACGAAGCGGAGATGCGCCGTTTTCACGATGACGTTCGCCACTTCTACCTGGATTTTTCCGTCGAGCCCCTGATTTTCGGTTACCCCAATGCGATGACGCGCCTGCAGCCGCTGCTGCGCTCTGTGGTGGAGTCTCCGCTGAACGAGATTTACCGCGAAGACGTCGAGGCGCTGGTCAGCGAGTGCTTGATTCGCGCGATCGAGGCGCGGACGATGGACACCGGATTGCCGCCTCTGAAGACCGGCGATCGATTTACCGGCGACCAGTCGCGCGCGGAAATTGCGCGGCAGCAGCAGGCGGAGGCCATCCGCGTGGCACGCGTGCAGCGCGACATGCAGGAAGGCTTCATCCTGACGAAATATTTTTATGAGCAACTGGCGATCTATGAACGCAGCACCGAGAGCCTGCGCGATGCGATCGGCGAGATGGTCTACGGGATGGACGTCGACTTGCAGCGTCGGCAGGCGTCGCACATCAAATTTGTCAGCGCGCCCGAGGCGAATCCCGGAGATGCGACGCGCGCCAGTGGATTGCGCGCCCGCCCGGAGAGTTTGACGAAGGAGACGGGAGCCGCAGCGGACCCGCTGGCAAAGGCGGCGCAGAGCCTGGGCAGCGGAGACACGACGGCCGCGCTGGCCGAGGCGCAGACCGCGCTCGACAAGAAGCAGGGCGATGCGGGGCAGGCAGTATTTCTGATGGCGCAGGCGCATGCGATGCAGGGCGATATGGATGGCGCAGTGCAGAGTTTTACGCAGGCGCTGACGTTGACCAAGGACCCGCACACGCTGGCGTGGTCGCACATTTATCTGGGACGGATTGACGACATCAAGCAGGAGCGCTCGGCGGCGTTGACGCAGTACAAAGCGGCGCTGGATGTGAAGAGCGGGCTGCCCGATGCAATTGCGGCCGCGCAACAGGGAATGCAGGAGCCGTACGCGATTCCGAAGCGCGATGCTGCACCGGCGGGTGATCCAGCTCCGGCAGCGCAGGACAAAGACAACTGAGGACGCGCAGCCGCGGATGCGCGCTGTCGGGCCGGAAGCCAACCGTCGTACTATGCAGAGAAGGATGCGCCAGGCCAGCGAAAATTCCGACGGAAAAATTCCGCTGAGCGAAGCCAGTCAGCTGGAAGCTCTGCAGCAATTGCTGGGTCACACATTTGCCGATGCGCGGTTGTTGGAGTCCGCGGTGACGCACAGCTCGCTGGCATACGAGCGAGCGCAAGAGCAGGCCGCAGCGACTGGGACGGCGAATGGTATGACGCCGGTGAAGGTGGATCGCGGCAACGAGCAGCTGGAGTTTCTCGGCGACGCGGTGTTGGGCATGGTCGTCGCGGAGTGGCTGTACCGGCGGCTGGGCAAAGACGACGAGGGGCGGCTGACGCGTCTGCGTGCTGCGCTGGTAAGCCGGCGAAATCTGTCGCGAGTCGCGGCGCGGATCGGGCTCAGTCCGTTTCTGCGGCTCGGCCGCGGAGAGGAGCGCAGCGGTGGCCGTCACAAGGCGGCTGTGCTGGCAGATGCGCTGGAGGCGGTGATTGCGGCGGTCTATCTCGACGGTGGCTTGCAGACGGCGACGCAATTCGTCGAGCGCGCGGTGATTGACGGCGCGAAGCTGGCCGAGATTGAGGACTGGAAATCCGCGCTGCAAGAGTGGTTGCAGTCGCACCACAAAGGCCGCGCGATTTACGCGCCGGTGGCGGAAGCCGGGCCGGACCACGAAAAGATTTTTACAGTGGAAGTGCGGCTGGGTGGCGAAGTCCTGTCCCAGTCCACGGCAAGAAATAAAAAAGATGCGGAGCAGGAGTGTGCGCGGCTCGCTCTAGAAAAGCTGCGGGGAGCCGGGAAGTGAGCGCTCCCGAAACGCAAGTGGAGGCCAGCGTCCCGCCAATCGCGGCGCCCGTGCATCATCATTTGAATTTGCTGGGTGCGGTGCAGGGGTTGCTGACTGTCGTCGTGTTGGCAGTGTTCGTGATTACATTTATCGCGCAGCCGTTTCGCATTCCTTCCGAGAGTATGGAGCCGACGCTGCTGATCGGCGACTTTGTTTTGGTCAACAAGGTAGTGAACGCGCCCGGCGGAAGCTGGCGGTGGCTGCTGCCGTATCGCGGCGTCGAGCGCGGCGACGTCATCGTCTTCCGCAAGCACTTTCAGGACGAGGACGAGTTCCTGGTCAAGCGCGCGATCGGTGTGCCGGGCGATCACGTTCGCCTCGACCGCGGACAGGTCGTGATCAACGGCCAGCCGCTGAAGGAAAGCTACGCGGTGTATCTGCCGTCAGGCCCGGACGCGTTTCGAGACGATTTTCCAGCGTCGCTCTATACCGATGTCGGGGTCGACGCGAAGTGGTGGGTGCAGATGCACAAGCTGGTGCGCAATGGCGCGCTGATTGTTCCCGAGGGCGACTATTTTGCGCTGGGAGACAATCGCAATCGTTCGCAGGACAGCCGCTATTGGGGCTTTGTCGAGAGTAGTGAAATCGTCGGCGAGCCGGTGCTGGTGTACTTTTCCGTACGTACGCCATCGCCGGACGATGGGCTGCTGCCGCAGCTTCCGAATGATAGGATGAGCAGACAAGCGGGCGCCGGCCAGCTGAATTTTGCGCGCTGGGACCGCATGTTTCACGTCGTCCGCTAGGAGAGTTGTTTGCCTGTCCAACGAGATCGCAGTGCCACCCTGGAAAAATCTCCGGTAGCTTCCGGTGAGGCCAAGGCGCCGGCTGACAAGCCTCAAAATGAGGAGTCGACTCTCCAGTTTCTAGCGTCGATTGCCACCGTGCTGGTGGCGGGACTGTTCGTCATCACTTTCGTGCTGCAAGCGTTTGAGATTCCATCTGGATCCATGCTGAAAACGCTGCTGATCGGCGACCACGTGTTTGTCGATCGCATCACCCTGGCGCCGCCGGCGAAATGGTTTCCTCTGGTGCGCTATCGCGCGTTGCAGCGTGGCGACATCATCGTATTTTTCAAGCCGGGCGAACCGGACCTATTCCTGGTGAAGCGCCTGATCGGTCTGCCGGGCGATCGGATTCACTTGCAGGACGGCGTCGTATATCTCAACGGCAAGCCACAGCTGGAACCGTACAAAATCAAGACCGATGATGGATCTTTTGCCGAAACGTTCGATGCTTATCGAAATCAGTTTCCGGCCATTGCTCCAAGTGCCGACAGCCAGGTGACCGCCGAGTGGCAAGTAGAGTTGCCGACGCGGATAGAGAATGGCGATCTTGTGGTGCCGCCCGGGCATTTCTTTGCCATGGGCGACAACCGGCCGGACTCACTGGACAGCAGATATTGGGGCTTCGTTCCCCAGGAAAATGTCGTCGGGCGGCCGCTCTTCGTTTACTGGTCATTTGTAACTCCGGAAGATCAAGTCGACAAACATTCCATCGGCGATCGCTTGAGCTTCATGCTGCATGTCATCATTCACTTCTTTGACGAAACGCGCTGGAAGCGGACGCTGCATCTCGTACGGTAAGCTGGGCCGCATCGTAGAAAGCACATGACAGAGGAACTCGAGAATCCACATTCTTATCGGTGGCTGCTGGTACTGATATTGCTGGTGCTGGTGGTTGTGGGCGCGCTTGTCGTGCCGCCGCTGGTGAATGCGAACCGTTTGCGCGGG
>Ga0302324_100019239_pt1 | contig 13422 bp, 7 predicted proteins | sample Palsa_T0_1_FD_201949 | JGI IMG/M metagenome (GOLD analysis project Ga0302324, IMG submission 201949) | Peat permafrost microbial communities from Stordalen Mire near Abisko, Sweden - Palsa_T0_1 | ecosystem: Environmental > Terrestrial > Soil > Palsa > Peat permafrost | place: Sweden: Abisko...
GGCGCCGGATTGGGGTCTTCGATTTCATTGACCACACCCGCGTCTGGGTTGGGGTTCCCCTTATAGGGCTTGGTGAATACCTCCTTGTTGTTCGGGGGGACGGCAGCTCTGCCGTTGGCGTCGCTGAACCAGATCGCGTCGGCGTGGCCGAACATGATGTGATTGGCCCCAGTGCCTCCGAGGACGGATTGGTGGAAGTTGTCGCTGATGGTGTAACGATCCGCGAGTCTCTTGAAGTAAGGAACGTCGCCAGTCTGCATGTTGTAAAAGGCGAGGGAGGTCGATCCTTCCCCTGTGGTTGTGGCATCAGGAATCGTGGGCAAGTAGTTGTAGGTGAAGCACGGAGTCGCGCCGCCATCGGAAGAGCAGAGTGGCGACTGTGTGGTGCCATCCGTGCCCGCTCCCACGGTGACTTCAACGTAGGAAAACAACTTGCCGTCGCAACCGGAAGGATTGTCGTCGCTCGCATGCTCGAGGCTGCAATTCAGCTGCTGCTGCATCTGATAGAAGCGGTGAACCGGGCTCGCCGCATACGCGTTGTAGGGCAACGTGGTGCCGTTGGTGAGTTGGAACGGTCCGGCCAGCAACGACGTGACGTCGGTGATGCGCTCATCGGGCGTGTGACTCTTTTGTCCTGTGCCGCCGCTGGCCAAGGCAGCACCCTGGCCTGCCGGCAAGCCGACTTCCGAAACCTCAGCGCACTCGGCCGGAGTGAGCGCTGGTAACGTCGGGCAAGGAGGGCTAGAGCTAAAGTAGCCGTACGGGCCTGAGGCACCGCCGACGAGCGGCGCCGGCAGAATGTTGTGGGGATATTCCTCGGTCGGCGGGCTGAGCAGGAAGGAGTCTGTATCCGTGGCAAACAACTGCTGAGCCTTTTTGAAATTGGGACCGGGAACGGCGTGCTTGTTGGCGTCCAACTTGATGATACGTTCGGAAAGGAGGTTATGGATACTCTCCCCATCCTTGGGTACGTAGGTGGCAAAGACGTGATCGAAGCTGCGGTTTTCTCCGATGATCACGATGACGTGCTTGATAGGCGTGGCGGTCTTCGAATCAGGTGAGTGCTGTGGTTGCGAGGCTGCGTCTGCGAAGGGAGCGGCGAATGTGAACTGGAACATTGCAAGAGCCGCCAGTCCAATGCGCAAATAATGCACGCCTTTCGATGCGAGTGATGTAACAGTCATTGCTTTTCTCCTCTGGGTTTAAGTTGCTGGTTAAGGTGGACACCAACATCAAAAAACTCTTCCGGGAAAACAAGTTAGTGGAATCGTTGGTTTCGGAGTCGTGCTCAGTTGGTTCGTTTGGGTCAGGACGAATTCGCTTTGACCGAGCTTTCACCCTCATGGTTCTATGCGAATCAGCCCCATCATTCCTCCATCTTCGTGTTCTAAAAGGTGGCAATGGTATACAAAGTCGCCCACCGTATTCGGATCGCGAAAGTCCATCCGCAGTCTGACGGTGGGATATTCAAGAGCTTTGCCGTCGTAGTAAGGGACGTTGACGGTATCGCGAAGAAACGGCTCGTTCACAGGCTTGCCGCGGTAATCGAGCAGCATGAAGTGCAACTGATGAATGTGGAACGCGTGAAGTTCGCTTGACCGGTTTTCGATGATCCAGTCCTCTACCGTTCCCTGCTTCGCAATGATGTTTGGAATCCCCGACTTTGGGTCGAACTGCGCAGGCGTTTGGCCCTCCACTGTCATATAAAATTCTGTTGCACTGTTGGGATCATTCGGATCGAGAAGCTTCTCGGAAAAGTAGAGCTTTCGCGTGCGCACGGGAACCACGCTTCCCAGCCATGGTATCTGCGAAGCCGGAAGCGGTTGGGGCGAGGTGGCGAGTTCCGAGGCAGGTTCCGGTGCATCTTTGGAAGCCGTAATTGTGGCGATCGCACGATTGGGATCGTTCTCGCCACCCGCTCCGGTATCCACAGTTTTCGTGACGAGCAGTCCCGAGGCGCCTTCGGGGGGCCCCTTCACGATGAATTCCACGCGCGCCCCCGGTGGTACCCCGAGATGAGTTTGCCAGTCCACAAAATCTCGTGGCAGGCCGTTCTCATTGAGGGGAACTCCGTCCATCGCCACCAGGCCAAGTGGCTGCGGTGTGTGACCGAGTAAAACCTCCAGGTTGAGGTAGGTGATTCCCGATGCATTCACGACGCGCCACAGTTGCTGCTCCTCCGGCCTCATCTCGATGACAGCCGGCGGGTAGTCCGGATAGGGTACGGGCACGAAATTGATCGAGAGATCCTTCGCCGGCTTGCCGAACCCAGTGCCGGTATTGGCTGCATCGCCATCGCGATCAAACAGCATCTTGGGGACGACGGGTTCCCATTTCGAGGGTGGAGCGTTCGGGTTCAGCAGATCCTGATCGCGAATAACCAAAACTCGTTCCGGCAATCCTCGAACCGCCTTATCCGCCCGCTCGAGTCCTTCGACGATGATGGCGCCCGATGCGCCGCCAAGAACCTGCTCTTTCGTGAAACCATGAATATGCGGGTGGTACCAATACAGTCCGGGGGGCTCGTTTTCCGGGATGCGGAATCGATATTCGAACGGCGCATCGCCGGGCTGAATCGACGTGTGCAGGACATCGTCCTGGTGGCAGACGGGAGGGATCGTCAAACCATGGAAATGAAGATTAGTGGATTCCCGCGTCATTAAGTCGGTAGTGCACGAGTTCGCGTTCTTCCCGGCATCCACATGCAGGTGGGCAGCCGTCGCTGCACCAGGGCTGAACGCTGTCAAATCATTTTTCAGAGTCAGGATGACAAGGTCGCCAGGACTCACCCGGAGGGTGGGCGACGCCGCTCCGTTCTCATCGATGTAGCAGTAACGCGTGGATCCGTCTCTCTGCTTTGCGTTGTGGGCCGTCAATTCCACTTTCAGCACACCGTTGTGGCTGCGCAAGTCTGCGGGCTCGCTGACTACGCTGCCCGGCAAGGGGCGTGGGCAGGCTTCCGGAGCAGCCTGAGCATAGAGGGCCGGATGGGATTGAACGAAGCAGAGGCATAAGAACGCGAATATGGGGAGGGTCTTCAACATCAGCTGGTTTCCGCAGTGCACAGCACTCTAGCACTTTTTTTCGATCAGGGAAACGCGACAGTACACCAAAAAAGTGGCGATGACATGAAATCCTCCTGAGGGGGGGTGCAAAACAACCACGCACATGTCAAGGTAGTCGGGGCGCGGTTACAGCAGTGTGAAACGAAGATGAACGCCCGAAGAAAAGAAATCCACAGGGGATGAGTACGATGGGAAGACGGAATGCTGCGAGTGGGCAGATTCGCTGAACCTGAGGGAGGAATGTGAACTTCAGGTTAAGGAATTTCCACAGACTAGGAAGTTGTCTAAGGTATTTCCCCTAGTCGATGTTCAGCGCCTCAGAGGCTTCTTGCCCCGCAGAGCGACCGTTAGCGGCCGTACTTCCGTGGCACGCGCTTGGAGATGTTGCAGAGAATCTCGTAGGGTGAACTGTTGGCCAAGCGCGCATGTTCGAGCGCATCGACCGTCAAACCGTCGCGGGTTCCGAGCAGGATTACTTCATCGCCCACGGCAATTTCGGGAATGCCAGTCACATCCACCAGCGTGAGGTCCATCGAAATGCTGCCGACGATCGGTGCGTAGTGGTCGCGGACGATCACGCGCCCGCGATTAGAGAGCTGCCGGTTGTATCCGTCGGCGTATCCCACGGGCAGTACGGCCACGTGCGCCGGCGCCCGGGTCACGTACGTTCCGCCGTAACCGAGAGCCTGGTTGGCGGCGAAGTCCCGCATGGAAAGAATGCGGGTCTTCCAGGTCAGCACCGGCTTCACCGGGAGCCGCAGCGTGCCGCCGCTCACTTCCCGTCCGGCACGCTGGAACGGTAAGTAATAGCCGTAGAGCGCGACGCCCGGACGCACCATGTTGTTCCACGTCTCCCGCCGCGAAATCAGGGCGCTGGTGTTGGCCATGTGTGTCAACCCCGGATCGAAGCCGGCGGCCCGCACCATGCGTTGCGCCTCCTCGAAACGGCGCTCCTGCTCAGCCACCGAAGGCGCGTCCATAATTTCGGAGGAAGCCAGATGAGTCGAGAGCCCCTCAACCACAAGATGCGGAGCTGCGCTGATGGCTTTCAGCACTGGCGGAAGTTCATCGAGCGATACTCCCAGCCGGCCCATCCCCGTATCCACCTTCAAATGCACGGCCTGCCGCAGCGCTTGGGACGCCGCGGCATTCTCGAGAGACTGGATATGCCAGGGCTCCCACACCGTGGGAGTAAGCCGGAGGCGTACGATCTCGCTCTCTTCACCGCGCCAGAAGCCCGTCATCAACAAAATCCGCGACTCGATGCCCGCCTCGCGCAGCGGGATCGCCTCATCAAGCGAGGTCACGCCTAGCCACTTCGCACCTTCCGCCTCGAGAGCGCGCGAGCATTCCACGGCGCCGTGGCCATAAGCGTCGGCCTTCACGACCGCGCACACGGTTACCCCCGCTCCTGCGTGCTTTACAACCGTGCGGAAGTTTTGCTGCAGAGTAGCCAGGGAAACCTCCGCCCAGGTGGGGCGGGTGGCCACGCGGCTCAGGATTTCTGCAGTGGTCGCCACTGGCCTCGATTATAGCGGGAGCGGTAACGTTCGCTAAGGTTACGCTCGGGCTACTCCCAGAGCAGTTTCCGGTTTCCAGTTTCTAGTTTCCAGCCTCCCGTGAAGAACTGGAAACCAGAAACTGGAAACCGGAAACTGGTTTTAAGCCATCAGCTTCCGGCCAGGGAGAAGTTCACGGTGATTTGGGTTTCCACTTCCACCGGCTCATTGTTTAAGACGTAAGGCCGGTAGCGCCACTGGCGCACGGCCTCGATCGCCGCCGGCACCAGCAGGGGATGTCCAGCTAGAACGATAAGGTTCTCAATGACGCCTTGCTTGCTGATGACCGCTTGCAACACAACCTGCCCCTGAATGCGCGCACTTCGCGCCGGTGGGGGATACACCGGCAGAATCTTGTGAATCAGATCCCCCTCATTCATGTGCGAGATGCGGAGCGGTGGAGCGACCGTCACCGGCGCGGACGGCATAATCGGGCGTGGACCCGTTCCGAAAGAATCCCCCACTCCATCCAGACTGCCCGGTCCGACAGATCCTGGGAGGTTGGGACCAGACGGCCCGACCGTGGGTGGACCATCATCGCTGGCCTCCGGGATGCCACTCGGATTTCGTACGGGCATCCTCAGAGTGATGGCCGGAGGGTTGCTCGAAGCAGCGGTGTTTCCACTCGCGTGCATTCTGGCTGCGGGAGCTTCCCCGAGAGGTTGACCCAAACTGACTGGCGGCGAGAGTTGGCGCAGCGAAGGCAATCCCATGGGGCGCAGCAACGGCAAAACCAGCAATGAGGCGCCAAGCAGAATTTGCAAGCCGAACGATGTCAGAGCCGTCAATCCGCGGCGCGAACGCTCGTCCCATGACGAATGGAGTTTATTCGTGAACATGGTTTCCTCCCGAATGGAATGCGGTTGCTGGTAAGGACACCAAAAGCGTCTCCATTGGACTAGCCGGAGCAAAGGAAAAAGGCCGCGCTGAACGCGGCCTTTGGGATCTTTTCCGACACACGCGGTGTCGTCAAAACTACTTGGGCGGTGTGGTGGGTGCCGGAGCCGCTGGCTTCGGAGTCGTAGTGGCGGGCTTCGTAGCGGGCGCCTTCGCTGTCGGGGCGGGAGCCGGCACACCCGACTGTACATTGTAGGCGTCTACGATGGCCTTCGTGATGTCGACGCCTTCCCCTGACCATAGGACCTGGCTTTGGGGCCACTGGTTCGACGTGTCCACAATGAGCTGGAATCCGTTTTCCTGGGCGTATTTTACGATCGTGGGAGCCATCTTGTTCAAGATGCGCCCGAAAATCTCTTTTCCCTGGGCCTGTCCGTCTTCCTGGAAATCCTGGACGGAACGATCAAGGGACTTCTTCTTGGTCTCAATCTGCTTGACGAGAGTGGTCTTGGCATCCTCGTTCAGCTTGTCCCCTTGAGTCTGCAGTTGTTTCTGCAGACCTTCAAGCTCCTCATTCTGGGCCTTGAGTTCGTTTTGCTTGGGCTCCAGTTTCTTGGTCAGGGCATCGGCGTCGCGGCGGCCTTCGTTGGAACCGAAGACGGCAGCTTCTACGTTGATCGTCCCGACCTTGGTACCAATACCAGGCGTGGACGGCGCAGCGGCCGGACTCGCAGGTGCAGCAGACGCGGCAGATGGAGCATTCGGAGTGGCGGCGCCACTAGTTTGGGCCCATGCGGAAATCATCGAGAACACCGCAATGGCCAGGACAGACCGCAGGAACTTGCTTGTCATTGGATCTCTTAAACTCCTTGGAACATTGTTCCGTTCAATATGGTCCGGGAATGAACTCGGATTACTTTTCAGGCAACGCTACGCCGTACTCACGCGGCCTTCGTCTTGCGTTTCTTGGTCTTGCTTTTCTTGCAACGGCCGCCGTCAGACATCTAAGACAAGGCGCACTGGACTGCCAGCGTCACACGCCGGGGTTGCGGACGTGTCGTCGATCATGATCAGCTTTCTCGAATAGCGAGGATCACAGCAATTATAGAGAGCATCCTCAGTCGCCGTCAAACCTTGTGATGCCAACATCCCTGACGCATGTTGTAGCAGCGGGAGAAACACCCTCAGTTAGAAATCAGATCGGCAAAGGCAAAGGAATCGTGAACCACAGTCACGCCCACTGAAACCGAGAGGGCAGCATTCAGCATGGGCCCTGCGTATACAAAGGAGTGGAACTCCCCACGTTCACCGCAGGGATCGGCTCCATCGGGCAAGGCCGACAGAAAAGCTTGATCGAACTCGCAGCCTGCGAAGGATTGCTCAAGTTTCCTAGTGTCGATGCAAGTCAGCTTCGCTCGCACTCCGGACTCGATCATCTCCTGGGCCAGGTCCCGCGTCGGCAGCCCCCACAGCGGGAATATCGGCTCCAGCCCCGTGCCGTTCATTTGTTTTTCCCTGTAGGCGCGTACATCCTCGAGAAAAAGATCGCCAAACGCGACTCCTTCGATTCCTTCCGCGACTGCCTTGGCACAAGTTTGAGTCATCAGCGACTCATACTGCTCGTTGGGGCAGGGCCAGGGCAACGGAACAGCCCAGAGCGGAAGGCCGGCAGCCGCAGCTTGCCGCTCGACCAATTCGCGTCGAACCGCATGCATGGCAACGCGGCCCGCGGCTTCGTTGAAGGTAGTCAGCAGGCCTGCGACTTCATACTCTGCGCGCTGGCGCAGAATATGAAGACACCATGCACTGTCTTTGCCGCTGCTCCAAGACAAAAGAATCTTCATGGCCGATTGCCCATCCGAAGCCGCACTGGTGGGAGGAACCCACCCTAGAGACCGGACCAAGCTCCGGCTCCGTAGGAATCCTCGCCGCTCGCGACGAGGAGGACGTCAATGATCAGGTAGAACGCGGCTTCGGATCATTTTTCTCTCCTGATCTCAGCGCCGATTTCGTTGTTTTCCCGCCTTGAGAATCGCGCATCGCACTGCCGGTACAGTGGCATTGTGGTCAGCCCTCCGCGATCACAGTGGCGGGCTTGCAGCGACACCAGAAGCAAACTGCTTCTTTTGATTACGCTCGCGACCAAGAGAAGTCAAGCGCCTGTGATGCGAAGATGCGAACCTGCCCTTAGAATGTGGTCGCCACAGTGAAGCGAAACGTCTTGCGCGGCTCCCGCAGCAGGAAATTCGGAGAGTAGGCATTCCTCGCCAAATTATAGGTGTACGATCCCGCCCCGGTTAATTGGCAACCCGCCGGTCCGCAGACCTGCGGGAACATGCTGGGAGTGATCGGAATCGGCGGGGTCGCCGGGGTATCCAACCGCAAGGGGTTATATGCCCAGTACAGGCGGAAGGGAGCGTTGATCACCGGCAGGAACACCTGGAGCTCAAGTCCTGTGGACATTCTCGGCCGCCAGTTGGTCGTGCCCAGAACCTGCAGATCCTGCGAAGGCGGCGGGTTCAGCAGGCTGCCCAACGTGCAGGTATTGGCGGTGGCAGTCTGCAACAGCTGAGGACATCCAAAGGCCTGACCGATCACACCCTCGTATTGCACCTGCGCAATCTGCAACTGCGAGGGCCGGAGAATAGGGTCAATGCCCGTGTCCACGAATGGAGCCAGGGCCACCGGTCCCACGATCGTGATGCGGTACTCCATGTTCGTGAACACGCTGAAATCGCCGCCTGGGAAAACGATCTGGTCCACGGGAATCGGAATGGTTACATTCCCCGCCAGGGGATTCTGCGGGTTCTTGAGCACGGGCGTTCCGTCGCGGTTCGTCAGCGTGATCGCTCCCACGCTTGGCAGGAACGCCACCGGAGACACCGAGCGGATATCGAAACCGCGCAGATCGTTCTCTCCACCCATGTAAGCACGCTGGAACGGAGGCGCAACCAAACCACCATAGCCGGTGATAAACGACCCTTGAACGTTGAAGCCCACCGTGTTGCGCCCCCTCTGCACCGGAACGAAGCGCTTGTACTGAACGATCGGACGGACCGAGTGAACTGTCCCTCCCAGCCCGGCAAGTTCCGCGCCCAGCGTCAACTGATGCCCGCTGTGCGGCGAGATCGGACTATTGATGGTATTGAAGGAGAAGTTGGGAAAGATCTTGCTGGTAATGATTCCCTCCAACGCATTGGGCCCGGAGATACCGCGGAAAGCCAGAAACTCGAACAAATTCTTCGACGCTGCACTGAGCGCCGCCAGCGAGGACCGGTCGAAGGAATAAGTAACTCCCAGGCGATTGAAACGGCGCTTGTCGCGCGCGCGCAGCGGATAGCTCAACGACGTTGTGAAACCAGCGCTCGCTTGCGTGTAATTCTGCAGGTTCTGCAGCACCGCGTTCGGCAGGTTCAGGTTCTGCCCGCTGAAGATGGAGAGTTGCCGGGCCTGATCGTATTTGGTCTTGGTGTAGTAAACGTTGAAACCAAACTGCAACGGCCGGTCAATCATGTAGGGCTGGGTAAAGCCGAACCGGATGCTTTTCGCCAGGTTCCCGATGCTGGCCTGGACCTGAAGGGTTTCACCCAGACCGAGGAAGTTGTTGGTCGCGTAGTTGATGCCCACGAAGGCGCCTTCCAGCCCGCTCACCCCCCCGTTCAGGCCAATGCTGTTCTTGCCCTTCTCTTTCACCTTGAGCGTCAGGTCGACCAACCCGTTTTTCTCGTCCAGTTGACGGGTGGTGACGTTCGGGTCATCAGGCTTCATCACGTCGAAGTACCCCAATTGGTTCAAGCGCAGCAAACTCAACTCCCAGAGACGCGAGTTGTAGACGCTTCCTTCCTCCAGGGCGATCTCACGCCGAATCACCTTATCGCGCGTGGTAGTGTTGCCCACGAACTCGATGCGGCGTACGTAGAATTGCTTGCCTTCGTCGACGTCGATTTCGAGAAAGATCAGTTTCTTTTCGTCGTCAAACCTGGTTTCCGGTACCGGAGTGAAGTTGATGTAGCCCAACTCGCCATAGGCCTTGCGCAGGTTCTCCAGACCCTTGCCCACTTTTTCTTTGTCGAAGACATCTCCGTCCTTGATCGGGAAGATGGATCGCAGCGCCTTCACGTTTTGTACCGCCTTGTTGTTCTTAAACGTAATCCCACCCAGCGTGTAGCGCTCGCCCTCTTCGATGGGCATCGTAATGTCGACAGATTTGCCCGCCCCGCCCTGCAACAGCGGGACATGCGCGCCCGCGTGCCCGGTATCGTGAATCTCGGTCTTGGGCTGGTTCACGATGACTTTGAAGTAGCCCCGATTCTGATATTCATTGCGGACCCGTTCCGTATCTTCGTCGAGCTTGGTCGCGTCGTAGGTTCGGGCGAAGATGTTTTCCAGGAAAATCGAGTGCGGGATGCCGATGGGCCGCAAGTTCTTCATGGCGTAACGCAGCACTCGCGTTCTGACGTTCTTGTTGCCCTCGAACTTGATCCTGCCCACCTTGACCTTGGGACCTTCCTTGACCACAAAGGTGATCCCGACCGCAGCCGGAGGAATCTGCCGTATTTCCGTGCGAATGGTGGCAAACTGGCGCCCGTGTTCCGCCAGCAGGCCCTTGATCGTCACTTCCGCTTTTTTGACTTTCGTTGGGTCGTATTGATTCTCCACGGTCAAGCCGACCTTCGCTTCCTTGAAGCGGTCCAATACATCGCTGGTGGAGACCGAACTCAGGCCAACATAGTTGATCTCGCGAATGGTCGGCTTTTCCTTCACCTGGATAACCAGCCGCCACCCCTTCGGAGTCTGTTCCCGGCTAAAGCGGATGTCTTCGAAATAACCGGTGTTCCACAGCGAATTGAAATCGCGCTCCAGCGAGGCGGGATCGTAAATGTCGCCGGGATGAGTGAAGATGCGCGCCTTGACCGTTTCCGCAGGAATCCTGCGGTTTCCCTGAACGTTGATCTCTGAAATCACGTCCGACTGGGCCCAGCTTACGGAGGTGGAAAGTAGCGCCAGCGCAATTCCGAACCCCCACCCGAGCCCTTTCATTCTCCGGCAAAGCCGTGCAAATGAAGAAGATGGGGGAGGAGCGGCGCCGGAAGAAGCTGGGCCGCGCCCGGACACAACAATGTCTGGATGAGAACAAAAATGAATCGCTACGACCTCAGCCTCTGGGATGTAGGAAAACGATCATTATACGGTAGAGAAACAGAAAGCGTCCAAGCCGCCACTCTTGCCGGTGGCTTCATGGAAGGGACTTGGCGGACTCCACCTCCACCAAGACGGAATAAAACGTGGCGGAGTTGCCCAGGTCGGAAAGTTTTTCTGAGGTCAGCACGTTGATATTGCGGAATCCCGGGCCCAGCTTGGCCCAGTTCAGCCTCGCCGAAACTACTCCCGGCTGAACCACGCCGTCCACTCGCGCCTTCAGGAAGATTTCTCCTCGGCGGTTATACACCCTCACCGTCTCTCCGTCGGCAATTCCGCGTGCCCGGGCATCGGCGGAGTGCATTTCGAGAAGGTTCGTCTCCTCCATATCCTGGAGCGAAGGCAAGTTGGAAAAAGTAGAGTTCAGGAAGTTATCGGCTTTGCGCGCCAGAAGCTCAAGGGGGAAAGCCGTTGCCTGTCCTCCATGCCGGGATTCCAGCGGAGGCGTAAACTCGGCCACCGGATCAAGCCCCAGCGCTTTCATCGCTTCGCTGTACAGTTCAGCCTTGCCCGAAGGTGTTCGGAAGTTACCATGAGCAAATGGAAGGAAAGGTTCTGACTGGCAACCGGCCGACTGGCCACTGAACTGAAGCCGCACTTGTCGCTCTCGCTCCAGCCGCGCCCGGCTGATGCCATCCAACCACGGGTTGCTCGAAGCCAGCGCGCCATCGATCATCTCCTCGACGCTCTCGCCGAAACACGCGTCGGTGAATCCCATCCGTTTGGCCAGCGCCCGGAACACCTCCACATTCGCCCGGCACTCTCCCAAGGGCTGAATGGCCTGGTCTGAGACCTGCAGGTAGTAATGGCCGTATGCTGTCTGCAGATCCTTGTGCTCGAAAAACGTCGTCGCTGGCAACACAATGTCGGCATAGTCGGTCGTATCGGTGAAGAACTGCTCGTGGACAACCGTAAACAAGTCCGGGCGCTTCAACCCGCGAACCACTTCATTGTGATTCGGACAAACCGCGGCTGGATTTGAGTTGTAGACGAATAATGCCTTCACCGGCGGATCGCCCAACGTGTTCAGCGCTTCGCCCAGACGAACCATGTTCACTACCCGCGGCGGACGCCGGTTTCCCTCCGGCTTAAGATCGGGCCGCCTTAACGCGTCATGGTTCAGCCCAAACCCGCCGCTGGTCGAAAGGTGAATCCCGCCGCCCACTTCCTTCAATGATCCTAGGATGCACGGCAGCATCGAGATCGCGCGCGTGGCCATCCCACCGCCTTCGGACCGCTGCACGCCATAATTGAGACGGATTACCGAGGGCCGTATCGTGGCGTATTCCCGTGCTAGCTTGCGGATGTCTGCGGCCGCAATCCCTGTCCACTGCGCCACCCGCTCCGGCAGATAAGCTTTCGCTTTTTCGCATAGCTGGTCAAAACCCAGGGTGTAGTTCCGAACGTAGTCGGCATCGTGCAGCCCTTCGCCAATGATCACATGCATCATAGCCAGCGCCAGCGCGCCATCGGTGCCCGGATTGATCGGAAGATACCAATCGGCGCACGCCGCAGTCCGCGTACGGTAGGGATCAATCACCACCAGCTTCGCTCCTTTGCGCCGCGCCTCCGCAATGAACGGCCAGAGGTGAACATTATTTCCGTGAATGTTCGAGGCCCAGGCAATGATGTAACGAGCATGGATAAACTGCTCCGGCTCGGTCCCAAGCTTCACACCCATCACGGACTCCAACCCGGCCTCGCCCGCTGTGGAACAGATTGTGCGCTCCAGTTGTGAAGCTCCGAGCCGGCCAAAGAACCTATGGTCCATCGAGCCGCCATTCAGCGCCCCCAGCGTTCCACCGTAGGAGTAAGGCAGAATCGCCTCGCTGCCGAACTGGGCAATGATCTTGCGGAAACGCCCGGCGATCTCATCCAGCGCTTCATCCCAGGGAATGCGCTGCCAGGTTTGTGTCTTGTCTGCTGGTGTGGGGACAGACGCCCCTTCGAAAGGCTCAGGGCAGACTTCCGGATGTCCACGCGGAGCGAATCTCCGCTGTTTCTCGAACCCTTTCGCCGCAATCCGCCGCATCGGATAGAGCACCCGATCCGGCGAATACACCCGGTCCAGATACTTCGCCACTTTCGCGCACAGAAATCCCCGGGTCACCGGATGCTGCGGATCGCCCTGAATCTTCGTGGCGCGCCCGTCCTCCACCGTGATCAGAACCCCGCAAGCGTCGGGGCAATCGTGCGGACACGCGGCATGGACGACCTGTTTCGCCATCGTTCGATTATAGAGGGCTCGGGCGGGAGCGCCTGCGGTGAGGGAAAGAAAACGGGCAGCCTTCGCGGCCGCCCGTTGTGAGTGGTGCGTCGTTTGCGGTTAGGTTATTGCGCCGGTTGCCGATCGGCCACTACAGCCGCCGCCATCACAGGTGTACTGGTGTTCGGATTGACGAACAGGAGACCGCCTGCCACCAGCGGAATCGACCCGTCGGATTCGAGCGCGCTCAGTCCCGCCGTGTTGATGAACAGCGAGGCATTGCCGGTAGCCACCGTCAGCGGTGCGCCACCCAGCGAATACCCGATCAGCCCGTTGTTCTGCAGTTGGAAGGTTCCAGCGTTGCCGTTGACGATGGTGACACTGTTGGCCGTCAGCATGCCATAGACACCCTGGAAACGCAGCGAGATCATTTGCGGCGTAAAGACGCTGTTGCTGGAGCTTCCGCCGATGAAAATACGCTGGCCCACGATTACCGTGGAATCGTTGAACAGGCCGTTGGTGAACAGATTGTCGAAGAAACAAATGTCATACTGTG
>Ga0302324_100019240_pt1 | contig 13422 bp, 10 predicted proteins | sample Palsa_T0_1_FD_201949 | JGI IMG/M metagenome (GOLD analysis project Ga0302324, IMG submission 201949) | Peat permafrost microbial communities from Stordalen Mire near Abisko, Sweden - Palsa_T0_1 | ecosystem: Environmental > Terrestrial > Soil > Palsa > Peat permafrost | place: Sweden: Abisko...
GGGGGTTGGGTGGGGTTTTTTTTTGGGGGGGGGGGTTTTTTTTTTTGGGGCGGCGGGGTTGGGGGGGGGGGGGGGGGGGGGTGGGTTGGGGGGGGGGGGGGGGGGGGGGGGGGGGGGAGGTGGGGTCGAGGCGATAGAGGATGAGGAGGTTGCGATCGGGGTCGTCCATGGCGGGGAAGGCAGCGACTCGCTGGAGGTGGTAGATGGGGGCGAGGGCTTCCATCTTGTCGTCTTCGACCTGGTTCCAGGCCACGTACCAGCCGGGACGGTAGGCGCGGACGCGGACGTCGAGGTCCATGGTGCCAAAGTCGTCGCAGATGGAGGGTAGGCCGGTCATGAGGGAGAGGTCGGCACCGCTGATGGAGAGCACGAGCGGATTGTGGGTGGGGTCGGCGACGATGATGCGGTAGATCTGTGCGGCGGCGGCGGTGAAGGTGTAGTCGGGGGTGCGGACGTAATGGAGGGTCTGGCGGGCGTCGGTGATGGTGAGCGCGGCCACTACCGCGGCGACGGTTGCCAGGATCAGACGGCGCGCAGGGGCTATGGCGTGGGTTTCGATGCGGATCCAGAGGGTTTCAGCGACGACGGGAAGCAGGAGGGTGAGGGGTATAGCGAGGACCAGATAGTAACGGGGCTGCAGATTGTTGTGATACGCGAGGAAGGCTGCGTAGCCCACTGCCCAGAGGAGAAGCGCCGGGATGAGCGGGTTGCGCAAAAGGCGGCGACCGGAGAAGACGGCTATGGCGACGGCGAGAATAGCAAGGGGATAGACGAGGGTGCCGATCCAGAGGCCATCGTGGACGATATCGCCGAGGACGGAGAGGGTGGTGGCGAAGGTGATGCCGGTCTCGGAGTTGACACTGAAGAGGTAGTGATAGTCCGTGAGGAAGTGCGCGTGGACGAGCATGCCGAAGTAGCCGAACCAGAGGATTGCGGCGAGGATGGCGGGGGGAAGGCTGATACGCAGGAAGGGGCGCAGAGCGTATCCGGCGCGGGCCACGAGGAGCCAGACGATGGCAGGAAGGAGGAAGACGGCGGTGGTCTTGGTGAGGACCATGAGAGGAATAAGAAGGCCGAGGGCGATCGGCGGGAGGGCGCGGCGCAGACGGTCGGCCGGGCGAGATGGGCTGCTTCCCTGCCCCGGCGCGGCGTAGGAGGCCGCTAGCAGGGCGAGCAGAGTGAAGAGGATCAGCAGCGGCTCAAGAATGGCAATGCGGGTGAAGGCGTAACAGAAAGGGCTGACGGCGAGGAGAAGAACGGCGATGGCAGGTGCCAGTGAGGGTGCGGATCTCTCTTCTGTGGGCAGGGTGAGGTTGTGCCAGCGGCGTAGAAGGAGGTACGCGGCGACGAGGATCAGGGTGAAGATGCCGACGGTGAGGGCGCGGGCAGCGATCAGGTTGACGCCGGTGAAGCGGAAGAGGGCGGCTTCGAGGAGGGGCCATACGGGGAGTGCAGCGGCGGGGTTGAAGTCTCCGGGGAGGTTCCACTGGCCGCGCTGGAAGTAATGGATGGCGGCGTTGTCGTACCAGCCTTCGTCCGTGTATTTTGCCCAGTCCATCCAGGGGGAGTGATTGGGAAAGTCGGCGTTGAGGTGGAGGGCGTGGAGAGCCAGGAAGATTGCGGCGACGAGCAGGAGGACAGCCTCGACGGCTCGGACGATCTTGCTGGAAGATAGCGGATTGGGTGAGGCCTGGTTCATGTCTCCATAGGGTCAAACACAGTTTTTCGGTGTGAGTTTTCAGTATTACAGAAGTGTTGCTTGCATGTTCGCCGTGGGGTGGTGCGGGAGAGCGACTGGGTTCTTTGCGGGATTACGCGTTGGGCAAGTCAGCCAACTACAAATACGCTTTTTATTTGTTGGGTAGAGAGAACAGGCAACGACAGGAGCAGATCCCCGCGGGATGACAAACAAAAGGGACAAGCAACAGCAAAGACAACAGCAGCAAAACTACTGCAGGCGATAAAGAAAAGATGTCCGGCTTGTTTTATTCGCTTGGTTATTCGTAGGAGAGGGCGTCGATGGGGTCTTTGGTGGCGGCTTTGAGGGCGGGGTAGAGCGCGCCGAAGATGGCCCCGGTAAAGGCGATGGCGACGGCGGAGAAGACCCAGTGGGGGGTTACGGCGAAGTCCAGCGTAGGGAACTTGTAGTGGAAGATGAGCCGCATGAGGTAGACGATGCCGACTCCGAAGGCAATGCCAGTGATGGCGAGCAGGCCGGTCTCGCGCAGGACAACGGCGACGATGTAGAGGCGAGAGGCACCGAGGGATTTGAGGATGCCGATCTCGCGGGTGCGCTCCATGACGGCGGTGTACATGGACTGGAAGATGACTAGGAAGCCGATGATGACCGCCGTGCCGATGACGATGCGGAGACCGATGTTGAAGCCGGGAAGCTTGTCGGGGGTGAGGCTGGAGAGGAGTTCGTCGAGGGTCTGGACGTCGTACTGGCTCATGCCAGGGGTGCTGAGGATCTCTTTGCGGACTGCTTCGGCGTTTTGGAGGTCGTCGAGTTTGAGGTAGAAGACGCTGGCCTTGCCCGGGGTTCCACCGATGGCGTTCATGGTCTCGATGGGAATGAACTTGCGCCCACCCTTGCCGTTTTCGACGATGCCGGAGATCTTGAAGGTGTGGTGCAGGATTTCCATGGTGTCGCCGACCTTGAAGCCGCGGGCCGCCTGGAAGTCGTCGATGATGACGTCGTTGGGACCGGTGAAGGGCCCTCCACGAAGGAAGACGAAGGGGCGCAGGGCGTTGTAGCTGGAGTATTCGATGCCATAGATGTTTTCGAGGCTCTTGCCGGCGGTGAGTTGAATGTTGACGGGCGCGGCGACCGTGATATGGGGAAGGGTGCGGAGGAGATCAGCAACCTGAATGGAGGCGGCGGCGCCGGACATGCCGATGAGGTTGGTGACGGCACCGGGGTGGGTGATCATGTCCATGCCGATGCCGCTGGTGCGCGTGCGCTGGCCGTTGAGCATGCCGAGCATGATGGCAGTGATGGAGAGAATCATGACGACTTCAATGGCGACGGCAAAGGCGCTGATGAGAGAGCGCAGAGGACGATGGACGAGATTACCGACGACCAGCTTATTCATTCTTCTACCAGTGTAGGGGATGAAGGAGGAAAGGCCGGTGCGGCGGTTTGGGCGGCGACAGTATGGAGGACTTGATTTAAGGAGCGGATCAGTTGAAGAGAGCGGCGTTGGGTCGGTCGGCAGCGCCTGATTTCGCCGGGTCAAGCAGTTGACTTACGGGATAGGGATGGGGGAACAGGGTCTCGCGGCAGATCTGCTCGGCGGTGGACGGAGGCACGATGAGGTAGTGGATGTCCTTGTAGCGGAATCCAGTCATCTCGTACTCGCCGCAGACCTGCCATTTGCCGAGGGGCATGTACGTGCTGAAGGAGCCCAGTTCGCTGATGTCAAGATAGAGGAAGTCGGGTTTCTGGGCTGCGCAGGCTGCATTGCGTTGGCTCGAGGTTAAGCGAGCGAACTTCCTGCCATCGATCAGGCCGGAGAGGTCGCAGATATTAGCCTTAGAGAAGTAACCGATGACGCCAACATCCGACGCCACGCCGAGCTTGCCCTGCAGCACGTCCAGGTGCCGGCCGGGAAGCATGGCTATGAGCTTCGCGCGGTCGTGCAGGATGGGGTAGACCAGCGAGATCTCCAGAGGTTGCGCGATCAATATCAAAACAAGAAGTGCGTAGGTGAGGATGCGGCTCGGTGCATCGTGCTCGATGCGGGGGGTATCGGGGGCGGCGGCACCAAGTTCGAGGATGTTCCAGAGGATGGAGAAGAGGAGCGTCCACGCGAGATAGCGGATGCCCTGCATCTCCTGACCACGAAGTCCAGCAAGGAAGAGTGTGAGGGGAAAGGATGCATTCGCGATGAGGATGGGGAGCGAGATTCGCCGGGCGCGGAGCAGGAAAAAGAAGGTAAGGAGCCAGAGGAGCAGCATGCCGATGCCGAAGCTGAAGCCACCGACGATGGCATGGGCGGCAGGCTCCAGGGTTCCATAGACCGTGGTGATGCCGTGGGACTTGGCAACTGCGGTGTCGGGCAGGAGGACATGCATATTGAGGACGACCAACGCCATGGCAATGACATTGCCGACGAGGAGATGGCTGGAGTTCAGTGCGGCGTGGCACCAGGTGCGGAGGCTCTTTGGTTGGCTGGAGGACGCCGATCTTTTGAGGGTGAGGATTGCAAATGCAATGGCGCAGAGCATCGCCAGCTCGGTTCGCAGCATGACGGTAAAGAAGCCGAGAACGACCAGGCCTGCGTAGGTTTGCGCGGAGGTAGTGGTGCGCCTCGATTCGCGGAAGGTGAGCCAGCAGATGAGGGAGGTGAAGCAGAGGACCAGGCCTGTCTCCATGCCGTCGTCGAGCCAGCGGATGGCGGAGGGAACGATGAGAAGCAGGAGCAGAAGCAGGCCGAGCAGGCGAATACGAGAAGACTGTCGCGGGATCGATCGTGCAAGGAGGATCGCCATAGCGAAAAAAAGCAGGAGATGGACGACGCTCGAGACGCCGCGAGGCAGATTTGGAGAGGAGATGACGCTGCGCAGGAGAGCGAGGAGCGAGACGTAGAGGAGGCTGGAGACACCGTAGTTCGGGTGGATGCCGTCGTAGGTGATGTGGTGGGTACGCAGGAGATTGTCAGCGTAGCGCAGGTGGATCAACGCATCGTCGAGAATGGAGGCCCAGCTGAGGACGATGCAGGCAACGAGCCAGACTGCCATGAGGAGCACAACGATCCGATAGGTCTTATTCATGGGGAGTGAATCGATTCGGAGTTCACACTGATCTTCCTCGATGGACGAGGCACGAATGACTTCAAGTGTCTCATGGTGAAAGATGCGTTTGATGTGTCGAGAATGGAGATGAAAAGTTGTCGCTCGTATTTGCGGTTGTCGCGTCGAAGGTCGAACTAAGGAGTAGAGCTTTGGCCAGCAATGCTTTCCCGAGGATTGATTCGGAGTGGATCGCGGAAGCGAACTGTCTTTCGGTTCGGACCGATTACGATCTCGCCAATGATGGGCATGAGATAGGTAGCTGACGCCGCCGCAAACAGGATGCCGATTGTGGCGTAGAACATGAGGTAGATCGGGATGGCGACGCCCCCTTCCGGTGCGGCGTGGGCGAACGCGAGGACCATAAGCAGGCCCCAGGGAGACTTCCGCACATCGCCGCAGAGCGAGTCGAATAAGGTGAAAAGCATGATCCACAGGACTGGCGCGAGGATCAAAATGCCGACCCATCGCATCAGGTGAAACGCCTCGCCAGCTGGACTGAAGGAGATGCCGGTCGAAGTGTCATCGTCGGCGAGGTAACCCATCTGATGGGCATAGAGGTTGCCTCCACCCCAGGTAGGTTTGTCTTTCCAGATGAAATGAGGCACAAAATTTGCAAAATAAATGTATACGGGAGCTATGCCAGGAACCACTCCCTGCTCGGTAAGCTGGTTGAGACTATCGTCAGGGCCGATCATCTGAAGTCTATCGAAGAAGCCCTGACGATTGGTGAAGTAGCCTCTGAGTAGCTCGTCAGTATCGGTGTCGATGTCGTTCTGATCTTGTCGATAGTTTTGGCGCACGGTCCCCAGCTCCTCCAGCAGGGAGAGGGAGACGCTAACGCTCCCGGAGAATGAATGCGTCTCAAAATTGCGGCCATATTGCGAGTACGGGACCAGGTACTGAAAGATGAACACAATCGTCAGAATCCCGCCTGCAATCTGGCCACCGGACAACTTGTACTTTTGGGTAGCGGCAGCAAGCACCCAGCATAATAATGGCGAGATCATGCCTTCCTTGCTGAAGCCAAGGAGCCCGGTGAAGAATAGAAAGCCTCCTGCGATCAGAACTGGAAGACTGATACTGCTCGTCCCTCCACTTCGCCGGATCGCATGAATGACGCCAAGGAAGACAGCCATCAGGAGAAAACGGTTGATTTGACTGAGCGCACTAAGGAGAGTGCCGCTCTCTCTTGGCACCACGAAGAAGATGACGGCGAAAGCAAGACCCGTCACCAGACAGCCAATTGTGGCACTCTGCATGTTCTCGTCGGTGACGAAGTTGGCGAGGAGAGCTTGCTTGCTTGTTAAGCGTTTGCTGATGAAGACTGCGGCAAGCATGCTGCATATCGCACCGACGTAGACCTCGATGGTCAACCTGGGGACGAGAAGGTTGGAGTCCGCCGGCTCTCCCAAAAAAGCCTTCCAGAACAAGCCGAGGATGACTGCGAGAACGGAAAAGAAAAAAACATAGGCACCGGAGGGACGGGTGATGCCGCCGGCAACGTTAAACGCAATGGCAGAGATGATAATGAAGAAAAAACAGCCAAGGGAAAAGAGAGGATCTGTCCCCTGATAGATCTGAACTGCGCACAGCACCACAGCGAAGAGAACGACGTAGGTGTAAGAGACTCGTTCTGGAAAAGGGAGGCGCACGCAATCTCTTTCCTAAGACAGTGGCTGGCTCAACTATCGGATGACTTTGTAGAGGTTCGAGTGAGGAAGTTTGTTGTGTGCGCCAAAGCTTTCGAACAATGTTAAGACACAGTGATTGATTGAACGATGATAGTGGCTGGGAGAATGCTAGTCAAAGATAGCAAGGCTGGGAGTGGTGCTCTATTTCGCCCCTGACTGGATTGGATTGTCAAAGGGATCGAGGTGCCTAAGGGAGCCTCTTTTTGAGGGCTGACGATGTAGTGACATGGCGATAGAAGCGCTTTGACTTCAGTGGGATACGGAGCTATTCTGCGTGAAACTCCATCGTAGACAGCCCGCAACAGCGTTTTGGGCAGACGATGGCTGAGCGGAGCGAATGGAACGATTCTGCGACCAGCTGCGACGGGAACGAGAACGGCGAAAGGTCTCGATTGAGGCTATCTGCGAGGAGACGAAAGTTTCGTCGCGGCATCTGCATGCTCTGGAGGCGGGTGAGTACGGCCAGTTGCCGGGCGGGGTGTTTCGGAAGGGTATCGTCCGAAGTTACTTAGCAGCGGTTGGTTTGGATGAGACTACCTGGATTGAGCGGTTTGAAGCTACTCTGCGGGAGAGCGGCGCCGGCGCGGCGGATGGGAACGACTGGATCGAGTTTGCAGAAAATGTGCGGAGAAACAGGATCGGCAAAGAGTCCGCAACGGGATTGCGATGGATGGGCGTGGGGATGATGCTGGCATCGCTGATGGCACTGGGTTGGGGAGTGTGGAAGTTCGCCCTGCATCATGGGCATCTCGTTCAGTAAATTTCAGCAGTGCCCTTCTTTACGAATGACGGCCTTTCGAGGTCTTTTCTCGTAGGCTAATTTGCCGCTGGAATTCGTTGCTTGAGACGCATGATCGGGTTTTCGAAGTATCGCTTCGAGAGGGTCGCCAGCAGCACCGCAACACCATTCGCTATCACGAACCGGAGGAGTAAAGCCCCTGCGTCGACTTGATAGGCAGTGCCGAAGATACGGTCGTACAACATCTCGCACAACATGTGAATGAGGTAGAGACCGTAGCTGATCTCCCCGAAGAATACGAAGATGCCTAGTCCGCGCTGAAGTGGAGCGGTTCGGTAGGTGTACAGCATGAGAATCAGCATCGCACCGGTGAGCCATTCCAGCATGGAGTATCCGAGGCTGGCTCCTAAAGGGTCGCCCTTCAGGCTATGGCCTGTATTGGTAAGGACGAGCAGTATCGATCCTGAGATACAGCCTACGACAATGCCCATCTGAACCAACCTCTTCAGGCTTAGCCGCGGTGATCGGCAAAGGATGGCGATGACAGCTCCGACCGCGAGATTATCGCCAACCATAAATGTCTTGCTGAACAAGTCTGCTTTGGACACACTGATTCCGACCCCCCTTAGAACCGGGCAAAGCAAGATCATCGCGATGCAAAGTAGAAATAAACCCTTCCTCTGGAGTCGGCGGTATAGCCACGGCCAGGCTGCATAGAACTGCTCTTCCACCGCCAGGGACCACAAAACTGGGTACAGTGTAAACGTGCCGTGCAGCAGCAGTTTGGGCCAATTGGCCATGAATATCAGGCAAACGGCCAGGTAGTTCAGCGACGCAGTACCTGTTACTCCGAGGATGATCAAAATCAGGAGATAGGGGGGGAGGATTCGCAGCGCACGCCGAATGTAGAAGCGCGAATAGTAGTTCGCCTCATCCTTCGTATCGATCAAGTTTCCGGTAATGAGAAATCCGGAGAGGGTAAAAAAAAGGTTCACTCCGGTCCACCCGAAGCTGGTGAGATGTAACAAAGCCCCTGAGAGTTTACTAAACCATGGAAAGGTGGGGGCACTGTAAGCAAAGCCATGAAAGATTACGACTACAACGATCGCCAAACCCCGCAGCACGTCAACGCCCGGCATGTGCCGGGTCAGCACGCTGCTAGCCGGAGCGGGAGCATAGATCAGATCGTGCGGTCGAGTTGACAAGGTTTCGGGCAAAGCCCTCCTGGAATGCACTTTTTTGCATTGGTACGAATTCATAATATCGAACCCGCCGCGATGCCGCTCTCTCCAGAGCAGCGCGCGCGTCTCGATGCAAGCGGCGGAGGATTGTTCCTGCGGGCTCGTGCTGCGATTTACTTTTCAATGCTGGATATCGCCATTAAGAGTGGAGCAGAGACAGACGGATGGATCGCTTTGCCGGGGAGTGCCGGGGCGAGTAAAATGGAGGGGTTGCACGCTGGTCGGGCTAAGTGTCCGGTCAGGTACTCTCTGGAGGAGTTGTTTTGGCTAAACGCGATCGTTTTTTGTTTACGAGTGAGTCTGTCACGGAAGGGCATCCCGATAAGATTGCCGATCAGATCTCCGATGCGATTCTGGATGCCTGCCTGGCGCAGGACCCCTACAGCCGGGTAGCGTGCGAGACGCTGACCTGCACTGGCCTGGTGGTGATTGCAGGCGAGATCACGACGAAAGCTTATGTGGACTTTCAAAGCCTGGTGCGTGGAACGGTTGCGGCCATTGGCTATGACAACGCTCTGTATGGGTTCGACTCCAATACCTGCGCGGTAATCTCGACGATCAATAAACAGTCGGGCGATATTGCGATGGGCGTGGATACGGGCGGCGCGGGCGACCAGGGAATGATGTTCGGGTATGCGACGAACGAGACACCGGAGCTGATGCCTACACCGATCTCCCTCGCACACAAGCTGGCGCAGAAGCTGAGCGAGGTTCGCAAGTCCGGGCTGATGTCTTACCTGCGGCCGGATGGCAAGAGCCAGGTAACGGTGGAGTATGACTCCAACAACCAGCCGGTTCGGGTGGATGCGGTTGTGATTTCGACGCAGCACGCCGAGAATGTCGGCAATGATGAGCTGCGCGGAGACATCCTGAAGCATGTCATTCAGGCTGTGATTCCGGCGAAGCTGCTGGACGAAGATACGAAGTACCACATCAATCCGACGGGCCGATTTGTGGTCGGCGGGCCGATGGGCGATACGGGATTGACGGGCCGAAAGATCATCGTGGATACGTATGGCGGCATGGGACGGCATGGCGGCGGAGCGTTCAGCGGTAAGGACGCAACCAAGGTCGACCGTTCGGCGGCCTACATGGCGCGGTATGTGGCGAAAAATATTGTTGCGGCTGATTTGGCTGACCGTTGCGAGGTGCAACTTGCCTACGCGATTGGTGTGGCAGAGCCGGTGAGCGTGCTGGTGGAGACATTTGGCACAGGCAAGGTGGACGAAGCCAAGTTGGAGGAGCTGGTGCGGAAGAACTTCTCGCTGACGCCGAAGGGCATTATCGAGAGCCTCGATCTGCGCAAGCCGATCTTCAAGGCGACCGCGGCTTATGGTCACTTTGGCCGCAAGGGCGAGGGCTTTACGTGGGAGAACACCGATAAAGCCGCCGCACTGAAGGAGCAGGCTGGAGTGCTTCAGACAGTAGCGAAGTAATCTGTCAGACACAGAATTAGAAAGATGGGCAGGCCTTCGGGCCTGCCTTTTCTTTTTTGGGATGGGCTTTCGGGAAGATGGGGTTAGACTGCTGACTACCACTTAATTGCATCTCATTTAAATACCAACCCCTGTACAGAAGAGGGTTCTCGATGCTGGTTAAGACTGAGTACGATATTCAATTTCATCTTCCTATGCCTACGCCGATGGTGGCGATGCTGCACCTGCATCCGATGCTGGAGCCCCAGGTGAGGGCGGGCAATGAGTTGAAGATTGAGCACGTCGACCGGAACACCATGACTCAGGTCGCGTCTGCGGAGTATCACGATGTGTTTGGGAATCGCTGCACGCGATTTGTAACGCCGGAGGGTGCGATACGGTTGAGCGGGATGAGCGTGGTTGAGATGGAGGAGTTGGCCGACCCGATTAATGCGTACGCGCAGCAGGCACCAGTGGAGGAGCTGCCGAATGGGGCGCTGCAGTATCTGCTGGCGAGTCGCTACTGCCAGGTGGACCAGTTTGGCCCGATCGCTCAGGACCTGTTTGGGTGGATGACGCCGGGATGGACGAAGGCATCGGCGATTCGTGATTGGGTGCATGAGAAGGTGATGTTCAACTACAAGACGGCGCGGCCTACCAAGTCGGCGATGGATGTCTACACGGAACGGGTTGGGGTGTGTCGGGACTATCAGCACCTGGCGATCACGCTGTCGCGTTGCCAGAATATTCCGGCACGGTATGTGACGGGTTATCTGGGTGACATTCGCGCGCCTTACAGTGGAGCGGGAGACTTCAGCGCGTGGTACGAGGTATTTCTGGATGGGCGCTGGATGACGATGGATGCGCGGCATAACGACCCGAGGATGGGGCGGGTACTGATGGCTGTGGGGCGGGATGCGGCGGACGTTGCGATTACGACGTCGTTTGGGAATGCAATTTTGACGAACTTCTATGTCGACAGCTATGAGGTGCGGGAGGATGGGACGACGGTGCCGAGCCTACCCGGCACAACCGCGCAAGAGTCGATCGTGACGTCGATGAACGGAGGCTCGGCGGGGGCGGTTCAGGGCTTCGCGGAGTAGAAGGTGTAGGCGGCGGTGTACGGGACGCGAGAGACTGCGTTAAGGTGCTGGGCGTCGCAGCCGGTGGTGGGGGCGATGCCACCGTTGGTGTCGGAGCGGCGGATGAATTCGACCCTGGTCATGATGCCGGAGCCTGAGGCGCTGGCGGCTTTGAGAAGGAGCCAGGGGATAGCTGTCGGCTCGGGGGATGCGCTCTTTTGCAGAAGTTCACCCTTGACGCTGCTGCCGTCCTGCGATCGCCAGACTGGGCCGGCACCGTGGGTTCCTACGGGATCTCCGGCTGCGTTGAAGAGTGTGGCCTCGGGGGCCTGAAAGATCCACTGCGGTGCGCTCGCAGTATTCTGGCAGGCGTATATCTGCACACCTTTTCCTGTGACCGTGAGGATGGCGTGCTGCGAGGGTGGCGGCTCGGTGGGATTTTGAGCGTTTGCGGCTGCGGCTACGGAGAGAGTAGCCGCGAGGGTGAGGGTGAGTCGGTCTCTTCGCGTCATTGGGAACAGTTTACGCTTTGCGGATTAAGGCTTTGCTTTAAGAACCTGTTAAAAGCTATGTCCTGCCGGACGGGCCCACTGCGCGTGCAGCGGCCACTTCGTGGCGTGTATATCTTGTCTCGCAAAGACAATCTTTTGTGGTTCTCTCATTGGTCAGAAGACGATGATCCCGACCAACGGGAGGGCCTATGCTGTTTATCCTGCCCAGACCGGCATACCCGCCACGAAGTGGCCGCCCGAACCGGGGCCCCCACAAACAGGTCTTAGTTTGTGGGGTGGCCTAGCGCAGTGGGCCCGTCCGGCAGGACAAGAGTTTGCGTGAACGAAACGGAGTGTGGCCGGGACGGGTGAAGTGGGAGGATACTGGAATGACGATGGCAAACGTAACCAAGACGAGTGTGGCAGTAGCAAATGCCGGAGCTGCGACAGTTCCGAGCTACTTTCCCGGGAAGCAGTGGCAGCAGGTGCTGGAGCGGGATGCCAAAGCGGATGGGCAGTTTGTGTATGCGGTGAAGTCGACCAAGATTTACTGCAAACCGAGCTGTGCGAGTCGGCGGCCGATGCGGAAGCAGGTGAGCTTCTTCCCTACTCCGGCGCTGGCTGAGGCCGCTGGATACAGGGCTTGCAAGCGATGCGAGCCGGAGCGGACAGCGGCGAAGGCTGATCCGCAGGCTGGTGCGATCGCTGCGGTGACGACGTATCTGAAGGACCATGCGGAGGAGCGGACACGACTGGCCGATGTTGCGAAGGCTACAGGTGTGGGGCGGCTGACGATTCTGCGCGGGTTCAAACGGGTGCTGGGAGTGAGTCCGGGGGAGTATGCGAAGGAGGCGCGGCTGGCGAAGTTCAAGGAGCGAGTGCGTGAGCCTAAGAAGAGGATTACCGATGCGATCTATGAGGCCGGGTATGGGTCGAGCAGCCGACTGTATGAGAAGAGTTCGGCTGCGCTGGGGATGACGCCGCGAGTGATGCGGGAGGGGGGAGCGGGGCTGCTGATTCGGTATTGCACGGCGGCTAGCTCGCTGGGGAGGATGCTGGTGGCGACGACGGATGTGGGGATCTGCTCGATTGCGTTTGGCAGGGACGATAAGGAGTTGATTGCTGGGCTTCGAGAGCAGTTTTCGAAGGCGCAGCTTCTTGTTGCAAAGGGGAATACCGGATGGCTTGCAGACGCGGTTGCGTTTGTGGCGAGTCAGTTGGGGGAGCATCCGTTGGCGGCGACGTTTCCGCTGGACGTGCGGGCTACGGCATTTCAGCAGCGGGTGTGGAAGGCGCTGCAGGAGATTCCTAGAGGGGAGACGCGGAGCTACTCAGAGCTGGCGCTGCAGCTTGGAGCGCCTACCGCTTCGCGCGCAGTGGCGGGGGCTTGCGGAGCGAACCCTGTTGCGGTTGCGGTGCCGTGCCATCGGGTTGTGGGGAAGGATGGATCGTTGACGGGATATCGGTGGGGCGTGGAGCGGAAGCGACGGCTGCTGGAGGCGGAGAAGAACCAGGCGCCGTGATAGGCTTCGGCATGCGGGTACGAGAGATTTCGGCAGTGAGTGCCGGCAGACGATGAGTTCGGTAAAGAGTCCCGCCATGCCGGATGGCTTGAAGCGATGGCTGGCGGCGAGTATAAGTGTGCTGCTGCTCTCGCTATGCTTGATCGTGGTCGACATTCTTGCGGCATTTGTTTATTTCGCGGACAAGACGAATCCCCTTTGGGTTGCGGTGCTGGGGGCTGTGGCAACCCTGGGGATTGCAGCTGGCTTCGCAGGATTTTTTCTTCTAATGGCAGTTGCCGGTTGGCGTTCGCATCGCGAGTCGAAGCGGGTCCAGGTGATTTCGCCAATGCATAACGACAACCCGCATCCCTAGAGCGCTGACAAGAATGGAAGACACCCAGACGATCGACGGACGCGCTCTGTACGCGAAGATCTCGTGGCGGCTGATTCCGTACATGTTT
>Ga0302324_100019241_pt1 | contig 13421 bp, 8 predicted proteins | sample Palsa_T0_1_FD_201949 | JGI IMG/M metagenome (GOLD analysis project Ga0302324, IMG submission 201949) | Peat permafrost microbial communities from Stordalen Mire near Abisko, Sweden - Palsa_T0_1 | ecosystem: Environmental > Terrestrial > Soil > Palsa > Peat permafrost | place: Sweden: Abisko...
GTGCGCGAGGTCGCCCCGGGCGGCTATCTCCTGTACGACTCGACCTGGCCGCGGCCGGCGCTTCTCAAAAGAGAAGACATCACGGCCATCGGCGTGCCGCTTGCGAAGCTGTGCAATGAGAACTTCAACGGGGTGCGCACCCGCATCCTGATGAAGAACATCTGCTACGCGGGGGCGCTGGCTGCGCTTTTGGATCTCGACCTCGAGCACGTGCGCCAGCTTCTGGCGGAGACTTACGCGAAGAAGCCGCAGCTCGTCGCCAGCAACATGAAGGCGATCGAGCTCGGCTACGAATGTGCCAAGGCGACCATCCCCTGTCCGTTGCCACTGCGCGTTGAGAAGATGGACAAGACGAGCGGCTATATCATGATCGACGGCAATACGGCCGCTGCGCTCGGGTGCGTGTTCGCAGGTGCGACCGTCGCCGCCTGGTACCCGATTACGCCATCCACGTCACTGATGGATGCATTCAAGGCATTCGGCGACCGCATGCGCGTCGATCCCACGAGCGGGCGCAAGAACTTCGCCTTCATCCAGGCGGAAGACGAGCTCGCCGCCATCGGCATGGTGATCGGCGCATCATGGAACGGCGCGCGCGCGTTCACCGCTACGTCCGGACCCGGCATCTCACTGATGAACGAGTTTCTGGGGCTTGCCTACTACGCGGAGGTTCCGGCGGTCATATTTGACATCCAACGCGTAGGTCCCTCCACCGGTATGCCCACTCGTACGCAGCAGGGCGACATCATGGCGTGCGCCTACGCCTCGCACGGTGACACGCGCCAGGTATGCCTGTACCCCGCGAATGCCGAGGAGAGCTTCCATATGGCCGTTCAGGCCTTCGATCTTGCCGAGCGCCTGCAGACGCCGGTGCTGGTGCTGTCGGACCTTGATATCGGGATGAACGACTGGATGTGCCGCGAATTCAAATGGGACGACGCCTATCGCCCGGATCGCGGCAAGATGCTCAATAAGGCTGAGATCGAGAAACTCGAGAAGTTCTATCGCTACGTGGACAAGGACGGCGATGGCATCACCTATCGGACGCTACCGGGAGTGCACCCGAAGGCCGCCTATTTCACACGTGGCTCGGGACACACGCAGTTCGGCATGTACACCGAGGATTCGGCCGACTATCAGCTGCTCCTCGATAGGTTGCTTGTGAAATGGGCTTCGGCGAAGAAACTCGTGCCGCGCGCTGTGATTGATGCGACCGCCGGCAGCGATCTTGCCATCGTGTCGGTCGGCAGCTGCGATGGCGCCATTCGCGAGGCCATGGATATCCTGCGCGCACGGGGCGTGGGGGTGAACTACATGCGGGTGCGCGCTTTTCCGTTCACGGAAGATGTCGAGCGGTTTCTTGCCGCGCACCAGGTGATTTTCGTGGTCGAGCAGAATCGCGACGCGCAGCTGCGCGCGCTCTTGACGCTCGAGACCAAGGTCGAGAAGTCGAAGCTGCACTCGCTCCTGCATTACAACGGTCTGCCGATTTCCTCAAGCTTCATCGTTGACGGAGTGCTTACGCATCTGCAGCCTGACGCGAGGAACCGCACGGCGGCGGCGCTGTAGGAGTAACTATGACCTTTATCGCGAAACCCAAGATCGCCCACCCGTCGCTGCCGCGCAATCCGCTCGGCATGACGCGGCGCGACTACGAGGGAGCACTGTCGACGCTGTGCGCCGGCTGCGGTCATGATTCGATCACGGCAGCAATCGTCGAAGCTTGCTGGGAACTCGCCATCGAGCCGCAGAATCTCGTGAAGCTTTCAGGCATCGGCTGCTCGTCAAAGACGACCGCCTATTTCGTCAGTGGTGGGCACGGCTTCAACTCAGTGCACGGTCGCATGCCCTCGATCGCCATGGGTGCCAATGCGGCCAACCGCAATCTTCACTACATTGGCGTGTCAGGTGACGGTGACACGCTGTCGATCGGGCTCGGGCAGTTCTGCCATGCGATCCGGCGCAACTTGAACATGCTCTACATCATTGAGAACAACGGCGTCTATGGTCTCACCAAGGGCCAGTTCTCGGCGTCTGCCGATGTTGGCAGCAAGGCGAAGAAGGGTGAGACCAACTTTCAGCCGCCCATTGACCCGGTGCTGCTCGCGCTCACCCTCGGCGCCTCGTTCGTCGCGCGCAGTTTCTCGGGCGACAAGGAGCAGCTGGTGCCGCTCATTCAGGCAGGCCTCAAACACAGAGGGTTTGCGCTCATCGATGTGCTCTCCCCGTGTGTCACCTTCAACGACCACGAAGGCTCGACCAAGAGTTATGCCTACACGCGCGAGCACTATGAGCCGGCTATTCACGCCGACTTCGTGCCCCTGCAGCAGGAGATCACTGCGGAGTACGCGGCGGGGGCGACGCTGCCGGTGGTGCTGCACGACGGCAGCCGCATCGTGTTGCGCAAGCTGGATGCCGATTATGATCCGACGAATCGCGCCGCCTGCGCCGCGACGATTCAGGAGCGCTTGAAGGAGGAGGAGTATCTGACCGGCCTGTTATTCGTCGAGCCTGGTCAGCCGGAGTTTCATGAATTGAACGGCACCCCGGACGTGGCGCTGAATGCCGTGCCCTACGAGGCTCTCAGCCCAGGCGCTGCCGGGATGCAAAAGATTCTGGCGAGGTACCGCTGACTACCAGCGCTTGGGGCCGGCGCCGCGCGGCGGTCCACCGCCGCCGCCCGTGCGTTCTTGCGCCTCGTTCACGCGCAGCGCGCGTCCGCCCAATTCCTTACCGTTGAGATTCTGGATGGCGCGCGTTGCGTCCTCGCGCGACATCTCAACAAAGCCGAACCCTCGCGGCCGACCGGTTTCGCGGTCCATGATCAGGCTCACCGAGTCGACAGCCCCATGCTGGCCAAACAACTCGCGGATCTCGCCCTCATTCGCCGAAAACGGCAGGTTTCCGACATAGATCTTCGTCATGGCGCTCTCATACTCCGCAAAAAAATGGGCCCATCAAAGCTGAGCAAACGGGGCGGACGATACCGCATGGCCATACATCACACAAGGTAATGACCGGTGCACAGTTTGCGTGCGGCTGAGTGTGAATGGGGCGTTTTTTGCTTGCCTGGCGCGTCTCGCCTAGACTGCGCGACCAGTATTCAAGTCCACCAAGGGAGTCGAAGTGCATGGGTAAAGGTGACCGCAAAACGCGCCGCGGCAAGATCTATCGTGGATCTTTCGGCAAGTCTCGTCCGAAGGACCCTGCCAAGCAGAGAAAAAAAGCGGCCGCCAAGAAGTAGCCTTGCAGGATCGGAGAAAGCCGATGCGTAACCTCAAGAGCAAGCGTTGCGCAGTTGCCGTCGCCACATGAATTGCACGGGATTTCTGCGCAGACACGTTGAGTGTACCCTGCGCGAAGATGTCGACAGGCAAGCACCGAGGGCAGTTTGATGGCAATCAGCGCAAGGACGGCCTGCGCGGCCGCTTTGCTCGTCACGGCGGGGCTCGCCCAGGCGGGCAATTCGCAGACGGTGGAGCATCCCTATCACGCGCTGCCGTACACACCGAGTCTCGATGTTGCATCGATGGACCGGTCTGTCGATGCCTGCGAGGACCTCTATACCTATTCCTGCGGAGGCTGGCAGAAGAACAATCCCATTCCGGCCGACGAATCGAGCTGGAGCGTGTTTGGCAAGCTCCATAACGACAACCAGCATTACCTCTGGGGCATCCTCGAGGACGCCGCGAAGACGGGTGCCGAACGCACTGCGAATCAGCAGAAAATTGGCGACTACTTCGCTGCCTGCATGGATGTTGATGCCGTCGAAAAAGTCGGCAGCGCACCGCTCACCGCCGATCTTGCGCGCATCGATGCCATGCAGGACAAGCGTGCCCTTGGCGCGTGGGTCGGCGAATTGCAGGCACGCACCGGCAGCAACGGGATGTTTTTTGCAGAGGACGCGGAACAGGACGCCCGCGAGGCGACTCGGGTCATCGTGGGCATTCACGGCGGCGGGATCGGCCTTCCGGATCGCGACTATTACCTGAAGGATGATCCGCACTCAAAGGAGGCGCGCACGCGCTACCTCGCTCACGTTGAGAAGATGTTCGCGCTCATGGGCGCAGCTCCGACGGCCGCACATGCCGATGCTGCCGTGGTATTGCGTATCGAGACGGCACTCGCCAAGGCCACGCTCACGCGCGTCGAACTGCGTGACCCCTACAAGACCTATCACCGCCAAACTCTCATGGGGCTGCAGAAGCTCGCGCCCGGATTTGACTGGCAGGCATACTTCAGCGCGGCAGGCCTGAAGCCCGAGCCCTGGATCAACCTCGCCGAGCCCGCGTTCGTGAAGGAAGTGGATGCCCGCATCGCCGCCGAGAGTCTGCCTGACCTGAAGACCTACCTGCGCTGGACTCTCATCGATGCGACCGGCACTTATCTTTCCAAGGCCTTTGTTGACGAGGACTTTGCCTTCCACAGCGCTTATCTGCGCGGTGTACAGGCCGACGCGCCGCGCTGGAAGAAATGCGTGGTGTGGGTCGATCGCGATCTTCCCGATGCGCTCGGCAAGGAGTTCGTGGCGCGCGCCTTCCCCGCCGTGATGAAAGAGAAGACGCTGCTGATGACGCAACAGATCGAGGCGGCGATGAAAGAGCGGCTGGAACGGCTCGATTGGATGCGGCCGGCAACCAAGAAAGAGGCGCTTGCGAAGCTTGCGAAAGTCCGCAACAAGATTGGCTATCCCGACATGTGGCGCGATTATTCGCAGCTCGTCATCGAGCGCGGGGATTTTTTCGGCGACGTGACACGCTCGGTTGCCTTCGAATCCCGGCGCCAGGCGGCAAAGGTCGGCCAGCCGGTCGATCGTGACGAGTGGCCGATGTCGGCCCCGACGGTCAATGCCTACTACGACTGGCAGTTGAACGATGTGAATTTTCCCGCGGGCGTGCTATTGCCGCCGCTCTTTGATGCGAAAATGGACGACGCGCCGAACTATGGTGACACCGGCGGCACCATCGGGCATGAACTGACACATGCATTCGACGATCAGGGACGCCAGTATGATCGCGACGGCAACCTGCGCGACTGGTGGGGCGAGCGGGATGCGATGAATTTCGAAAAGCGCGCGCAATGTGTCCACGATCAGTACTCCCAGTACGTCATCGTCGATGACGTGAAGATCAACGGCGCGCTGACCTCCGGCGAGGATATCGCCGATCTTGGCGGTGAGTTGCTGGCGTGGGTGGCCTGGCAGGAGCAGACCCGCTCGATGCAGCTGGCCACCGCGGATGACCTGTCGCCCGAGCAGCGCTTCTTCGTGGGCTTCGCCCAATGGGCGTGCACGAATGAGCGCCCAGCGATGCTGCGGATGAACGCGATCGTCGATCCCCACTCGCCACAGCGCTACCGGGTCAACGGCGTCGTCACGAATATGCCCGAATTTGCAGCGGCTTTTCATTGCAAACCCGGCCAGGCCCTCGTCAAGCCACCGGAGAAGATGTGCAAGATCTGGTGAATAGACACTGTCGCGTGCGCGACCCTACGCACTGATCAGCCGGAGGCACGCGCAATGTCGAAGATGCTCGCGGTATGCGCCGTGCTGGCTTTGATGGCGGGTGGAACTGCCGCTGCGCGGCCCTTCACGGCTACGGATCTCGCACGCCAGGAGCGAGTCTCCGATCCGCGCATCTCGCCCGACGGTCGCTTCGTGGCCTACAACGTCCGCTCCACCGACTGGGAGGCTAATCGCGGCGTCAACGCCCTGTGGGTGATGGAGCGCGCCGCTAGCGGCGCGCCGCCGCGTCTGATCCGCGACCAGGAAAAGTCGCCCACATCGCCCCGCTGGTCGGCCGACGGCCAATGGCTGTATTTTCTCTCTTCGCGTTCCGGCTCGACGCAGATTTGGCGGATCTCCGCTGGCGGCGCCGATGCCCGGCAGATGACGAGCCTACCGCTCGACATCGCTTTCTACCGTCTCGCGCCGAACACTCGGACCGCGGTGGTCGCAGTGAGCGCCCATCCCGACTGCGATACCCTGGCTTGCAGCAAGGCCCAGGACGACGCGAAGGCGAAGGAGAAATCCACAGGCGTGCTCTACGACAGCACGACGACGCGGTATTGGGATACCTACCTCGACGGGCGTTTCATCGGGTTGTTCGCCGTCAACCTCGGCGGGGACACGCCGCCAACCGACGGCATAGGGCTGACGCGCGGCTACAAAGCCGATATTGTCGCCAAGCCTGATGGTGACGATTCCTCATTCGTGATCTGCCGCGATGGCGCGTCGGTAGTCTTCGCCGCCGCGCCTTCCGGTTCCTCCCAGGGAATGGGCGCTCCGCGCAGTCTCTACACCGTACCCTTGGATGCGAGCAGCGCGCCGCGCAGACTTGATCCTGCCGCGCAAACTTCGGATGGCGAACTTGCTCTTGCGCCCGATGGATCGCGCCTTGCCTATCTGGCCAGAAAAGGCTCGATATACACCGCGCCGCGCGCCCGCGTCATGGTGCGCGACGTGAAGACTGGTACGACGCGCGAGCTTGCCCCCGCATTCGATCGCTCGCCAACAGCGCTTGTGTGGTCGGCGGACTCAAACTTCCTTTATGCCGTCGCCGAAGACCTTGGACAGAACCGAGTCTTCGCGCTCAATGCAGCGACGGGCGCATTCAAACCACTGACCGGGGATGGTCACGCCGCAAGTGTTGACGTGGCGCCGGGTGTGATCGTCTACGCCCGCGATGCGCTGGATTCGCCCGTGCAGATCTTTGAGCTGCGCGGCGGCGCCGCGGCGCGTCCACTCACGCACGTGGGTGAGGACAGCATGGCCCAAACTCCCCTCGCGGCGTTCGAGCAGTTCGAATTCACCGGCTGGAACGGCGAGCGCGTGCACGGCTTCGTGGTCAAGCCGACGGCCTATCAGGCGGGCCACAAATATCCGGTGGCGTTTCTCATCCATGGCGGCCCGCACGGCACATTCGGCAACGCCTGGAGCTATCGCTGGAACCCGCAGGTCTGGGCGGGAATGGGCTACGCCGCGGTCATGATCGATTTCCACGGCTCAAGCGGTTATGGCGAGGCGTTCGCCAAGTCCATCATCGGTCATTGGGGTGATCGACCGCTCGAGGATCTGCAAAAAGGTTGGGCCTACGCCCTCGGGCGCTACGGCTTCTTGGACGGCGATCGCGCCTGCGCGCTCGGCGGCTCGTATGGTGGCTACATGGTCGCATGGATCGCCGGGAACTGGGCCAAGCCCTGGAAATGCCTGGTCAATCATGACGGAGTGTTTGACATCCGGCTGATGTCCTACTCCACTGACATTCCCGGCTTCCAGCAGGCGCAGAATGATGCTGCGAGTTGGGAGAAACCTGAAGAGGTTGAGCGCTTCAATCCGATCGATCATGTCGGCGACTGGAGCGTGCCGATGCTGGTCGTGCACGGCGGGCATGACGTCCGGGTGCCGCTCGACCAGGGCATGGGCGCCTACGGCGCGGCACAGCTGCGGCACATTCCGAGCGAGCTTTTGTACTTTCCTGATGAGAACCACTGGGTCCTGAAGCCGCAGAATTCCGTCGAATGGTATGCGACCGTGCAGGCGTGGATGAAAAAATGGCTCGATGCCGGTTGACGACATGTCACCCCGGCAGCTTAAGTAACCGCGCGGGATAAGGCGGCCGCAGATGCGGGGATGCCGTACTTGCCCGCGCCGCACCGTGCAGTCCGCTGCACTTGCGGCTTGCGCGTCGGCGTCTATTCATGCCAGCCTGAAGGAATGCGGTTTTAGGGGGTTATGAATATGCGTGCCAGGGTTTTGTCCAGAAAATATATGTGCCGCGCCCAGATGGTCGCGGCGGTCGCAATGGTGGCGATTTTCGGGTCGGCGCTGGCGTTGACTGCGTTGCCGGGGAAAAAGCCCGGTCTATGGGTCTCGAGCAAAATTATCCACTTCAATATGGCTGGCAAGCCGACTGATGCGGACAATACGCCGCGAGTGGACGCCATGTGCACCGACGCATCGACCGACGCCATTGAAGCCAAACTTTTGACCAATGGCACTGGCCCATGCGGGCTCCATGTTGAGGGTTCCGGAAACACCTACACAGTCTCGGGCTCATGTCCGGACCCGATGGGCGGGAATGGTCAGATGGTCACGCAGGGCAAGATCGTATGGAAAAGCGAGACTGAGATTCATATGGAATCGCAGAGCACTTCTCCGCATATGTCCGGTAACGTAGTCGCCGATGCCAAATGGGTGGGTGCCTGCCCGGCCGGCGTCATGCCCGGAGACCAGGGCACCTACGTCAACGGCGTGTTCAAGAAGACCGGCAATATCAAAGACGCACTGCCCAAGTCCCAGTAACGGCTCCAGTAGAAGGGTCTGGGGCCTAGGACATGCGCCTGGCGATACCACGCGCCAATAACAAGAGTGCGCGACTTGGCTCCTAGCCGCCGCCACGCCTGACGGTCCATCCTCGTCTCGTCAGTTCCGCCAGCAGTGCGTCGCGATGGTCGCCTTGGATCTCGATGCGATCCGCATCGACGGTCCCTCCCGATCCGCAACGTTTTTTGAGTTGCGTGGCGAGCGCCTGAAGCTCCGTCGTTGCAAGCCCGAGTCCGCTGATCACGGTGACGCCCTTGCCCCTGCGCCCCTGCGTCTCACGGCTGACTCTAACGATGCCGTCCCCCACCTTGCCCGGAGTGCCCTTGCGGCAGACGCATTCGCTTGCCGCCCGCAGGCAATTCGGGCAGCGCCGGCCGATTCCTGTTGAATAGACGATGCGATCTTCGTCGGCCATTACGCAACTCTCGCCCCGGCATCTGCGTCCCTCAAGAGTGGCACAATCAGCATTTGCGATCCGCGAAAGTTTGCTTCGCTGCAACGGAACTTCGAGCTTCAATCGGGAGTGCTGCCATGAGACGTACCCTGCAATCGCTTATCGCGATCATGCTCCTCGCGTCGGTGGCCGTCGACGCTGCGGAGTACCCCGTGCCGATCGAGCGGGACCTCATCGTCAAAGATTTTAGATTCGCCTCCGGTGAGACGCTGTCGGAGCTACGCATCCATTACCGCACGCTGGGAGAGCCGCGGCGCGATGCCAAAGGGGTCGTGCGCAACGCGGTGCTGATTCTGCATGGCACGACCGGCAGCGGCGCGCAGTTCATCCGCCCAGAGTTCGCCGGCGAGCTCTTTGGCGCCGGGCAGCCGCTCGATGCCGCGCAGTTCTTCATCGTTCTTCCAGATGGCATCGGCCACGGAAAATCCAGCAAGCCCAGCGACGGGCTGCACGCGAAATTTCCGCGCTACGGCTATATCGATATGATCGAGGCGCAAAGGCGCCTGCTGGTTGAGGCACTGCAGGTGAACCATCTGCGGCTCGTCATGGGCACATCGATGGGAGGCATGCACACCTGGCTGTGGGGTGAACTGCACCCGCAGTTCATGGATGCGCTGATGCCGCTTGCGAGTCTGCCGACCCAGGTTGCGGGCCGCAATCGCGCCTGGCGCCGCTTGGTGATTGACGCCATCCGCAAGGATCCGGCATGGCAGGGTGGCGATTATGCCGTGCAGCCGCCGGGCCTCGACATCGCCGCTGAAATGATTTGGCTCGTCAGCAGCAATCCGGTGTTGCGCCAAGCGCACGCGCCCACGCTCTCCCTGGCGGACGCGACGCTTGATGCCTACGTCGCCGAATTCAGAAAGACTGATGATGCGAACGATGTGCTCTATGCGGTGGAGGCGTCCCGCGATTACGATCCGGGTCCGGCGCTGGCCAATATTCGCGCACCGCTCCTCGCGGTGAACTCTGCCGACGATCTCGTCAATCCTCCGGAGCTCGGCATTCTCGAGCGCGAAATCACGCGTGTCGGCGGCGCTCGCGCAGTGGTGATTCCATTCAGCCCGCAAACCCGTGGACATGGGTCCCATACACTGGCCGTGTTATGGAAACCCGAGCTTGTGCGGCTGCTGCAGGAGTCCGCGAAACGGGGCGCTGCCGGCGGTCAGCCCTGACCGCGGCGCCGATGAAGGAACAGAGCAGCCCAACGCGCTCGGTACGCGTTTTGCATCCTGCGAAGTCCGTAGATTAAACGGCGCGGGAAGTTGGCCCTGAACGATTGCAGAGCGCGCGGGGGGCGCGTAATCGTGCACGACGCGTGGATGTTTTGTAATTCTTACGCAGCCTGCATGCTCCGATTTACACGGCGGCAGGGCGGCGAATGCCCTTATTTACAAGCTCGCCGCACGAAGCGGCGCGTTACAGTCGCGCTGAACCCGCGGTCCGGGAATAGGTCGCGGGCGCGTAAGTGCTCGGCCGCGCGGCGCACACCCTGCAACCCTCCTCGTGAATCCCTCTGCGTTGCACAGGCCCGACTCGCCGCCGCGATCTCAATAGGTCACTAACATTGGAATGGCGAGCGCGCATGCCGCACACCGGCGCGCTCTAGTCTTCTGACCCTTCGGAGTACGTATGCAGATCCAAGAGCGTAAGAGTTCCCGTGCGGCCCGCGCTGCCGCGAACGGCAATGGCGCGGCCGAAAATAACCAGGTCGATCTGCGCAAGCTGCTGCGCGCACTGCAGGCAGTGCGCGATGGCGATTTTTCGGTCCGCATGGCGGGTGACCAGGTGGGTCTCGCCGGCAAAGTGGCCGATACCTTCAATGAGATCGTGGATTCTAATCAGAAGCTCGCGCTGGAACTCGAGCACGCGGGGCAGATCGTCGGCAAGGACGGCCGCACGCGTCACCGCATGCGCAGCGAAAAGCGCTCGGGCGCATGGGGCGCCATGGAAGCTTCGGTCAACACGCTGATCGATGATCTGCTCTGGCCGACGACCGAGGTGACGCGCACGATCACGGCGGTAGCCAAAGGGGATCTGTCGCAGGCAATGCGGCTGGAAGTCGACGGGCGACCGCTCAAAGGCGAGTTTCTGCGCTCCGCGTCGATCGTCAACGCGATGATCACTCAAATGAGCGCCTTCACCTCCGAAGTGACACGCGTCGCGCGCGAGGTCGGCACTGAAGGCAAGTTGGGCGGTCAGGCGGTGGTGCCAGGCGTTGCCGGCACCTGGAAGGATCTTACCGACTCCGTCAACTCGATGGCCGGCAACCTCACCGGCCAGGTGCGCAATATCTCCGATGTCGCAACCGCGATCGCAAGCGGCGACCTGTCTCGCAAGATCACCGCGGACGTGCGCGGTGAGATTCTGCAGCTGAAGGAAGCCATCAACACCATGGTTGATCAACTGCGCTCCTTTGCCTCCGAAGTGACGCGCGTCGCGCGCGAGGTCGGCACTGAAGGCAAGTTGGGTGGCCAGGCTGTCGTGCCGGGCGTCGCCGGCACCTGGAAGGATCTGACCGACAACGTCAACTCAATGGCGAGCAACCTCACCGGCCAGGTACGCAACATCGCGGAGGTCACGACCGCCGTCCAGCGCGGCGATCTGTCGCGCAAGATCACGGTTGACGTGCGCGGTGAGATCTTGGAATTGAAGGACACCATCAACACGATGGTCGACCAGCTGAACGGCTTTGCGGCGGAAGTGACGCGCGTCGCGCGCGAGGTCGGTACCGAAGGCAAGTTGGGCGGCCAGGCTGTCGTGCCGGGCGTCGCCGGCACCTGGAAGGACCTCACCGACAACGTCAACTCGATGGCGAGCAACCTCACCGGTCAGGTGCGCAATATCTCCGAGGTCACGATCGCAGTCGCAATGGGCGACCTGTCGCGCAAGATCACGGTCGACGTGCGGGGTGAGATCCTGCAGGTCAAAGAGGCCATCAACACGATGGTCGACCAGCTGCGCTCATTCGCCTCCGAAGTGACGCGTGTCGCGCGCGAGGTCGGCACCGAAGGCAAGTTGGGCGGCCAGGCGATTGTGCCCGGTGTCGCCGGCACCTGGAAGGATCTCACCGATTCAGTGAACGCAATGGCCACCAACCTCACCGGCCAGGTGCGCAACATCGCCGAGGTCACGACGGCCGTGCAGCGCGGCGATCTGTCGCGCAAGATCACGGTGGATGTGAAGGGCGAGATTCTGCAGCTGAAGGAAACCATCAACACGATGGTCGACCAGCTGAACGGCTTCGCGGCCGAAGTCACGCGTGTCGCGCGCGAGGTCGGCACCGAAGGCAAGTTGGGTGGCCAGGCCGTCGTCAAAGACGTGAGCGGCGTTTGGAAGGACCTGACCGACAACGTGAACTCGATGGCGAGCAATCTCACGGGCCAGGTGCGCAATATCTCCGAGGTGACGATTGCGGTCGCAAACGGCGATCTGTCGCGCAAAATCACGGTGGACGTGCGCGGCGAGATTCTGCAGCTGAAGGAAGCCATCAACACGATGGTCGATCAGTTGCGCTCCTTCGCCTCCGAAGTGACGCGCGTCGCGCGCGAGGTCGGCACTGAAGGCAAGTTGGGTGGCCAGGCTGTCGTGCCGGGCGTCGCCGGCACCTGGAAGGATCTCACCGACTCGGTCAACGCGATGGGCGGCAACCTCACCGGCCAAGTGCGCAATATTGCCGAGGTGACGACGGCCGTGGCGCGCGGCGATCTGTCGCGCAAGATCACGGTGGACGTGAAGGGCGAAATCCTCGAGCTCAAAAACACCATCAATACGATGGTCGATCAGCTGAACGGATTCGCGGCGGAAGTGACGCGCGTCGCGCGCGAGGTCGGCACGGAAGGCAAGTTGGGCGGCCAGGCGGTGGTGCCGGGAGTCGCCGGCACTTGGAAGGATCTCACCGATTCGGTCAATTCAATGGGTGGGAACCTCACTGACCAGGTGCGCAATATCGCGGAAGTCGCGACCGCTATTGCGCGCGGCGACCTGTCGCGCAAGATCACGGTCGACGTGCGCGGCGAGATTCTGCAGCTGAAGGAAACCATCAACACGATGGTCGATCAGCTGAACGGCTTTGCGGCTGAAGTGACGCGCGTCGCGCGCGAGGTCGGCACCGACGGCAAGTTGGGCGGGCAGGCCGACGTCAAGGACGTAAGCGGCGTATGGAAGGATCTGACCGAGAACGTCAACTCGATGGCGAGCAATCTTACCGGCCAGGTGCGCAACATCGCCGAAGTTGCGACCGCCATTGCGCGCGGTGACCTGTCGCGCAAGATCACAGTCGACGTGCGCGGCGAGATTCTGCAGCTGAAGGAAACCATCAACACGATGGTCGACCAGCTGAACAGCTTCGCGGCGGAAGTGACGCGCGTCGCGCGCGAGGTCGGCACCGAGGGCAAACTCGGCGGTCAATCGATCGTACCGGGGGTCGCCGGCACCTGGAAAGACCTCACCGACAACGTCAACTCGATGGCGAGCAATCTTACCGGCCAGGTGCGCAACATCGCCGAAGTTGCGACGGCCATTGCGCGCGGCGACCTGTCGCGCAAGATCACGGTCGACGTGCGCGGCGAGATTCTACAGCTGAAGGAAACCATCAACACGATGGTCGATCAGCTGAACGGCTTTGCGGCGGAAGTGACGCGC
>Ga0302324_100019249_pt1 | contig 13418 bp, 5 predicted proteins | sample Palsa_T0_1_FD_201949 | JGI IMG/M metagenome (GOLD analysis project Ga0302324, IMG submission 201949) | Peat permafrost microbial communities from Stordalen Mire near Abisko, Sweden - Palsa_T0_1 | ecosystem: Environmental > Terrestrial > Soil > Palsa > Peat permafrost | place: Sweden: Abisko...
GCATGGAAGAATTGATACTGCAGCGCAGTCTGCAGTACCTGGTAGCGATCCGCGCTTAAGCGGGCTTTGAGCGCATGCGCACCGACAGCACCGATCAGCGTCGCGAGCGCCAACAGCAGCGCCGCAAACTGACACCAGCGCCTGGCTTCCGCCCGCATGGTTCAGTGTCGATCGCGCTGAGGCTTGCGCGCCTGGGGCCGCGCCGGCGGCCGCGCCGGCACTCGCGGCAGCCCGGTGTGCTGGGTGCGCATCGGCAGCGTCGTGCGCCCGGACTTCGCAGCCGTTGCGGGTGGCTGATGCGCCGGTATCAGCTGGCCCCGCGAGCTGCCGATCAGCTCGGCGCGCCCCATGCGCCGTAGCGCTTCGCGCAGCAGTGGCCAGTTGTTCGGATCGTGGTAGCGCAGAAACGCCTTGTGCAGCCGCCGCACGCGCAGTCCCTTCGGAACGATGACCGGCTCACTGTCACGTGCGATGCGCTTGAGCGGATTCTTGCCGCTGTGGTACATCGCGGTTGCTACCGCCATCGGCGAGGGCAGGAACGCCTGCACCTGGTCGGCGCGAAAGCCATTGCGCTTCAGCCACAGCGCCAGCTCCAGCATGTCCTCATCGGTGGTGCCCGGGTGCGCCGCGATGAAATACGGGATCAGGTACTGCTCCTTGCCCGCCTCCTTCGAATAGCGCTCGAACAGCTGCTTGAACTTGTAGTACGCGCCCATGCCGGGCTTCATCATCTTCGACAGCGGGCCGTCGCGCAGATGCTCGGGGGCGATCTTGAGATAACCGCCGACATGGTGCTGGGTGAGTTCACGCACGTACTCGGGCGATTCGACCGCCAGGTCGTAGCGCACGCCCGATGCGACCAGCACCTTCTTGATCCCCGGCAGCGCGCGCGCCTTGCGGTACAGCTCGATCAGCGGCGCATGGTCGGTGTTGAGATTCGGGCAGATGCCCGGAAACACGCACGACGGCCGGCGGCAGGCACTTTCGATCTCCCGGCTGTTGCACGCCAGCCGGTACATGTTGGCGGTCGGCCCGCCCAGGTCCGAGATCACACCGGTGAACCCCGGCACCTGGTCGCGGATCTTCTCGATCTCGCGCAGCACCGAGTGCTCCGAGCGGTTCTGGATGATGCGACCCTCGTGCTCGGTGATCGAGCAGAAGGTGCAGCCGCCGAAGCAGCCGCGCTGGATCGCGACCGAGAAGCGGATCATCTTGTACGCTGGAATATGGGCGTCGCCATAGAACGGATGCGGCCGGCGCTGGAATGGCAGCTCGTAGATCCAATCCATCTCCTCGGTGGCCAGCGGAATCGGCGGCGGGTTGAGCCACACCTGCTGCTGGCCATGCCGCTGTACCAGCGCGCGTGCATTTCCGGGATTCGACTCCAGGTGCAGGATGCGCGAGGCATGTGCGTACAGCACCGGATCGCCCGCGACCTGCTCGTACGAGGGCAGGCGGATGACGCTGCGTTCGCGATCGGCATTGCGCACCGCGCGCACGAAGCGCACTACCTGAGCGGCGTCCGCTGCGGCCGGCGTGGGCGTCATCGCATACGGATCGATCGGCGGTGCCAGGGCTCCGGGCGTATCCAGGTGCGTCGAGTCGATCTCGATCCACTGCTCAATGCGTTGCCCGGGGCGTTGCCCGGGGCGTTGGCCGGACCCGCCATCTCGCACGAATGAGGTGCCGCGGATATCGGTCAGGTCCTGGATGCGCTCGCCGGCATCCAGCCGCCGCGCGATCTCGATGATCTGGCGCTCGCCGTTGCCATAGACCAGCAGGTCCGCCTTCGCGTCCAGCAGGATCGAGCGGCGTACCTTCTCCGACCAGTAATCAAAGTGCGCGATGCGCCGCAACGAGGCCTCGATACCGCCGATCACGATCGGCACCTCGCGGTAGGCCTCGCGCGCGCGCTGCGCGTAGACGATCACCGAGCGATCCGGCCGTTTGCCGCCCGCGCCGCCGGGTGTGTAGGCATCATCGCTGCGCACCCGCCGGTCGGCGGTATAGCGGTTGACCAGCGAGTCCATGTTGCCGGCGGTGACGCCAAAGAACAGCCGCGGCGCCCCCAGTGCACGCATCGCGTCGGCGCTGTGCCAGTCGGGCTGCGCGATCACGCCGACCCGCAGTCCCTGCGCTTCGAGCACGCGGCCGATGATCGCCATGCCGAAACTCGGATGATCGACGTAGGCATCGCCGGTCACGACGATGACGTCGCACTGCTCCCAGCCGAGCGCCTGCATTTCGGGCCGCGACATCGGCAGGAACGGCGCCGCCGCACGCGCCCGTGGCGCGGTCCCGCCCACGGCGGCGGCGCGGCCGGCGGGACCGGCAGGGCGAAGATCGGGGGCGGCAAGCATAGCCGCACATTATAGACCGCGGCGGCATCATAGACCGCTGCGGCATCAACCCTCGCCCGGGGCGAGCCTGGCCACTTGACCGCCATGGTAAAATCGCTCCCATCATGAGCGGACCTGCGCATGACGCGATCGTCGTGCGCGGCGCGCGTCAGAATAACCTTCGCAATCTCGATCTTGACTTGCCCCTGAACCAGCTGATCGTGGTCACCGGCGTGTCGGGCTCGGGCAAGTCGTCGCTGGTGTTCGACACCCTGTATGCCGAGGGCCAGAGGCGTTATGTCGAGACTTTCTCGCCCTATGCGCGCCAGTTCCTCGACCGCATGGACAAGCCGCAGGTGGACCGCATCGAGCGCATTCCGCCGGCGATAGCGATCGACCAGGTCAATCCGGTGCGCACCTCGCGCTCGACCGTCGGCACGATGACCGAGATCAACGATCATCTGAAGCTGCTGTATGCGCGCGCCGCGCACCTGCACTGTCGCCGCTGCGGCCGGCCAGTGCGGCGCGACAGCGCGCAGAGCATCGCTGACGCGCTGCCCGCGGCGACTGCCGGTGTGCGCGAGCCGCTGCTGCTGGTGTGTTTCCCGGTGCCGCTGCCGCCGAAGATGAAGCTCGCCGCGCTGCGCGCGGAACTGGAGAAGCTCGGCTATGTACGCATCCACCAGGAAACGCCGCGGCTGTTGACCGTGATCCAGGATCGCCTGCGCCTCGACCCCGCGGATCGCAGCCGGCTGGTGGAGGCGCTGGAGGCGGCGCTGCGCGCCGGTCACGGCCGGGTCAGTGTGCACCTGATCGATGCGGCGGGCCAGGAGCAGCGCGTGCTGCGCTACTCCAGCGACCTGCACTGCGCCGAATGCGACCTGCACTACCAGGACGCGACCCAGGGCCTGTTCTCGTTCAACTCCCCGATCGGCGCCTGCGACACCTGCCGCGGTTTCGGCCGCGTGATCGGCATCGATTACGGCCTGGTGGTTCCGGACGACAGCAAGTCGCTGGCCGCCGGCGCGGTGCGCCCCTGGCGCACGCCATCCTACAAGGAGTGCCAGGACGACCTGCTGCGTTTCGCCAGGAAACGCGGCATCGCCACCACGGTGCCGTGGCGCGAGCTGTCGCCGCAGGATCGCCAGTGGGTGATCGACGGCGAGGGCCCGTGGGACAAGAAGGTCTGGTACGGCGCGCGCCGCTTCTTCGCCTGGCTGGAGACGCGCGCCTACAAGATGCATGTGCGTGTGCTGCTGTCCAGGTATCGCAGCTACACGCCGTGCAGCGCCTGCCAGGGTGCGCGTCTCAAACCGGACGCGCTGCTGTGGCGGCTGGGCACGCACACCGTGGACGGCGCAGCACTGCCGGGGGATCGCGCAGCACTGCCGCGGGCCGGCGCCACGCTGCCGGGCCTGGCCATCGACCAGGTGATGCAACTGTCGATCGAGCGCTGCCGCGCATTTTTCCAGCAGCTGTCGCTGCCCGCGCCGCTCGATCAGGCCGCCGACCTGCTGCTCGGCGAGCTGCGCACGCGGCTGGCCTTCCTGTGCGAGGTCGGCCTGGACTACCTGACGCTCGATCGCCAGTCGCGCACGCTGTCGGGCGGGGAAGTCCAGCGCATCAACCTCACCACTGCGCTCGGCACCTCGCTGGTCAACACGCTGTTCGTGCTCGATGAGCCGTCGATCGGCCTGCATCCGCGCGATATGCGGCGCGTGATCGGCGTGATGCAGCGGCTGCGCGACGCCGGCAACACACTACTGGTAGTCGAACACGACCCGCAGATCATGATCGAGGCCGATCGCATCGTCGACATGGGTCCGGGCGCCGGCGAGCACGGCGGCCGGATCGTCTGCTACGGCACGCCGGCCGAGGTCATGGCACACCCGCACTCGGCCACCGGCGCCTGGCTTGCCGGCCGGCGCCACCTGCCGGCGCTGCGCGCCGCTGACACCGCTGCCGGCCCCGGCGTCAGCAGCGGAATCGATGCCGCGGCAGGTGCGATCCGCCTGTTCGGCGCGTCCGAGCACAATCTCAGGCGCCTGGATATCGAACTGCCGCTGCATCGGCTGGTATGCCTGACCGGCGTCTCCGGATCGGGCAAGTCGACGCTGGTGCAGGATGTGCTGTACCCGGCACTGCAAAAGGCCCATGGCACGCCCAGCGAGGCGCCCGGCAGGTTCGATCGCCTTATGGGCGCCGAGCTGATCGAGGCGGCGGTGCTGATCGACCAGGCGCCGATCGGACGCACCACGCGCTCCAATCCCGCCAGCTACGTCGGCGCCTTCGATGAGATCCGTGCGCGCTTCGCGGCCGAGCCTGAGGCGAAGCTGCGCCGCTATACCGCCGGCACCTTCAGCTTCAATTCCGGCAACGGCCGCTGCCCGGCCTGCGGCGGCAACGGCTTCGAGCACGTCGAGATGCAGTTTCTGTCCGACGTCTACCTGCGCTGCGGCGACTGCGACGGCAGTCGCTATCGCACCGAGACATTACAGATTCGCATCCAGGGCGCGGACGGCCGCCGCTGCCATATCGCCGAGGTCCTGGCGATGACCGTGACCGAGGCGCTGGCGTTCTTCGCCGATCGGCCGCCAGTGTGCGCGCGCCTGCAGCCGCTGGTAGACGTCGGACTGGATTACCTGCGGCTCGGGCAACCGGTGCCGACGCTCTCGGGCGGCGAGGCGCAGCGGCTGAAACTGGCCGGGCACCTGGCCGCCGCGGCGCAGCTGCGCACCAGGGCGCGCCCTCGGACGAGCAGCGGCGGCGATACCGGCGGGCGCGGCAAGCTGCTGATATTCGACGAGCCGACCACCGGACTGCATTTCGAGGACATCGCGCGGCTGGTGCAGGCCTTCGGTCTGCTGCTCAAGGCAGGCCATTCCCTGCTGGTGATCGAACACAATCTCGACGTGATCCGCGCCGCCGACTGGGTCATCGACCTGGGTCCCGAGGGCGGCGAGCGCGGCGGGGAACTGGTCGCTGCGGCGACACCGGCGGACCTTGCGCGCGAGCCGCGTTCGCACACCGGCCGCGCGCTGGCGCAATACGCCGCGGCCAGCAGCGCGGCGGCGATGGCAGCGGCGGCGGTCACGGCCTATGCGCGTGCCGGCCGCGGCGGCGCTGGCGGCGGCGTGCTGCAGGTCGCGGATCGAAGCGCCGCGCAATCGGGAGCACACAACAGCGTGGTGGTAGTCGCGGATAGAGGCGCCGTGCAATCCGTTGAGAACAACAGCGTGGTGGTACGTGGCGCCCGCGAGCACAACCTGAAGAACGTGGACGTCGAGATTCCGCGCGACCGCTTCACGGTGATCACCGGAGTCTCGGGCTCGGGCAAGTCCACGCTCGCCTTCGATATCCTGTTCAACGAAGGACAGCGACGCTACCTCGAATCGCTCAACGCCTACGCGCGTCAGTTCGTGCAGCCCGCGGCGCGGCCGGACCTCGACGCCATCTACGGCATTCCGCCGACCGTGGCGATCGAGCAGCGCGCCAGCCGCGGCGGGCTCAAGAGCACCGTGGCGACGCTGACCGAGATCTATCACTTCCTGCGCCTGATCTACGTGCGGCTGGGCACGCAATACTGCCCCGACTGCAACGTCGCGATCGCGCCGCAGAGTGCCGAGTCGATCGTCGCACTGCTGCTGGACGAATATCGCGGCGAGACCATCAGGCTGCTCGCGCCGCTGATCGCGCATCGCAAGGGCCACTATCGCGAACTGGCCCGCTGGGCGGCCGCGCGCGGCGCGGCGCAGCTGCGGGTCGATGGGAAATTTGTACCGACCGAACCATTTCCGAGCCTGAAGCGCTTCGTGGAACACACCATCGAGCTGCCGCTGGCCGAGCTGCTGTGCGCCCCGCGCCAGCAGGCCGCGCTGCGCGCCGCGGTGGACGGCGCCCTGGAGCTGGGCAAGGGCGTCGCGCACGCGCTCACCGCCGCCGGCACGACCCGGATCTTCTCCACCCGTCGCGCCTGCCCCGCATGCGGCCGCGGCTTCCCCGAGCCCGACCCGCGGCTGCTGTCGTTCAATTCCAGCCAGGGCTGGTGTCCGGGCTGCTACGGCACCGGCGTGCGCGTGGCGAGCTTCGAATCCGATCAGACCGGCGAGGAGGCGCAGTGGTCCGCGGGGGTTGCCGACGCGGGCGCCACCGAGTCGTGCGAAGCCTGCCACGGCGCGCGGCTCAATCCGGTCGCGCTGCATCTGCGCTTTCGTGAGCGCTCGATCGCCGAGCTGACTGCGCTGCCGATCGGGCAGCTGCGCGCGCTGTTCGGGCAGCTGCGGCTCGCGGCGCGCGAAGCGGCGATCGCACGCGACGCGCTGGCCGAGATCGGCAACCGCCTCGGCTTTCTCGAGCGCGTGGGGCTGGGTTACCTGGCGCTCGATCGTGCCGCGCCGACGCTCTCGGGCGGCGAGGCGCAGCGCATTCGGCTGGCTGCGCAGCTGGGTTCGAACCTGCAGGGCGTGTGCTACGTGCTCGATGAACCGACCATCGGCCTGCACCCGCGCGACAACGCGGTACTGCTCGACGCGCTCGACCTGCTGGCCGCCGCCGGCAACACGCTGGTGGTGGTCGAGCATGACGAGGAGACGATTCGACGCGCCGATCACATCATCGATCTGGGACCGGGCGCCGGCGTACGCGGCGGCCACGTGGTCGCGGCCGGCACCGCGGCAGCACTGCAGGAGAACCCCGCGTCGCTTACCGGGCGCTTCCTGCAGCGGCCGCTGCAGCATCCGGCGATGGCGCGCCGCCCCACCAACGGCCGCAGCGCCGCGCTCGAAATCGACGCGGCCAGCCTGCACAACCTGCGCGACATCGACGTGCGCATTCCGCTCGGCCGGTTGGTGGTGGTGACCGGTGTGTCCGGTTCCGGCAAGTCGTCGCTGGCACGCGATGTGCTGTACGCCAATCTGCGCGCGCTGGTGGGCTCGAAGTCGCGTGTAGCGCTGGTCGGCGCGCGCGCGCTGCGCGGCGCCGAGCAGATCGCGCGCGTGCTCGAGGTCGACCAGACACCGATCGGCCGCACGCCGCGCTCCTGCACCGCGACCTATGTCGGCTTCTGGGACGACATCCGCCGCGTGTTCGCCGGCACCAGCGAGGCGCGCGTTCGCGGCTATGATGCCAGCCGCTTCTCGTTCAATACCAGCGGCGGGCGCTGCCCCGAGTGTGAAGGCGCCGGCATGCGCACTATCGAGATGAGTTTCCTGCCCGACGTCAAGGTGCTGTGCGAGCGCTGTGGCGGCAAACGCTTCGACCGCGAGACGCTCGAGATCCAGTGGCGCGGTCGCTCGGTCGGCGATGTGCTGGCGATGAGTGTCGAGGAGGCGGTGGAGTTCTTTGCCGCGCACGTACGCGTCGCGCGGCCGTTGCGACTGCTGGCCGATGTCGGCCTGGGTTACCTGACGCTCGGGCAGCCCAGCCCCACGCTCTCGGGCGGCGAGGCGCAGCGCATCAAGCTGGTAGCGGAGCTGGCGCGGCTGACGCCAGCGCTGCGGGCGCGCCCCGGGCACACGCTGTACGTGCTGGATGAGCCGACCGTCGGGCTGCACATGGCGGACGTGGAAAAGCTGATCGGCGTGCTGCATCGGCTGGTCGATGCCGGCCACTCGGTGGTTGTCATCGAGCACAACCTGGACGTGATGGCCGAAGCGGACTGGATCATCGACCTGGGTCCGGAGGCCGGCGCGGCCGGCGGACGCGTGGTGGCGGCCGGGCCGCCGGCGGCAATTGCGGCGCGCCAGGCGCGCTCGCATACTGGCGCGGCACTGGCGCGATTCCTGCGCGACCGCGCAGCCTGAGGCAGTCATGGCCCACAACCTGGTGTGCTGGAAGTGCGGCGCCGACCTGGCGGCACTGACGCTGCCGCTGTCGCGGCGGGATGAATGCTCGCGCTGCCGCGCCGAGCTGCACGTGTGCCGCATGTGCGTGGATTACGACGAGCATGTCGCGAAGAAGTGCCGCGAGCCGATCGCCGAGGAAGTCAGCGACAAGACGCGCGCTAATTTCTGCGACTACTTCGCGCCACGTCCGGCTGCCAATATCGCGCCTGAGACCGCCGCCGCCGAGCGTGCGCGCGCCGAACTTGCGCGGCTGTTTGGCGGCAAGACCTGATCGGCCGGCGCCGCGATCAGCTGCCGAGCCGCTCCGACAGACGCTCGAGCAGACGAGCCAGTCGCGAGGCTCTGTTCCTGGCCGGCTTGGATCTGGCCGGCACCGCGCCGGATTGATTGATCAGCGGACCGCGGCCGTTGTCCATCTGCAGCTCGCCGGCACCGAGAATCTCCAGGGTCTCCTCCAGCGTCATCGGCTTGGCGCGCGAGCCGCCGTTCACCGCAGCGCTCTGGGTGCGCAGCCGGGCGCGTTTGCCGGGCGCGCCGCGCGTCGCTCGCGCGGCGCCGCTGCCCGGCTTCAGGACCGGCGGCAGCGCGCGCGAGTGGTCTTCGATGAATTCAAATTCGTTCTTCGGCGGCGTCGCCAGCACGATGGCCGGCGTCTCCTCGAGCGCCGCTGGGTTCAGGGGCGGTCGCGTCTCCGCGAGCCTGGCGCGCTCACGCTCACGCAGTGTCACCGGCACCACTGAGACGGTTGCAAACTCCGAGCGCACGTAGTGCGCGACCTGCTTGGCCGAGACCGCGTCGGTAAAGAACCCCAATCGCACACCGTACCAGCGCCGGCCATCACGATTGCCTTCGGCCCCATACAGGGTATAGGCGCTGAAAATGGCCAGCTGTGGCACCTGCGCGATATCGATCGACTGTACCGACCACATCAATTGCACCGCGTAGCACGGCTTCTCGGCGCGCGGCGCGGGCGCGACAGCCGCAGCAGCCGCAGCAGCCGCAACAGCCGCGCCACTTTCCAGTAGCGCCAGTGCGCCGGCTTCGCTGATCGGATAGGCGCCAGCGTCTGTGGCGCCAACTGCCGGTGCGCTCGGCGCCGGCTTGAGTTCGGGGATCGGCCGGAGCACCGGTGTGCGCTCAGCGGGATCGTCGAGCGCCGCGATTGCCGCACGCACGTCATTGAGTGAGCGCGCGGCGGCAACGTTTTCAGTAGCGCGCGCCCGGTCTGTCGGCAGGCGGCGCCCCTCGTCGGGAACCAGCGCCAGCTCGGCGATTTCCGCCGGCGCCGACCCGGCTACCGGGGCGCTGAGCGCAATTTCAGCCCCCGCACCCTGGTTGGGCGGCGCCTCGAGCTGCGCCACGTCGATGTTGGCAGTGCGTACCGGCGCGGCAGCAGCGCCATGGTTGGCCACCGTGACCTCGGCAGCGCGCGCCGGTGATTCGGTAGCCATGTCCTGCGCTGCGGCGGCACGCAGCCGCTGACCCGGCGCGAGGCCCGCCCAGGCTCCCGGATAGATTTCACGCACGATGTCGAGCAGCTTCTCGGCATCTTCCTGCGTATCGAAGTACCCCATGTGCAATCGAAAGCGCTCGCGCGACTCTTCACGCCGGCGCGAGACAAAAAATGTAAAGCGCTTGAGCCCGGCGTGATCGGGCGGCGTGAGCGTGACCGGGGAGGTCGACGAGCACAGGTTGATGACAAAGGCGTTGAGCGGCGCGGGGCCCGGCAGGTCGGCACCGGACGGATCCCCTGTCGATTGCTGCTCGCGATGTACCTTTTGCATGCGCTGATCCCCGAGGCCCTGGACTTAAAATAAACTGGCGGCACCCGGAAACAGATGAAGCGCGGCTGACACGAGCTGCAACGTCGCCCGTGCGGGCTCGACTGGCGGCTCTGCGGCAACCCCGCTATCCCTACCATGCTTCGGGACCGGTGGCTTTGCGTCCCTGCCTTGCGACAGGTTTGCCCTTAATGTGCGATTTTGAGTCTGACACCTTTCGGCGACAGGTCAAGGCAGATATGTCCGTATCTTCACGGGGTCACGTGATTCGGACTGCAGGAGGAGAATCTGTCAAATATACAAAGGTCGGCGTGGGCGCGCCGGCGCTGGCGCGTCAGCCGACAGCGCGCCGCAGCAGCGCGGTGGAGCCGCTGTGCTGCGCCAGCCGCTCGCTGATGTCGGCGACGTTCAACGGTCGCGCCAGCACGAAGCCCTGCGCCAAGTCGCAGCCGCGCTTGCGCAGATAATCCAGCTGCGGCAGCGTTTCAACGCCTTCGGCCACCACCTGTCTGCCGAGCGTGTGCGCCATGTCGATGATGGTCGCCAGCAGCGTGGTCGCCTGGTAGTTGTCGGGCACTTCGCTGATGAACGAGCGGTCGATCTTGATCGCATCGACCGGATACTGGCGCAGGTAATTCAGCGATGAGTAGCCGCTGCCAAAGTCGTCCAGCGCCACGCGCACCCCGAGCGCCGCCAGATGCTGCAGTGTCTGCCGCGCCTCGTCATCGGCGAACACCGCTTCCGTGACTTCCAGCTCCAGCAGCTGCGGCGGCAGGCCCATGCGCGCCAGCGTGTCGCTCACCAGTGGCAGGAAATCTGCGGCGCGCAGCTGCTGCAGCGCGACGTTGAGCGCCAGACGGCCCGGTGCAATGCCCTGCTCGTGCCACAGCGCCAGCTGGCGACAGGCGCTCTCGAGCACCCAGGTGCCGATCTCCACGATCAGGCCGCTCTGCTCCGCGGCCGGCACAAAATCCTTCGGGAAGCGCAGCCCTTCGCGCGGGTGCTGCCATCGCACCAGCGCCTCCAGCGCCTCCAGCTCGCCGTTGTGCAACGCGTACTGCGGCTGGTAGTAGAGCGCGAACTCTCGCCGGCGCACTGCCCGAAACAGCCCGCTCTCGGCCAGCTGCATGGACGCGCGCGCCATCCTGCTGTCGAAGAACACGGCGCGCGAACGGCCGCTGTCCTTGGCCTGGTACATCGCCAGGTCGGCGTTGCGCAGCAGCTGCTCGATGGAATTGCCGTCCTCGGGGAAGCGCGTGATGCCGATGCTGGCCCGCACCTGGTGATCGCGCCCGGCGATGTTGACCGCCCGCTGCAGGGTGTCGATGATGCGCTGTGCGATCTCGCTGGCCGCCTCGGCCGAAGGCACCTGCCGCAGAATGATGGCGAATTCATCGCCGCCCAGGCGCGCTACGGTGTCGCCCTCCTTGACGCAGGAGCGCAGCCGCTGCGCGACGATGGTCAGCAGCTGATCGCCCGCGATATGTCCGACGCTGTCGTTGACGCGCTTGAAATGATCGAGGTCCACGTACAGCAGCGCGCCGCAGCCGGCGCCGTCGGCGCCCCCGGTCAGCTCCTGCGACAGCCGGTCGCGAAACAGCACCCGGTTCGGCAGCGAGGTCAGCGAGTCGAAATGCGCCTGCCGATACAGCCGCGCATCGCAGTCGCGGTTCGACAGCGCGATCTGCAGCCGCGAGGTGCACTGCGCACCGTAGCGCAGCAGCTCCTCCGCCGGTTGCAGCATGCTGCGATAGCCGACCGACAGCAGCGCCGCCAGCTCGCTGCCGGCAAACAACGGCCAGACATGGCAGAACTCGGCGCCGCACGCCTGCAGCGGCTGCAGAAAGCTGAAGCGCTCCAAGTGATGCGGCTGCACCGCGATACCCTGCGCCATGTCCTGCAGCCCGAGCGCAATCTCCGGGTCGAGATTGACACGGCTGACCGGGCTGATCGCGCCGTCGGCACCGGCCATGAACGAGCGCGCGTGGCCGGGCGCGTCACGGTCGAGCAGCGCCAGCGCGGCCAGCGGCGCTGAGGTCAGAGCGCATACGCGCTGCAGGATCGGCTCGATGGATTGTTCCAGGTCCGCCGCCTCGAGCAGCAGTCGGTCTATCTCCGCCAGCCGCTGCTGCGCACTCCATCGGCTCTCGAGCGCACTGATCGCCAGGTTGTAGGATTGCGCGACGGTGCGCGGCGTGTCGGCGGCGCCCTGCAGGCTGACGCGCGGAAACTGTCCCTGCTGCAGCGCCTGCAGGGCTGCATCCAGCCGCATCAGCACCGCCTGCCAGCGGCCCGCCAGGTACCAGGTGGCAAGCCACACCGCGGCGGCGGCCAGCAGCAGCAGCGGCAGCAGGTCCTGGAACAGCGGCAGCACCGCCAACCGCAGCGGTGCCAGTTTTCCATAGGCCACGACATTCCACGGCGCGGCGCTGACGCGCGCGGAATTCAGATCCACCCGGACCACGGCCGCGCGCCACGGCGCACCGCCCTGTTGCCAGTCGCGCAGCACCGCTCGCCCGTCACTGCTCGCCTGGCTGGCAGCGCGCGCGAACAGATGCAGGATCTCCGGCGGTAGCGCCGTGCCCTCGAATACCCGGTGCTCGGCCGGATCGACCACGACCATCGCATCCTGCTGCGGCAGGTCCTCGGCGCCGCGCCACAGCCACGCCGGATCGAATTCGAACCTGGCCAGCGCCGGCATGTTGGCGGCGCGGGCCAGGTGCAGCAGGTAGACCACGGGTTGGGCCGCCTCGGGCGCCGCGACCTGCAGCACGCTGTCACCCGCCTTGAGCCTGAGCCGCTGTTCGGAGCTGAGCGCTGCGCCATCCTCAGGCGCCCCGTCGCCTGGCGCCGACAGCGTAACGCTGCGAAACGCATCGACGCTCAGCATGCGTTCGCGCAGCAGCACCGCGCCGGCGCCGCTATCGGCCGCGGTCAGGTAGCGCGCCAGCGCGTCGGCCTGCTCGACGCGACCGCTCAGCTCGCGCGCGAAACTCGCCGCGGCAGCGTTGATACGTCCGCTGACAAGATCGTTGCGGTCGGCAGCGATTTCGTGCATCCGGATCGCACACGCGACAACCAGGCTAGTCAGGGCCGCGCACGCAATGACCAGCGCCATGCGCCGCCACATGGATGGCGGCTTACCCATAGCTGCAGCATTCATGAATTGAAGGTGGCTGGCTGGCGATGTGACACTTTGGCTAATCCGTAACAGCGGATTTAACGACACTGCAACATCGCAATTCAGTGTGTTGGCGCAAACTACCGGCATGGCTTCGGCGCCGATAGTGCGAACTACGTCACAGACGCGGCGGTTCCCTTGCGGGCGCTGACATCGGCGAGCTGGCGGATGCCGTCGTGGGTGTAGCGGTAGGTGCCGCGCCGCCCGCTCAGCGCGGCACCGCACATGGCGGCCGCCACAGTCGCGGCCGGAATCGCCCGCAAACGCGACCAGC
>Ga0302324_100019251_pt1 | contig 13417 bp, 9 predicted proteins | sample Palsa_T0_1_FD_201949 | JGI IMG/M metagenome (GOLD analysis project Ga0302324, IMG submission 201949) | Peat permafrost microbial communities from Stordalen Mire near Abisko, Sweden - Palsa_T0_1 | ecosystem: Environmental > Terrestrial > Soil > Palsa > Peat permafrost | place: Sweden: Abisko...
TTTGAATTCAGATGCCCTTGAGGGCTGCATCCCAAACCGATTCGGCCCTCCCGACGCTCGGCAATTACTTGAGCTCAGTGATGATGGCGTGCTGTTTTCCCCGCACCAGCGTTTCGGTGTGGGTGCGGTCGCGGGCGTTGAACCTGACCGTGCCGGACGTGAACGAATTCACCACAACTTTTCCATCCGGAGTGGTTGAGCTCAGGTCGCCATCCTCGAGGAACACCACCACGACATCTTTATCGTGGAAGTGCATCGGGGTGGCTACGCCCGGCGTCCAGGTGTAATCCCACACGATCACGCGCGCATTCTCGAGAATCTTCTTCGACCCCGGCCGCGGAAACGCCAGCGGATAGCCGGTAGGATTCGCAATCGGAGCGACCGGATGGTCCTTGAGATCGATCACGATTGATCTTCCCGCGATCTTCCCTTTGCGGATCTTCGGCGTCGTACCCCGGGGCCAGAACTCCGCGCTCCCCGAAAACGACACCACCACGGCATCAAGCGGTTGCGATTCTGTGGGGCCGTTCACATCCCACACCGTAACTCGGTCGTTCTCAATCACCGGTTTCAGCGCCGTTTGGGCACCGCCCTGGAACGACATAGCGAGCAGCAGCAGAGTAGGAATCATCGGAGGACCTTCCAGATTGAAAACACATTGAAACACGCAATTCCTCTGTTCCGCAATCGAATTTGCACTGGCGACGTACACGAGCGCCAACTGTGAAACGGGAGCTGGGGAAAAAACGATCTAGCGACCGCCCGCAGTCTCCATCAACTCCGCCCCAACCTCCGTAGCCACTTCCGCCCGCGTCCGCAGCCGATACCAGAACACAATTGCAATCAGCGAAAACAAAAAGATGATGGTCGAGATGGCGTTGATCTCCGGAGTAATCCCGCGCCGCAGCCGTCCCCAGATCTCAAGCGGCAGTGTATTGTCGCGGCCGATCAGGAAGAAGCTGACGGCGATCTCGTCCATCGAAAGGGTGAAGATCAAAAGTGCCGCGCCGATGATGGAGAGCTTGAGATTGGGAACGGTGATGCGCCAGAAAGTTTGCCAGTAGTTCGCGCCTAGATCGAGCGAGGCTTCTTCTTGCGCGCGATTCAGTTTTTGCAATCCGGCAAACACCTCCGTGGTCGCGACGGAAATTAGCGCGGTGCCGTGTCCGAGGATGATAGTGACCAGGCTGAGTTTGACTTCGGCGACGCGGAATAGCATCAGCAGCGAGAGGCCGGTGATGATTCCGGGGAGAATCAGCGGCAAAAGCACCAGGCGGCGGAACAGAGCCTTCCCCGGAAACTGCGCGCGATCGAGCGCAAGCGCGGCGGGAATTCCGAAGACCAGAGCAATCAGCATCGCCGCAAAGGCCACGATCAAACTGTTGAGAACCGAATCCCAGATAGGCCCGTCGTTCAATAGAATGCGATACCAATTGAGCGTGAGCTCGCGCGGCGGGAAGCCGCCGACGCCCTGTCCGTTGAAGGAGTAAATGACCAGGATGACGATCGGCAGGTAGAGAAACGCAAAGACCGCGAGCGCATGAACGGTCAGCCAGCGCGGATCGTGATGGGAAGCACGTTGCATAGTCAACACTTCTTTGAAACAGCGCGGCAACAGTCGCGCCGTTCCGAGCCATCTCAATCGGGGTAGCCCCTGCGGGTCACGAAAAGCTCCACTTCTTCTCCAGTCGCTCAGAGAACAAAATCAGCCCCAGCACCAGCGCCAGCATGCACAGCGAAATGGCAGCGCCGAGCGGCCAGTTATAAGCGGCGCCGAACAGGCTGACCACAATATTTGAGATCATGATGCCGCTTGGGCCGCCGAGCAGCAGCGGCGCAAGAAAGTCTCCCAGGCTGAGCACGAACGCAAACGTCGCCCCCGCGAGCACTCCCGGAATCGAAAGCGGAAAGATCACGCGCCAGAAAGTTTGGGCGGGCGTGGCTCCAAGATCGTGCGACGCTTCGACCAGATTGCGGGGAATGTGTTCGAGCGATGCGTAGATCGGTAGAAACGTGAAAGGCGTATAGATGTGCGTCAATGTAAGCACGACGGCAAACGGGCTGTAGAGCAAGAAGTCGAGCGGATGACTGGTCAGGTGCACATACTGCAGCAGCGTGTTCAGGACGCCGTCGGTGCCGAGAATCGTCTTCCACGCGTAAGCCCGCACCAGATAACTTACCCAAAGCGGAATAATGACGAGCTGATAGTAAAGATCCTTTCGGCCGCCGGCGTGGAATGAAAGAAAGTAAGCCAGCGGATAGCCGAGCAACATGGAAAAGAACATCACGCGCGCGGCAATCCACATCGAGCGCAGCAGCGTTTCCCAATAAACAGGCTTGGTGAGGAGTTCGTGGTAGTTGTCGAGGTTCCAGGAATGCACGATCGTCCCCGATTCGGAGACCGACCAGAAGCTGTAACAAAACATGAGCATGTAGGGCACGAGCAAAAACACACCAACCCAAACCAGCGGCGGGACGGCGACCGCGGTGCGGTAGGCGCGGGAGAACATCAGACGTGCTCCATTGAAATGGAGGTGAGACTGGTCGCGCGAACGGGGATCGCATCGGCGGCAGAGAATTCGAATTCAAGCGAGGCTTCGGAATTGGGGAAATCGCGGCTGGCGGTGCGGATGGTAAAAATCAGTCCGCCATCGGACTCGACGCGCAGCAGGTCGGTGGCGCCGTGGAAAGCCTGGTCGCGAAGCCGGGCGCGAAAACGGATCGTCGGATGTTCCGGAGAACCAGTCGCGGCAGGCGCAGAACTCGCCGGGCGAATGCACTCCGGGCGGAGCGAGAATAACGCCGCGCCATCGGGCAGGGAAGTAGACCATTGCAGTGCGCCACAGGAAGCCGTGCCGCGGCGAATGTCGGCATGCAACAAATTTGTGTGCCCGATGAATTGCGCGGTGTAAGAGGTCGCGGGCCGATTATAAATTTCGCGTGGGCTGGCGACCTGCTCGAGTTCGCCCGAGCGCAACAGCGCGATGCGATCGGACATCACCATCGCTTCTTCCTGGTCGTGGGTAACAAAGATGAACGTGATGCCCACTTCGCGCTGCAGCGCTTTGAGTTCGACCTGCATCTGGCGGCGCAGGTTGGCGTCGAGCGCCGAGAGCGGTTCATCGAGCAGCAGCAGGCGCGGGCGATTGACCAGCGCGCGGGCGAGCGCGATGCGCTGCTGCTGTCCGCCGCTGATCTTCGAAGGCTTCGACTTCGCGTAGGCAGACATTTTGACCTTCGCCAGCGCTTCGCTCACGCGAGATTCGATCTCGGCGGCCGGACGTTTTGCGATAGCCAAGCCATAGCCGACGTTTCGTTCGACGGTCATGTGCGGAAACAGCGCGTAGCTCTGAAAAACAGTATTCACGCGACGTCGATAGGGAGGCTGCGTATCCAGACGCTCGCCTGACATCCAGACTTCTCCGGCAGTGGACGGTTCGAAGCCGGCGAGAATTCGTAGCAGCGTGGTCTTTCCCGACCCGCTCTCGCCGAGAATCGTCAGGAATTCGCCTTCGGCGATTTCGAGCGAGATATCGCGCAAAACAACGTTCTTGCCGAAGTGCTTGGCGACGGAGCGAATGGAAAGGAACGATGCCGAGCCCGGCTGACTACGGGTTGCGACTGCGGGTTCTGACGTTGTTGCCATAGCTCTCGTCTTGGGCGCTGCTTCAATCGCGGACAGAGTGTCCGCGCTACCGGGGCTATTGCGTAGCTTTTACTTCGTTCCAGATCTCGTTGTATTTCGCGCGGCGCGGAACATTCTGCCAGAAATAAAGCCGCCGCTGGTAATTGTCCACATCGTCCAGGTGCAAGTCCTTCACTTCTTCCGGCGTCATGGATTGCGCGGCCCGCGGATTCGCCGGCGTATACCCAGTCACGTCAGTGACTTTTTTCTGCGTCTGCGCCTCGATCATGAAGGCGAGAAACTTGTAGGCAAGATCCTTGTTCTCGCTGCCCGCGGTAATCATCAGGTGATCGATCCATCCCGTTGTGTTTTCCTTGGGAATGATCTCGCCCACCGGAAAACTGCTTTTGCGCAATTGGTTGGTCATAAGCGGCCAGCCCATGGCGATCACCACTTCGTGGCTCTGAAAAAGGTTGGTAAGTTCGCCGCCCGTCGACCATATCTTTCGAATGTTCGGCTTCAACTCGATCAGCTTCTTTTTGACCGCGTCCAGTTCCTCGTCGTTCAAGTTATAAAGACGAGCCGGATCCGGCTTGTCATAGCCAAGCACCTGCGCCGCCATGTAAACGGTGGAAAGATCGTCCCACACGGAAACCTTTCCTTTCAGCTTCGGGTCCCACATCACGTTCCAGCTTTCCGGGGGCTGAGGGAAGGCGGTGGTGTCGTAAATCATCGGGTCTGGTCCCCACATGAAGGGCACTCCGTAAACTGCGCCTTTAACCCGGACCAGCGGCAGCGAAGTGAGCTGCGGCGAAAGCTGCCCGTAGCTGGGTAGTTGCCGAAGATCGAGCGGAGCGGCCAGGCCGGTCGTCGCAATCATCGTGGCCACATCGCTCGACGGGGAGATTACGTCGTAGTTGCCCGAGCTGCCACCCCGCAGTTTGGCGACGAGTTCATCGCTCGATCCCATATAGGAAGCCGATACTCGGCAATGGTTCTGGTCCTCGAAAGCCTTCAGGTAAGAAGGATCGGCGTAGCCTTCCCACACCAGCAGATTCAGCGTAGGAGTTTTCCGGGCGCAGGATCCGCAGAACACGAGCAGCGACACGGCGAACAGAGAGCACGCGAATTTGCGAAACATTGACTGTTTCTCCCTCCCGATCGAAGCCGTGACGTGCCGCATGGTCACGATTATTCTTGCCAAATCAAAACGTCGGCGGCGTGTTGATCCATAACAGCCAGGTCTCGCTGCGGCCGGGATTTTTCCAGCGATGGGGCGTGGCGCTCTCAAAATAAAAGCTGTCGCCGCGCTTCAGATGGTACTCCTCGCCGTCAAGTGCGATCTTCAGCTCTCCGCGCAGCACGAACAGGAACTCCTCGCCTTCGTGGGCGTACGACTCGCCGCTGCCGGCTCCTGACTTAATACGAAAAAGATGCGGCTCCATCACCTTGTTACCCCAGGCGAGCAGCTCCATGCGCACCCCCGGACCCGCTTGGAGCACCTTGCGCTTCAACGGGCGCACCAATCGGGTATTCGATTCCGTCGCATCGAAAAAATCAAGGATGTTCGTGCGGTAATAGCGTGCTAGTCTGCGCAGTGTGCTGACGGAGGCACTCATCCGCGATCGTTCGAGCGCGCTCAGGAAGCCAATCGAAACGCCGGCCGCCGAAGCCACTTTTGCCAGGCTGAGTCCGCGTTGTGTGCGCAACCGCCGCAGCCGTGGCCCGATCGAAGCAGTGCCGTTGCTGGCGGCGGGTTGGATGGCGCCCTCGCCCTTCAGCATTTGCACGATGGCAGCGGCGTTCAATCCGCGGACTTTGCGCAGGTAGCGCGCTTTTTTCAGCAGCTGCACGTCGTCGTTGGTGTAAAGACGATAGCGGCTTTTGGTGCGGTGAGGGCGAGCGAGTCCCAGGGCTCCCCACGCTCGAATCGCCGACGGAGAAATCCCCACTAAACGGGCCACGTCACCGATTTTGAGATAAACTTGCCCGTCGCCCGACATATCTCTAAAAGAAGTTTTCGAATGTGCCTGCTGGTCGCGCCGCGGGAAGCGCATTTTTCCGCTTGACAGAGGGCGGCGGAGTCTCTAACCTTGCGCGATTATAGCAAGGTTTATGTTGTGCGCAAGCTGAATCGGATCTGGCAAATTTGCCCCGAGTCTGGAGGATCTGCATGCCGACTTCTGTACTGATGCTAAAACCATCCCGGATGTCCCGCTGGCTCATCTTCTCAACCTCGGTCCTGAGCCTGTGCCTGACCTGCTCCACGCTAATGTCGGCCCAGGGCACCGGAGGACGCATCCTCGGCCGCGTCACCGACCCCAGCGGCGCCCTGCTGGCAGGTGTGAAAGTGACGCTCACCAACGATGCTACCGGCGTGAGCAGCGAGACGACCACCAACGGAAACGGCGATTACGGCTTCCCCCAGGTTGCGGTCGGCGCCTATCATCTTGGGTTCGACCTCGAAGGTTTCAAGAAGAACGTGCAGCGCGGAGTAAACGTCGATCTCAACCAGGTCGTGACCGTCAACTCGGTATTGCAGGTCGGCGCAACAAAAGAGACGGTGGAAGTTACTTCCGAAGCGCCGCTCGTCGATACCACAAGCACACAACTGGGCGCGGTCATGGACTCGCAGCAGGTCTCGACTTTACCGCTCAACACGCGCGACACCTATCAACTTCTCCAACTCCAGCCCGGAGTGATGTCCACCGTCGGTTCCAGCAACACGCTGATTTATGGAAGCGACAACGCAGGCGCGGTTTCGGTGAACGGAGGCCGCGGGCGCTCCAACAACTTCAGCGTGAATGGTGGGGACGCCAACGACCTCTTCGTCAATCTTCCTACTGTGCAACCGTCACCTGACACCATTCAGGAGTTCCGCGTTCTGACCAATACGTTCGATGCGGAATATGGGCGCAACTCAGGTTCGGTGGTCAACGTGGTGACAAAGTCGGGGACCAATAATTGGCACGGGAGCGTTTACGAGTTTATTCGCAACAAGGTGCTCAATGCCAACGACTATTGTCTGACCGAGGCCGCCGACGGCCTTCCTTGCCAGAAGCCGCAGTTCAATCAAAACCAATTCGGCGGCACGTTTGGTGGCCCGATCAAGAAAGATCGAACTTTCTTCTTTGCTTCGTATGAAGGACGACGCATACGGCAGGGCATTCTCTCTCCTGCGGTCACTGTGCCCAGTTCTCAGGAAAGGCCATCTCCCTCCAACACAGTGTTGGGAAATGATGGTCAGCAATATATTGTGTCGGACTTCTCCGATATTAACCCTGTTAACGGGCCTAGCCCCTTGCCGTTTAGCGGCGCGCCCACGAACCCCTCGATTCTGGAAAACCGTACTGGCTGTCAGACGGCGGTAACCGCGATTGGCGGAGGAATGATTTCAGCGCCTGGTGCAACCTACCAGAGCATCTTCCCCAACAGCCAGATCCCGCTTGCATGCATGGACCCCACCGCGGTTGATCTGCTCCAGTTTGTTCCCATTGCTCCAAATGACGGCAATCTAATCACAACCGTCCCGACTGAGCCTGTACGCGGCGACCAGTTCACGGTCAAGTTTGACCATCGGATCAATGACAAGCAGAACCTGAGCGTCTATTACTATTTTAATGACGATCGGACGGTACAGCCCTTTGCCAACTTCGAACTGACCGGTGCCGATGTCCCCGGCTTCGGAAGCATCGTCGCGGAGCGCTTTCAGCAGTGGAATATTACCCACGACTGGACGATCAACACCAACACGGTCAATGAATTCCGGTTCAATTACAACCGCGAAGGCCAGCAGACATTTCAGCATCCGGCTAATACCGAGCTGGTGCAGAACTCCTGTCCCCCGGCGCCTATGTGGCTTACGAACGTTACTGGGCCCGTCCCTTGTTTTTATGGCGACGTTGCGGGGAATAGCTACGGGATACATCCTTTTCTTGGCCCTGACCGCGAGGGACTTCCTTCGATCTCGGTCGCGGGAGGATTCTCCCTGGGTAACGATTCCGAAGGCGAGCTTCCGCAGACGGGGAATTCTTTCCAGTGGGCCGACAGTCTGACCAAGATCTCCGGCAGTCACACCATGAAGTTTGGCGTGGATGTTCGCCGTCAGCGCTTTGATCAATTTCTCTACTACAACGTGAACGGAACCTTTGACTATTACGGCGGGGGGCCGAACGATGTGGGCGCCGCCAGTCTATATCCGAATTATCTATTGGGTCTTCCCGATCAATTCGGGCAAGGTTCGGGGCAAATCGAAAATGTCCGCAACACCGGATTCTATCTCTACGCGCAGGATAGCTGGAAGATAAAGCCGAATCTCACGCTGAACTACGGGCTGCGCTGGGAGTTAGATACCCCGCTGGCGGATAAGGCCAAGCACGTCGAGACTTTCCGCGCCGGTCAGAATTCCACGGTGTTTCCTTGCGGTGGCCCTAATACCGATTGCACCTCGCAAGACGCGGTCGGGTTGGTCGTTCCGGGCGATGCCGGGATTCCCCCGGGCATGACTCAAACTTATTACAAGGCGTTTGCTCCCCGCATCGGGTTAGCCTGGAGTCCCGGCAACTCGGGCAAAACTAGTATTCGCGCTGGTTGGGGACTCTTCTATAACCCAGTCGAGCAACTGGTGCTCGAACAATTCGGGGCTGAGCCTCCGTTTGGCGGAAGCACGTTTGTCTATGAGACGCAGTTCAACCAGCCGTTTCTTGACCAGAGCGGCACCTTCGGTTATCTGAATCCGTTTAACGGAGTTCTTAATCCGCAACGTGGTACCCCTCAGGACTGGGCAATCTTCGAGCCTATCGATCTGTTCGGCGATTTCCAGCCGCACATGCGCACCCAGTATTCCGCGCAGTACAACCTTACTATCGAGCGCGAGTTAACCAAAGACATGAAGCTGCAAGTCAGCTACGTGGGAACCCAAGGGCATCGCCTGCTGGCAACCCATGATATCAATTACTCGGACCCGCAGACCTGCGTCGATATCGCCGAGATCGCGACCGCCCATCCAGGCCGTGTCCGGGCGGGAATCGGCGGCCCAGAGACTACATGCAGCCAGTTTGACGAGGACGCTCCTTTCTACATCCTTCCGAACACGCCTCTGCCCGTAGCTTTGCATTTGCCCTACGCGCAAAATAATACTGTTATACCCGCAGGTACGAAGGTTGGCCCGGATGGCATCACCCTGGTCGGCTTGCGCCCGTACTCGTCGCCGCAATGCGATCCCATGACCGGCACTGGCTGTCCGAGCGACGGAATTCCGGTGTATAGCAGCATCTTTGCTCAGGACACGATTGCGGGCTCAGCCTATAACTCTTTTCAAGCTTCGCTCGAGAAGCGATTTGCCCACGGTCTTCAATTCACTGCTGCCTACACTTTCAGTAAGTCTATTGACGAGGCCTCCAGTTTCGAGGGAATCTTGAATCCACTACCCGGCGCGGACAACAACTCTCTGTCCCTCTTCGATGCCAAGCACCGGTTTGTTGTCAGTTATTACTGGGAACTGCCGGTAAGAAAATACAGCGGGTTTGCCGGGAAGGTGCTGGATGGGTGGGCAGTATCGGGGGTCACGACTTATCAGACAGGATTTCCGATCCGCATTACGTCGGAGGCCGACAATGAGCTGATGAACAGCTTCGACTTTGAACTGCCGGGAGAGCCGGACCAACTCGCGCCCTTCCAGAGGCTTCATCCGCAGAGCAGTGGGGGTTATTACTTCAACCAGAACAGCTACACCGAAAACGCGTCTGTCCCTCCCTCGCCCCCCGGGCAGCCACCGAATGGCATTGTGAACTGCACCGCGAGTGTCGTGTATGGCTGCTATGATCCAAGCCTGTTCGGCCGGGTCGGGACCGCGCCGCGCACGGTCTGCTGCGGCCCGGGAATCAGCGAAACTGACTTTGCCGTCATGAAGAACATTCCGGTCAACGAACGTTCGCACTTCGAATTTCGGGCGGAGTTGTTCAATGTGTTCAACCATACGCAGTTCTTTAATCCGGATGGCGACAGCACCGATGGTGCGCAGTTTGGACAGGTGACCGAGGTCAAATCTCCGCGTCTGGCGCAGTTTGGGTTGAAGTTTTACTTTTAGCACGGAAGAGCGAAGAATACGGATAGAGAAGAATACAGATAGACTGGATACATGCTTATCCCCCGGCGGTTCCGGCCGCCCGGGCCCAATCTAATGGCCTAACCGGCCTGAGTCTTATTGGAGATCATGATGTACCCCGCCTTGCAAAAAGAGCTCGACACGTTCGAGCGCCGTACTCCGAAGTCCGCCGAAGCGCATAAGAAGAACCTGAAGCGGCTGCCTCTCGGCGTAGCCAGCAATTATCGCGCTTACGAACCGTATCCGATCTTTGTCGCGGAAGCGTCAGGCAGCAAGTTCCGCGATCTCGACGGCAACGAATACCTCGACCACAATCTATGTTTCGGCACGCTCATGGCAGGCCACTCGCATCCGGCGGTCATCAAGGCGGTCGGAGCGCGCCTCGACAAGGGCACTGCTTACGGCATGCCGCATAACATGGAGTGGGAGTTGGCGGAAGAGATCTGCACCCGTTTCCCGATTGAGATGTGCCGCTTCGGCAACAGCGGCACCGAAGCCACCATGCATACCATTCGTCTCGCCCGCGCCGCGACCGGACGCGACAAGATCATTAAGTTCGAGGGCGGCTATCACGGACTGCACGATGCAGCACTCGTCAGCGTGAAGCCGCATCCGCCCGGCGACGATTTGGGCGATATCAAGAATCCAAAGCCCGTGTCTGGAGGGGCGGGCGTGCCGAAGGCGAGCATCGCGAACGTGCTGGTTGCGACCTTCAATGATCTGGAGACCGTGGAGCGGCGCTTCCGGGAGAATCCGAATGAGATTGCGGCCGTGATCCTCGAGCCGATCATGATGAACGTTGGCCTCTGCATGCCGCAAAAAGGATTTTTGGAGGGTTTGCGGGCGCTCTGCGACCAGCACGGCGCACTGCTGATCTTCGACGAGGTCAAGACCGGCGCGAAACTTTGCTGGGGCGGGGCTTCGGAATACTTCGGAGTGAGCCCCGACATGATCTGCCTGGCAAAGTCGATCGGCGGTGGCTTTCCGTTGGCGGCTTTCGGTGCGCACAAGCGGGTTATGAACCTGATTGCGGACCACAAGGTTTTCCACGGCGGCACCTACAACACGAATCCGATTTCGATGGCCGCCGGTCTGGCAATGTTCCGCGAAGTGCTGATTCGAAGTAACTACACGCTTGTCGAGAGACTGAGCAATAAGCTGGTGGAAGGATATAAGAAGACGCTTGCGAAAGTTGGCCTGCAAGGCTACATCGCAAGCGCCGGGGCGAACGGCGCGCTCATGTTGTATCCAAAAGAAGTCCGGAATTACCGGGACTGGCTGCCGATTGACGTTGATCTCTGGCGGCATTACTGGTTCGGCATGGTGAATCGCGGCGTGATGGCGCAGCCCTACTGGTGGGATGAGCAGTGGACCATTTCCGTGCAGCACACCGATGCTGACATCGACCAGCACCTGGCGGCATTTGCCGATGTCGCTCCGTCGCTAGCTGCCGCTCAGCACGAGCGTCTCGGAGTCTTAGCAACACATTAACGGGATCGGGCCATCTGACCAATCGGGTGATTGAAAATCCGAGAACTGGATGGATAGATGGCCCGATGACCCGATGATCCGATGACCCGATGACTTCCGATCCCAACCAACCGCACCTGAAACGTGTCCTCGGACGCTTCGATCTGGTGTTGCTGTTTGTCGTTGCCGTATTCAATCTCAACGTTGTTCCAAGCATTGCTGCCAACGGGGGCGTGACCGTCTGGCTGTGGATCATCTCGCTGCTGCTATTTTTCTGGCCTCAGGGGATCGCGGTGATTGAGTTAGCGCATCGTTATCCGGGCGAAGGGGGCGTGTATTTGTGGGCCAAAGAGGTATTTGGCGACTTCCACGGCTTTCTCTCCGGTTGGTGTTACTGGACAAACAACATGCTCTATGTGCCCACGGTGATGCTCTATTTCGTGGGAGTAACTGTATTTGCGATGGGCCCGGGCCATGCGGCGCTTGCCGACAACAAGAATTTCGCCATGAGCGCTTCTCTGGCGCTGTTGGCGCTGCTTACGGTCGTAAATATCGTGGGACTCGGAGTTGGAAAGTGGCTGAATAATCTGGGCGCCATCGGAACCTTTGTTGCGGCGGCGGTTCTGATCGGTTTGGGATTTACTGTCTGGTCGCGTTTTGGCACGACCATCACAGCGGCTGACTTTCGCGTTCCCGCGGATTCGAGGTTTGTTCTGAATTCGTTCGGCGTGATTTGCTTCGGCTTGGTCGGACTCGAACTGGCTTCGGTCATGGGGGACGAGATTCGGGAGCCACAGAGAACCTTGCCGGGCGCGGTGGCGTGGGGCGGTATGATTTCCGGTTGTTTATACATCGGAGCAACGCTCACGCTGCTGGTTGCGGTCGGCAAGAACGACATCAGCGTGTTGCAGGGCATTGTGCAAGCGGTCAGCCACATGGCCGGTCGAGTTGGCGTGGCTTGGATTATTACTCCGTTCGCGCTCATGCTGAGTCTGTCGATCGCGGGAATCGGCTCGGCTTGGATGGGCGGGTCGGCGCGTATTCCGTTCGTTGCCGGCCTCGATTCCTACATGCCCTCGTGGCTGGGGAAAGTACATCCGAAGTACGCCACTCCGTACGCTGCACTCATCGTGCAGGCGGTGGTCTCGCTCGTATTGATCGTGATCAATTTCTACGCTTCGGGCGGCGTCCAGGAAACTTTTCAGACCATGCTTTCGCTCGCGGTAGTTTTGCAACTGGTGCCGTTCCTGTATGTGTTTGCGGCGCTGCTTAGATTCGCCTTCGCTGGCGACTTGTCAGGCGGGCGTTATCGTCGCAGCACGTTGATTGTTTCCGGATTCTGCGGCTTTGTGACTACCGCACTTGGAATTGCGCTGGCGTTCTTTCCTGCGAAGCAGATTACTTCGGTCTGGAGGTATGAAGCGAAGATGATTGGCTTCACGTTGTTTTTTCTGGCGCTCGCCGTGTTTTTCTTTTTTGTATACGGTCGGCTCAAGACGTCGAAGGCTGCCGCGATCGAAGCAAAGATACTGGGAACAGCAAGGCCCACGTAGCGACGGAGGCATTCGTATCGTCCAGTCGAGCCCAGCTCGACCAACTTTGGACCAGGGAACGGCGACGTGCGCTCGCACCTCCGGTCCTGAGCGGAGCCGATGAGGAATTCGGGGCTACACAATTCATGGAGGACTTATGCCAGGTGGAGTCACAACTGACGTCAAGACTTATTCGATGCTGATCAACGGCGAGTGGGTCGCAAGTAAATCGGCCAAGACCTTTCCCGTGTACGATCCTTCAACCGAAGAGGTGATCGCCCAGGTCCCCGACGCGAACACGGACGATGTGAACCGCGCGGTCGCGGCTGCCAAAGCCGCTTTTGAGGAAGGTCCGTGGGCAACCACGACCGCGCAAGAGCGTGGTCGCATCCTGTTCCGCTTAGCCGAAAAAGTACGCCAGAACCTGCCCATGCTCGCCGATCTCGAGTGCCGTAACTCGGGTAAGCCGATTGTCGAGGCCGAATTCGACATCAACGACGTGGCGACTTGCTTCGAATACTATGGCGGGCTGGCGACCAAGGTCGTTGGCTACGTGAATCCTGTTCCCGACAATGCGATGAGCCTCTCGCTCAAAGAACCGATGGGCGTTGCCGGGCAGATCATCCCCTGGAACTATCCGTTGATGATGGCCGCCTGGAAACTGGCTCCGGCGCTCGCCGCAGG
>Ga0302324_100019253_pt1 | contig 13416 bp, 14 predicted proteins | sample Palsa_T0_1_FD_201949 | JGI IMG/M metagenome (GOLD analysis project Ga0302324, IMG submission 201949) | Peat permafrost microbial communities from Stordalen Mire near Abisko, Sweden - Palsa_T0_1 | ecosystem: Environmental > Terrestrial > Soil > Palsa > Peat permafrost | place: Sweden: Abisko...
AATCTTACTTTGGTCACTACCAATCCGACCCGTGGAAGTGTCGACAGTGCGATGCCGTAGAAGACGTGCCAAGTGAGAAGAAAACAGACGTGAACATTGCCGTCGAAATCATGACCGATGCGTTCAGCCAAGCCTTCGACACTGCCCTCCTTGTCACAGCAGATAGCGATTTGATCCCAGCCGTCCAAGCGGTCAAGCGTCTATTCCCCGACAAGCGAATCGTTGTTGCCTTTCCACCAGCGCGACATTCCGTAGAACTGCAGCGAGATGCGCACACTTCGTTCACGATAGGCCGAGCTAAATTCGCGCAATCCCAGATGCCCAATACGATTATTAAACCAGACGGAAAGACCAAACTGACCCGTCCCGACAAGTGGGTTGCTAGTCAAACTGGATTTGGTAAGAAGCTAGGAGCCGCGCTTGGGGAAGACTAGGCACCAACACAACCTTGAGCCACTACCGTCCAAAAGGTGGTGGGGTCAGGCCTTGAGCCACTACCGTCGGCCCGGTGGCGGCTTCAGGCTGTATAGGGTTGATTATGCAGGGCGTAGCGACGTGATGCCTATTTGGCGGGATGAGTCGATATGTAGGTATTCACTGTCCAAGCGATTGCTCCGCCAACCAGAACAATCAATCCTCCAACCACGCTGATGACAACCTTCGCGGCATGAACGTCTTTTCCGATTCCGTCGATCTTGTCTCCGTGGGATTTCACTTGTTCCTTAAGCGATGCTACAGCCTCAGTCAGCCTTCCCACAGACTCCTGCATACGCATCACGATTTCCAGAACATAGCTGTAATCCCCGGATGGATATGCTTGTGGAGGAGTCGTCTCGGCGAACCTTGTAGGAGGTCCTTGGCGCGGAGGTTCTTTGGGGTTAGGCACGTACTGGCGCTCCCATCTTCGATGCAAGCCAGTCCCAAATCTGAGTATTTGCGCGCCCGAAGTAGCTGGTGAAAACGACAATCACCGCTGAACCATTAGACCCATCCGTTATGCCGAGAGTGTCCGATATGCTGTTCGCTGTTCCTTCTGCGACTAAGAGCCACTGACCGGAGACGAGAGAGTAATGATCTTCAGGATATTTCTCTTTGATGACCTGGCCGATTCGTTCAATGTTTGATTGCCCCATGATCGCGAACATCTTGCGGGTTTGACTCGGAGGAACAATCGTAGCTGAAGCCATTACGTATTCACCGATTCTATTTTAGGCTATCGGCTGGACGCAAACGTTTCCTAGGCTAGCGGGTTAGACAAGGTCCAGACGCGGTCGGTCCAATTGGCGGCCATCGCCAGAGTAGCCCTCTTAAGAAGGAAGTTATACCAGCGAAAATGCGGCGCTAGTGCCCTACGAAGGTTGTCCCATTCTCTTGGAAGATTCGTTTGTCAGACGGGCGAGTCTCGCGTCCACGTAAGCATCGTCAAATTTTGCCGCTCCCACGTGACTCGTGCAAATCCGTCTCTCTGATGGGTCGCCATAGGTAGGCATCGGCAGCGCTTCAGTCAAGCGGGGAGGACTTACTGCGCTGGTCCTCGCGAGTATCGAGTTGATAGATCTTGACGCCCTGCGGGTAATCCACACACTCCTCCTGGTGTCCAAGGGACATTCCCGATAGCGGTCGAATCGGCGTTCAGCCAACGGAAAAGTCCGTCGTCGTTCCCGATTACACACTAAAAAGCTTCTGTTACAATTCTTCTCAATGACCTCCGCCCGAACGGAACTCGCCGAGCTTCACGACATCCTCAAGCGAAAGTCCGTGCGGTTCGGCACTTTCACCCTTACATCCGGCCAGACCAGCGACGTTTATATCGACTGCAAGCCGACTACATTCGACCCGCGGGCAATGCGCCTGATTGGGCTTCTCTTCATCCAGAAGATGGAAGAGAAAATGTGGTTCCCAGATGCCGTAGGGGGCCTGACCATGGGAGCCGACCCAATTGCATTTGCTATTGCCAGAGAAAGCTTGGATCGTCAGCCTACTATCGACTCCTTCGTAGTTCGAAAAGAGCGCAAGCCGCACGGAATGCAAAAGGTGGTCGAAGGCCTGGAACAGACCGAGGGACGCAAGGTGGTCATCCTGGATGACGTGTGTACCAAGGGCGAATCTACGGCACTAGCCATCGAGAATGCAAGATCGGCAGGGATGGAGATCCTTGGCGCTGTGTGCCTCATCGACCGGGAGGCTGGCGCCACCGAACTGCTACGCGACAAGTACGGCGTCCAACTCGCTAGCATTTTCAAGCTGTCCGACTTCAGACAGTAAGCGCAACCCTATCCGGCTTAGGGATCGACTATCTTTCAGGTTAGTCCCCGGGCGGCCTTGGTCGAAGGGCGTCCACGCGGAATCATGACGATACGCGCGGCTCCCGGGTGGAGGGAAAACTGCTAAATACCGCATTCGCTGGGAGGCGACTCGGATCCAACCCCGGGGCCCCGTGCCATCGAGAGCCCCATCCCGACCGACTCCCAGCGCCGACCTCGGCTACGCCGGCTTTTGCGCCACCACTTCCGCGACGGCGTGACGACGATCCAAAACTCCCCGCTCGCCTTCCCAATAATGCAGGATGCGCCAGCTATCGAAGAACGCCCGCAGTTCACCCGGCAACGCGCGCGTGGGCGTGCCCTGGGGCTGGCCGGCGTCGACCAGCCGCACAATCATGATCAGCATGCCGCCCGCCCGGAGCGCCGACTGCATGGCAGGGATCAGGCTGCGCTGCAGATAATAGCAGGACAGAACCAGGTCGAAGGCCCGCGGCGTAAGTTCGAATTCGCCGGTTTCAAGATCCGCCAGCCGCGCGTCGATGGACGGGTTATTTCGGCGCAACAGCTCGATGGCGGTTGCCGAACCATCCACCGCGGTGATGCGCCAACCGCGCTCGGCCAGGAACAGCGCGTTGCGGCCGGGGCCGGAGGCGAGATCGAGCGCTGTGCCCGGAGTCAGCCCGCTGGTGAATTCAACCAACAGCGGAGCCGGCCTTTCGAGAACCTGTTCCCCGGCGCGATAACGTTCGTCCCAAGCTTCAATTCGGGTGGGCATCGCCCCGTTTCGCCGCCAACTTGAGGACGCGCTTGAGGATCGAAACGGCGCGATCGATCTCCTTCTCGGTTACGATGTAAGGCGGCAGGAAGCGCAGCACGGTGTCGTGCGTGCAATTCATGAGCAGGCCTTGCTCGATGGCGTCGAGCACCAGCCGCTGGCCGGGAAAACTCAACTCCATTCCGGCCATAAGACCCTGGCCGCGAACCTCGCGAATGAAAGAGAACTGCTTCTGGAGTTCTTCGAGCTTGGCCCGGAAGTAACAGCCCATCTTGTCGATGTGGGGCAGCAGCTCGTCGAGAATATCCATGAACTCGAGCGCCACCCGGCAAGCCAGGGGTCCGCCGCCGAAGGTAGAGCCGTGCATGCCGGCGCCGATGGCCTGGGCCGCGCGCTCGTTTGCGACGATCACGCCCATGGGGATGCCGCAGGCGAGCGGCTTGGCTGCCGTCATTATGTCCGGCAGTACGATAGGATCGAAAAGCTGATAGGCGAAGTGCTTGCCCACGCGGCCAACGCCGCACTGGATTTCATCGAAGATCAGCAGCGCATCGTACCGGTCGGCCAGCTGGCGCGCCTTGCGGACGTATTCGACGGACATCGGAAAGATGCCGCCCTCGCCCTGGATCAATTCGAGGACAATGCCGGCGGTGCGTTCAGAGACTACTTGTTCCAGCGCCACTTCGTCGTTAGGCGGAACGAAGCGCGCGCCGGGAAGAAGCGGCTCGAAATCGCGGCGATATTTTTCCTGCCCGGTGATGGAAAGAGCGCCCAGCGTGCGTCCGTGAAAGGAATTGTGCAGCGCGACGATCTCGAATTTTTCCGGATTGATTTTGTGGCCATGGGCGCGGGCCATTTTGAGCGCGCCTTCCATGGACTCGGCGCCGGAGTTGCAGAAGAACGTGCGCTCAAGGCCGCTGGCTTTGGCGAGCCGCTCGGCGAGCGGTCCCTGGTAGGCATGGAAATAGAGATTGGAGGTGTGCAGCAGGCGGCCGGCTTGCTCGCGGATCACCTTCACCAGGCGCGGGTGGGCGTGGCCCAGCGCGTTGACGCCGATGCCGGTGATGAAGTCGAGGTAGCGCTTTCCGGACGGGTCGAAGACATAGCAGCCTTTACCGCGATCCAGCACGAGCGGATAGCGGGCGTAGTTCTGCAGCAGGTATTCGCTCTCTAAGGCGCGCACGCGGTGGAGTGCGCCGGCTTCTTCCTGTTCGGGCAAAGCGGTGACCGGCAAAACAGTCGACATAAGCCTCTATGATAGCTTGGGCGAAAATGCCTCGATGATCGCGAGCGGTAGAATTAAGAAAAGGAGTTTTCGATGCGCCTGTTCCTGTTAGCGTCTGTGTTGACGGGCTCTCTGATGAGCGCCGCCTCGTTCCCGGCTCCGGCTGTGGATCAATCCAATTCCGATCACCCAACCGCAACGGCCACGGCCGTCTTTGCGGGCGGCTGCTTCTGGGGAGTGGAAGCGGTGTTCGACCGTTTGAACGGCGTAACCAAGGCGGTGTCGGGGTTCGCGGGCGGCAATGCAGCCACGGCGCATTACGAAATCGTGAGCAGCGGGACCACGGGACACGCCGAATCGGTGCAGGTAACGTACGATCCTTCCAAGATCTCCTACGGCAAGCTGCTGGAGGTTTTCTTTTCGGTGGCGCACGATCCGACGGAACTGAATCGTCAAGGGCCGGATGAGGGCACGCAATACCGGTCGGCCATTTTCTACACGGATCCCGATCAGAAACGCGTCGCCGAGGCTTACATTCAGCAGTTGACGGCGGCGAAGGTTTTTAACGGCAAGATCGTAACGCAGGTGGTGCCGTTGAAGGCTTTCTATCCCGCCGAAGAGTACCATCAGCATTTTCTCGATCGCAATCCCAACAATCCGTATATCGTCTATAACGATGTGCCTAAGGTGAAGCAGCTGCAAAAGCAATTTCCAGAGTTGTGCGCACGCCGTTAGCAGGCTGAGTTGCAAAAGTGGGGCGGGCGCCCTCGCCCGCGGCCGACGCCCTCGCCGGCCTCTGTTTCTTGTGTGTCGGCGCGGCCGGACCTGGGGTCCGGCGCGGACGAGGGCGTCCGCCCCACCGCGTTTGCGATCACCGCTTGCCCGAGCGAAATGCCGCCGTCGTTGGGCGGAACTTTGGAGTGCAGGAAAACTTCGAAACCCTTTGCTCGCAAGCGCGAGACCGCACGCTCGACCAGATAGACGTTTTGAAACGTGCCGCCGCTCAGGCACACCCGATCGATTCCTTCCTCGTTCCGCAATCGGACGCAAACCTCGACGATGATCCCGGCGATTGTGTTATGAAATGCCGCGGCGATCCAGCCCACCGGCTGGGCGGCCAGGACGTCGCGCACTATGCGCTCGATCATTGGCCGTACGTCGATTTGGCAGGGACTGCCGGCCATAAATTCGAACGGATAAACGGCGTCGACGCCAGCTAGCGCGAGCGCTTCCAACTCAATGGCCGCCTGCGCCTCGAAATTGACCTCGTCACGCACGCCTGCAATGGAGGCAACCGCATCGAATAAACGCCCGCAAGCCGAAGTGTCGACGGTGTTGATCCCGCGCTCGATCATGGATCGAACGGTGGCGATCTTTTTCGACGGCACACGCTCGAAGAGCGGCAGGTCGAGTGTGGCAAGCTGCGCGCCGAAGGTGTCGAGCAAATAGCTCAGCGCGAGACGCCACGGTTCGCGAACGGCCCGGTCGCCACCCGCGAGTGGGATGTAGCGGAAGTGCGCGCGGCGCTCGAACCCGGCAAAATCGGCAATCAGAAACTCACCGCCCCAAATTTTACCGTCCGTGCCGAATCCGGTGCCATCGAAGGCGACGCCGATCACCTTGTCCGCGACCCCGTTCTCGGCCATACAACTGGCGATGTGCGCGTGATGGTGTTGCACGCCGATTTGTTGAAGATCCGTCATCTCTAGGGCCAGCTTGGTGCTCAGATACTGCGGGTGCAGATCATACGCGACGACGCGGGGCGCAATGCGGAAGAGCTGCTTCATGCGATCGAGCGTTTCGCGGTAAAAGACCAGCGTTTCGTAGTTTTCGAGGTCGCCGATGTGCTGGCTCAAGAAGGCGTAATGATCCTTGGTGAGGCAAAAGGTGTTCTTGAGTTCGGCGCCGCAAGCCAGGATCTCAGCCACTGGAAAGCCCAGCCTCAACGGATGCGGCGCATAGCCACGCGACCGGCGCAGGACGCGCTCGTGGCCCACGAAAACTCGCGCGACCGAATCGTCCACCCGGGTATGAATATCGCGATTGTGGAACAGAAACGCGTCGGCAATGCCGGCCAGGCGCTGCGCCGCCTCGCGATTGCCGGTAACGATGGGCTCTTCGCTGAGGTTGCCACTGGTCATGACGAGGGCGGAAAACGATTCGCCGAAAAGCAGATGATGGAGCGGCGTATAGGGAAGCATCACGCCAAGGGTGGGATTGCCGGGCGCGAGAGACTGTGAAATCGGCGCGCCGGGACGCCGCTGAAGGATGACAATAGGGCGGCGAATACTGGTCAGCGCCGCGCGCTCCGCTTCGGACACGAAGCAGAATTTTTCGGCGGCCGCGACATCTGGGACCATCAGTGCGAACGGTTTGTCGCTGCGCTTCTTACGCTCGCGCAGCAGGCGGACGGCCGCGTCGTTGAAAGGGTCGCAGACCAGATGAAATCCGCCCAGCCCTTTGATCGCCAGGATGCGGCCTTCGTGGAGAAGCTGCCGAGCCACATCGATGGATAGCGTGAGCGATGGTCCGCAATCCGGGCACGCGTTGGGCTGCGCATGGAAGCGGCGATTCGAAGGATCTTGGTACTCGCCCTGGCATTGCTCGCACATCGGGAAACAGGCCATGGTGGTCAACGGCCGGTCATAGGGGATCATGCGCGTGATGGTGTAGCGCGGGCCGCAGTTGGTGCAGTTGGTGAAGGGATATCCAAAGCGCCGGCCGCCCGCGGCTTGAACATCGCTCAGGCATTCGGCGCAGGTGGCAACATCGGGCGAAACCGGCGCCAGTTGGCCGGGCTGGTCCACACTTTCGCGGATCGAAAACGCAGCGCCGCCTACCGCATCGAGCGTCGCGGTGGAGATATCTTCAATTTGCGCCAGTAGAGGCGGATTTTCCGTGAGCTCGCGCTCAAACAGATCGAGGTCCGCAGGCTCGCCTTCCACTTCAATCAGCACGCCCGCCGAGGAGTTCAGCACGTAGCCCGAGAGTCCCAGTTTCTGGGCGAGATTGTAGACGAACGGACGAAAACCGACGCCCTGGACGACGCCGTGGACGCGGATCTGCTTGCGAACGGGATGCAACATTCAACCTACCAGACCGTAGTCACAAAACGGCCGAAACCTTGTCGCTTCCCATTTGAGCCACTTGGCAGGAGGGAGCAATGGCCACCGGGGACGGGGCTGCTAAAGTGCGGCCAGTTATGGATACAACACAACAGCAGTTCGACCAAGCTTATTGGGCGTCACAACCGCCGGCGGTTCAGGCGCTGCAGAGCATTGCGAATCAGGACCAGCGCGCCGCCACGGCGGCTCAACTGGCCACCGAGGGCCTCACGATCGATGTGCCCATCATGGTGTGGGGCTGGGACGCGTACCTGGTGATGACGCTGCGCGCCCAATTCGGCTATACGTGGGTGCCGTCGGCGCTGCAACCGCCCGTGACCGTCGCGCCCGGGGAAGCTTCGCCCGGAGTGGTGGCGTACAATCCATTGAACCCGCCCGCGGGCTCTATCAAAGTATCCACCAATATCCAGGACTATCCGCCTTTCACTCCCGCGCCGCTGCCCACGCCGCAAACACCGGCCAGCGGCGATCCGGTGGGATTGCAATCCGTCGGCAGCATCTATCTGTCGGTGCCCGGGGAAACTTATCCGGACGGCGCCGAATACACCGACAGCCGCGGAACGTTTGAAAAGCATCTGGTGGCGACGCCGTTTGGAGCAAACGCCTATTGGGAGAAGATCGCGTAACCGTTTAGAGGCAGGTTGCGAAACGATTACTGCGCTAGAATGGCCGTTATGCGCAGCCCATGGATTACCCCCCGACTGAACGATCCGATCCGGACGCAGATGTTTTACGCGCGCCAGGGCGTCGTCACCCAGGAAATGGAATACATCGCCCAGCGCGAACACGTCACCGGCGAACTGATCCGATCCGAAGTTGCGCGCGGCCGCATGATTATTCCGGCCAACATCCATCACACCAACCTGGAGCCCATGTGCATCGGCGTGGCGTCGAGCTGTAAGATCAACGCCAACATCGGGAACTCAGCCACCACGTCCAACATCGACGAGGAGGTGGCGAAGCTGCATTATGCGGTGAAGTACGGCGCCGACACGATCATGGATCTTTCCACGGGAGGCGATATCCCCCGGATCCGCCAGGCGATCATCGACGCCTCGCCCATCCCGGTGGGAACGGTGCCGATTTACGAAGCGCTGGGGCGCGTGCGGCGGGTGGAAGACCTCAACATCAACGTGATGCTGGAAGTGATCGAAGAACAGGCTGAGCAGGGCGTGGACTACATGACCATTCACGCCGGCGTCCTGGTGCAGTACGTTCCTCTGACCACCAAGCGCATCACCGGCATCGTCAGCCGCGGCGGCGCGATTCTGGCCGAGTGGATGGTGAAGAATCACAAGCAGAATTTCCTGTACGAGCATTTCGACGAGATCTGCAAGATTTTTCAGAAGCACGACGTCAGCTTTTCACTGGGCGATGGGTTGCGTCCCGGATGCGTGGCCGATGCGAGCGACGCGGCGCAGTTCGCCGAGCTGAAAACCCTGGGTGAACTGACCCGGAAGGCTTGGGGCTACGATGTCCAGGTGATGATCGAGGGCCCGGGCCACATACCAATGGACCAGATCCAGATGCAGGTGGAGAAGGAAGTGGAGATGTGCAACGAGGCGCCCTTCTACACGCTAGGCCCCTTGGTGACCGACTTCGCTCCCGGCTACGACCACATTACGTCGGCCATCGGCGCGGCCATGATCGGCTGGTATGGGGCTTCGATGTTGTGTTACGTGACGCCCAAGGAGCACCTGGGATTGCCGAATCGCGAGGACGTGAAGCAGGGCATTATTGCCTACAAGATTGCGGCGCACGCGGCCGATATCGCGCGGCATAGGCCGGGAGCACGCGACCGCGACGACGAACTATCGCGCGCGCGTTACAAGTTCGATTGGCGGAAGCAGTTCGAGTTGTCGCTCGATCCCGAGACGGCCGAAGCGATGCACGATGAGACGCTGCCCGAGGAAGGTTTCAAGGACGCGGCGTTCTGCTCGATGTGCGGCCCGAAATTCTGCTCGATGAACCACTCGGCCAAAACCGAGAAGTTTACGGCGGAAGAGGCCGAAGCGGTGCTGGCGGCGTCGCAGCCGATCGTGACCATCCAGCAGTAGGATCGTACGTTCTCCAGGGCTGGGTCGTACGTGCGTGTTAGGATGAAGTCATGAGAGTGACCGCTTCCAAGCTGCGCGCGGATATTTACAATATTCTCGACGAGACCCTCAAGACGGGTATCCCGGTTGAGGTGGTGCGCAAAGGGCGCGTCCTCAAGATCGTCCCCGAAACCAAGCCAGACAAGTTGAGTCGCTTGAAAAAACGGAACTACTTCGTCGGTGACTCCGAGGATGTTCTACACATCGACTGGCTCAAGGAGTGGAACGAGCTGAAGTGACGTACCTCGATACCTGCGTCGTGGTGTGGCTTTTTGGTGGCGAGACAGAGAAGCTGAGTAAACCCGCGGCCGAAGGAATTCGCGAAGCACAGGAGATCTTGGTATCGCCGGCGGTGGTACTTGAGCTCCAGTTTCTTCACGAGATCAAGCGCGCCAGAACAGGCCCAGAGAAGGTGATAGAGCGTCTGTCGGCGGAGATCGGCTTGGCGATCTGCGGGCTTCCTTTTGCGACGGTTGTCGAAAATGCACTGGATCAGGCTTGGACACGAGACCCGTTTGATCGTCTGATTGTGGCCCACGCCCAAGCGAACGACGCACCGCTGATCACAAAAGACGAACGAATTCGCAAGCATTACCGGCGATCCCTGTGGTGATGAATTTGGCTGAGATCGGAATACTATTAGGGACGGGATTTCGAGGAGATTCCGTAGCGGGGCGAAACTACTCGGTCAATTCCGGGACCAGTTCCACGCGGTCCATCGCGAGGAACGCTCGAATATGGGGATGGGTGGACTTTTCGAGGTCCGCCACGGGACCAAAATAAATGGCATCGCCTTTATAAAGCACCACCACGGTATCGGCGACTTTGCGCATGAGATCCAGATCGTGCGTCACCACTACGGCTGTCAGCTTGAGCTCGCGCTTCAGCTTCAGCATCAACTGCGCCAGAATGTCCCCCATGATGGGATCCACCATGGTGGTGGGCTCGTCGTAAAGGATACATTCGGGCTGCGCGGCGAGCGCGCGGGCAATGGCGACGGCGCGCTTGTAACCGGTGGAAAGGTCGGCCGGGTAGGCATCTTTGAATTGCAACATGTCCACCATCGAGAGCAGGCCCTCGACCACGTCTTCCTTGTTGTGCGCATCGTAATCGTCGCGCAGTTCCAGCGAAAAAAGGATATTCTCGGCCACCGTGAGCGAATCGAACAAAGCGCCGCTTTGGAACACCATGGTCACCTTCTTGCGGATCTCGCGGAGCTGCGCCTCGGTGAAGTCGGTAATGTCCTGGTAGGCCACAAACACCCGGCCTTTATCCGGCTTCAGGAAGCCCATGATGTGGCCGAGACTGACGGACTTTCCCACGCCGCTGCGGCCGATAATGGCCACGGTCTGGCCGGCGTCGACGTAAAAATTGGCATCGACTAAAACCGGGCGGTCGAACGTCTTATAAACATGGCGAAATTGGATGTAGTGGAGCTTGTCGGTCATGACAGCTTCCCCTCGAATTCCGCCCATTCGGCGGGGGTGTTCACGTTGGCCAGGGCCAGCTTATCCACAGGCACCCACACGGCCCCGATTTCTTTCACGAAGTCCCTCATTCTCAAGCGTTTATCGCGAATCGAACGGGTCAGCGCCGGCAGGCAGCGGCGATGATAGACCGCGCACAGGGGCTCGGGCTGGCCGTAGGGTCCGGTAGCGGCGACGCAGTTGCGCTCGGCAGTTTCGGCGCGCAGAAGCAGCACGCGCAGCAGGTCCGCGGTGACGGCCGGCATGTCGCAGGCAACCACCAGATTCCAGTCCGTTGTGGTAACGCGCAGGGCGGTGTAGATGCCGCTCGCGGGACCGTAACTGGGCAGCTCATCGGGAACGACCTTCAAGCCGAGATGCCCCAGCCGATCGGGGTCGCCGATCACTATGACCGAACTCGGCGCCACCGGCCCGGCGGCTTCAGCCACTATTTTTGCGACGTGCTCTACCAGGGTTGTTCCGCGATAGGGCAACAACGCCTTGGGCTGGCCCATGCGCTTACTTGCCCCACCGGCCAGCACAAACCCGGAGGATTGCATGAGAGAATAATAGCATTAGCGTCGGAACGGCCCGGCGGAAAGAAAAACTTGCGGACGGAAGGAATCCGGTTATAATCGGAGAGAACAAAAGGATGCGATTTTGTTTGGAACTTATTCTGGGAGCAGCGTTTTTGGGAAATCTGGCCGCCGCCAGCCTGCCTGCTTCCGCCGTTGCGGGCCGGGCTGTCTGGATGGTCAAAGTGGACACGCACACTGGAAAGCTAGTGCGCAGCCTGGTGGCTGGTCCGAAGACGACGGCGCCGGGGGTCGGTGACGACGCGGCTCCAGACATCCATGGCCTGGTGGCCGAGGCGGCGAAGAATTTCGACGTGAATCCGCTGTTGGTAGACTCGGTAATTCAAGTGGAGAGCAACTACAATCCGTTTGCCGTTTCTCCCAAGGGTGCGCAGGGCCTGATGCAGTTGATGCCCGGGACCGCCCAGCGGTTTGGCGCAAAAGACAGCTTCGATCCAAAGCAAAACATCGAAGCCGGAGTCCGCTATTTGAAGTTCCTGCAGGACACGTTTCAGGACGATCGACTGGCGATTGCGGCCTATAACGCCGGCGAGAAGGCGGTGGCCAAGTACAAAGATGTGCCGCCGTATTCCGAGACGGTGAGCTATGTCGCCAAAGTTGGCAAGAAATACGGACAGGCGAAGCGCGCGGCTGCGAGTAGCAATGAGACGAAGCACGAAGCAAAGAACGCAGAGGAGCCAACGGCCGAAGAGTCGCCGAGGCACATTCTTGCGTATGTGGATCCTGAGGGCAAGCTACACATCGCAACTCGATAGGAAACCATGCTACACCTCCCCCGGAATCGGCATGGCCGCCCCAGCACCGCGCGCTGGTGGGGTGCGGCAGCGGTGCTACTCATCGCGCTGGCCGCGGCCAACGGCAAGGCGGGGGCAGCCGACGGCGCCGATCCGCATCACGTCACCGCGGTTCGCTTTTGGTCGCTCGGCGGAGTAACACGCATCGCCGTTGAGACCGACGGCGATTTTCAGGTGAAGTCGGATCGCTTGGACAATCCCGACCGCCTGTTCTTCGATCTCACGGGCACCAGACCCACCCTCGGCCCCAAGTCCATGACGGTGATTCCGGTGGCGGACCATCTGGTCCGGCAGATTCGGGTGGCCGAGCCGCAGCACAACGTCACCCGCGTGGTGCTCGATCTGGAAACGGCGGCGGAACCAACTGTCTCGCGCCTGGACAATCCGACCCGGTTGATTATTGAGCTGCGCGCTACCGGCAGCGCGCCCGTCAAGACGCAGTCCACGCCCGCCGAACCGATCCCTGCCAGGAAGCCTGCCGAGCGCAAGCAGTTCACGCCGCCACCAGCCGCACGGCCGGTGGTGATTCCTGCGGCGGAGTCAAAAGAAGCTTGGCTGGAGCCGCCTCCCGAGTTGAAAATCAGGAACAGCGCGCCGCCGGCCGCGGCGTTGCTGGCGGTGAATATTAAGCCAGGCCCAGCTCCCGCGCTGGCCGCTCCCGCCGCGGTTTTCGCCAAGCCGGCCTCGGCTTCGGCCGGCACTCCGATGCAGCCCGTTGCCACATCAACCATGGCAACGACAGCCATCGCCACATCAACCATCGCCACATCAACCATCGCCACATCAACCATCGCAACGACAGCCACTCCAACGCAGCCCTCCGAGGCGGCTCTCCCCGCCAAGCGCAATTCATCGGGCGAGCGTTCGATGATTCGCGTGCTGGGGCTTAAGGTGGGGCGCATCGTGCTCGATCCCGGGCATGGGGGACACGACACAGGCAGCGTGGGGCCGCAAGGACTGCGCGAAAAGGACCTGGTTTTGGATGTCTCCCAGCGGCTGGGACGGTTGATTGAAACGCGCATGGGCAGCGAAGTAATCTTCACCCGCTCCGACGACACCTTCATTCCGCTCGAGA
>Ga0302324_100019255_pt1 | contig 13415 bp, 13 predicted proteins | sample Palsa_T0_1_FD_201949 | JGI IMG/M metagenome (GOLD analysis project Ga0302324, IMG submission 201949) | Peat permafrost microbial communities from Stordalen Mire near Abisko, Sweden - Palsa_T0_1 | ecosystem: Environmental > Terrestrial > Soil > Palsa > Peat permafrost | place: Sweden: Abisko...
CCGGTCCGCGTCCGTCAGCGGCGTTCCGCCCTGCATCTTTGCCACGTTGGCGGCAGGGTGCAGATCATCGCCCTCCTGGAACTGGCAGCCGAGGGCCGCTGCAAGCAACGCTGCGACCGTCGTTTTGCCCGATCCGGAGACACCCATTACGACGGCGATCGTCGGCCTGTCGACGCTGTGCGCGAGGGCCGTGGAGCACGCACGCCGCGGCTGGCGGTCACGACCAATCATCTGCGCCCCGCCCCTGCTATCATCTCGATGAATGGATCGACCGCCCGTCCGGCACGATCCGCCATACCACTTCCTCGCGCAAAACCTTGGAGGCGTTGTTGCGCGGGATGGCAAAACCCTCGGCGCAGTCCTGCATCAATCCGTATTCGATGCCGTGATGCACCATGTTGACGACGTGCCCGGTGCCGAACGCGCAGGCATGAATATCGCCAGCGTCGCGCGAGGTTTGATGTTGGTGACGAACACCATGCAATGATGCCCGGCCTCGGCAGCCGGCCAGAGAAGTTCCCAGCCACTTTGCCGAGACCGATCCTGCCGGTCTGCATGTGGTTCACTCCCAGCGACGCACTCATCGGCGCCACCATAGGAGACGGCAAAACCACCGTGGCAGACTCGGAAACTACTCAGCGGATGTCCACAGCGCGCTTCCTGCTACACCAGCCGGCCGCTGCCATCAGAGTAGTTTCCGAGACTGCCGCCATCGCCCGTCCGGCCGATATGACCGCCAGCAACGCTACCGATCGAACGTGCCACTCCAGGATGGAAGCTGCTCATGCAAGCTTCAATATCGTCCGATCTTGAAGCACGGCCACGTACTCCGGAGCAGCCGGCACCGTGGAATGCATCTGCTCTCTGTGGCTATGCCATCGTGGTTACCGCCGGTGAAATCGGTACCGCCACCGATGCGCCGCGTGGCCCTTAATGGATAATAGATATCGGATGACCGCATGCCGCGGCTCACACTCGGGGTTCCTCGAACATTATCTGCCCGGGGAACCGTCGATTCCCGGTGATCGAATTTCCCGCACGATTTCGATGGTGCCGACGTTGCGATGGGATACGGCATGCCAGGAAAGAACCAGGTAGTTTCCGAACCTGCCTGCATGGATCACGACGAGATAATGTCGCGGGGACGCCGATATATAAAGGAGGTTGCCATGCGAATCATCGCCGTGTCGATCGTCATTGGGCCACTCTTGTTGATTGGAGCACTGCCGGCCACCGCTCAGACGCAATCCCCCGACCCACGAATTCAATTGGCCACCGGCGGCAATTCGACGCCGGAACGGGATACGTACACGCGCAAGGTGCGGGATGAGATGCGGGAATGGCGGCAAAAGCTGCGTGGGCTCGGTGAATCGGTGAAGGTCAAGGGACAAGAAGCAGGCACGGTGACCGACCGTGACTTGAATGCGGCCTGGATCAAAACCAATGCCGAGGAGCACAAGCTGCTCATCGCGACCGCGGAAGACTGGGATCTCGCTAAAGTATCGTTTGAGAAGGCCGATCGCGAACTCGCCGTTGCCTGGGACAAGGCTCGACCATTGGGCAAGTAAACTGACGCCGCTGTGTCGATCCGGAGGTGCATCAATTCATGATGATTGACCGAAGATTTTCCGGCTCCCGGTTAGTCGCTCGTTTAGTTTAGCACGACGTGTGTCGTGGCGCCGACAGTACTATCCAAATTTTTCGCGGGCGACACATGTCTCCATGAAGTCAACACCGCGCTTACCGCCTATGGCACATAGGTAGATTCCGAGTCTACCCGGATCGTGTCGAATGACAATCTTTTCAACCAGGACAGTCGATAACGGCAATCGAGCTGTTCTGCTGACGTCAGCTGCCTGTCGGACCGGCCGACACGGTGGCATCCCGTGTCGGTTGATGCTGTGAGAGTCTGACTCCCTTATCCAGAAAGGCACAACGCCATGGACTTCACGACGTATATCGTCTTCCCGCTTGCGCTGGTCGTGGCTTTGACTGTGATCATGGCATCCGTGAAGATCCTGCGTGAATATGAACGGGCGGTGGTCTTCACTCTCGGTCGCTTTCAGAAGGTCAAAGGCCCAGGTTTGGTGCTGCTGGTTCCATTTATCCAGGAAATGGTGCGAGTGGACCTGCGGATACAGGTCATCGAGATACCGACCCAGGACGTGATCTCTCGCGATAACGTCTCCATGAAGGTCGACGCCGTTCTTTACTTCAACGTTGTCAATCCCGAGCATGCCATCATCCAGGTGCAAGACTACCTTCCGGCCACGAACATGCTCGCACAAACGACTCTGCGGGCGGTTCTGGGGCAGCACGAACTCGACGAGATGCTGTCCGAACGAAAGAAGCTCAGCAGCGATGTCCAGAGCATTCTGGACACCCAGACGGAGACCTGGGGGATCAAGGTGAGCAACGTCGAGATCAGAACGGTCGAACTCACGGAAAACATGGTGCGTGCCATCGCCAAGCAGGCGGAGGCGGAACGCGACCGCCGTGCCAAGATCATCCATGCGGAAGCCGAGTTTCAGGCCTCCCAAACCCTCACCAACGCCGCCAAGGTTCTGTCGAGCATTCCGGCCGCCATGCAGCTACGCTACCTACAAACTCTGACGGAGATCGGCGCTGAACAGAACTCCACGATCATATTTCCGATGCCGATCGACATCATCAAGCCGTTTCTTGAGTTGCTTGACAAAGCCGGTAAGGCACCTCGCGCCAACGGAGCCCTTCATATGCCCGTCGTGGAGGATGCTCCACAGGCGTTATGAAAGCGCAACGGCAATTCGGTCCGCCACCGATTGGAATGACGGCAAGGAAACAAAGTACATGAAACGCTCCGCCCTTTTGCAGTCCGCTACCGCGTGGTGCTGCCTCGGTCTCTTCTCCTCGGCGTTCGCCGCGCCGCCTCCGGTGACCAATTTGTCCGATGGCGACAAGACAGAATATACCGTCATGCCGGCGAAAACGTGCCTGACCGATATCAAAACCTTCAGCGATCAGATGCAAAAGGATGGTTATTGGCTGGGCGGATCCGCCTATGGCTACGGCTATCCGCTCGACGGTTACGGCTATGGGGTTGGCTACGGGGGCCCGATGGGCGGATACCCGCCCGGGACCACGAACCGCTACCAGAACGCGCGATCTGGCTACGAGATCAGGAATCTCATCGCCTCCGCCAATATACTCGGCCAGGACGGCCAGCAGCAGACCTGTGAGGCCGTACTCGCCGCGACCCGTGATGTCTACAAGCGCTACGCGGCGGAGTTGCACAGTAAGGGCATGACAATGGCGGACGGCCCAGACTGGCAGCGGCAGCAGGTCGCCGCGGCAATTCCGGTCACGGATAACACAATGGCCTTCCGATCAGACCAGTTGCTCGACACCGACGTGCGCAGCCCTCAGGACCAGGGTCTCGGAAGCGTGCATGACCTGGTCACGGATCCGAAGACCGGCAAGATCGCTTATCTGATCGTCGCCCGCGGCGGAGTTTTTGGGTTCGACCGGAAATACGTGCCGATCCCCTGGGACGATTTCAAGATGGCGCGGAACGCGAGCTTGTTGGTGCTTGACGCCACCAAGGGAGCAATGGATGGCGCCCCGGAGGTAGCCGATGACCAGTTCACGACCACCGGGCACTTCGATCAAGAGAGCCAGAAGGTGGACGCGTATTGGAAGACGCATCTCGTGAACCTCAAATCTGGCGGTTGATCTCATTTTGGGTGTTCGGTTGGCGGAACACCTGACATAAACATAACAGGAGCGGTCTATGTTGTGGACGGCATCAGGGATCAAGGGTTACGCGATCCTGGCGAGCGATGGGAAAATCGGCACGGTCGCCGATTTTCTGTTTGATGATGATAGCTGGTTGGTACGCTGGCTGGTTGTCGATACCGGAAACTGGCTTTCCGGCCGGAAGGTCCTTCTGCCCCCGTTTGTCCTGGGGCATGCCGATCCGGCGAAACGCGAATTCTCGGTCAAATTGACCATGGCGCAGGTCAAAGATAGTCCGGATGTCAGCACCGAAAGGTCCGTTTCGCGACAGATGGAAAGCGATGTTTATAATTTTTATGGTTGGCGGCCGTACTGGGGCTCCGGGTTTTATATGGGCGGCTATGGCTATGCGGGCGATGCCTGGACCGGATTACCACCGCTGGGACCACGGCATCACGAAGAAGAAGCAGCCAGCAACCAGCGAAACAATGACGACCCGCATCTACGGAGCATCGAGGCAATCATAGGATATCATATCAACGCCAGCGATGGCGCAATCGGACATGTCGAGAACATGCTGGTGGACGATGCCGATTGGAGCATTCATTATCTCGTCGTGGATACGAAAAACTGGTGGCCTGGGAAGAAGGTCCTGATCTCTCCCGCGTCAGCGCATGACATCGATTGGTCGGACAGACTGGTGAACCTGGACGTCGATCGCCAGAAGATCGAAAGCAGCCCGGAATATGACGAACTGACAACGGTCGACCGGAATTTCGAGAGGCGTTTCCGTGATCACTACGGGGGGATCCGGGTGCTCGATCAGCCCTGACCGGTCACGCTGTTGGTGACTTCGGTTCGTATAGGCCGGGCCGGCACTTTCACCAATCCAGAAGCGCTCGCATTGCGTCGGACCGGCTATAATGATGTCGGCCTTCGCCTGACCCTGCGAGACAATGGCCTCTCAGGGCGCTCGGACCACGACCAAATACCCCAGCCGACAAGTGAACGGTGGCAGCAGCGCGACCAAACTGTAGGTTCCGAAGCCATTGGTCATCATGGCGAGGTTGACTGAACAGGCACACGCGCCGGGGATTGGGATACCGGCGTCTGAGTAGATTCCGATCCTCTCGCTCCCAACGTGTTCCCGTTACGTCGACCGGCGGCCGCTTCCGCGTTTCGCCACCATCGGCCACCGGAAAATCTGGAGCCCTGAACAATGACCTCAAAGACAGCGACGCCTCAAGGCCCGTGGCGGTCCCCGGCTCAAATACCCAGCCTCTCAGGCAGACCCCGTAGAAAATCATTCCTGCTGATGATTTTGCTGCCGGCGGTGTTTGTCCTCCTCGTCGCCATCGGCATGATCGCCGGCTATTTGGAGAAATGGCTGTGGATGCGGGAACTCAATTATACCGGGATCTTCTGGACGTTGTTCTCGGTCCGGTGGGTCATGTTCATCGCGGCGTTCATTTGCTTTTTTCTGTACCTTTGGATCAACCTTCGCGAGGCTGTCCGTGTTATCACCAACCCGGGAGCCACCAGTTCGGCCCGGAGGGGCATGACGCTATTCCGTGAGGGTATGGCGAATCAGTTCAATATCGACTTTTCGCCCAGACTTCTGAACTGGGGTATCGTCTTCGGCGGTGCGGTGGTCGCCTGGGTCGCGGCCGATGCCCTCTCCAGCCAATGGGACACATGGCTACGCTTTCGCTATGGCGGTTCATTCGGCGTGCCAGACCCCTTGTTCGGGATTGACGTAGGTTTCTATGTCTTCAGGCTGCCATTCTATCAGTTACTGCAAACCGGCGTCATGTTGCTGACCGTCGTGGCGATCGGCATGGTGAGTTGCATTTATGGATATATGGGGGTCCTTCGGAATCGTTTTACCGGCGGCGGCATCGGTCGCAAGGCCATGTCGCATCTGTCAATTCTTCTGTTCATCCTCGTCGCTGACTGGGGCTTCGGGTTTTGGCTCTCCCACTATGAACTCGTTTACTCGACCGTGGGCGTTGTCTATGGCGCCGGCTTCACGGCCGACCATGTGACACGGATCGCGTTGTGGATCATGCTCGCCCTCTCCGTGGCGGGATGCGCTCTGCTGGCGCTGAACGTCTACCGGCCATATACGCGGGCGCTGCTTATCGGAGCCGGCACCTACATTGGTGCTTACGTTCTCGGCATCATGATCCTGCCGTCCCTCTGTCAGAAGTTCGTTGTCCAGCCAAGTGAGTTGGCGTTCGAAACGCCTTATCTGAAGAACTACATTGAATACACGCGCAAGGCGTACGATCTGTCGACGGTTCAGGAGACCTCATACCCCGCTCTGACCGACCTCACACCTGCCGTTGTGGCGCGCAATAAGGACACGGTCGAGAACATTCGCCTGTGGGACGCACGGCCGCTGTTGCAAACCTATGAACAGACCCAGGCGATCCGTCTTTACTATGAGTTCTACAATGTCGGGGTTGATCGTTACCATCTGACGGACGGCTATCACCAGGTCATGCTGGCCACCCGCGAGCTGTCGCCGAACCTCCCGGCCGGCGCGCGAACCTGGGTTAACCAGTATCTTGAGTACACGCACGGTTACGGACTGGTCATGAGCCTCGTGTCGAAGACCGTTGGCGGCGGATTTCCACAATATCTGATTGAGGACGTGCCCGCCACGTCCACGGCCGGCCTGACCATCGAACAGCCCGCGGTTTATTATGGGGAGACCATGCCGGGATACCGGATCGTCGCGACCGGCACCAAGGAATTCGACTATCCCAAAGGCAACGATAACGTTTACACAAGCTATGCCGGAACGGGTGGCATCCCGATCGACAGTCTCTGGCGCAGAGCGCTGTTCGCCTGGACGCAAGGTGACATCAACCTTCTCCTGACCACCTATCTGAAGCCGGAGAGTCGGATACAAATCTGGCGCGACGTGCAGGGGCGGATTTCGAAGATCGCGCCGTTCCTGCAGCTCGACAGCGACCCCTATCCTGTACTGAGCGCGGGGCAACTTTACTGGATCCAGGATGCTTATACGACCTCGGACCAGTTTCCATATGCCAATCAGCATCAGGCCGGGTTTGCACAAACTTTGAACTACCTTCGCAATTCGGTGAAGGTCGTCACCAACATGTACGACGGCAGCGTTCAGTTTTATGTCATGGATCCGAAGGATCCGATCCTCGCCGCTTACCAACGCGCGTTCCCCGGCGTCTTCAAGCCTCTCGATCAGCTGTCGCCGGACCTGAAGGCGCATTTGCGCTATCCCGAAGATCTGTTCGCCATTCAGGCTGACGAGTACAAGACCTTTCATATGACGGATCCGCAGGTTTTCTATAACCGCGAAGATCTGTGGGTGGCACCAAAGGAAACCTACGCCGGCGAGCAAGGGCCAATGCAACCTTATTATATCCTGATGAAGCTTCCAGGTAGCAACACGCTGGAATATCTGTTGATGACGCCGTTCACGCCGCAAAACCGCGACAACATGATCTCGTGGATGGCGGCGCGCTGCGATTTCCCGGGATACGGGACGAAGCTGTTTTACGAACTCCCGAAGGACAAGCTGATTTATGGACCCAACCAGATCGAAGCCATGATCGATCAGGACCCGACGATTTCCCAGCAGCTCACGCTTTGGGATCAGCGAGGTTCGCACGTGATTCGCGGAAAGTTGATCGTGACGCCGGTCGAGAACGCGTTTCTGTATATCGTGCCGATTTACCTCCAGGCCGAGGGAGAGAACTTTCCGCAGCTGAAGCGTGTAATCGCGGTGACCGGTGACAAGGTCGTGATGGAGCCAACGCTTGATGGCGCGATGGCCGATCTCTTCACCACGCAGCAGCCCCTCGCCGTGTTTGACCCGTCACGCCCCGGAGTGCCAGCGATCAATGCACCGGCGATCATCGCACCAGCGATCAACACGCCGCCACTCAAAACAGGTGCGATTCAATGAACGGGAACGACGCCGTGTACGGAATCGAAATGAAACATGACACGGTGCGGGAGGTGGTGGGCGTCTTCCACACCGCTGGCGCGCTGGACACCGCGGTCGAACAGCTGGAGTTGGCGGGGGTGGGGCGCGCCGCGATCTCGGTGTTGGGTGTGGATTCCGAACGGTCAGGCCTGATCGATACACTCTATCGATCCGCGGAGATGATCGAGGACGACCCCACCGTACGGCTGGCCTCGTTCGTATCGCCCGAGTCGCGAACCGAAGGTGAGGCCGCGGCGGTCGCCGTACCATTCGCGATCGGTGGGTTCGCCGGTGCCTGGGCGGTTGCCGCCACCGGTGGTGCCCTGATCACCGCGATTGGCGTCACTGTCCTTAGCGGAGGCGTCGCGGCGGGCCTGGGTGCCCTGCTGTTCCGCGCGGTCGCGCACCACCACGCGGCGACGATCGAAACCCAGCTTGCCCAAGGCGGGCTGGTCCTGTGGGTCAGAACGCCGGACAGTGCCTCCGAAGAGCGCGCGCTTTCTGTCCTGCGACGTTGCGGTGGCACGTCGGTGCATGCACACACGATCGAACGGGAATGGGGTGTCGCGGATACGCCGTTGCACGACGTTCAACCCGACCCATTTCTGGAAAGCAAGAAGCAATGACAATCGCCCGCCCCGTCGCGGGTGGAATGGCGTGGGACGACTGCTCGCTCCGACCACCTGTCTCCTGGTATCCCTCCTCGCCTTGGCATTCGAGTGTCCAGTGCCAAAAGCACTGCCATGCTGAAGGAAAACGCCGCGCGGACGCGGGAGGTCGACACACTTTTGAGCGGCGGCGATCTCGGTAATTGAGTGCCGGTAATCGTCGAGGATCCGCGCGACCGTTACCCGGGCGTGGCGAACGCGGAGATCCTGAACTACCTGATGGTAGTATTGCCCTGTTGTCCTGGCCTTGGCGACGCAGAGAAGCGGGCTCGGATGGACCGGGTCGGTAGCCAGATTAGGGCCGCGATCTATTCCGAAGCCGAACCCAGGCCGGCTTCAGACCCAGGTCCGCCGCGTGTTGATCGCCAGGCGAGCGCGGAAACGCGGCCGCCCAAGGGTAACCGCGCTTCCGTCACATTTTCAGACGACACGTATCACGGGGGCAGGGACGACATACTGTCCTCCGCCGGTCGCTTCGTGACTAGTTAGACGCCAACGGCGCGGTCTTCGTATCCTGACCTTTGGGGTCTTGCGCGGTAAAGATGGTCATCGAATCGGGGGTCAGGAACATCCTGACCTGATCGCCCGCCTTATTCTTGGCCTCGACGATGAAAGCTTCCGGCACCACCTTGACATCCGTGTAGCCAGCCTTTGTCAGGTTTTCCGACAGTTGATGGCGCATGCTGGTGGCAGCCGCTTCCGTGGCAGGCGTTGCCGGCTTCGCCGCGCTGTCCACCGGAAGGACCTTGACGTCAGGATACCCCGGCACCGCTTTCACAGCCGGCGCGGTCTGCGCGTAGGAGATCGAAGAGACGGCCAAAAGCATTCCGAGGCCCACCAGAAGTTCCCGTTTCATTTCCATTCCAATCTTGCTTCGGCAACCCGGATCGGGGTGCCTGCCTGATAGGTGACCACGGCATGCTCACAAGATAAGACCTCGGAAAATACTCGACTTTCACCGCGTTGTACAGAAGGCATGTTCGCCGTCCATGATTCCCACTGATTCCGCGTGAACGAGATTATCCCGCCAACGTTGAGTTTTATTCCACATAGGACAATGATCACCGATTGCCAGAACAGTGAGACAAATATGCGATATTTCCTGGATGCGGAGTACAATGGGTTCTGCGGGCCATTGATCTCTCTGGCGCTCGTGCCCGAGGAGCAGCAGGCACCCTCGTTTTATGAGGCGCTCCCGTGTGCTGACCCTGAGGCCTGGGTGGCGGAACACGTGCTACCGGTCCTGCAAACGCGACCTATCTCGCGCACCGAAATGATTGCAAAGCTCGCGGCTTACCTTGGCACTGACGCCGAACCGATAATGATTGCTGATTGGCCCGAAGATGTCGCGCACCTGGCACTGCTTATGGTGACAGGCCCAGGATGGCGGATGCCGTCGCCGCGGATACGATTTGAATTGCTCGACTTACCGCTCTTCGATTCCGCGAGGCTGAGCGATGTGCCACATAACGCACGCTACGACGCGATCGCATTGCGAGGTTACGTTCTGGCGCAAGAGAGTTGACTACGAGATGAATCGGTCGCGCCGTTCATGCCGAACCCCACTCGCGCCCGCTACAATCAGATCGTGCTCGAGACCGATGAACAGGCAGTGCGCGACAGCGCCGGCCAGGTGAGTGAGGCCTTCAGCGCGGTCATCTTCATTCTTGCGGTGTCACGCCAGAACTTTGCTCTTCGCGCCGATCGCCCTGAGCAATTCGTTCCACGACTTCACAAAACCCTTGGCGCCATCGGATTGCAACTGTGTCGCGAGCGCCGTCAGATCGATACCGGCTTTGACGTGCGCGGCGAGTACCGCCTCCGCGTCGCCGCCATCGCGTGGCAGTGCGTGCGCGGTCGCGCCGTGATCCGCGAAGGCAAGCAGCGTTTCTTCCGGCATCGTGTCACCGTGTTCTATCGCCTGGCGAGGGCCGCGAGATCGTGGTTCAGCAGGTCCCCGATGTGATCGATCGTGATGTCGGCCGCCGGGAATTCCGCGAGAACAGCCGGATCCGTCGCGTAATGTCCCTGCCTGGGGAACACGGTTGTGACGCGGTCGCCCCATTCTCGCTTGATCGCGGTCAGAATGCGGAGCTTGTCGTCGATCATGACGTAGTGCATGGCGGGAAAGTGATGCTCCACGTCCGCCAGTTCCAGTTCCTTGTGGACGTAGATCAGCACGTTGTTGCCGAAGATGGACCAAAGACCGGACCGTTCCACCTTTCTGGGCTGGAACACCGCGTCGCCATCCGACAGGATGACAGAGACGCCGGCGAGCTGCGCCTTCTTCACCACCTCAATCGCGTTGTGATAGAGACGCTCCCGGAACGGATAATCAACCAGCCAGTTGGCGATTCGCAGCACCGTCGGATCGTGCACCGCCTCCAGCCGGTAGAGCTCCAGCGCCCCCAGATAGTCGGAATAGCCAAGTTCCGATCGCAGCTTCTCGAAGAGTTCCCAGAACCGCTCGCAGGTTGCCTCGCCGTAATACTTCGACAGGTGGACGGCCAGATCGGCCTGCACCCGATCGTTGTCCAGCAGCGTGTTGTCCACGTCGAACAGAAAGACAGTGTCCGCGATCCCGGTCATTCGGAAGGCGTCTTTGTCTCAACCTTGGTCACGTGCGGGTCACGCCACGGTCCGTCGCCGCCGATCAATTGCGTTGCCTCGTCTGGCCCCCAGCTTCCGGGCTCATACATGTAGAGCGGCGTCACATTATCGAGAATTGGCTGCACGATGCGCCACTGTGCGTCCACGATGTCCTCGCGTCCGAACAGATCACCGTTGCCGTGCATCGCGTCGCCCAGAAGCCGCTGGTAGGGTGGACGGTAGCTGGCGGCCTGCGCGGTGAGCATCAGTTCCGTGTCGTCGCCAACCATCCGTTCGCCCGGCTGCTTCACCCGCAACCCCATCCCGATCGCCATGTCGGGGCTCAGCCGGAACCGCATGTGGGCTGACCCGCCGGGCACCAGTTCGCCAAAGGTTTCACGCGGCGGACGGCGAAATTCCACCGACACCTCGGTGGCGGTGACCGGCAAATTCTTGCCGGTGCGGATGTAGATCGGCACGCCCTCCCATCGCCAGCTTTCGATGAACAACCGCACCGCGATGAAGGTCTCGACGGTCGAGCCCGGATGCACTCCGGGGACGTCGCGGTAGCCGATATATTGACCGCGTACGACGTCGACTGGTTCGATGGGACGAACCGCCTTCAGAAGGCTTGACTTTTGGTCGCGTAATGCCTCGCTTTCCTCGCCCGTGGGTGGATCCATGACGAGGTGCGCCAGGACCTGCAACAGATGGTTCTGTAGCACGTCTCGGTTCGCGCCGGTCGCGTCATAAAACGCGGCGCGATCTCGCACGCCGAAATCCTCGGCCATGGTGATCTGGATACTGCTCACGTGGTCGCGGTTCCAGATCGGCTCGAATATCGGATTGGCGAAGCGTGTGTACAGCAGGTTCTGCACCGGCTCTTTGCCCAGAAAGTGGTCGATGCGGAAGATGTTCTCTTCGGGGAAGTTCTTGCGCAGCATCGCATTGAGTTGTTTGGCCGACGCGCGGTCGTGGCCAAACGGCTTCTCGATGACCAGCCGCGCATCCCCGGCGGTGCTGGACTTCGCGATTCCGGCGGCCACGATGCCAAACGTACTGGGCGGCACCGCCAGATAATTCAGTGGACGCCTGGCTGCCCCGAGTTCGCGATACAGAGCGGCGAAAGTCGCCGGATCGGCATAATCGCCATCGACGTACCGCAACAGCGACAGCAGCTTCTCCTGGGCTTTTTCGTCGACCGGACCATGTTGGGAAAGGCTGTCCTTCGCCCGGTCCTTCAATTGGTCCAGACCCCAGCCCGCTTTGGCGACACCGATGATCGGCACGTCCAGGCCTTCATCGCGCACCAGGCCCAGAAGCGACGGGAAGATCTGCTCATAGGCCAGATCCCCGGTCGCGCCGAAAAAGACCAGAGCGTCCGATGGCTGCGTCATCAATGGTCGTCTTTCGGTTTCTCGACGTGTCCGCCAAATTCGAAGCGCAGCGCCGAGAGCAAGCGGTCGCCGTAATCGGCCTCGCCGCGCGAACTGAAGCGGGCGAACAACGCGGCCGAGATCACCGGAGCTGGTACGCTTTCGTCGATCGCCGCCTGCAGTGTCCAACGGCCTTCGCCGGAATCGGACACACGGCCTTCGAAATTTCCGAGATCGGGACTTTTGCGAAGCGCGCTGGCGGCGAGGTCGAGCAGCCAGGACGCGACCACGCTGCCACGTCGCCAGACCTCCGCGACCTGCCCAATATCGATGTCATATTTGTAGCGTTCGGGGTGGCGCAGCGGAGTGGTCTCGGCATCCGCCGTGTGAGTCTTCAGACCGACATTGGCATGTTTGATGATGTTCAATCCTTCGGCATAGGCCGCCATCATTCCGTACTCGATGCCGTTGTGCACCATCTTCACGAAGTGTCCCGCACCGTTCGGCCCGCAATGCAGATAGCCCAGTTCGGCGGTTCCCGGGTGGCCTGTCGCGCCCGGGGTGCGTGGCGCCGCTGCGACACCGGGTGCCAGCGATTGGAAGATCGGGTCAAGATGTTTCACCACCTCGGGCTCGCCCCCGATCATGTGGCAATAGCCACGCTCCAGGCCCCAGACACCGCCACTGACGCCGACATCGACGTAGTGCAGGCCCTTCTCACGCATCGCCTCGGCGCGACGAATATCGTCGTGGTAGTACGAATTGCCGCCATCGACGACGATGTCGCCTTTTTCCAGCAATGGTATCAGTGACTCGAGCACCGGATCGACCACGGCGGCGGGCACCATGAGCCAGATCAGCCGCGGCTTGCTCAGTTGCCTGACGAAGTCGGGCAGGCTGGTGGTCCCTTTGGCACCCTTGGCGAGAAGAGCGTCCACCGCCTCGTGGTGGCTGTCATAGACCAGACATTCATGGCCGGCCTTGGTGAGCCGGATCACCATGTTGCCGCCCATCCGCCCCAGGCCGATCATTCCTAACTGCATTGTTTCGTTCCTTGGTTCATGGAGCACCAATCTCGGCGACCAGCGACCGGCG
>Ga0302324_100019256_pt1 | contig 13414 bp, 13 predicted proteins | sample Palsa_T0_1_FD_201949 | JGI IMG/M metagenome (GOLD analysis project Ga0302324, IMG submission 201949) | Peat permafrost microbial communities from Stordalen Mire near Abisko, Sweden - Palsa_T0_1 | ecosystem: Environmental > Terrestrial > Soil > Palsa > Peat permafrost | place: Sweden: Abisko...
CCCGTCGCCGGCTCGATCACGTCGAGCCGGCTGTCGACCGCCTGCCAACCGTTCGAATAAACTTTGCCGCCCCAATCTTCGCCTTGGAGCCAAGCCTGTTGTAACGTATCCACGTAATCGCTCTCGCCCTCCTGTTGGATGCTTACCGAGGAAGCGCTAGATAGTTATCACATATAATCTTATGACGCTACGGTTCGGCGGTCAAGCTCACCTCTCGTTTGAGCACGCGCTTCCACACGATTCGCGTCGCTTCAAGGACGCGGCGGCCGAGCCGGTTATCGAGCAAAAGCACGAGTCCCAAGCCGACGGCGTTGCGGAACGACCGTCGCTCGGCGAGGGCTTCACGCATGACGTGGCGCGCATATGACGTCTGGCCGCGCCGCACGAACTCCCACGCGGCTTCGCGCTGTTTCCACGATCGGATGTGTTCGAGCTCGGCCGCGGGGATCGGCGGATAGTCGGCGGGCCGGGCCAGGACGCGCCGGCACAGGAAGACGTCGCCGTAGCGCATGCGCGCCTGGTTGGACGAGAGGTTGTTGCCGTGCAGGTGATACTCGGTGAGCGGTTCCTCGACGACGATGAGGTCGCTCGCAACCAACAGGCGCAAAAACCATTCCAGGTCTTCGGTTTCCCAGACGAGCGGCCCCTGCGCGAGCTGCGCGACTCCGAGCGCAAACACGCCGTCGTTCACGATTCGGACGCGAGCGACCATCAGCGCCGAGGGAAGGATGAAGTTGCCCTCGACGAGCCGGCGCGCCGCGTTCGAGCGCTCGATGGCGACGATTCCTGGCCCGAGCGGCGTGCGGATGGTGCGCCGATACGCCGCATGCTCCCGCAGCATCGGGCGGCGCTCCCGACGATCGCTCCAGACGCGGTCGAACTCGGTCGTGATTACGGCGACGTCGGGTCGCAGCTCGTGGGCCTGCCACTGCCGCTCGAGTTTATGCGGGTACCACGCGTCGTCGCCGTCGAGATACGCGATCCACGGTTGCGATGCGGCCCGCGCCGCAGTGTTGCGCCCGCCGCCGACGCCTTGGTTCGGCTGCGAGATGACCCGCGCACCCGCGCGCCGCGCGATCTCCGCCGATGCATCCGTTCCGCCGTCGTCGATCACGAGGATCTCGGCGGGCAAACAGGACTGCGCCGCAATGCTCTCGAGCGCGCGGACGATCGTGCGCTCGCTGTTGTACACGTTGACGGCGGCAGTAATCGGAAGCGTGCGGCGCGTCACGTCAGGCTCTCCTACAGGCCCTTACCGGGGAAACACGAGATAGTTATCACGTATAATCTTATGACGCTACTGGTTCGGCAGTCAAGAAAACGGAGCCAAATCGTATGAAAAGCCGTACGCAGGTCGCGATCGTGGGTGCGGGACCGGCCGGCCTGACGCTAGCGCTCTTACTGCATCAGGCCGGTATCGAGTCGATCGTTCTCGAATCGCGCTCTCGCTCGTACGTGGAAAACCGCGTGCGCGCCGGCGTCCTCGAGCACGGAACGGTCGAGCTTCTCTGCTCGATGGGCGCCGGCGAGCGGTTGCGTCGCGAAGGTTTGAAGCACGGCGGCATCGCGCTGCGCTTCGACGGCAAAGACCACCGTATCGATTTCGAGGATCTCACGTCCGGAAAAAGCGTAACGGTGTACGGCCAACAGGAAGTCGTCAAAGATCTCATTACCGCGCTGTCGAGCGCCGGCGTGCCGATAGCGTTCGAAGCGCCGGCGATCGCGCTCGGCGACCTCGACGGCGAGCACGTCACCGTACGCTACCGCGATGCAGGTGGCGCGGAACACACGATTGAGGCCGGCTACATCGCCGGATGCGACGGCTTTCATGGAATTTGCCGCGACGCGATTCCGCCGGGCGCGCTGACCGTTTACGAACACGGTTATCCGTTTGGTTGGCTTGGCATCCTCGCGCAGTCGCCGCCCGTGTCCGAAGAACTGATCTACACGAACCACGAACGCGGGTTTGCGCTCGTCTCGATGCGTTCGCCCACGATCACGCGTCTCTATCTGCAGTGCCCGGCCGGCGAAGAACTCGCAGCTTGGCCTGACGACCGGTTCTGGACGGAGCTTCGATTGCGCCTGGACAGCGATTGCGGCGGGCCCGATGTCGTGACGGGCCCGATCTTGCAAAAGGGCATTACGCCGATGCGCGGCTTCGTGGCCGAACCGATGCGGCACGGACGCCTGTTTCTCGCCGGCGACGCGGCTCATATCGTGCCGCCGACGGGCGCCAAAGGTATGAATTTAGCGATCGCCGACGTCCGGGTGCTCGCGCGGGCATTTGAAGCGCACTATTTCAAGAACGATTCGAGCGGGCTTGACTCCTACTCGGATACCTGTTTGCGCCGAGTTTGGAACACGCAGCGGTTCTCGTCCTGGATGACACGCATGCTGCACCGCTTCGACGGACACGCCCCGTTCGAGCGCCGCGTCCAACTGGCGGAGTTACGTTACGTTGCGAGTTCCCGCCCCGCATCCCAAACGCTCGCCGAAAACTACGTGGGCTTGCCGTTCGCGTGAATCGTGAGCGGAATCTGCGCATATCCGCGTAGCGTGTTGTTGTAATTCAGGGTCGGCTCCGCGGTCAATTCGAAGCGTGCGACGCGCCGGGCGAGCGCGCCGATCAAGATCTCGCCCTCGAGCTTCGAGAGCATCTCGCCGACGCAGCGATGGATGCCCGCGCCGAAACCCACGTGCGCTCCGGTTTTACGCGTCACATCGAACGTATCCGGATCGCTCCATTTGCGCGGATCGCGATTGGCCGACGCAAGGAACATGAGAAGCTTCGCGCCGTCTTCGAGTTCGATGCCTCCGATCGTGACGGGCTTGGCCACCGTCCGGAAAAACGTCTGGACCGGCGATTCCAAACGCACGGCTTCGTCAAAAGCGTTGCGCGCGATCGACGGATCGGCGCGAACCCGGTCCCACTGCTCGGGAAAGCGCGCGAAACAGACGAGCGCACAGGCGATCGAGTTCACCGTCGTATCGAGACCGGCGGACAGAAGCGAGCGAACCAGCATGCCGGCCTCCGCGTAGCTGCATTCGCCGGCATCGTGAGCCGCGAAGACGCCGGCGGCAAGGCCGTCCGGCGTGACGGCGGAGCGTTCGCACAGCGCCATCACGGCTTTGGAGACGGCGGGCGCGTTCGCCATCGCATGCTCGAATCGCTCGTTGTGCGGACCGAAAAAGTTGAAGACCATGTTGCCGTACGCCGGCAAGATCTCGCGGCCCTCATCGGGCAGGCCCACCGCGTCCGGAAACACCTGGAGCGGAAACGCGCGTGCGATGTCTTCGGCGCCGTCGATCGTGCCGCGTTCGACGATCCGGGCCGCCAGCTGTTCGGCTTCCGTTTCAAAGGCGACGCGCATCGAACGTAACGCGGCCGGGGAGAGCACGCGTGCGAGGATCTTGTGGGTCCGCGTTTGGAGCGGCGGATCGGCCTCGAGTATGATGCTTGGCGGGCGGGGCGGCGTCTGGACCCGAAAATCCGTGATGCCGACCCCCGCGCTCGAGATGAACGACTCCCAATCCATGAGCACCGCGAAGACGTCGCTGTGGCGGCCCACCGCCCACACCCCGTAACGCTCGAGCCAAACGACCGGTCCCGCTTCGCGAATCAGCGCGTGCCGCGAGAACGGCTCGGCCAGGAAATCGTCGGAGAACGGATCGAGATCGAGAACCGGAACGGATCGTGACGCGTTCACGAACGGTCCATCACAGGCCGAGTAGCCGAACGGCGTTCGTCTTGAGAATGCGCTCGCGCACGTCTTCTTTGATCGGAAGTTTTTCGAAATCGGCCAGCCAGCGATCGGGCGAGATCAACGGGTAATCCGACCCGAATAGCACCTTGTCGCGCAGCTGCGTGTTGGCATATTGCACGAGGTTGGCGGGGAAATATTTCGGCGACCAGCCGGAGAGATCGATGTACACGTTCGGCTTGTGCATGCAGATCGAAAGCGCTTCGTCTTGCCAGGGGAACGACGGGTGCGCCATCACGATCGGTAGATCGGGGAAATCGACCGCGACGTCGTCGATCGGCATTGGCTGCCCGTATTTTAGCCGCACGCCGCCGCCGCCGCGAACGCCGGTCCCGATCCCGCTGTGGCCGGTGTGAAACACGATTGGAAGACGTGCCGCTTCGACTACCTCATAGAACGGATACACCGCGCGATCGTTGGGAAAAAACTGCTGCAGGGGCGGGTGCAACTTGAAGCCGCGCACGCGGCCCGTCTCGATGAGTCGCCGCGCCTCGTTCGGCGCGGTCGCCCGGGTCGGGTCGACGCTGACGAACGGAATCAAAACGTCGGGGTTGCGCTGCGCGCCGGCAAGCACCGTCTCATTGTCCACCTGAGGCTGGCCGGACAGCGTTTCGTCGACCGTAAAGATCACGCAGGCCATGTGACGCTCGCGAAAATAAGCCGCCGTTCCGTCGAGATCGAGCGGCACGTCGCTCGGCTTGAAATATGCTTCCGCCGCGCGACCGGCTTCGCTCGAGCGCGTTTCGGGGTGATGCGCGTGAACGTGCATGTCGATAGCAACGAGCGCCGCGGCATTCACCGAAGGCGTTGAAATCATAACGAGTGCGCTTCCCGGACCAAAAGCGGCCTCCTTCCTCGCGGCGATTTACCCAAAAGGAGATGGGAGTTGTGGGAAGTAAGCGCGCGTTCACACGAAATGTCCGAACGACCGAACGTCCTAAACGCCGCTGCCATAGTAAAGCGCTTCGGATCGTTTGCAGCCGTTACCGGCGTCGACTTTCAAGTCGGCGCACATGAAGCAGTCGGGATCGTCGGCCCAAATGGAGCCGGGAAAACGACGCTGCTCAACGTGCTCGCCGGAACCTATCTCGCGTCTGCCGGGACGGTACACTTCGAAGGGAGCGACATCTCGCATTTAGATGCGGCTTCCCGGTGCCGGCTCGGCATCGCGCGAACGCATCAAGTTCCGCGGCCATTTGCGAACATGACCGTCTTTGAAAACGTGTTCGTGGCATCGTCGATGGGCGGCGGTCACAGCCGCGAGCGCGCCTACGAAGGATGCATCGCGTCGCTGCAGTTGTGCGGTATGCTCGACGTCGCGAACCGGCAAGCCGAAACGCTGGGACTCCTCGACCGCAAACGTTTGGAGCTTGCTCGCGCGCTCGCGACGGATCCAAAAGTGCTCTTACTCGACGAGATCGGTGGTGGCCTCACAGACGCCGAAGCGGCCGAGCTGGTCGCGATCATCAAGCAATTGCGCGCGCGCAATATTGCGATCGTGTGGATCGAACACATCCTGCACGTTCTGCTGCAAGTCGCCGAGCGGCTCGTCTGCATGGACGCAGGTCGTGTGATCGCAGAAGGCGTTCCGGAAGTCGCGCTCGCGCATCCGGCCGTCATCGAAGCGTACCTCGGAAGCGGCGTGACGTGAGTTTGCTCGCGGTCGAAAACCTCAGCGCGCGGCACGGCCTCCTCCAAGCGGTTAGCGGCGTATCGTTCACCGCCGCCGAGGGTGAGATCCTCGCGCTGGTCGGTGCCAACGGGGCCGGCAAAACGACGCTCCTGCGCACGATCGCGGGCTCGCATCGGGCGGCCGGCGGCCGGATCTCATTCGAAGGGGCCGACCTCGGCACGATGCGGGCTCACCGGCGCGTCCAGCTCGGCATTGCGCTCGTGCCCGAAGGCCGCAGACTTTTCGGCGCTATGACGGTCGAAGAGAATCTCAAAGTGGCGGGCGCAAACGGTCGCCGCGGACGCTGGACCATCGAGACCGTGCTCGATGCGTTTGCGTTGTTGAAGCCGTTGCTGAGGCGCCGGTGCGGCGAGCTCTCCGGCGGCCAACAGCAAGCGACCGCGATCGGCCGCGCGCTCATGACGAACCCACGCGTGCTCCTTTTGGACGAAGTCTCGCTCGGTTTGTCGCCGGTCGCGGTAAGGACCGTTTACGACTCATTGCAAACGGTCATCGCACAAGGCGATACGACGATCGTTCTCGTCGAACAAGACCTTTCGCGAGCATTGCGTATTGCGACCCGCGTAGCGTGCATGCTCGAAGGGCGGATCGTTCTCGAAGGTAAGGCGGCCGACTTGACGCGCGAACGCATCACCGAAGCGTACTTCGGACTACGCCGAGGCGAAGGCGGCATGCGCGCATGATGTTCTTCGATCAGATCCTCCAGGGCATCTTCCTCGGTGCATACTACGCCCTCATCGCCTGCGGTTTATCTTTTCTGTTCGGCGTGATGCGGATCATCAATCTCGCGCACGGAAGCATCGCCGTCCTCTCGGCGTTTCTCGTGCTATCGCTCGCCGAACATTTCGGAATCTCGCCGTTCTTCGCACTGCTCTTGGCGGTGCCCGTGATGGCGGCGGCCGGATTCGTGCTGCAGCGGACGATCCTCGAGCGCAGCCTGCGTTCGGGGCCGCTCACGCCGCTGCTCAGTACCTTCGGGCTCGCGGTGGTTCTCGACAATTCGATGTTTCAAAGCTTCGGCGCGAATACGCGGTCGCTCGCTCCGAATATCGGCGATCTTTCGTTCGCCGGGTGGAGCGGACCCGGCGGAATTGAAGTCGGCCAGCTGGCGGTGCTCACCTTGGTCGTCGCGGTCGCGTTACTCAGCGGCTTGCAAGCATTGCTGACGTACACGCCGCTCGGCCGCGCGATTCGCGCTTGCGCCGAAGATCCCGAAACCGCGGAACTCGTCGGCATCGACGCCCGACACGTTTACGCCGCCGCAACCGCGATCGCGCTCGTCACCGTCGCGATCGCCGGCACGTTCCTAGCGATGCGTTCCACGTTCGATCCGTATACGGGTCCAACGCAGCTGATCTTCGCGTTCGAGGCCATCGTGATCGGTGGGACCGGATCGCTGTGGGGCACGCTGATCGGCGGTATCGTGCTCGGCGTCGCGCAGAACCTCGGATCCCAAGTGAGCCCGCAAGGCTTCCTGATCGGGGGACACCTCGCGTTCCTGCTCGTGCTCGCGGCGCGATTCGCTCTTGCGGGACGCGATTGGCGCGGCTGGTTCGGCGTGCGCAGTCGGGCTGTCGCGTGAAGGGCGCAAAGGACTGCGAGGGCGCGCCGGCCGTTCGGCGCTGGAGCCCGCTCTCGATCGCGGCGATCGGCAGCCTCGTCGCGTTGCTCGCGTTGCTTGCGTTCGGGCCGGCCTATCTCGGCTCGTATTTGACCGACCGGCTCACCACGCTGTTCATTTACGTGATCATGGCCTCGATGTGGAACGCGTTAGCCGGCTATGGCGGCCTCGTCTCCGTGGGGCAGCAAGCGTTCTTCGGGCTCGGCGCCTATTTGGCGATCCGGCTTTCGTATGCGGGGGTTAACGTCTATCTCGCGCTTGTCCTCGCACCGCTAATCGTCGGTCTGTTTTCACTTCCGCTTTCCTCGTTCGCGTTGCGCTTGCGTGGCGGCGAGTTCGCGATCGGCATGTGGGTGCTCGCGGAGCTCGCGCATTTGCTCGTAAATCTCGACGGGCTCGTGCAAGGCGAAACCGGCATCTCGTTGATCGCGATTTCCGCCTTCGCGCCCGACGCGCGGCGATCGTACAACTACTGGCTGGCGCTCGGCATGATGACGTTGCTCGTCGTTCTCGGCTTCTTCTTGCTGCGCAGCAGAACGGGCGCCGCCATCCAAGCGATCCGCGATAACGAGGATGCCGCCGCCTCGGTCGGCGTGCGCGTGTTCGCAACCAAGCGGCTGATCTTCGTCCTGGCGGCGGCCGGGTGCGCTGCGGCCGGATCGCTGATGCTTTCGACGCTGGTCAGTTTTCAGCCGAAAACGTACTTCAGCGTGCAGTGGACGGCTTACATGCTCTTCATGACATTAGTCGGCGGCCTCGGCACCTTCGAGGGACCGATCGTCGGAGCCGTGCTGTTCTTCTTGGTGGAAACGATGTTTGCCGATACCGGCGTCTGGTATCTCATTGGGCTGGGCGCGACAGCGCTGATCTTCTCGCTCTTCGTGCCGCGCGGCATTTGGGGGACGATTTCCGATCGCTTCGGCATCCAACTGATGCCGGTCGGTTACCGTCTCCGGTTTCGGGTGCCCTCGAACGCCGGCGCTACGCCCTAACCTTTTGGCGCTCACGTCCGCCGGCGAGGAGATCGGCGAGAATCCATGCTGCTCCGGCGATCGCGAAGTTCTCGGCGATTTCGGTCCAATTCGTATGATTGTGGGGATCCGAAAGAAGCAACGGTACCCACACGATTAGTCCAAAGAGAACGAGCATCAATGTCAGAAGGCGCGTGGCGAGAAGTGCCATTCGATTCGTAAAAAGAGCAACAGCCGCAAGTGCGAAGAAAACGGTCGTCGCTACGGTCCAAAACACTTGACTCGGCGGAAGCCACTTTGGAACAAGAACGCTGGTTCCGCCGGGATAAAGCGCCTGATAGAGAGCAAAGGAAACGGTACAGATGCCGAAAAGGATGCGGCCGATCAGATTAAGTTTTTCCGGCGCCCAAGTCGATGACGAACGCGCATAAACGATCGCCGCTCCGGTCACGATAGCGAACTGCTCGAAGAAGTTGCCCCAGGGACTGAAAACCTTCGGTGTGGCGATGATTTGGGGCACGCTGAGCAGAGCGATGACAAGATAAACCGCGCCGAGGACGATTGCGCCCGTTTTCGCGGTTCGACGGAGCTGAATCGCAACGCCGCCCACGATCTGGGCAGCGGATGCGACGCCGGCAAAGAGCCGCCAAGCTTGAGCGCTCCAAATGTGACTCGGTTGGAGCCAGTCGTAGTAGTCGGGCCAGACCAGCGTGATGACACCAAAGGCCAAAGCCGCCACTCCAAACACATGGCGGCCAAGATTCGAACCCGGCGTTGATACGGTCATCTGTTTTTAATCCCGTTCACGAAGGTGTGCACGATGCGGGATAGCCGAGTCTACCAGCCCGAGCGGAGTGACCTGTTGAACTCGTTTGCTACGCCGGTGCGTGAGCCTGCCGTGGCGCGCGGCCTGCGAGGGCTCGTTGAGCCGGTCGCTGTTGCCGCGGATTCCGGCAAAGAAGGGTCCGGAGACTTTCGCTGCAACCAGGGCTTCCGAGATTTTTTTGCTGTCCGGTGGCGAGGTGCTTTCGTGGTTTCAACACTTCTTCTCGCGTTGATTGTCGGTGCTTCACCTCCGATCGCCCTGCCCGATGCTGCAACATCCGTCGCGAGGGTCGAGGCCGGCGGCGTGCAGATCTATCGATGCTCCTCATCGCCGCCGGCGACGCCGGCCTGGACGCTCGACCATCCCGCCGCGACACTGTATGCCGAGGACGGTACGATCTTCGGAATGCACGGTGCCGGACCGAGCTGGACTGCTTCCGATGGCTCGTCGATCGCTGCCGACGGGGCCCACCCGATCGCTCGCATCGTGCCCTCGGGAACGCCCGCGGTCCCCTGGCTCGCACTCACCGTCGTGCGCCACACGGGAACCGGTACGCTCGCCGCCGTTCGCTATGTCGAAAGATACGACACGCTCGGAGGCCTCGCACCGGATCCGGCGACGTGCACGCCCCAGTCGGTCGGCACATTCCGAGCAGTGCACTACAGCGCGGTGTACGAGTTCTTTCAATAGCCCTGGGCGTCGCGTGCCGGTAACGCGTGTGCGAATCCGGAATAAAATCGGACGCCTGACGACCCGCCGCGATTCGAGCATGGATGCGCCGCGGATGCCTAGGGCGAAGGGCTGGCCGTGGAGCATCCGAGATTTTCCGTTCACGCAACGCGGCGTATCATCGATGAAGATCCGATCGCGCGAACCATTACGAACGAGGCAATGGAAAGCGCTCGGTTTTCGCGACCGGCCCCGCGGCCGATGCGCGAAGGCGAACGGCTGTATATCAGCGGCGCCTTTACGTTGACAGAATTGGAGCGTATCGTCGAGTGGGCTCGCGGACCCGCGCGTTAGACAGTCACGTGCCACTCGCATCACCTCGATCGATTCTTGCGCTCCGCTCTCCCGTTAGCACGGGAGGGGAGGCAACTCTCTTACCACAATCTTTACGGCGGTGGATTGTGACGTTCCAAGTTAAGTGCAGGCGATGAAAAGCTACCAGCTCGTACTACAGTATAAGGTTTCACCGGGTGACCTGACCGGAATCAATGACCTCTTCGAGCTGGAGGAGCTGCTTAGCAAAGTCGTCAAGGCTCCGGCGCAAGTTGACGGACACGACGTCGGAAGCGGTGAGGCGAACATTTTCATCGTTACGCCGGATCCTCAAGAAACCTTCGAAGCGATTAGACCGATCTTGTTTCGTTACTCCGCAGAATTCAAAGCGGCGCATCGTGATTTCGACGAGGACGAGTACTCGGTGCTGTGGCCATTGAATCTTCGTAAATTCTCGCTTGTCTGAACGAACATGCTCGCCTTTTTCAAAGGGGCATTGGTCGGGGAGGGATTTTCAGGGCCATGAGCTCGGAACGTAAGGAACTTGATGACCTGAGTCCGACAGACCTTAAAGCGTGCGCCGTTTGGCAATTTACAGACGATGAAAGCCTTAACGAGACCGTCGTTTGTCCAGTTCGAATGCTGCCTGTAAAGTCATTGACTCGCAGAATCGTCGGAACGGCCGTTCACTTGAGCAATGGGTCCGAAGAGTGGGCGTTCTTGAGCAACATCGATCTCGTGAACCCACAGTGGAATCCTCATCTCACGACGATCACCGTGCTCTCGAACCGTGGACGATTTCACCTGGCACGATACCACGATATTGATAATCGTGAGAATGGCCCGATGGCTCTGGCTACATTCTTACAGATCCCAATAGATGAAGTGTTCCCGATTTCTTATGACATAAGTTCCCTTGCCGTTGGGAACCCATTGAGCCTCCGTGGGTGGATCGACAAAGAGCCGCCTGAGAGACTAACCCGGGGGGAGATTATTAAGCTCGCGCTGCAGGTATCCAGTCGGGCATCGGAGGCTAGCAGCTAGCGCGAACTTCGTTGCGTTCGCCATCTGGGCTCGATGGCATCTTGGAACGAATTGAAGTTTGATCCCGTCGCTCAAACAGGGTCATGAACTTGTGACAAGCGGGCCGTATCGCTTCGTGCGACATCCGATCTATACCGGGGTGCTTGCGGCGCTAATCGGGACAGCCATCGTCGGCAATCTCGTCCGGTGGCTCGTCTTTGCGCCGATGTGCGCTACATTTATTTACCGCTTGCGGATCGAGGAGCAGCTCATGGAGACAGCGTTCCCAACGCAATACCGCGCGTATCGCGAGCATTCTCGCGCCCTGATCCCGATGGTCTGGTAGGACGTCCCTAGGTACGTCCGGCACGGCATCCGCGTTAAGAAAAAGAAACAGTTCCGGCAGCCAAAAGGGAGCTCTTCCTCGAGGCGGCAAAGCCCGACTCATGGGGCAAGCGCCCTTGCGTTGTGTAGGAGATCATCGAATGCAAGAAGATCGGCAAACAGGCGAAGGACGTACCGAGGACGTGTCACCGTTCACGACGATCGGGACAGTCGAAAATACGACGGCAGGAAGTCAAAATAGCTACTCCGACACGGGCGCCGGGATGCAGGGTCCGAGCTTGACCGGCGAGTGTCTCTACGATTCCCTGCCGCCCCGCTAAGTTCGATCGAATAGGAGCCGCAGCAAAGCTACGGCTCTTTTTTTTTCGCTCATGCAGGCTCGAGCGCTATCGGACTCGGCGCGTACGCAGCCAAACGCGACAGCCAGATTTCGAGAGCGGCGGTCGCTAGGAACCAGCGGATGCCGTCACTCTTACCAAGACTCGCCAGGTGGACGGCTTTCCTCCATGCGTCGCCGTCGACGTAGCCGCGCGCTACAATTTGCGGATCGTCTGCGAGCAACCGATACGTCTTGGGGCTCGACAACAATCCCGAATAGAACATCCCATCGGGCCGGGCTTTGCTGCGTCGAAGAACCGTGTCGCGCGGGAGGATCGTCTCGTAGGCGCGGCGCTGCAGAAGCCGATCGCACTCGGGGTGCAGCTTCTCGGACCAAGGCACACTTACGACGAATGCAACAAGCGCTCGATCCAGCAGCGGGTGACGAAACTCAGCCCCACCGTCGCGCTCGGCATTGTGGTTGCAGGTGACCTCCGCACATCGCAGGATTAACTCGAAGAACACCGAGTCGGCTACGGATGCCACTCGAGGCACGTAGGAACGCGTCGTTCGTTCCAGCGCGCCGGACGATGCGACGAAACCACGGTTGATCCAAGAGAAATCCTCCGGCTCGTAGTTGATGAACCTTCCACGCGCATGGCGCTCGAGCGCCCGAATGACGTACTCGCGAAAAAAATAAATCGGTGAGCGCTTTTGACGCGAGGCGGCGCTCCATGCGCGCAAGCCCTTCCAGACGCCGCGCGCGTCGCCGCGCCGGGCGAGGTCGGCGAGAACGAATGGCCTCGGGCTGTCGCCGATGAAGAGCGCATCGCCGCCCTGGCCCGTAACGACCACGTCGACGCCGTGCGCCTCGAGCATCGCGTCGTAGTCGCGCCTCCAACCTTCCGTGACGAGCCCGATCCGCGGTTGCGGGCAGAAACGTTCCGGCAGCACGGTAAATGGCTTGCTTGCGCTCGCGTCCATGGTGTGCCACGGCGCGGGATACCGCTCGAGCACCGGACGAATCCAGCGTTGCTCGTCTGCCGCTTCCGAACCTGGATAGAGCATGGAGAAGGCCGCGACGTGGCGATCCTCGCAACGCGCCGCTTCGGCGAAGACGGTCGACGAATCGAGGCCCCCAGAGAGTTCGCACCAGGTCGCCCCTCCGGGCGGGATGGCGGATTGAACGGCGGTCGCGATCGCTGCTCGCAGACCGCCTTCATAGTCACGAGGATCGTTCACGGCGAGCGGCTTTATGTGCGCGAGCGTCCACACGCGATGCGTCGCGAGTTTGCCTGTCTGGTAGCTCGCGGCTTCGCCGGCGCGCAATTGACGGATGTGTGTGTACGGCGTATGCGAGCCGAAGTGACGCTGCTCGAGGAGGAAGTCCGCGATGAAGCGCTCGTCGAGTGTACCGATGCCGGTTTCCGCGACCAGGTCTTCCAGATGCGACCCGAGCACGATGCCGCCGGCAATTTCGGCGTAGAACAAGGGAAAGATGCCGAGCTCATCATGCGCGAGGACAAGCGTATCGCCGGCCCTGATCGCGACGGCGTACTGCCCTTCGACGTAACGGACGAGTTCGTGTTTCCAGTAGCGAGCCGCCGCTGCGAATAGCTCAGCCTCGGTTGACCCACTATCGAGCCGTTCTCCACGGCGTCGCGCCTCGGCCTCGATCGAGGTCCGGTTGGTGAGGTATCCACGCCACAGAACGTCATCTCCGCCGGCGCGCGCCGCTCGTGGTGTAGACTCGAACGTGTGCGCACGCGGGTCGAGACGCGCGACGAAGCGCTTCACGTTAGACGCGCGATGACCGCGAACTCGCGCACGTACGGTAGGGTATCGCGGATAACA
>Ga0302324_100019257_pt1 | contig 13413 bp, 15 predicted proteins | sample Palsa_T0_1_FD_201949 | JGI IMG/M metagenome (GOLD analysis project Ga0302324, IMG submission 201949) | Peat permafrost microbial communities from Stordalen Mire near Abisko, Sweden - Palsa_T0_1 | ecosystem: Environmental > Terrestrial > Soil > Palsa > Peat permafrost | place: Sweden: Abisko...
GTGGGCGAGGGGCGCGACATGCCCGTGCGTTTCATCGTCGATCCGAATCTGCCGGACAATGTCGACAAGATCACGCTCGCTTATACCTTCTACGACAGGACCGAAGCGGCGGCACCCTAGACCGGCTAGAATCAATTTCCACATCGCTTAGAGAGTTGAACATGGCGCAAGCGCACGCGACCGACGCGGATAAATACTACATACCCCACGGCAGCCCCTGGCCGATTTTCGCGGCCGTCTCGCTGTTCACCATCATGGCGGGGGCCATTTCATACCTCAACAACTGGCTGCCCGTCTGGTCGTTGGCCCCGGGCTTCCTGATGCTCGCGATCATGTTCTTCTGCTGGTTCGGCACGGTCATCGGCGAGAATCAGCACGGCGTCTACAACATGGCCGTGGACCGTTCGTTCCGCATGGGCATGATGTGGTTCATCTTCTCCGAGGTGATGTTCTTCGCGGCCTTCTTCGGCGCGCTGTTCTATGCACGGCACCTCGCGGCGCCCTGGCTCGCCGGCCACGGCACCAAGCCTTTGAACGGCGCCCTGCTCTGGAAGAACTACGATGGGGTGTGGCCGACGAACGGTCCGGCGGCAGTCGGTCCCCGGGCGGACGGCACTTTCGAGACCATTCCGGCTTTCGGGCTACCCGCGATCAACACCCTGATCCTGCTGACGAGCAGCGTGACCGTGACCATCGCGCACCATGCATTGATCGCCGGCAACCGCACGCGCTTGAAGATCTTCCTGGCCCTCACGTTCCTCCTGGGCTTCAGCTTCGTCGGCTTGCAGGCCTCTGAGTACCACGAGGCGTACACCGAGCTCGGCTTGACGCTCGGCACGGGTGTGTACGGGTCGACGTTCTTCATGCTCACTGGATTTCACGGCCTGCACGTCACCATCGGCGCCATCATGCTCACGGTGATCTGGTTCCGCGTGATGAACGGCCACTTCACGCCCAAGCGGCACTTCGCATTCGAGGCTGTCGCGTGGTACTGGCACTTCGTGGACGTGGTCTGGCTCGGGTTGTTCTGCTTCGTCTACTGGCTGTAACGCGCGGCGCGGCGCGGCCTGGGTAGGGGCGCGCGCGGGTCTCTCAGCGCCCCGCGGTCGGCGTGATCCAGCCCTCGTAGTAGGCGAGCATCAGCAAGACGAACAGCCCGACGGATAGGCTGATTCTCCAGGTCAGCGCCCTGACCATCTTGCGGCTGTCGGCGGGCGTGCGCGCCGACAGGTGATACAGCGCTTTGCCGAGACTTCCAACGATCAGCACCAGCATCAGAATGATCAGGTATTTGAAGCTCACGGCCCACGGCTCCTATAGCAGAGCACTCAGTATATCGTGGCGATAAAGTTCGGTTCCCGGGTGTTCGAGCCCCGCGCCTTCACGACGCTGCTCGCTGTGGTGCTGGTCGCCGCGCTGCTGGCGCTCGGCCGCTGGCAGCTGCACCGCGCCGACGAGAAGCGCGCGCTGTACGCGCTGTTCGACTCGGGGAAGGACGCGACGCGGGCCATTGATGCGGCAACGCCGCGATTGCCGCGCTACCAGCATGCGGAGGCCGTCGGCGCTTATGACTCGGAGCATCAGATTCTGATCGACAACATGAGCAACGCCGAGGGACGCGCGGGATATTACGTGATCACGCCCTTCGCGCTGCGCGGTGGCGGCTGTATCTTGGTTAATCGTGGCTGGGTGCCGGTCGGTGCGAGTCGCGGGGTGAAACCCGAGGTCGCGGTATCAACGCAAGAGCGGGAGATCAGGGGCCGCGCCGACGAGCTGCCGCGTGCCGGCATGCAGATGGGCGAGCGGCTGCCTCTCGCACCGCCCTATCCCGTGGTCGCGAATTTTCCAACTCACACTGAGATCACAGCGCTTTTGCCTCAGAGCCGCTGGGCCCCGGCTGCGAATCTCGTGCTGCTCGACCCGGGCGAGCCCGACGGGTACCTGCGCCAGTGGCGGCCGCCGGGCTTTCCGCCGGTGCGGCACATCGCCTACGCGGTGCAATGGTTCGCGCTCGCTGCCGCTCTGACGGTGATTTATTTCGTCACGAATATTCGGCGGGCAGGGAGGGTAAGCGCATGAACGCGATCGATCCCCGGCATAGGGGCCGCCAGCGGAGCGCGCTCATCGCCCTTGCACTCTTATTCTTGGCGCCCTTGGCGCTCGCCTTCATCCTTTACTATGGCGTCGGCTGGCGACCGGGCGCGCGGGTGAATCATGGTGATCTGGTGGAGCCGCCCGTGCCTTTGCCCGATCTTTTGCTACCGCCGGGGGAGGAGGCGCGCCGGGCAGCTGCGGGTGCCGCGGCGCCTGGGGCCGCAGCCGCGGTTCCCCCGACGATCTTCAAAGGCAAATGGACGCTTGTGTATCTCGGGGACGGCAGCTGTCCGGCAGGCTGCCGCACGGATCTGTACAACACCCGGCAGGTGCGCGCCGCCTTGGGCTCTGACCGCGAGCGTGTGCAGCGCGTGTTCCTCGCGCAGGGTGCGTGTTGCGACTCCGAGTGGCTGCGCGTGCAGCAGCCGGATCTCATCACGGTACCCGCAGGGTCGGACGCCGCGCCGCTCACCGCGATTCTCGAGCGTGCCGGCCGCGACGCGGCGGCAGCCGGCTCCGCAGCGCGCGGATCCCGTGCGGTGAATTCCGCGGCGGCGGACCGTGCGGCGGCCGACCGTGTGTATCTGGTCGATCCCCTGGGGAACCTGATGATGTCCTATGCCCTCGACGCGCGGCCCAAGGGCATGCTCGAGGACCTCAAGAAGCTCCTGCGCCTGTCGCACGTGGGTTGAGGGACGATCGGCGATGACGGATGAGCGGCGCTTACTCTGGTTCAGACGGCTGGCGCGCGCCGGGGCGCTGCTCGCGGCGTGCGTGGTGGTGCTCGGGGCGTGGGTGCGTCTCACCGATGCAGGGCTCGGTTGCCCCGATTGGCCCGGGTGCTACGGGCATCTGTTTCCGCAAACGACGCATCACTTCGCCGAGGCCGTGCACGAGATGGTGCACCGCTACTTCGCGAGCACTCTGGGCGCGATCATCGTCGGGCTGCTGGTGTTTGCTTGGGTAAACCGCAGAGGGCGGGGACAGCCGCTGCTGGCCGTGGCGCTGTTGTTCGTGCTGGTCTGCGTGCAGGGAATGCTCGGCATGAAGACCGTGACCTTGCTGCTGCAGCCCCTGATCGTCACGTCGCACTTGCTCGGCGGACTCAGCACCCTCGGGCTGCTATGGTGGCTGTCGCTCGAACCGGGAGGCCGCCCGCTCACTCATCCGGAGATAAGCTTGCGGAAGTTTGCGCTCGTAACCTCGGGGGCGCTGGTGCTGCAGATCGCTCTCGGCGGCTGGACCAGCAGCAACTATGCGGCGATCGCGTGCCCGGATCTGCCGACGTGCCAGCGCTCGTGGTGGCCGGACATGGATTTCCGCAACGCGTTCGTATTGTGGCGAGGCCTGGGGGTCGACTATGAAGGCGGCGTGCTCGCGAGCCCGGCGCGGGTCGCGATCCATTTTACGCACCGGCTGGGCGCGGTCGTCGCCGGCACCCTGTTGATCGCCACGGGACTGCTGGTGCTCGCGCGCGCCACGGGGCCTGCGCTGCGTTTCCTGGGCGGATTGCTGGTGTTCGCAGTGCTCCTGCAGATCGCCATCGGCCTCTCGATGGTGCATTTCCATTTTCCGCTGGTGCTCGCGACGATGCACAACGGCGGCGGCGCGTTGCTGGTCATCGTCATGGTGACTTTGCTGCGTGCGCTCTGGCCGCGCGCTCTCGAGGCCCGCGCGGCCGGCGCTCGGGCCCGGCCGCCGGAGTCCGCCGTGGGCATGGTAACCTTACCGCGTGTCGACGCTCCCCGATAATCCCCCGCTCGCGACTCCCGCCATCTCGCGTTGGCGCTGGCGCGAGTACCTGGAGCTCACCAAGCCCAAGGTGAGCCTGTTGATCGTATTCACGGCCATCGTCGGCATGGTGCTCGCCTCGCCCGGCATGGTGCCGCTGCCCGCGCTGATCTTCGGCACGCTCGGTATCGCGCTCGCCTCCGGCTCGGCGGCGGCTTTCAATCACGTGCTCGATCGGCGCATCGACGAGCGCATGGCGCGCACCCGCGGGCGGCCGCTGCCCACCGGGCACCTGGCGACCAACCAGGCGGTGCTGTTCGCGGGACTGCTCGGAGTTGCATCCATGCTGGTGCTTTGGCCGACGGTCGGCCAGCTCACGGCGGTGCTCACCTTTTTCTCGCTGATCGGCTACGCCATCGTCTACACGCTGTGGCTGAAGCGCGCGACGCCGCAGAACATCGTGATCGGCGGCGCCGCGGGCGCGGCACCGCCGGTGCTCGGCTGGGCGGCGGTCACCAATACCATCGATCCGCACGCGCTGCTCTTGTTCCTGATCGTATTCACCTGGACGCCGCCGCATTTCTGGGCGCTTGCGATCGCGCGGCGGGATGACTACGCCAAGGTCGGCATTCCCATGTTGCCGGTCACGCATGGAATCCCGTTCACGCGGCTGCACATCGTGCTGTACACGATCCTGCTGGTCGTCGCCACGATGCTGCCGGTGCTGTCGCGGATGAGCGGGCTCATTTACCTGGTCGTGGCGATTGCACTGAATGCGCGGTTTCTTTACTTCGTGCTCAAGCTCAACCGCGAGCAGCAGCCGCGGCCGCAGTTGCCGATGCGTACGTTCAGGTTTTCGATTACTTATTTGATGGTGTTGTTCGCGGCGCTGATCGTGGATCATTATTTGATGTTTGCGGTGTGACCGGTCGCCCTCGGCGAGATGGGGTTTGGCGCTACTTCGGCCGGGACCGAGATCCGCCCTGAGCAGTAATCTTGGATTGCGCGATTCCCATTCGGTTAAATTGCCCAACTAATGGACCAAAGGTCCGCCAAGGCACAGCGCTCCATTGCGCGATCAGCCGAAATTGAGCGCTGCGCCCTTTCCAGATGGGTGACGGGGTCGTAAAGATGGCGCGGTATCCGGCTAATGGAGTGACGAATGAAACGGGTAATTCTCGGGTTGTTGGCGTGTCTGCCACTCGCTGCCTGCGGGCTCGGTGAGACTGCGGTTTCGGCCGCCGCCGGCGGTGCCTCGGAGGCCCAGCAGGCCAAGGAGGGATTGAAGACGGAGGCGCGCGTCAAGCAACAGCTCGCCGCGGCGGCAGCTCTCGACGCACAGCGCCGACAAGACGCTGAGACCAACTCGCAGTAGCGCCACGGGCATCACGAACACTAGGTTCTAACTTGCCCTGGGGTTGGCGGTGCTGTTGGATATCATCGCTACGGTCTTGCTGGTTCGTTCTACCGTGGTCACTCCGCTTCAAAAGATCTTGAGGGGGTGGATGGATCGGGAGCTGACGCGTGCGGAGGATCGGGCGTTGTTCGGGCTGGATGCTACCGGATGATCCGCCGGTTCCATATGGGTCTAGGACTTCTCGTCGCGGCGCTTTATGTCTACGTTCTGCTACATCAAGCGACTCTACTTCCAGGACTGGGCGCGCCCTCCCCTTTGGAACATTTCTCGTTTGCGTTTTCGAAGTCCGCCACTGGTGACCTGGTGGCTTATGCTCTTCCCCTAGCGGCGATTGCTTGCTTTATCTGGCCTCAGCGACTGATGTGGTGGTTCTCTCCGCGGACGCCGCCCAGTTATGACTATCTCATGACGGAAGGTGTTTGGTACCTTCTAGGCTATGTGCTGCTGGTGATTGGCGTCGGCGTTCTTATGCTGTTTCAGTGAAGCGAGCGTCGCGAACGGGTATCACGCGGCTGCGGAAGCGGCCGAAATGATGAAGTGGATTTTCGCGGCGATTGCATTCGGCATTTTGACCGTGTCCTTCGACGGGATCTCCGGTGCCGGACACGATCGCGTGTGCCGGCAATAGACCGGTTGAAAGGACGGCCACGCTTCGGGCCGGGACACGCCGTGCCGCCCCTGCAGGTGAGCGCGATCGGGCGATCGCGCTCAAGTCCGCTATTGAATCGGACCTAGGAAATCGCGTTTGCCGAGATCGACGCCATTCTTGCGTAACAAGGCGTAGGCCATGGTGATGTGAAAGAAGAAATTCGGCAGCGCGAAATTCGTCAGGTAAGTCACACCGGTAAATTTCAAGGTGTTGCTCGGGAACTCCAAGACGACCTCTCGCGTTTCGGCCCCCTGCAATTGCTCGGGCTTGATGGTCTTGATGAAGTCCAAGGTCTTGCCGACGCGGACCTTCAGATCGGAGATCGTCGCCTCGGTGTCCTCGTGCTTGGGCGTGGGCATTCCGGCCAATCTCGCCGCGGCGCCTTTCGCGGTGTCGCAGGCGATTTGAATTTGGGCCGAAAGCGGCAGCATGTCGGCGATGAGGCGCGCCTGAGGAAACACCTTCGGGTCGACCTTTTTGGCCTCGGCGTGACTGTCGGCCTTGTCCAGAATCGTGGAGAGGTTATTCAGGCTCAGCGTGAAGATGGGAATTGATACGTCGTACAGAGAAATTGCCATTTGGCGCCACCTAGGTTTCGAGAAAACGGATGCGGCGGAGTTTACCGCGGCAATGTGACCGTCGCGCGGACTTGGGTTCACTTTCCAGCGGACCCTTCGCAGAAATTAGGACGCCTTAGTAAGCTAGTTAATCCACCGAGGAATGCCGCGTGCGGCCATCGCCTCCAGGGCGTGAGTGAATTGTGCGGCATAGTCGGGATCCGAATACTCGCGACTCCAACTGACCCAGTCCTGTTCCCCGTCCTGTGGCACCCTGGACTGTACGACGGGAAACTCCGAGGGCGCGCGACCGTCCAGTTGGTCAACTGTATGAAACAGTTCATGAAGTTTGATGTCGAGGAGCCATTATTGGATGTCGTTAACTGGTCAGGTTATCCGTCACCTGTTAGGTTATCTAGCATGAGACGGGCGGATGAACGAAGCTGTTCCTACCGTCTTCGCGTGATCCGGCCTACGGCTTCGATGTGTTTCCAGCCGAACCCTGTTCCTGCCGCATTAATTCCGCCTCGAATGCTGCCTCGCGCTCGGCGACCGCGGCTTGATAGCCCTGTGGATCTATCCACACGTTCTCCGCTGTCCCCGCTTGCAGCATATTCAATTTACCAAGCATGTTGAAATAGCCCCCATGTGCGCCCAGGAAGACATCACACGGGAGATTCTTCAACACCGAAAAAGTGCGCTTGTAATCTGCCGCGATCCCGGCATATGACGCCGGCTGTCCCGGCTGATCCACCAGCCTGAAGCCTGGATTTACATTCCAGCTTCCCACGATCACGACGTTGAGGGTTCGTCCGCGATCTTTCTCGCGCAGCGTCCACGTGGTACATCCCCGCGTATGCCCCGGAGTCTTGTGCGCAACGAGAACCGCGCCCCCAAGGCGCACTTCGTCGCCGTCGTGAAGAATGCGATCGACTTTCGCCGCCGGGTATCGACTTGCAGGAGTTCCGATCTCTGCACCATAGGCAAAATCCTGCTCACCCCCGCTTTCCACCACGGGCGCGTCGCCGTCCATCACCATGTATCTGGCGCCGGTCAACCGCTTCACCTCGGCGCTGCCGGCATCGTGGTCGAAATGCGCGTGGCTTATCAGCAGAATCTTGATGTCACCAAATTGAAATCCGAGCTTCTCGACACTGTTGCGGATCAGCGGAACAGACGCTTCGAGGCTTGAGTTGATCAGGATATTGCCCTGAGGGGTAACGATCAGGTAGGAGGCCAGGTCCTTGCTGCCCACGTAGTACAAATTCCCAGTGATCCGAAACGGATCGATCGGTGTTGTCCAGTCCTGGTTTGTCTGTGCGCGCAGTTGCGTTACTAGCAGAAGCACCCCAACGCCAACCCAGATTTGGAATCGAAACTTGATCATCGGGCATGTCCTCACTCTGTACACGCAGACCACGCAGGCACCGACATGGATCACCCGGCTGCCGAGTGGAGGCGGAGGGATCATGCGATGGGGCGCCAACGGACTGGCTTACTATATCGGTAACGGTGTCTCGCCGACGATCACGTTTATCTCGGGCAGCGTGGTAAGCCGTTGACGTGCGACCACCCGCCTCGAGCGTATATGAAGGCGCACGAGTAATTTGCGTTGGGCCGCTCGCCCGATTCAGCCCTTGGCCAATTCCCGCGCGATGCCGGCGAAATACGTCTCGGCATGGACCGGGTTCATCGACGTGAGGAAGACGTCGGGAAGGACCGACCCGGCATAAGTTTCGGTTTGGTAGCTGCGTTGGAAGACCGTGACGTCGCCGCCGGGCCGAAGGAAACGATACTGCATGACGATGCGACCCTCGTAGCCGCCGCTGCCGTCAACCTCATGGCCGAGACGGCCGGTGGTGTTGCAAACCCACAGCTTTGGACGCTCGGCCATGGCGACCTGCCAGGAATAGCGTTCCCCTCTGGGGCCGGTCTCGACCCAGGTATCTCCGACTTTCAACGCCCTGTCCCGAGGTAGGCCTTCCTCGTGCTCGCTGCCGGGATAGGTTTTCACCCAATTGGCCGGGTTCGAGACGAAGTCGTAAACCTTCTCGGCCGAGTGGTTGAAAGCCGCTTCCGCGACCATGGTGATGATGCCCATTTTCCTCTCCGTCGGGTTGTCGTTACGAAGTCACTGCGACATACCCGCCCAGTCCGATGAGGGCGCGGCCCGCGGCCTGCTGTTGTCTCCGACGCCACAACGCGGAGGCACCGAGTCGCCGCTGAAGCGGCGCGGCCATCATCACAACGAGCACATCGGCGCCCGTGTTGAGGGCGACCGAGGTGGCTCCGGCCGCCGCCGTTTCAGACGGCGTCGGAGATTTCGCAATTAGCGCGCGCACTCCGAGCCAAATCAGATAGAGCGCACCTGCATATTTCACGATCAGAAAAGCGTTCGCGGAACGGGCGAGCACAGCCGACAGCCCGAGGGCCGCCGCAACCACATGAGCCAGGCCACCCGTGGCCGTGCCCAGGGACGAGGCTAATCCGACTCGGCGGCCGCCGCGCAGGCTCCGCGCCAGCACGTAGAGCATGCCGGGACCGGGTGACACGGCCAGCAGCGTCGCGGCAGTCAGGAATACGAAAAAGTGAGAGGAGGAAATCATGCGAGTACCAACATGAAGCATCTGGTCGTTGAAATCAACGCCGAGGCTAAAGGTGCTGGCATAGAGGTTCGACCCAGGGCGGGGCGGAAGGCTCAGACGAGCCCGTGCACGCTCAACGGTAACGACCTCACACGCCTTCCCGTAGCGGCGTAGAGGGCATTGCAGATCGCGGGCGCGACGGGTCCGACCGCGAGCTCACCGATGCCGCCGGGCGGGGCGTCGCTCGTTACCAGCAGCACGTCGGTCTCGGGCATCTCGTTCGCACGCAAGAGGCGATAGGTGTTGAAGTTGGTCTCCCGCACCCGCCCCGCGCCGACCGTGATGCCGCCCCACAACGCCGCGGACAGCCCGAACACGATGCCGCTCTCCATCTGCGATTCGACGATGCGCGGATTCACCATCTGGCCGCAGTCGACCACGCACGTAATGCGGTGAACGTGGAGCGCGCCGTCCTCCACAGAGATCTCCGCCACTTGCGCAACGACCGAGGTGTACCCCTCCATGAAGGCGAGCCCGAGATGACGCCCCGGCCGTGGTCGGCCCCACCCGCTGCGCTCGGCTGCGAGCTTGAGCACCTTCGTGTGGCGCGGCTTCGCGGCGAGGAGCTCGAGCCGGAAGTCGAGCGGATTCTTATGGGCGGCCGCAGCGAGCTCATCGAGCGAGCTCTCGACCGCGAAGCAGTTGGGCGCGTGGCTCACGGAACGCAGGTATCCCACGTTGATGCCGATCTCCCGGCGCGTGTACGTCAAGCCGAAATTCGGCACATCGTAGGGGTAGTTCTGAACATACTCGATGACCGAGTCGAAGGGATCCTTGTTGGTGGGATCGAAGCGCGCGGTGATCGAGGGGCTGGTGATGTGCAACTGCCACGCGACGAGCTTGCCGTGGGCATCGAGCCCGGCGTGGATTTCCTCGCGTGCAGGGGGCCGGTAATAATCTTGCGTCATGTCGTCTTCGCGGGTCCAGACGAGCTTCACCGGTACACCGAGCGCCTTGGAGGCGAGCACGGCGGCCGGAATGAAGTCCACTTCGAGCCGGCGCCCGAAACCGCCGCCGAGCAAGGTGGTGTAGACGTTCACCCGAGCGGGCGGCAGGCCCGCCGCCTCGGCGGCGGCCGCCTGCGCGAGCTGCTGCACCTGTGTGCCGACGTAAAGATCGCAACGGTCGGTCCGGACGGCCGCCGTACAGTTCATGGGTTCCATCGTGGCATGGGCGAGCATCGGCAGCTCGTACACGGCCGCGAAACTCTGTGCCGCCGATTTGATGGCGGCGGCCGGGTCGCCCGCCTGCTTGGCCACGAGACCCGCGTTGGCGGCGGCAGCGCGGTCCAGGAGGACGCGGATCGCTGCGTTGTCGAGGCTCGCGTTCGCTCCCTCCTCCCAGACGATCTCGAGGGCCTCGCGCGCCTTCAGCGCTTGCCAGAAATGCTCCGCCACCACCACGACGCCGCTGGGCGTCGCGAGCACCCGGCGAACGCCGGGCATCGCTTCGGCGGCGCTCGAGCCGACGCTGCGCACCCGCCCGCCGAGCACAGGGCACTGCGCGATCGCGGCGTACAGCATGCCCGGGAGCCTCACATCCAGGCCGAACTCGGCACTGCCGTCCACTTTGCCCGGCGTATCGAGCCGGCGCTGCGACGTACCGATCAGTGTGTAATCGGCCCGGGACTTGAGCTTGACGTCCTTCGGTACCTTGAGCTTCGCGGCCGCCTGTGCGAGCTGCCCGTAGGAGAAGCTCTGGCCGCGGTCATTCTCGATGCGTCCCCGGTTCGCGCGGCAGCGCTCGGGCGCGATGCGCCACTTGTCGGCGGCCGCGGCAATCAGCAAGGTGCGTGCTTGGGCGCCGGCGGTGCGCAGCCTTTCCCAGGCATCGCTCACGCTGTTGCTGGTGCCGGTGACTTGCCCGCCGTTGCCGACGTTGACATAGGCGTCCCCGGCCGGAGCGGCGGCGATGCGGATGGCAGCGAGGCCTACCTCGAGCTCCTCAGCGAGCAGCATAGGCAGCGCCGTGTACACGCCCTGTCCCATCTCGGAGCGATCGACGAGGACGGTGATCGAGTCGTCGGCGGCGATCTTGAGCCAGGCGTTGAGCTCGGTCGGCGAGGTCGTGCCCGACTCAGCGGCGTCGGATGCGCGGCCTGCAGCCCGCGCCCCGGGGCGCCCACCGAAAGCGGGCACCGTCATCGCGAGCAATAAACCGCCGCCGAGCTGTGCCGTGCGGCTGCAGAAATCGCGGCGTGCCGCGTCGGCGGGCGCCTCGGTCCTCGCAATGGCGCGCTTGGCACGCAGGCGATCGCGCGTCGGCACTTTCAGTTATCTCGCCCCGGCGCGAGCAGCTCTGCGGCGCGATGAATCGCCTTGCGGATGCGCGGATAGGTGCCGCACCGGCAGAGGTTCCCGGCCATGGCGGCGTCGATGTCCGCATCGCTCGGAGCAGGCTTGACCGTGAGCAGCGCCGCCGCGGACATGATCTGCCCCGATTGACAGTAGCCGCATTGCGGAACATCGAGCTCGATCCAGGCGCGCTGCACGGCGTGGCTGCGATCGACAGAGAGTCCCTCGATGGTCGTGACTCGCCTGCCGGCGAGCGCGCTCAGAGGCAGCACGCAAGAGCGCGTCGCGGTCCCGTCGATGTGCACCGTGCAGGCGCCGCACAGCGCCATACCGCAGCCGTACTTCGTTCCGGTCATCGCGAGGTGATCGCGTAGGACCCAGAGGAGCGGGGTGTCGGGCGCGGCGTCCACCTCGATCGCGCGGTCGTTGACAGATATCAGGGTCATCGGAGAGTCTCCCTCGAGCGCTCCGATGCTACACGAACGGGCGAGATAGTAGCCGGGAATGGCGCCGCGGCCGGATGGTAGGATGCTCTCATGGCCACCTGGTCGACCTTCTATTCGCGGGTTTTTGCGCTGGCCGTAGCGGCTTTCCTGGGCTACGCCTTGTTGAAGATTTTCGCGCCCTTCTTCAATTCCTTGAGCTGGGCGATGTTTCTCGCATTCCTTCTGTATCCGGTGAATCTGCGCCTGCGGCGGCGCTTGCACGGCAGCGCGCGCGCCGCCGGGCTGCTGACGGTGCTCACCCCTATCGTCATCCTTTTGCCGCTGTCGGCGGTATCGGTGGAGTTCGTCGCGCAGGTATCGGGCCTGGTGCGGCTTTTGCAAAAGCGGGCGCAGGAACTCGACATCAAGACCTTCTCGGACCTGCAGCAGTTTCCTTGGATAGCGCGCGCCAACGGCTGGCTGCAAGCGCGCACCGGCGTCACCGCGGACCACATTCAGTCCTGGATCGTGTCGGGGAGCCAGGAGATGCTGCAGCGGGCGGCGGGCGTATCGGGGTCGTTCGTGCTCGGGGCCGTGGGATCGGTGGTGGCGTTTTCCATCATGCTGTGCTTGCTGTTTTTCTTTTTGCGCGACGGCGATGCGATGATCGCTCGTGTCCGGGGCCTCATCCCGCTCGATGAGGCGCGCAAGCAGCGGCTGTTCCGGCGGGTCTCCGACGTCACTCGCGCCATCGTGCTCGGCACCACGCTGACCGCGCTGGTGCAAGGCGCGCTCGTGGGAATCGGCTTCGCAATCGCCTCGCTGGCCTCGCCCCTGGTCTTTGGCGTACTGGCGGCGCTGCTGTCGATGCTGCCCGTTGGCGGTGCCGCCATCGTCTGGGTCCCGGCCATCGCAGTGCTCCTCTACCAGAGCCACTGGGGGCTTGCCATTTTCATGTTGATGTGGGGGCTCATGCTCACCGCCGTCGAGAGTGTGCTGCGGCCGTTTCTCATCTCCGGCCGGGGGCGCATTTCCGCGCTCGCCATCTTCGTGGGCGTCTTGGGAGGCATTCCGGCCTTCGGCGCGATCGGCATCGTCGTCGGCCCGGTGGTGCTTTCGCTGGTGCTGGAGCTGATCGAATTCGCGGAGGAGCCTGCCGAGGTACCGCGCGACGGATAGGGGCTTACCGAACGAGCGCACTGAAGTAGAATCCCCGCCCCCATGGACGTATCACACTTACTCGACGGCCTGAACGACGCGCAGCGCCAGGCGGTGGCCGCGCCTCTCGGGGCCGCCCTGGTGCTGGCCGGCGCCGGCAGCGGCAAAACGCGGGTGCTGGTGCACCGCGTGGCGTGGCTCATCCAGGTGGAAGGCGCCTCGCCGCACAGCATTCTCGCCGTCACCTTCACCAACAAGGCAGCCGCGGAAATGCGCCGGCGTATCGAGGGCCTGCTCGGGCACCCCGGCGGGTCGCTGTGGATCGGTACCTTTCACGGTCTCGCGCACCGGCTGCTGCGCCTGCATTGGCGCGAGGCGGGCTTGCCGCAGAGCTTTCAGATTCTCGACGCCGAGGATCAAGCGCGCCTGCTGCGCAAGGTCTT
>Ga0302324_100019258_pt1 | contig 13413 bp, 11 predicted proteins | sample Palsa_T0_1_FD_201949 | JGI IMG/M metagenome (GOLD analysis project Ga0302324, IMG submission 201949) | Peat permafrost microbial communities from Stordalen Mire near Abisko, Sweden - Palsa_T0_1 | ecosystem: Environmental > Terrestrial > Soil > Palsa > Peat permafrost | place: Sweden: Abisko...
ACGTTCCAGATCGCAAGGTCACAGCGCTTGCCAACATCGATGCTGCCGCGGTCCGCCAGTACGCCAAGCGCGCGTGCGGCCTCGCGGGTGACGCCCGCGAGGCATTCGGCGGTGCTCAGACCGAACTGCACCGCGGCCAGGTTCATCGCGGTCAGCAGCGAGCACATCGGCGAGGTGCCGGGATTACAGTCGGAGGCGATCGCCATCGGCACGCCGGCACGGCGCAGTGCAGGCACCGGCGGCGCCTGCTGCTGGCGCAGGAAGTAGAACGCGCCGGGCAGCAGCACCGCGACCGTGCCGGAGTGAGCCAGCGCGCCGACTCCGGCCTGGTCGGTGAATTCAAGGTGATCGGCCGACACCGCGTGGTAGCGGGCGGCGAGCGCGGCGCCATGCATGTTCGACAGCTGGTCGGCATGCAGCTTGACCGGCAGATCCAGGGCGCGTGCGCAGTCGAACACGCGCGCCACCTGATCAACCGAGAACGCAATGGTCTCGCAGTAGGCGTCCACCGCATGCGCCAGGCCGCTGGCGGCCACCGCCGGCAGGTACTGGCTACAGAGACGCTCGACGTAGCCGTCGCTGCCGCCGGGAAACTTCGGTGGCACGACGTGCGCGGCGAGATAGGTGGCGCGTACCGACAGCGGCCGCAGGCCGGCGATGCGTCGCGCCGCCCGCAGGCAGCGCAGCTCGACCTCCAGATCCAGTCCATAACCCGATTTGATCTCAAGCGTGGTGACGCCATCGGCCAGCAGCGCGTCGATGCGCGGCAGGGCCGCGGCCGCCAGCGCGTTCTCGTCGAGGCGCGCGGTAGCCGTCGCGGTGCTCAGGATGCCGCCGCCGGCGCGGGAGATGCTCTCGTAGCTCTCGCCGGCCAGCCGGCGCTCCATTTCGGAGGAGCGCTCGCCGCCGTAGACAATATGGGTATGACAGTCGACCAGTCCCGGCGTCACCAGGCGGCCCTCCAGATCGATCAGCTCGGCATCGGGATAGCGGCGCTGAAGTTCAGTCTGGTTGCCGATCGCGGCAATTCGGCCATCGAGCGCGGCGATGCTGTCACGGGCATCGACGCCGGGCGGCGCGCCGGCAGCCGCGGCACTCACTGAGCTACTCATGGTCAGCAGCCGGCCGTTGACGTACAGGCGTACCGTGTTGGCGTTGGGCACGCTGTTAGAAGCAGGCGACGGCGAACCGGGGATTGGCATGGGCTGCGGTAACAGTACTTCGCTGCGGGTGTTTGGAGTCGGGCGCCGCTAGAATCGCGTACCCGAGCTTGTGACGCCAGTCCTGATGCCATTGTCCTGATGCAAACCGTTACCTTTGCCCATCTGTGGATCGATGGCGCCTTCCGGGCCAACGTCGCGGTCCAGATCGATGACGCGGGCACGGTGACGCGCCTGACGCCGGGCCCGTCGGCCGCGCAGCAGATGGGCACCGAGCCCTCGGCGGCTGCACGCTCCGCGGCCTATGTGCCCGGGCTGACGCTCCCCGGACTGGGCGACGCCCATTGCCACGCGTTCCAGCGCCTGCTGCCGGCCTGGACGCAGCGCGCGCGGACGTCGGGCGAACACTTGCTACCTGAGGGCGAGGATTTCTGGAGCTGGCGCGAGGCGATGTATACCGCCGCCGCGAAGATCGGCTACCAGGACCTGGAGGCGATCGCGGCGCGCTGTTATCTCGATCTGCTGCGCGGCGGCTATACCGGGGTCGCGGAGTTCCTGTATCTGCATCGGCTGGCGCGCGGCTCGAACGCGCCGCTGGACGCCGATGTGGCGATCGCGCGCGCCGCGGCACGCACCGGGATACGCCTGACACTGCTGCCGACGCTTTATCAGCACAGCCATTTCGGGCGGCTTGCACCCACGCCGGGGCAGTCGCCGTTCATTCGTTCCACGGAACAATTCATGCAGGACTGGAGCGAGCTGCTGCGACGCTACCCACCGGACGGGGAGACGGTGCTGGGCGTCGCGTTCCACAGCCTGCGCGCGGTGGATGTGGACACGATCGCGAGCGTCGCCGGCGAGCTCGCGGCCGGCGGACAGTGCGCAGTCATTCATATTCATGTGGCCGAGCAGCCGGCCGAAGTCAGCGGCTGCCGCGATCACTACGGCAGCACGCCGGTCGCGCTACTGGCCGAGCGCGGCCTGCTCGGCCAGCACTGGGCGCTGATCCACGCGACGCACACGACGGCCGCGGAACTGACGCAGATCGCCGCCAGCGGTGCCACCCTGGTGCTGTGTCCGACCACCGAGGCCGACCTGGGGGACGGCAGCGCCGATGCGGCGCATTTTCTTGATGCCGGTGGGCGGCTGGCTATTGGCTCGGACAGCAATATCGGTTGCAATGCCCTGCGCGAGCTGCGCCAGCTGGAATGGGCGCAGCGTCTGCTGCGCGGCCGCCGCAATGTGCTGGCCTCCGCCAGCGAGCCGGCGGTGGCTGATCGGCTGTATCGCGCGGTACTGCAGGGTGGCCGGGCGGCGCTCGGGCGCGACGGCGGGCTTGGGCGCGCGGATTTCGTGACCTTCGACGCCAACGAGGGTGACTGGCAGCAATTGCCACCGGAATACTATCTGAGCGCCCTGGTTTTCGGCGCGACGGCGCCACTAGCCCGGCAGGTCATGGTGGGCGGCCGCTGGGTGATCCGCGACGGCCGGCACGCCCAGGAGGCGGAGATCGACGCGCGCTACCGTGCGACGCTCGAGCGCCTGAAACTGCCGCTGCGCACTGCATTGATGGCTCCATTGCCGGGTGTATGACGATGCCAGATGATTTCAAGGCTGATGACTTTCACGAGGCGCCGCCGGGCCGGGTGATTCGCGCAGCGCGCGGCACCATGCTTTCGGCCAAGTCCTGGCTGACGGAAGCCCCGTTACGCATGCTGATGAACAACCTCGATCCGGAAGTCGCCGAGCGACCGCAGGACCTGGTGGTCTATGGCGGCATCGGCAAGGCGGCGCGCAACTGGCAGTGCTATGACGCGATCGTCGCCGCACTGAAGGTGCTCGAGGCCGACCAGACGCTGCTGATCCAGTCGGGCAAGCCGGTGGGTGTCTTCAGGACACACGAGGATGCGCCGCGCGTGCTGCTCGCGAACTCCAACCTGGTGCCGCACTGGGCGACCTGGGAACACTTCAACGCGCTCGATCGCCAGGGCCTGATGATGTACGGCCAGATGACTGCGGGCTCGTGGATCTATATCGGCAGCCAGGGCATCGTGCAGGGTACCTACGAGACCTTTGTCGAGCTCGGACGCCAGCACTTCGGCGGCGAGCTCGCCGGGCGCTGGATCCTGACGGCGGGCCTTGGCGGCATGGGCGGCGCACAGCCGCTGGCGGCAACCATGGCGGGCGCCTCGATGCTGGCGATCGAATGCCAGGAATCGCGCATCGAGAAGCGGCTGTCGACCGGTTACCTTGACCGGCGTGCGCACAGCCTGGAGGAAGCACTGGCGATCATCGAAACCGCCACGCGCAGCCGCCAGCCGGTGTCGGTCGGACTGTGCGCCAATGCCGCTCAGGTGCTGCCCGAGCTGCTGCGGCGCGATGTGCGGCCCGATGCGGTCACCGATCAGACCTCGGCGCATGATCCGGTCAACGGCTATCTGCCGATCGGCTGGTCGGTGCAGCAGTGGGAGCAGCTGCGGCGCACCGATCCGCAACGCGTCGCGGCCGCGGCGCGCGAATCGATGGTGCCGCACGTGCAGGGCATGCTGGCGTTCAAGCGCATGGGGCTGCCGGTGTTTGATTACGGGAACAACATCCGGCAGGTGGCGTTCGAGATGGGCGTCAAGGATGCCTTCGACATCCCGGGCTTCGTGCCGCAGTACATCCGGCCGCTGTTCTGTCGTGGTGTCGGGCCGTTTCGCTGGGCGGCGCTGTCGGGTGACCCGCAGGACATTGCCCGTACCGACGCCAGGGTCAAGCAGCTGCTGCCGCACGACCGGCACCTGCACCACTGGCTCGACATGGCCGCGCAGCGCATCCGGTTCCAGGGCCTGCCGGCGCGCATCTGCTGGGTGGGACTGGGTGACCGGCACCGGCTCGGACTGGCGTTCAACGAGATGGTCGCATCGGGCGAGCTCGCCGCGCCAGTCGTGATCGGTCGCGATCATCTGGATTCCGGTTCGGTGGCCAGTCCTTACCGCGAAACCGAAGCGATGCGCGACGGCTCGGACGCGGTCTCGGACTGGCCGCTGCTCAACGCACTGCTCAATACCGCCAGCGGCGCCACCTGGGTGTCGTTTCATCACGGCGGCGGCGTCGGGATGGGCTACTCGCAGCACGCCGGCGTGGTTATCGTCTGCGACGGCAGCGCTGCCGCGGCGCGCCGCATTGCCCGTGTGCTGTGGAACGATCCGGCAACCGGTGTGATGCGTCACGCCGATGCCGGCTATCCGCTCGCCGTCGACTGCGCGCGCGAACACCAGTTGACCATGCCGATGCTCGGCTCCAGCGAGCGGGGCGCCAGCGAGCGGGGTGGCTGATGGCGATCGCGGCCCGCAAAGTGCGCGTCGCACTGGGAGCGCCGCTCAAGCTGCAGATGCTGCGCGGCGCGCTGCGCTCGCCGGCTGGCGTGACGCTCGGACAGCGCGAGTGGCTGCGGGTGCGGCGCTCGGCGCTGGCGATCGAGCGGGTGCTGGCCAGCGGCAAGTCGGTCTACGGCGTCAACACCGGATTCGGCTTGCTGGCGCAGACGCGCATCCCGGGCGCCGAGCTTGCGCTGCTGCAGCGAAACCTGGTGCTCTCGCACGCGGCCGGTACCGGCGCATGGCTGCCCGATGCGATCGTGCGGCTTGTGCTGGTGCTGAAAATCGCAAGTCTTGCGCAGGGATACTCCGGTGTACGACCAGCGACCATCCGGGCGCTGCAGCGCCTGCTCGAGACCGAGACCTATCCGTGTCTGCCGGCCAAAGGCTCGGTAGGCGCGTCCGGGGACCTGGCACCGCTGGCGCACCTGGCGGCGGCACTGATCGGTGTCGGCCAGGTCCGAATGCGCGGCCGCGTGATGAGTGCCGATCAGGCGCTGGCGCAGATCGGGCTTGCGCCGCTGCGACTGGCCGCCAAGGAGGGCCTGGCGCTGCTCAATGGCACGCAGGTGTCGACCGCGCTGGCGCTGGCCGGCCTGTTTGCGATCGAAAATGTGTTTGCCGCCGCACTGGTGGCCGGTGCGATGTCGGTGGATGCGCTCAAGGGCAGCGACGTGCCGTTCGATGACCGGATCCACGTGCTGCGCCGGCAGGACGGGCAGCGGCGCGTCGCCGGCAGCCTGCGCTCACTGCTGGCGGGCAGCCGCATCCGCGCATCGCACCTGGAATGTGATCGGGTGCAGGACCCGTACTCGCTGCGCTGCCAGCCGCAGGTCATGGGCGCCTGCCTGGACCTGATCCGCAGCGTCTCGGATACGCTGCAGCGTGAAGCCAATGCGGTGACCGACAATCCGGTGGTATTTGCGCGCGCGGGCGAGGTGCTGTCGGGCGGGAACTTCCATGCCGAGCCGGTGGCCCTGGCGGCCGATCAGCTGGCGCTGGCGATTGCCGAGATCGGCTCGATCTCCGAGCGCCGCCTGGCGCTGCTGATCGATCCGAAGATGAGCGGGCTGCCGCCGTTCCTGGTGAACAGGAGCGGCGTCAATTCCGGATTCATGGTGCCTCAGGTGACGGCCGCCGCGCTGGTGTCGGAAAACAAGATGCTGGCGCACCCGGCCAGTGTCGACAGCATTCCGACCTCCGCCAACCAGGAGGATCACGTGTCGATGGCCACGCATGGGGCACGGCGCGTGCTCGAGATGGCGGACAACGCCGCCACCGTGGTTGCGATCGAGCTGCTGGCCGCGGCTCAGGGCCTGGAATTCCACCGGCCAATGAGGAGTTCGCGCCGGCTCGAGAGAGCATTGCGCGTGTTGCGCTCGCAGGTGCCGGCCTATGACGTGGACCGGTTCTTCGCGCCCGACATCGAGGCGGCGAAAGCAATCGTGACCGGCGGCGCGCTTTCCACGCTGATCGATGACGCGCTGTTCGCAAGCTGAACCGGCGGGCGCCCATGGATAGCACCGCATCGCCAATGTTTCATCTGCAGCGCGGCCGCCAACCGCTGATCGTGAGCATGCCGCACGTCGGCACCCGGGTTCCCGCTGAGATCGAACGCGAGTTCACGCCGGTGGCGCGCGCACTGACCGACACCGACTGGCATGTGGATCGGCTGTACGATTTCCTGCCGGAGCTTGGTGCCAGCGTGATCGCGGCGCGCTATTCGCGCTACGTGATCGACCTGAACCGGCCGCCGGACAACGCCGCGCTGTATCCGGGCATGACCCATACCGGGCTTTGTCCGACGCACAGCTTTGCCGGCGAACCGTTGTACGGCAGCGGGGTCGACGCGCTGCCGGGCGGGGAAATCGAGCTGCGGCGTGAGCGCTACTGGCAGCCGTATCACGCAGCGCTGGGCGAGCTGATCGCCGATACCCGCGCACGCCAGGGCTTCGTGGTGCTGCTCGACGCGCATTCGATCCGCAGCTACCTGCCACGGCTATTTACCGGGCGGCTGCCCGACATCAACATCGGCACCGACGACGGCCGTTCGTGCGCGGCGGAACTGATCCTGCCTTTACTTGCGATCCTTGCCGCGCAGAGTCGATTCAGCTACGTGCTCAACGGCCGCTTCAAGGGCGGGCACATCACCCGCAGCTACGGCGCACCAGCCGGCGGCGTGCATGCGCTGCAGATCGAACTGTCGCAGGCCGCCTACATGGACGAGGACCGCGCCATGTATGACGAGAATCGCGCCGCGCCGCTGCGCGAACTGCTGCAACGCATGGTTGCTTCGTTGCTGCAGTTCTCGCCCGCGACGCCAGCGCCATGAGATTCGGCCTGCCGCTGCAGATTGTTCTCGGCGTGCTGCTCGGCATGGCCACTGGCCTGCTGTGGCCGGCCGCCGGCGCTGCCATGCAGCCGCTGGGTACTGCATTCGTCTCCGCGGTCAAGATGGTCGTGATACCGCTGGTGTTCTGCGCGGTGGCACTCGGATCGATGAAGATGGGCCACGATGCGCCGCGCCTGGGTCGCGTCGCGCTGGTCGCCTTCGGCTGGTTCTACTTCGCCAGCGCCGTCGCGATCGTTATCGGACTGACGCTCAACGCCGTGTTTCATCCCGGCATGGGACTGCATCTTGCGGCGCCGGCTGATCTGCCGGCAAACCTTGCCGCCGGCATCGACTGGAGCAAGTTCCTGCTGGAGCTGATCCCGAGCAATATCGTCGCCGCGATGGCGCAGCAGAAAGTGCTGCCGACACTGGTATTCGCGCTGCTGTTCGGCCTGGCGCTGGCTGCCATCGGTGAACAGCGCGCCCGGCCGATGGCCGAAGTGCTCGCCAGCGTGCTGGCGGTGATGTTCCGGATCACCAACTGGGTGGTTGCGCTGGCGCCAATCGCGGTGTTCGGCGTCATCGCCTGGCTGTTCGCCAGCCAGGGCGCCGCGACCGTGTGGGGTCTGGCGAAGCTGATCGGGGTGATGTACCTCGGCTATGCGATTTTCGCACTGCTGTGCGTGGCTGGCTTTGGGCTGGTAGGCGAGCGAGCGCTGTTCGTTGCGCGGCAGATGGCCGGGCCGGTGTTGCTGGGTTTCGTGACGCGCTCGTCGGAAGCGGCTTTGCCGCTGCACCTGGAAAAGCTCGAAGCGATCGGAGTTTCCAACCGCATCGCATCGGTGGTGCTGCCGTTGGGCTACAGTTTCAATCTGGATGGATCGGCACTCTATATCGGCATCGCGACGACGTTCATCGCCGAGGCGTACGGCTTGCGGCTGTCGATACCACAGCTGCTGACGATCCTCGGCACCGCACTGATCGCCAGCAAGGGCGTCGCCAACGTGCCGTCCGGATCGCTGCTGGCGCTGTCGACCGTGTTGCTGGCGCTGGGGCTGCCGGCCGAAGCGGTTGCGCTGGTGGCAGGAATCGATGTTTTCCTCGACATGGGGCGCACCGGCATGAATGTGCTCGGCAACACGCTGGCGGTCCTGGTCGCAAGGCGTTTTACCGATGTAGCTATCGAGGCTCCAGCCTACGCAATAACTGCGGTAAAATAACAGCGCCTTCGCGATTCAACGGAGAGGTGGCAGAGCGGTTGAATGCACCGGTCTTGAAAACCGGCGTTCCCTCACGGGAATCGTGAGTTCGAATCTCACCCTCTCCGCCACTAGAAAAATAGGCATTTGCGAGCGATCCGACCCTCGAAAAACGGCCGCGAAAATGGCTCAGAAATGGCCCCTACTGGCACTCTCACTGGCACCAATGAGCAAATGCGTGTATATAAGGGGTTCTGAGAAGTTTCTAGAGAGAGACGGCCCGAGGCAGCGTGTCACCGCTGCGCCCGGGCCTAACCACAACCCGCAATCGAGGTGCAGGCCATGGCTAACTTCCAAGACTACCGGACGAACGACGGCAAGAAACGAATTCTTGCGGTTGTACGCATCAAAGGGTTCAAGCGCACGGCGCGAGCGTTCGACTCGCTGCGCGATGCCAAGGATTGGGCAAGCGCCACGGAGAAGGAACTGCGTGGCCTGCGCGACCGCGGGGGCGCCCGGGCCGATATCACCACGCTCACCGTCGAGGATCTCGCGAAGGCATACCTCGCCGATCCCAAGGTAAAGCAGCGCCGCTCCTTCGACAGCATCGAGCAGTTGGTCGCGGCGTGGGTCGATGAATACGGCACCGCGAAGCTGCGCGGCTTCGGCTATCTACAGATCGTTGCGTTTCGCGACAAGCTGCTCGGCACCGGATTATCACCAGCGCGTGTGAATCGATACGTCTCGCAGATGCGCCGCTGCTGGAACTGGGGGGCCCCGCACTTTGTGCAAGCGCCTTGGCCGCAGAAAATCATGCTCGAGGAGCCCAAGCCCGAGGCCATCAACGAGCACTACGGCACCGCACAGGCCACGCTCGAGGACGTGAAGACGGTCATTGCCGCGAGCGATGCAATATCAGAACCCCTCGGCAACCTGGTGCGCTTTCTGATCGGCACCGGCGCGCGGCTCTCCGATGCGCTCGCTGTCACCTGGAAAGACGTGGACAGCAATGCTGGCACCGTGGCGATCCGCGGCCAGAAATCGCAGCGCCCGCAGCGCGTCGCCATGCTCGCCCCGGCGATCGAGGCCATCAAGCGCACGGGCAAGGTGAAGCACATCAGCAACGCGCGCGTGTTCTGGCAGTTCGAGGACCGGAACGCTCTGCACTGGCCGTGGATTTGCGCCCGCAAGACGCTCCCGGAGGCCTTGCGCAAGCTCCGGTTGCACGACTGCCGACACCTCTGTGCATCGTTCCTGGCTGCCGCTGGCGCGTCGCACGTCGAGCTCGCCGCCCAGCTCGGGCACTCGACGCTGACCATGGTCAAAAGATATTCGCACTTGGCCGCTGGCCACCGCGGTGCCGCGCATGACAAGCTCGACGCGGCGTTCGCCGCGAGCGCTAAGAAATGACGAAAGGGAAGCGCAGCAGCGATTATCCCTACAAGCCGGTCTCGATAATTGCGAACGGCATCAAATACACGCCGGGGCGCGCGCCGGCGCGAGTATGCCCAGTTCCCGCCGTCGCACCGCCTCCGCTTTCGCCGCTCGAGCGCCACATGGCAGAATCGCTACAAGCCACCGCCGACCATATACAGCAGTTGCGCGGCGAGCTCGACCAGTCCAAGCAAGGCGGCCGCCCCGAGAGCGCCACGACTGCGCACATCCGCCAGCTCGTGGCTGCCCATCCGACAGACAAGCCGGCCGCGCTCTACAAGTTGCGTGACCGATCAATCATCAAATCGATGGACAAGGGGAGCTGGCGCACCAGGATCGCAGAGGCCCGCCGAAAATAAAATGCGCACGACAATGGATAGTCGTGCGCCGCACTTGCGGACATCCTCTTAGCTAGCGCCTAGATTCTCTGTCGGCACCTGGCCGACGGATTTCTCCTTCGGCAGTACCGCTGGAGGAATCACAACATGGCCGCACCTCGCAAACCGCGCGCCGCCGCCACGCCGAGTTCGCCTCATAGTTGGGACCTCGATTCTTGGCCCGAAGGAGTCTGGCCGCACGATCCGGGGCGGGCGAAGTGGGTCTGCCGTGCATACCGCGGAGAATTGATCGCGGCCGGCGCGCTTAGTCGCGTGGGCTATCGCGTGATAGTTATCGGAGGCGGGTATACGCGTTGGCTCGAAAGCCGAGCGCCGGCAGTTTCTGCATACACGAGCAATAACCCGAACATTGGCACGCGGCGCGGAACCGAAGGCGAGGCCGCCGCCTGATGCGACGCAAAAGCGCCGCGCCTGGTGGCAGCCAGGGCGCGGCAGGATCTGCAGGGAACGACGACAATTCTGCGGCCGCGGGCGCGTCGGCGCAAGGGCGCCGAGTATGAACGATCGGTACGTCGACGGATTCTCGACGCGGCCCCAAGCCGCCACACCGGCGGAGCGAGCCCGCGGTCAAGCGCTTGTCGACGCGGTTGATCACTGTCGGCGCGCAGCCGCGGCAGTCGCCGCAGCACGCGGTGGCGAGACGCATGGCGGCCGCGCTGAGGTGCTCGAACAGGCGCAGCAATCACTGCACCACATGCTGGCCGAATTAAGCGCGCTCACATGAGCGCCGCCGCGCGGATCCTCGATCGTCTGGACCGCGTAAAGCCGACAGGCCCTGGCCGCTGGGTCGCCAGGTGCCCGGCGCATGAGGATCGTACGCCAAGCCTGAGCATTCGCGAAACCGACGATGGCCGCGTGCTGGTTCACGACTTCGGTGGCTGCAATACCGAGGACGTCCTGGCGGCGCTCGGACTGCAGCTGTGCGACTTGTTCGATGCACCCGTGGGCCATCAGCTCGCACCAGCGCGCAGCCGTATCCCCGCGCGCGATCTCCTCGAGCTGGTTTCATTCGAGATCGACGTCGCGGTGATCATTCTGGCGCAGGCCTCGGCGCGGATTGGCGCGGCAAAGGTCCATGCACGTGGCCGCTAAGGTCGATGACAATATCGTCGATTTGCAGGCGCGGCTCGATCGCGTTGGGCGCGAAGTCCTCGATACTGGACAGGCGGTCACCTTCGAGGACTTCTACGCCGTAATGCCGAGCCACGCCTACCTGTACAGGCACAGTGGTGACCTGTGGCCGGCGGCCAGCATCAATTCGCGCCTGCCATCGGTCGAGGTAGGCAAAGACAAAGACGGCAAGCCGGCGAAGATCAAGGCGAGTCAGTGGCTCGATCAGAACCGGCCGGTGGAGCAACTGACCTGGGCGCCCGGCGAGCCTCAAGTGGTGGCTGACAGACTGGTTTCGAACGGCGGCTGGATACATCGCACTGGAGTGTCCTGCTTCAATCTGTATTTGCCACCGCAGCGCAAGGCCGGTGACCCCGATCAGGCGGAGGTGTGGATCGAGCACGTGCAACGGGTATTCGGTGACGACTCGAAACACATCATTGAGTGGCTTGCACACCGGGTGCAGCGGCCTGGCGAGAAGATCAATCACGCGCTCCTACTCGGTGGTGCGCAGGGCATCGGCAAGGACACCATCCTCGAGCCGGTCAAGCATGCAGTGGGGCCGTGGAATTTCTCGGAGGTGTCACCCACACAGATCCTGGGGCGCTTCAACGGCTTCTTGAAATCGGTGATCCTGCGCGTGAGCGAGGCGCGCGACCTAGGCGAATTCGACCGATTCGGCTTCTACGATCACATGAAGGCGATCACCGCGGCGCCACCCGATGTGCTGCGCTGTGATGAGAAGAACATTCGCGAGCACAGCGTGTTCAATGTGACTGGCGTCATCGTCACGACGAACAACAAGTCCAACGGCATTTACCTGCCGCCAGATGATCGGCGCCATTTCGTGGCCTGGTCGAGCCTGACGAAAGATGACTTCACCGCTCAGTACTGGCAACGGCTGTGGAGCTGGTACGCCACCGGCGGGATCTGGCATGTGTGCGCGTACCTGGCTGACCTGAAACTGGCGGACTTCGACCCGAAGGCGCCGCCGCCGAAGACCAGCGCGTTCTTTGAAATCGTGGATGCGAATCGCGCCCCGGAGGATGCCGAGCTGGCGGATGTCCTGGAGATTCTGCATAACCCGAAGGCAGTCACGCTCGCGATGCTGCTGCAGGCCTGTCAGCAGAACATCAGCCGCACTGGGGAGTTCGCCGCCTGGCTCGAGGATCGCAGGAACCGCCGCCAGATCCCTCACCGGCTGGAGACTGCCGGCTACATGCCGGTGCGCAATCCGACAGCACCCCGCGACGGCTACTGGATCATCAGCGGGAAGCGCCAGTCGGTCTACGCCCGGGCGGAATTGTCTACCGCCGAACAGCTCGCTGCGGTCAGGGCGCTATGAGTGCCGTATGTGAAATCGGTGATATCGGTGATTTTCTATCTTCAATCCTCGCGCGTATCTATGCATCACGAGTCGAGTCTGGATTTGGGGATGTGGGATTGAAGATAGGGAATCACCTACATCACCGATTCGACCGATGGGCAATGACCAATCCGACGCGCCCCCGCGCGAGGCCAGAACCGCCGGCTAGGGGTTCCGCAGCGAATTTTCGTCGACAACTGCCAGTCAGAGTGCCAATGGCGCGGGACATTCATGCAAAATATACCTATATTTCCTTGGTAAATTTGGAGAATCAGCGCCGGTTTATAAAACCGGCAAAGGCGAAATTGAGATGCGAATTAGCCATGAGATACACCGCTGATGGCTGAGCGTTCGGCCAAAATCTTGGCGACGATACCCGACAGGTACTCGCCCGGCTTCGCCGAGCGCCTGGACAAGCGCACCTCGATCGCGAAGGCGATCATCGAGCGCATCCAGACCATCGAGACCGACATGGGCGGCGCCGAGGCGCTGTCTCACGCGCGGCGCAGTCTCATCCGTCGCACCGTTTGGCTCGAGGCGGTGATTGAGCACTCCGAGCAGAAGCTTGCAGCGGGCGAGGGGATCGACCTGGGCGGCCACACGCAGGCGATCAATTCGCTCCTCGGCCTGTACAGGCTCCTCGGCCTGGAGCGGCGAGCGCGGCCTATGGAGCGCCTACGCGACGTGATGCGGGCCGGGGCGGATCATCCAGAGCCCGATCGCGGCGCTGAGCCTGCCTCCGAGTCTCCAAAGGATCTGCCGGCATGAAGCTGCACGAGTTCATGGTGACCCGCAAGCTGGCCGGTGCCGAATTCTCGGGCCCGACCTGGGCGACCTGGCGAATGATCGCCCGGCTGATTGATGGCGACGCACACCTGCTCACGGCCGAGGATCAGGCGCTTGCCTTACGCCTCACCGGCCGCACCGTGCTGCCGACAGTGGCGCCGCGCGAGATGTTCATCGGTGCCGGGCGCCGCGGTGGCAAGAGCAGGTTCGGCGCGCTGGTGGCAACCTGGCTCGCCGCTGCCGAGTATCCGCAGCTTTCCGCGGGC
>Ga0302324_100019261_pt1 | contig 13411 bp, 8 predicted proteins | sample Palsa_T0_1_FD_201949 | JGI IMG/M metagenome (GOLD analysis project Ga0302324, IMG submission 201949) | Peat permafrost microbial communities from Stordalen Mire near Abisko, Sweden - Palsa_T0_1 | ecosystem: Environmental > Terrestrial > Soil > Palsa > Peat permafrost | place: Sweden: Abisko...
CGGGTCATCGGCGAAGTCCTGCGGGTCGGCGCCGACGGCGACCAGGTGCAGCGCCAGGTCGCCGACGACCTTGCTGCTCGGGGTCACCTTGACGATGTTCCCGAGGATGCCGTGTTGATCTTGGCGTAGAGGACAGCAACCCACGAGCGCGCGCGCTCTACGAGCGACTCGGCTACCGTGACTACAGTCGCGCACCCGACTCGTGGAACCAGGAGTCTCCAGACGGAACCATCACCCGCTACGAGACAACGGGGGCGCTAATGAGCAAGGAACTGTCGTAGCCAGAACGGCCAGCGCCATCGACAGGCCGGCTAGTCGCAGCCGATGGGAGTGAACTGGCTGCTCGTGCGGTCATAGCCAGCCGTGTCAGTCGGCAGGTAATCTGGGACGAGGAGCAGGGACAGGGGGATTCTGGTGACCACGACCGTCACGGTGGAAGTGGATGAAGATGAGCTGACCGCCGCTGCCGGATTGCTGGGAACGAGCAGTCGCGAGGAGACACTGCGGAAGCTGGTCGCCAATGCCGCCGCGAGGGCGGCCAACGTTGCCCTTAAGCGTGCCGAGATTGCTGAGCGTGAGGCCGCCGACCGGGCCGAGGATCGGTGACCGGTCGCGAGTACCTGATTGACGCCAGTGCGTACTGGCGTATTGATCGCGGCGCGGTGCTGGCCGCTGCGTGGCGTGATCATCTTGAGCGCGGCCTGGTGTGGATCTGCCCGCCGACGGAAATGGAGATCTGCCGCCGTGCGTCGAAGGATCAGCACGCGGTGCATCTCCGCGAGTTTGGCGAGACCTACGTCCGGGTGGAATTGCACCACCGGGCTGGTGTCACGGCGCGAGAGATCCAGACGGACCTGATCGGCTGCGGCCAGGCTGCTGGGGTTCATCCGGTTGACCTACTGGTTGCCGCCACTGCCTTGGGCGATGGCTTCACTGTGCTCACCGACGACGGTGATTACGCCCATCAGATCAGCGCTGTTCGTCCCGGGCGTGGCGTTCGCATGGTTGGTGACGGGCCAGACTGAATGCCAAGATCGCTTCTCGCGCAGCCTCCGCTCGACTAATCGGCAAGAAGCTGGGCGAAGACGAGAGCCCAGGGCTGCGTGGCCTCGGCCTGGCCGGTCAGCGTGAGCCGTCGGCCAACCGGCAGGCATTCTAAGCCGGGCGGAAGGTCGGCGTAACCGCTCCCACCTCCCCAGCTGTAAAACCGTCGGTACCCGGATTTGCGGCGGACCGCTACAGGCCGATCGCGGACTTCGGCCCCAGGTAGGAGCCTGCACCGGGGAAACCCGCCATGACTAGCTCAGCGAACCGGTCACTAAACCCCAGCTCCGGCAGCTTCGGCACCGGCACGAACTCCACGCCCCGGATCGGCGTGGTGTCCGCCCCGGCCGCGATGTCGCCCACCGTCCCGCCAACCCGGCGGGCCTCGAATGTCATGTGCACGACCTCGGCGAGGAGGTGGTCGCACACGTACAGGAGCCGGCCCGGCTTGACGTCGAGCCCGCGGCCAAGTTACGCGGCAAGGGGTCCCCGATGCCGGACAACGGCGCCGCGAGAGGTCTACCAGCGACGAGTCCCGGTGCTTGGAAGGGCGCCGGACACCAACATTCAGTCGATCACCGCGATCAGGTCGCCGCCGTCGACCTGCGCGGTGCCGATCAGCGCGAGCCGGGTGACGCTGCCGCCGAAGGGGGCGGCGATGTGTCCCGGCCTGGCCGGGTCGGCCTTCTCGGCGGCGGGCGCGTCGGGCTCGACCGAGCGGTCGCGGACCGGGATCGGGCGGAGCTGGCCGTTGATCGTGCACATGACGGTGCGGATGCCGCGCTGGTCAGGCTCGCCGACCGACTGCAGGCCGAACAGCAGGGTCTTGCCCTCTTCGAGGGCGACATTGTGCTCGTGGCCGGGGCGCAGCCCGTAGAGGTACTCGGCGGTGCCGAGGACCGACACGTCGCCGTAGGTCGCCCGCGACTCCTCGAACTTCCGGGTCGGCCCCGGGAACAGGAGCCGGTCGAGGGTCCGGCGGCGGTCCGTGCGCAGGCCGTCTTCCTGGGGGCCGGTGAGCTCGGTGTCGAGCACCCGCGCGGTCCGGCCGGCCAGCACCTTGGTCCGGAACGGCTCGGGCCAGCCGCCGGGCGGGTCGCCGAGCTCGCCGGACAGGAAACCGATCACCGAGTCGGGGATGTCGTACTTCCCCGGGTCGTCGGCGAAGTCCTGCGGGTCGGCGCCGACGGCGACCAGGTGCAGCGCCAGGTCGCCGACGACCTTGCTGCTCGGGGTCACCTTGACGATGTTCCCGAGGATGCCGTTGGCGGCGGCGTACATGTCCTCGATCTGCTCGAACTTCTCGCCCAGGCCGAGCGCGATCGCCTGCTGGCGCAGGTTGGAGAGCTGGCCGCCGGGGATCTCGTGCCGGTAGACGCGGCCGGTCGGCGCGGGCAGGCCGGACTCGAACGGCGCGTACAGGCGCCGCACGGCCTCCCAGTACGGCTCGAGGTCGCACACCGCCCGCAGCGACAGGCCCGTCTCGCGGGATGAGTAGTCGGTGGCGGCCACCAGCGACGACAGCGACGGCTGGCTGGTGGTGCCGGACATGGCCGCGTTGGCGGCGTCGACCGCGTCAACGCCGGCCTCGATGGCGGTGAGCAGGGTCGCCAGCTGGCCGCCGGGGGTGTCGTGGGTGTGCAGGTGGACCGGCAGGTCGAATCGCTCCCGCAGCGCCGTCACCAGCGTCCTGGCGGCCGGCGCGCGGAGCAGGCCCGCCATGTCCTTGATCGCCAGAACGTGCGCGCCGGCGTCGACGATCCGCTCGGCCAGGCGCAGGTAGTAGTCGAGCGTGTAGAGCCGTTCGGCCGGGTCGGACAGGTCGCCGGTGTAGCAGAGCGCGACCTCGGCGACGGCCGTCCCGGTGCCGAGGACGGCGTCGATGGCCGGCCGCATCTGGCTGACGTCGTTGAGCGCGTCGAAAATGCGGAAGATGTCGACGCCGGTCGCGGCCGCCTCCTCGACGAACGCCTGGGTCACCGCGGCCGGGTAGGGGGTGTAGCCGACCGTGTTGCGGCCGCGCAGCAGCATCTGCAGGCAGATGTTCGGGACGGCGGCCCGGAGGTCGGCCAGCCGCTGCCACGGGTCCTCGGCGAGGAAACGGAGCGCCACATCGTAGGTCGCGCCGCCCCAGGCCTCAAGCGAGAGCAGCTCGGGCGTGGTCCGGGCGACGTGGCCGGCCACGTTGAGCAGGTCGCGGGTGCGCACCCGGGTCGCCAGCAGCGATTGGTGGGCGTCGCGGAAGGTCGTGTCGGTGACCGCGACCCCGGTCTGGGCGCGCAGCTGGCGGGCGAACCCGGCCGGCCCGAGCTCGAGCAGGCGCTGGCGTGACCCGGCCGGGGGCGGCTGGCTCAGGTCGGTATCCGGCAGTTTGCTGACCGGGTCGGTGCTGACCGGCCGGGCACCGTACGGCTGGTTGATGGTCACGTCGGCCAGGTACGCGAGCAGCTTGGTGCCGCGGTCGGCCGACGAGCGGGCGGTCAGCAGCTGCGGGTGGGACTCGATGAAGCCGGTGGTGACGCCGCCCGCGCGGAAGTCGGGGTCGTCGAGGCAGGCCTGCAGGAACGGGATGTTGGTGGCGACGCCGCGGATGCGGAACTCGGCCAGCGCGCGCCGGGCGCGGTCGACGGCCGCCTCGAACGTCCGCCCCCGGCAGGTGAGCTTGGCCAGCAGGGAGTCGAAATGGGCCGAGACCTCGGCCCCGGTGTAGGTGGTGCCGCCGTCGAGGCGGATGCCGGCGCCGCCCGGCGACCGGTACGTCGTGATGACGCCGGTGTCGGGACGGAAGCCGTTGGCCGGGTCCTCGGTCGTGATCCGGCACTGCAGCGCGGCGCCGCGGATCCGGATGCCGTCCTGCGCCAGGCCGAGATCGGCCAGCGTCTCGCCGGACGCGATGCGCAGCTGCGCCTGCACCAGGTCGACGTCGGTGATCTCCTCGGTCACGGTGTGCTCGACCTGGATGCGCGGGTTCATCTCGATGAAGACGTAGTTGCCGGACGGGTCGACCAGGAACTCGACCGTGCCCGCGTTGACGTACCCGATCTCGGTCGCGAACCGCACCGCGTCGGCGCAGATCCGGGCGCGCAGGCCCTCGTCGAGATGCGGCGCGGGCGCGATCTCGATGACCTTCTGGTGGCGGCGCTGCACCGAGCAGTCGCGCTCGTACAGGTGGATCACGCCGCCGTCGGCGTCGGCCAGGATCTGCACCTCGATGTGGCGCGGATCGATCACGGCCTGCTCGATGAACACGGTCGGGTTGCCGAACGCCGCCTCCGCCTCGCGCATGCAGGTCTCGATCGCCTCGGGCAGCGCGCCCGGCTCCTCGACGCGGCGCATGCCGCGGCCGCCGCCGCCCGCCACCGCCTTCACGAAGACGGGAAAGGGCAGGCCCCGGGCCTCCTCCACCAGCGCGGCGACGTCGGTCCCCGGGGCGACGCTGCGCAGGGTGGGGACGCCCGCGGCCCTGGCGGCGGCGATCGCGCGGGCCTTGTTGCCGGTCAGGGTGAGCACGCTCGCGTCCGGTCCGACGAACGTGATGCCCGCCGCCGCGCACGCCTCGGCCAGGGCCGGGTTCTCCGACAGGAAGCCATAGCCCGGGTAGACGGCGTCCGCTCCGGCCTTCACCGCGGCCTCGACGATCAGGCCGGGGTCGAGGTAGGCCCGGACCGGGTGCCCTGGCTCGCCGATCTGGTAGGCCTCGTCGGCCTTGAGCCGGTGCTCGGAGTTCCGGTCCTCGTACGGGAAGACCGCCACCGTCGCGATGCCGAGTTCGTACGCGGCGCGGAAGGCGCGGATCGCTATCTCGCCCCGGTTGGCGACGAGGATCTTGGAGACCATGCTGGGCAGTCTGCCAAGGTCAGGCCCAGGCCAAACGGGTCAGCGCCGGAAAGAAATGCCGTTTTTGTCAAAAATGCGGGCCGGTCGGAACGAGGCGCTTGACCGCAGGCGGCGGGCGGGGCCTGCCGGCTGCCCCAGCGGCGGGCTGCGCGGCCTGTCGGCTACGCCAGCGACATCGTCTAATCAGGATCAGCGGCGTAGGTGACCGGTGACGGATTAGGGTCGCTGGCGTAGCCGACAACCTCGGCGTGGGGCGGGACCCCGGTCGGGCGGCCCGACACCGGCACACCGTCCTCACCGTCACCACTCGCAACAAGCCGGACGGATTTTGCGCTTAGCGTGGGCACTTCGGGTCGCGGCGCGCCCCCACTCGCACACGCTGACGCCTGCGGCCAAAAAACGCCGCCCGAACGACACACAATCACGGCTGCCGCCCGGACCGCCTCGCCTGCTCCCGCCCGCACGGGCTCGCTAGCTCTCGTCCGCACGGGCTCGCTTCGGTCAGGGCACGGCCGATTCCGCCGCCGGCACCAGCCCCGCCTCCGGCTCGCGGAGTGGGAAGTGGCACGCGGCCTGGTGCGCGGCGCTGGTGAAGGGCCGCAGCGGCGGCTCGGCGGTCGCGCACAGTTCCTGGGCGCGGGGGCAGCGGGTGCGGAACCGGCACCCGCTCGGCGGCGCGATCGCCGAGGGCAGCTCGCCGACGACGCCCTGGTGTTCCTTGGCCCGCTCGGCGGCGGGGTCCGCGACCGGGACGGTGTCGATCAGCCCCTTCGTGTACGGGTGCGCCGGGGCGGCGTAGACCGCGTCGGCGGGCCCGGTCTCGACCAGCTTGCCGAGGTACATCACCCCGATCGCGTCGGCCATGTACCGCACCACCGACAGGTCGTGCGAGATGAACAGGTACGTCAGCCCGTGCTCGTGCTGCAGGTCCCGCATCAGGTTCAGGATCTGGGCCTGGATCGACACGTCGAGCGCCGACACCGGCTCGTCCGCCACGATCAGCGACGGGTCGCCGATCAGCGCCCGGGCCAGGCCGAGCCGCTGCCGCTGCCCGCCGGAGAACTCGTGCGGGTAGCGGTCCACCGCGCTCGCGGGCAGGCCGACCTCGCCCAGGATGTCGGAGATCCGGCGGCGCTGGTCGGCCCGGCTGCCGTCGCGGGCGATGGCCAGCGGCTCGCGCAGGATCGTGCCCACCCGCATCCGCGGGTCCATCGACGCGTAGGAGTCCTGGAACATCAGCTGGACGGAGCGGGCCCGCAGGTGCCGGTCGCGGCGGGACTGCCGGGCGATGTCGTGGCCGTCGAGCAGGATGCGGCCGCTGGTCGGCTTCTCCAGGCCCACGATTAGCCGCCCGATCGTGGTCTTGCCGCACCCCGACTCGCCCACCAGCCCGAACGTGGAACCGTGGGGCAGCGCGAACGACACGTCGGCGACCGCCGAGACCTGGCCGATCCGGCGCTGCATCACTGCCCCGGCGGTGACGGTGAAGTTCTTCACCACCTGATCGACCCGGAGAAACTCGCCCTTCCCGGCGGGCGGGGCAACGGTCGCGCCCGGAGTCTCCGGCCGCGGTTCAGCCGACCCGGTGCCGGTCGCGGGCAAGCCGTCGCCCGGCCCGGTGACGGCAGAAGACGACTCGGCCGGCCCGGTGACGGCAGAAGACGCCGCCGCCGGGGCGGTGCCGGGATCAGCCACCTGGAGGGCGCCCACCGGAAAGAAGCAGCGGAAGAAGTGCGAGTCACCCGCGGCCGTTAGATAGGGCTCTGATTCGGTGCATTGATCCGTCGCGTACCTGCACCGGGGCGCGAACTTGCACCCGGGCGGCGGGGCCGTCAGGTCCGGCGGCTGGCCGGGGATGTTGTAGAGCCGGCCGGCGCCCTCCGCCGCCCGCTCCGGCAGCGCCTCAAGCAGCGCCTCGGTGTACGGGTGACGCGGGTTCGCGAACAGGGTCGACGCGTCGGCCGTCTCCACGATCCGCCCGGCGTACATGACCGCCACCCGGTCCGCGTGGCCCGCGATCACCCCCAGGTCGTGGGTGACCAGGATGACGGCCATGCCGAGGCGCTGGCGGAGGCCGTCGATCAGCTCGAGGATCTGCTTCTGGATGGTGACGTCGAGCGCGGTCGTGGGCTCGTCCGCGATCAGCAGCCGCGGCTCGCAGGCCAGGGCCATCGCGATCATCACGCGCTGGCGCATGCCGCCGGACAGCTGGTGGGGGAAGTTCGAGACCCGCTCGGCCGGGCGGGGCATGCCGACCAGGCCGAGCACCTCGACCGCCCGCTCCAGCGCGGCGGGCTTCGACGCGCCCCGGTGCAGCCGGACCGACTCGGCGATCTGGTCGCCGATCGTCATCGTCGGGTTCAGCGAGGTCAGCGGATCCTGGAACACCATTCCGACCGCATTGCCGCGGACCTGCTGCATCTGCTCTTCCGTCAGCGCGGTGATCTCAGTGCCGTCAAGCGAGATGCGGCCGCCGGTGATCGTCCCGCCGCCCGGCAGCAGGCGCATGACCGACAGCGCGGTCATCGTCTTGCCGGAACCGGACTCGCCGACGATGCCCAGGCACTCGCCCGCCGCCACCGACAGCGACACGCCGTCGATCGCGTGCACGACGGAGCGCCGCAGCTTGATCTCGGTGTGCAGGTCCTCAATCTCAACCAGGTCGGTCATCGGCGCTGCAGCCTCACTTCGAAGGAGTCGCGGAGGGCGTCGCCGATGAAGTTGATCGCGATGACGACGAGGATGATCGCGATGCCGGCCGGGAAGATCTGCCACCAGTAGCCGTCGTAGATGGAGTCGAGGCCGCTGTTGAGCATGCCGCCCCAGTCGGTCTGCGGCGGCCGGATGCCGAGGCCGAGGTAGGACAGGGCGACGACGGTGAGGATGGCGTCGGCGACCTGGAAGGTCGCGTTGACCACGATCGTGCCGACCGCGTTCGGCGCGATGTGCCTGAACACCGCGCGGGCGCTGCTGCCGCCCATGACCCGCATCGCCTGCACGTAGTCGCGCACCCGGAGCGACAGGGCCTCGCCCCGGATGAGCCTGGAGGTGGTCAGCCACGAGGTCAGCGCGATGACCAGGATCAGCTCGGTCTCGGTGGGCGGGAACATCGACACCACCACCAGCGCCAGGAACAGCGTCGGGATCGACAGCAGCGCGTCGACCAGTCGCATCATGACCGCGTCGACGACCCCGCCGAAGTAGCCCGCGATCGCCCCCCACAGCGTGCCCAGGCAGGTAGCGAGCACGGCGGCGGCGAGGCCGACCTCCAGCGAGATCTGCCCGCCGACCATCAGCCGGCCGAGGACGTCGTAGCCGTTCTCGTCGGTGCCGAGCGGACGGCCGGCCCCGGGGGAGAGGTTCTCGTTGGCCAGGTTCACGTGGATCTGGTCAGTGTGGTAGACGAATGGCCCGAGGAAGCAGAACGAGAAGATCGCGACGAGGATGATCACGCCCGCGATCGCGAGCTTGTTCTCGAGGAACACCTCCAGGCCGCGCACGAACATGCCGCGGGTCTTGCCAGCCGGGAGCCCTGGGGTGGCAGGCTCCCCGGCCGGCAAGACGTCTTCGGTAGCCAGGTTGATGGCCATAACCGGGTGTACCTCACTCGGGGATCAAGCACCGCGTAGGCGATGTCGGCCAGCAGCGACCCCACCACGGTGGCGATCGCGACCACGATGATGAAGCCGAGTTCGGTGGGGTAGTCCTGTTGCTGGGCGGCCTTGAAGAACAGGTAGCCCATGCCCGGGTAGTTGAAGACCGATTCGGTGATCAGGGCCCCGGACAAGATCCCCGGCAGTGACAGCCCGAGCAGAGTGGCGATGGGGATCAGCGAGTTGCGGAGCACGTGCCGCCACAGCACCCGCCTGCCCGAGGCCCCCTTAGCCCGGGCGGTGCGGACGTAGTCCTCGGTCAGGTTGTCCATCACCGAGGAGCGCGTGTAGCGGGAGAAGAGCGCGATCGTCACCAGCGCCAGCGTGACCACCGGCAGCGTCAGGTCCCGCCAGTCGGTGATGTCGTTGACCATGCCGCCCTGCGGGCCCTCGGGCCCGAAGATATGCAGCTTGACCGAGAACACCAGGATCAGCACGGTGCCGACGAAGAACGTCGGCGCCGCGTAGAACAGGAACGACAGCGTGGTGAAGGTGTAGTCGACCGGCCCGTTGCGCCGTACCGCCTGCCACACCCCGATCGGCACCGCGACGATCAGCGCGAGCAGCACCGACACGCCGACCAGCCAGATCGTCTTGGGCAGATGCGACCCGAGCAAGGATGAGACGCTCTGGTCCAGGGTCCAGGAGAATCCCAGGTTGCCCTGGAGCAGGTGCCCCAGCCACAGCAGGTACTGGTCGAACCAGGGCCGGTCGAATCCGTACTCGCGGTTGAAGGCCGCCAGCACCTGGGGGTTGCGGTAACTGGCCGGGCCCAGTACCGCAACCGCCACGTTGCCGGGGATGGCGCGCAGCAAGATGAAGGTGATCATCGTGACCAGCAGCACCACCACCGCCGCCTGCAGGAGCCGGCGGATCAGGAATCCGATCACTTGGTGAAGTACCAGTCTTCTGGGTTGATGTTGCCGGTCGTGTCCTGCGGGAGCGCGCCCTGCAGGCCGTTGGTGACCTCGGTCATCTCGTAGGCGCCGTTGGGCTGCCAGATGAACGGGAGCTGGGTGGACAGGTAGTTCTGCCAGTTGTCCAGCGCCGACGGCGAGGTCGACGTGAGCGTCTGGTTGATCAGCGCGTCGTTCTTCGCGTTGGAGTAGCCGCCGGAGTTAGCGCCGGAGCCGGACAGGAACAGCGTCTCGCCCGACGGGTAGTAGTCGGGGACGAACGACCAGCCGCCGCCCCAGTTGGCTATGTCCCAGTTGCAGGACGTCTTCGCGACCACGCAGTTGGGCGCGCCGATGGCGGTCACCTGGTTGAACGGCTTCGGCTCGAGGTTGAGCTTGATGCCGACCAGCGAGGCGTTGGACTGCAGCTGGGTCATTTCCTGCGCGATCCAGTTGGTCCCGGTCGCGTAGGGCAGGTTGTACACCAGCTGGTGGCCCTTGGCGATGCCCGGCCCGCACTGGCCGGCCCCGGTGCCGGGGTCGGCGCAGGTGGTGACGCCGTTGGGCACGACGTCCCAGCCGTTGCTGGTGAGCAGCGCCTTGGCCTTGGCCGGGTTGTAGGGGAACGGATCGCCCTGCTGGCCCTGCGATGACAGGTACGACGTGGCCGGGTAGGTGCCGACCGGCCCGACCGTGTAGGCGCCGTAGCCGTGCAGCGGGCCGTCGATGACGGCCTTCTGGTTCATCAGGTACTGCAGTGCCTGCCGGAAGTACAGCTGCCGGTTGACCGGTCCGTTGCCGGTGGTCGACTGGAAGTTGAGCGGGAAGTAGTTGATCGCCCACTCGATCAGCGGCGCCAGCGTGTACCCGTTGACCGGGTTCGACCCGACGGCGACGTTGGCCGGCTTGTTGGGCGCGTCGGTGGTGGGCAGGTACCCGACGTCGATCTTCTGCCCGGCCCCGGCCGCCCCGGCCTGCAGCACGTTGTACTCGGCGCTCTCGGTCGTGAACGGCAGCTCTTCGAATTTGGCCAGGGTCGCCTTGACCGGTCCGGAGTACGTCGGGTTGGGCACGAACGTGGAGTTGCCGTCGGCGTTGAAGCTGGTCAGCTTCCACGGGCCGTCGACGACCGACCACAGCGGCGAGCCCACCCAGGTCGACAGCGACTTGGACTGGCTGTCCAGGTAGCTGTACACCTTGGCGCAGTCGGCCACCACGGCGGCGCAGTTGCTCGCGCCGGCCGCGGTCTTGTCCCACGCCATCGGCATCGGGGTGAGCTGGCTGAGCTCGTTGTCGGTGAACCAGGTCGGGTTGTAGGCCTTGTCCATGGTCATCGTCAGCGTCAGCGGACCCGTGACCTTCACGTTGCTGATGTTGCTGGGGAATAGCCCCGGGACGTAATCGCCCCAGTCCTGCGGGGCGACGGCCTGCATCATGTGAATCCAGAACAGCAGGTCATCGGCGTTAACCGTCTCACCGTTGGACCACTTCCAGCCCTTCATGGTGATGGTCACCTGCTTGCCGCTGTAGACCGGCGGATCGGCCAGGCTCAGGCTGGTGTTGAGCGTCGGCGCTGCCCCGTTTCCGAACCAGTAAAGCGGCCGGTAGATCAGGTACTGGAACTCCTCGGCGTTCACGGTGCTGAAATAGGTGCTGCTGTCAAAGGGGAATATGTAGTTCGGCGCCGACGACGGCGGCAGGGCCCAGGTGGCGGTGCCCCCGGTCACCTTGGCGCCGGTTGTCGCGCTACCGGTGCCGTTGGCACCCGGGCTTCCGCTGCCGCCGCTGCTGGAACTGCACCCGGCGACGGCCAGGGCGAGCACGGCGCAGCTGGCCGCCGCCATCTTGAAGCGCGGCTTGATGAGACGGCGCCATTGCTGGCTGTGCATAGCGAATTTCCCTCCATACAACTTCGGTTTGGCGGCATGGGAACTGCAATTGCCGCCAATTCGTTGAACTAGTCGTTGCTGTTCCGTGACCAATGCTCCGCTTGGCGCTGGGGTCGCGTGCGGTGGACTCTGGGTACATAGCGAAATCTGTTTCCGGGCCTGGGACAATGCATTCGGGCACGGCCGAAGGATTGCCCGCAGGGGTGGCGGGTGACCCTGCCTGCATACGGGAGACGGTCTTGGTTCGTGTCAACTTCACTCCCGACGACGTGGCCCGCACGCGGTTTACCGTGGCCCCCGCGCCGCTCGTGGAGACCGCGCTGGCCCTGGTGGGACTGCGGCGCGCGGCTCGCGCGCGCGGCCACGTCGGCGCCAGCTCATGGGTGATCGAGGCGCGGCGGGCCTTCCCCGCGACCGCGCGCCCGCTGCTCGACCTGCTCGGCCCGCGCCCGCCGTGGCCGGATTTCTTCGACTCGTCCGCCCCCGACATCGAGCAGGCGCTTGAGGAGGTTCGGGCCACCCCCTGGACCGAACTGCGCACGGATCTGAGCTACGCCTGGGCGGACCGCCCCGACCGCCCGCCGACCTGGATCCGCAACCTGGGCGACGGCGACCCCGAGTCGGTCGACCTTGTCGTCCGGGCACTGCGCGACCTGTACAAGGCGGTGGTCGCGCCCCGCTGGGACAGCGTCCGCATGGCGTTCCACGCCGACGTGGCGAAGCGGATACCGGTGCTCGCGGCGGGCGGTCACGAGGAGCTGTTCGACTCGCTGCACCCCCGGCTGCGCTGGCGGGAAGACGGGCTCGACCGGGCGGGCAACAACCAGGTGTGCGATCTGCACGGCGATGGCCTGGTGCTGATACCGTCCGCCTTCTGGACCGGGGAGCCGCTGTTCAGCGTGAGCGACGACCTGCGCCGGCCGAGCAGCCTGCTGTACGCCGCCCACGCCAACGGTCACGCCTCGGCCTGCGACGGGCTGACGGCCGATCCGGCGGCCGGCGATGGCCTGGCGGCGCTGCTCGGCCCGACCCGGGCGGCGGTGCTGCGGGCGCTGGCCGCGCCGCGCGGGACGGTGGAGCTGGCCGGGGTGGTCGGCATCAGCCCGGCCTCGGCCTCCGAGCACGCCAAGGTCCTGCGCGAGGTGCATCTGATCGCCACCCTCAGGGACGGCCGCGCCGTCCGGCACTCGCTGACCGCGCTCGGCCGCACGATGCTCGGCCAGCTGCCGGCCGCGGGCGACCGGGGGGACGGCCTTGGCCCGGTTTAACTTCACCGCCGACGACATGGCCCGCACCCGGTTCAGCCCGGCCGCCGCCCCGGTGCTGGAGACGATGCTGGTCATGGCGCAGCTGCGGGGGCTGGCGGCGCCCCCCGGCCGCCGCCGGGCGGACCGGTGGCTGCTCGAGGCGCAGGCCGCGTTTCCGGCGACCGCGCGACCGCTGGTTGACCTGCTCAGGCCGTGCATGCCCTGGCCGGACTTCCTCGACTCGTTCGCGCCCGACCTCAAAGAGGGGCTCGAGGAGGTGCGCGCCACCCCCCGGTCAGTGCTCCGGTCGCAGCTCGCCCGCGACTGGCGCGGCCGCGCCGGCCGGCCTCCGACCTGGATCAGGAACCTGGCCGACGGCGACCTTGAATCGGTTGAGCTCGTCGTCCGGGCGCTACACGATCTGTACCACGCCATCGTCGAGCCGCGCTGGGACAGCGCCCTGGTCGCGTTCCACGCCGAGGTGGCCAGGCGGATCCCGACGCTCGCGGCCGGCGGTCACGAGGTGCTGTTCGGCGCCCTGCACCCGCGGTTGCGCTGGCGGGACAACGGGCTTGACCGGGCCGGCTTCGACGGCGAATGGGATCTGCACGGCCTGGGCATGGTGCTGATGCCGTCCGCGTTCTGGACCGGCGACCCGATGTTCGGCCTCGGCGACGGCGGGCGGCGCCCGTATGTCCTCGTCTACGCCGCCCAGCCGCGCGGTCTCAACGGCCGCGGCTCGGCCCGCGACGGCCTGCCGGCCGACCCGGCCGACGGCGACGGCCTGGCGGCGCTGCTCGGCCCGACCCGGGCGGCGGTGCTGCGGGCGCTGGCCGCGCCGCGCG
>Ga0302324_100019262_pt1 | contig 13411 bp, 9 predicted proteins | sample Palsa_T0_1_FD_201949 | JGI IMG/M metagenome (GOLD analysis project Ga0302324, IMG submission 201949) | Peat permafrost microbial communities from Stordalen Mire near Abisko, Sweden - Palsa_T0_1 | ecosystem: Environmental > Terrestrial > Soil > Palsa > Peat permafrost | place: Sweden: Abisko...
CCCGCTAGCGCTGCCCGTTAATCGATGGACGCCCCGGCGGTGGCCGAAAAATCCGTACTCCTGTTATCGCTTCTGCGACGTGGCCCGCCGTTACGCTTCGATGACCCTGAACCGGCTGGTAGGATGGCGGCGATGGGGAGTCCGCGTGCCTTCCACAACTGAAAAAGATCAGCCAGCGAGCCTCGACCAGGAGCCGCAGAGACCTTCACGACCGGCTTCCGACGCGCCCGCACTGGCATGCGCGGCGGCTTTCTTACGGGAACGCTGGTCCCGCGTTCTGGCGATCTCGGCCGCGCTGCTCGTTCCCTGCTTCTGGCATCGTCACATTGAGGCTGGCGACCTCGCCAGCCACACCTATAACGCCTGGCTCGCGCAGCTCATCGCGCGCGGCCAGGCGCCCGGACTTTGGCTTGCGCGCCAGTGGAACAACGTTCTCTTTGACCTCACCCTCAGCGGCCTGGGAAGTCTTTTCGGTTTGCGTGTGGCGGAAAAAATCGCCGTTGCATTGGCCGTCCTAATTTTCTTTTGGGGCGCATTCGCGCTGATTTCGGCGATCGCGCGGCGAGTTTCCTGGTTTGTCTTGCCTCTTCTGGCGATCGCCACCTACGGCTGGACCTTTGAAATGGGCTTTCTCAACTATTACCTCGCTCTTGGTCTTTCTTTTTTTGGCCTCGCACTGATTTGGCGAGGTCAAGCCTGGGAGCGAGCCTGGGTGGTCGCCCTCGTCCCGTTGACCTGGATGGCGCACCCCTTAGGAACCGCGCTGTTGTTGGGCCTGGGCGCCTACCTGGCGATCACTCGGATCGTGCCGCAGCGCTTTCAGCCCCTGCTCACCGCCGGGGCCGCGTTGCTCCTTTTGGCCGGGCGATCGTACATCACGGGCCATTACCCGGTGCGCTGGTCGCTCACCCCCGCGCTCCTTTTCAACGGCGCGGACCAACTCTTTCTCTACGGCCCGCGCTATCAGCTTCCCGAATATTTACTGCTGGGACTCGCCGTGATCTTCCTGCTGGCAGATTTGTTCCAGCGCAGAACGAGCAAGCCGGCGCTGCTCGCAGCCTACGGTCTTCCGCTGCAGCTTTATGCTCTGTCGCTGCTCGCCGCGTGGTCGCTTCCCAGCGGGATTCAACTGCCGCAATATTCTGCTCCGCTAAGTCTGCTCACCGAGCGCCTCACCTCACTTTGCGCCATCTTCACGTGCTGCTTGCTCGGCGCAATGAAACCGAAAAGATGGCACCTCGCGGGCCTTTCTCTCGTAGCCGGTATTTTCTTCCTTTTTTTGTATCAGGATACGGGTAAGGTCGACAAAATGGAGACGCAGGTCGAGCGTTATCTCGCCACTCTACCTCCGGGCCAGCGCATCGCCTCTACCATCTGGCCGTTCTTCGGCTCACGAGTCTTCATTACGCACATCGTCGATCGGGCCTGCATCGGGCACGCGTTCAGCTACAACAACTACGAACCCCCCACACAACAATTTCGCGTCCGCGCAACCCCTGGAAACCCAATCGTCGCCTCCGACTTTGCCACCTCCGACGCCATTCAGACAGGCCGGTACGTCGTGCGGCAAGAGGATCTGCCCATGTATCAAATTTATCAGTGCGACGTGAATATGACCCGTCTCTGTGCGCGCGCACTTACTGCCGGAGAGCCGAACGGCCGGTACGGCATCCAGCCCGTCATGCGCTAAAGCCGCCAGCGCTTGGGGCTTCGCAGCAGCCGACGGTGCCTCAGCGACTGGCGGTATCGGAGCGACAAGCCGTGTCCGGGCGGACCGACGGTGTTCTGGAGACCACCTGTACCCAACCAAGAGTTGTCATCCCGAGGCCCGAAGGCCGAGGGATCTGCTTTTCGAGCGCACGCGGGCCTCATTGGGGCTAGGCAACTACGCAATGAGAGCAGCCCTTCGCCACCTTCCCGGGCGTACCTGGGCGCTAGGACAGATTGCCGTGCAGGCTTCCTGAAAAGGCCGAGACAGCGTTGGTTAATTCATTGGGGTATCGGTCGGTCCGGCGGGCATGTTCGCATTGGATCGGATAATCGAGGTCTCGTCGACGTAAAAGTGTGTATCGCCGGTGGTGCCGACCAGCACGGGGTCCGCGTTCGCCGTGTAGGTCAAAATGTTGCCGTTGTTGTCGGATGAGGTTGCCGCGTACGTAAAGGAATATCCGCTCTTGCTGCCTGAACTCAAGACCGAGTCAATCAGGCCGGCACTGCTTTGGTCGATAATCGCCCCGCTGCCCCCTAAGGCCGCCAGGGACGGAGAGTAGCCGACTTCGTAGGTTGTCGAGTAAACCACCTCTGCGGTGGTGATGCTTCGGAGGCTCGACACCGCGGAAGCTTCGTTGGCCCGCAGCTTGGAACGCACAAAGTTGGGAATCGCAATCGCAGCGATGATCAGGATCACGGCAACCACGACCAGGAGTTCAATCAGCGAGAAACCGCGTGCCCCTAGGGCCTTTCCGCCTTCACCGCTTTGTGCCGTCCGCGATTTCATTTTCCGCCTCGCCTGGATCATAAAAAAACGGAGGGGAGGAAGCGCAGGCTTCCTCCCCCGCCGCCACAACGAGCTTAGCTCAGTGGAGTGCTGTTGATGTTGGCCGCGCCTGAAGTGCCGGTCGCGTCCGCTCGGATCACGCCCGATTGGTCGGTGAAGAACGTGCGCTGTCCGGTCACGCTCATGCTGGTCGGATTACCCGTCAGCGTGTATTGCAGAATGTTGCCGTTGCTGTCCGTCGCACCGGCCGTGTACGAGAAGGTGTACCCGCTCTTGGTGCCGCCAGCCAACACGGCGTCGATCAGTTCCGCGGAAGCGGAGGTTGCGGATGCACCCGCCGGCCCGCCCAAGCTCACCAGCGTCGGTGGATAGCCGCCGTAGGTCGTCGCATATTCGGTGGAGGTGGTGTTAATGGTGCGCATGGAGCCGACGGCCGATGCTTCGTTGGCCGCCATCTTCGAGCGCAACAGGTTCGGGATAGCGATAGCCGCGATAATCAGGATGATCGCGACGACGATCAAAAGCTCGATCAGTGAGAAGCCCTTCTGTTTGTTTCGCATAAACTTGGTATCTCTCCTTAAGATGTGTATGGACTGTGCGCCTGCCAGTCGGGGCCTAAAGGAGCAACCCCACTGCCACTTCGCTCGAGCGCGATAACCCTTAGAACACAGTCCCCCGTAAGTCCCTGCGGACAAGCAGACTACAGGCCACTTTTCGCGCCCTCGGGCACTTCCCTGCTTTCGCTGGCGGCCCGGAACCTCGCCTAGACTGCCGAAAAGTGTCACCTCCCAAAGCCGCAAAGTGTCGCTATCTATTGGCGTTAGGACGCGGCTCCGTTTAACCAAATAGGCACCGCCTTCCACGAGAAGATGACCTTAACGTTGCCAGGCGCAGCAGCCATTCCTACACTGGATCTTCCTTCGCAGCGCGCCACATTTGTTTTCACAGAAAGCAGCGAACGAACGTGCGAGAAGAATCGAAGCGACCACTCAGCTCCGCCGGTCTGATTGTCTTGGCGGCGTTCGCCGTGCGTGTGGCATGCTTGTACTTCGACACGCGCCAGTTTCAGGAATCCGCCATACACGACAATCTTCAGTTCGGAGCCGAACTGGGATCTGTCGCCGCGTCGATTGCGAGTGGGCATGGATTCGGCTCGCCCATGCGCTTGGTTCCAAGCGGCCCGACGGCCATATTTGTCCCCATTTATCCCTACCTGCTCGCCGCTATTTTTAAAGTGTTGGGAACCTTCAGCTATGCCTCGAGCTTGACCATTCGCGCGCTCCAGTGCGCTTTTTCCGCGTTCACCTGCTGGCCCATCTATGCCATCGGAAAGCGCGCCTTCAACAGAACAGTGGCCACGACCGCAGCCTGGATCTGGGTCTTCTTCCCCGCTGCAATCTACTTCGCTCTGGAGTGGGTGTGGGATACCTCTTTGGTTGCGCTCTGGATGGCGGTGCTGGTGGCGGCCACACTGGAATTGCGCGGGTCCGATCGGAGGACCTGGTGGCTCGGGTACGGCGCCTTGTGGGGCGTTGGAGCGATGATCAACCCTTCGTTGCTAGCCGTACTGCCGTTTTTGGCGTTATGGGCGATTTGGCCGTTGCGTGTGCGACTCCGCGACGCAACCAAGCTCAGCCTCGTCAGCGGCTTGATTTTCGTGGCTTGCATCGCTCCCTGGACGGTTCGCAATTACGTTGTCTTTCACAGATTCATCCCGCTGCGCTCCAACTTTGGACTCGAATGGTGGCTGGAAAATCATTCCGAACTCCCCGACCGGTCTCTTCATCCGGCCAATTACCTTCCCGAGCGCGACAAGTACGTGCGTATGACCGAAATTCCCTACATGGACGAGAAGGAGCGCGAGGCGTCCCAGTTCGTCCGCACTCATCCGGCTGCTGCGGCCGAGTTCGTCCTTCATCGTTTCGTCTACACATGGCTGGACATTTCTGAATCGCCCGAGGACCTCTGGCCCACGATCCCGCTTTTTCTGAAGGTTCTTATCGTCGCGAACTGCACGTTCACCCTGCTCGCGCTGCTGGGCGCGCTGCTCGCTCTGCGTTCACAAAGTCCGGCGGCTTCGCCTCTGGCTGCGGTTTTGCTGATCTACCCGCTCGTCTTCTACATCACCCACTCGGAGTTGCGTTACCGTTTCCCGATCGATTCGCTCATGTTGGTGTTCGCCGTCTGCGCCGTGACGTATCCCCTTTCCGGAATTGCTGGACGACGGGCCGCACCGATGCCGGAAACACTGCGCCGCCCCGCCGAGCAGTCGTTCACCTGAACGCGGCTGGCCACATCCTCAAATGATCTTGTATTTTTTGGCGTAATGGCGAAAGGAACGGTAAGACATCCTGAGAAGCTCCGCCGCTTGCGTCCCCACGCCCCCGGACGCTTGCAGGGCGGCCAGAATGTAGGCGCGCTCGGTGCCCTGAATATGCAGTTCGAGGTCGATCCCCCCTTCGGGAATCTTCGGGTGGCCATTCGACGAAGCAGCGGGTAACCCGCCGGCGGCTGTCGTGCCGCCCAGTAGCCCGAGGCGAACCTTTTCTGGAAGCACGCCGACGGAGATAAGATTTCCCGTCTCCAGCGCGACGGAACGCTCCATGGTATTTTCCAGCTCGCGAACGTTTCCCGGCCAATCGTAGCCTTCGAGCTTGGCCATGGCGGCAGGTTCTACGCCATCGATCGGCTTTCCCATGGCCTTGCGGAGGCGATCGAGAAACGCCCGGACCATCAAGGGGATGTCCTCGCGCCGCTCGCGCAGAGGCGGCACGTGAATCGGAATCACACTCAGCCGGTAGAACAGATCCTCGCGAAACTCTCCTGCGGCGATGGCCTTCTCGAGGTCTCGATTGGTTGCGGCAATCACGCGGACGTCCACCTCCGACTCTTCCGTACTGCCCAGCGGACGAACCTTGCCCTCTTGCAAAACTCGGTAGAGCTTCACCTGCATGGCCGGGCTCATGTTGCCGATCTCGTCGAGCAGAAGCGTCCCGCCATGCGCCGCCTGAAACAAGCCTTGCCGATTTTCGTTTGCGCCGGTGAACGCGCCCTTCAGGTAGCCAAATAGTTCCGACTCCAGTAGGGTTTCAGGAAACGCGCCGCAATCCACGGTGATGAATGGCGCGTGCGCCCGCGGACTATTCTCGTGAATGGCGCGCGCAACCAGTTCCTTCCCGGTTCCGCTCTCGCCCGTGATCAGGACCCGGCTCGATTGCGGCGCCACGGTAAGGATCAGATCGAAGATGGCGCGCACTTTGGCGCTGTGGCCGATGATGTTGTCGAGGCCGGTGAGCCGGCGGAGTTCGCGCCGCAGGTAGCCTGCCTCGTTTTTCAGCCGCAGTGTTTCATCCACCTGGCGGACGGCCCGCCGCAACTGGTCAACCAGTTCGTGATCCTTGATGACGTACCGATCGGCCCCCGCGTTGACAGCGGCGATGGCCGTCTCCACGGTAGGCACGCCTGTAATTAACAGAAATACGGTCGCCGGAGATACTTCCTTGGCGTAGGCCAGCAGTTCGACGCCACTCCCATCAGGCATGCGGATGTCCGAGATGATGATGTCGAAAATCTTCGACTGCAAACGGCGCCGCGCGGCCTCCCCATTCATCGCTACCTCTACGCGGTGGCCCTCTTTGCGAAACGTAATCTCCAGCAGCTCGCAAATCGAGCGCTCGTCGTCGACGACCAGAATATGAGCCATAGGCGTTTCCCTGAACTGGCGCGGCACCTGCCGCGATCTTCGCCGTCTGAGTTAAGCCACTCGCGGCAACTCGATCGTGAACTCTGCGCCCCGATCCTTCGCCGAAGTCACCGATATGCGCCCGCTATGGGCCTGTACAATCTGATACACGATCGCTAACCCCAGCCCGGTGCCGCCGGCAAAACCCGATTGCAGCGGCTCAAAAAGTTTGGCGCGTTGCGCTGGGTCGATTCCGACTCCGGTGTCGCGGAATCGAATCCGTACCCAGAAGGGCGCCGTCTCCAAGCGCACCGTAAGCGTCCCTCCATCCGGCATGGCACGGAAGGCGTTGTCGGAAAGGTTCCAGAAGACTTGCTTGATGCGATTGCCATCGAGGCGGGCGCGCACCGGTCCATTCGCTAGTTCGCGCTCGATGCGATATTTGCCCTCAAACTGCGGATGCCGCTCGAGCAACGTCAAAGTCTCCTCGAGCAATTCCGAGACGTCTCCTTCCGAAAATTCATAGCTGGATTCCCGTGAATAATTCAAAAAGTCGCTGATAATCCGGTTCAGGCGCTCGGACTCCCGGCTGACGATTCCCACCAGGTGCTTTTCGTCCTCTTCGAGCGGCAGCATTCTTCCCAGTTCCCTCACCGCTCCAGCCATGGCCGTGAGCGGCTGCCGAATTTCATGCGCGATCGCAGCGGAAAGGCGGCCGAGCGCGGCCATGCGCTCTTTGGTGGCGACTTCCTGTTCGAGGCGCTTCAGCTCCGTGAGATCCTGAAAATTGACCACGAACCCTGTCGACAGTCCCTCGCCGGTGCGCAGCGCCGAAATCGAAAATCCCAAATAGTGCCGCTGGCCGTCCGCACCGCAGAATTCGGCCTCCTTGCGCTGTACCAGAGGACTGTCGTCGATTTCTCGGGCCGACTGCCAGATCACCGGCATCACATAGCTGAGCGGGCGCCCACGCACCTGATCAAAGCGCAGCCCGGTGATCTCCTGTGCGGTCCGGTTGAGCAGCATGATGCGCCCATCGAGGTCGGTGGTGATCAAGCCCCCGCGCATCGAGTGAATGATGTCTTCGTTGAAGGCCTGCAAATCCTGTAGCTCGCCGCGCTTCGCTTCGAGCTCAACCGCCTGCCGGCGAAGACTCTGCGCGAGCAGGCTCGACAAGTACGCCACGGCCACAAAGGCGAGCAGATTGCTCAGAATCCACGTTTGGAGCGCCTTCGCGTGCGGCATAGCGACTGCCGTCCGCGGCAGCACGCCGTAATACACCAGCTCCACCAATCCGCCCAGCAGCACGAAGCTCAGGCCTGCCACCAGGAACGTCGCGCGCCTTGAAAACAAAATGCTCGCTACGATAATCGCCAGCAGATAAAGCGAGATGAAGTAACTCTCGTTTCCCCCCGTAACATAGACAAGACCCGTCACCAGAATGACGTCGCAGACAATCTCCAGCGCCGCGTGCCAACGCGCCAGCGGAACCCAACGAAGCAAAATCACGTAAAAGATCGCCAGCGTGTACCACAGGACCACCAGCGGCACGAAGTAACGTACCGGCACAGCCAGGTCGGTGTATTGCTGAAGTACAACGACGACAGCCAGCAGCAGGGTAATCAGCAGAAAACGGACACGCGTCAGCCAACCAAGCCACTCGTCGATGTTGGATGCCGCTTGCATCGACGGCCGATAGCGAGGCGCGCGCTGGCTCTCGCTGGCCGGTGGGATAGGTCCCCTCGCGCCCTGCGGGGCGGAAGGCGGCAACTCGCTTACGCCAGATCCGCCGACGGTGACGTCCGGTACTGTCCTGGTGTTAATGGGCGCCGCTCAACTGGCCGATCAAGGTGAACAACGGCAAGTACATCGAAATCACAATTCCGCCGACCACGACCCCTAGGAAAACGATCATCGCCGGTTCCAGAGCGGAGAGCAGGTCTTTTACCGCGGCGTCAACTTCATCCTCGTAAAAGTCGGCAATCTTTTGCAACATAGCGTCCATCGCGCCTGTTTGTTCCCCGACGCCAATCATTTGCGTGACCATCCCCGGAAACACGTTGGTCTCCTTCAATGGGTCGGCCAGATTCTTTCCGGCCTCGAGCGAGGAGCGGACATACTGCAATGCTTTCTCGATCACCGCATTGCCTGCGGTTCGACCCGTGATGTCCAACCCCTCCAGGATCGGCACACCGGAAGAGATCAAAGTGCCCAAAGTGCGCGTAAATCGAGCGACGGCGATCTTCCGCAACAAGATGCCGATCATCGGTAGCTTGAGCAAGACCGCGTCCAGGGCGTAGCGTCCGTTCGTCGTGCCGTACCAGACCTTCAGCGCAACGACAATGCCCGCTAAAGCGACCACGATCAGTAAGCCGAAGATGCTCCCGACAAAGTTGCTCAGGCCGATGACAATGCGTGTCGGCAGCGGCAAGTTCACACCCAGACCCAAGAACAAAGTGGCGAAAATCGGCACCACCTTCCAGAGCAGCAAGACGATTACGCCCGCAGCCACCAGCAGCACCGAGATCGGGTAGACCAACGCCGATTGCACAGCTCTCTTCAGCTTGACGTTCTTTTCGATATAGGAGGCCAAGCGCTGCAGAATCGTGTCGAGAATACCTCCGGTCTCTCCAGCCTCAACCAGATTGACGTACAGTGCGTCGAAGGTCTTCTCGTGCTTGCGCATCGCCGCGGAAAGCGTAGCCCCTCCCTCCACCGATGCTCGCGTCGCCGTCAACACGTTTTGAAAAACCTTGTTCTCCTGCTGACCCGCGAGAATCTCCAAACACTGAACCAAGGGCAAGCCCGCGTCGATCATCACGGAGAATTGGCGGGTGAAAACGGCCAATTCCTTGGCCTTAACCCCTCCGCCGAAAGTCGGTATGTTGAATTCCCGGCCCTTCTCCGAGAGCTTGCTGACCTTGATCTGTTGGCGCTTCAGCTGATTCATCAGCTCGGTCTTGCTGTTCGCCACCTGTTCGCCGCTGACAGCAGCGCCGCTCCGGTCAGTGCCGCGATAGACGTAGACCGCCATGGTCCATTCCTCCTAAATTCAGGCTTCGCCTGGAAACGACTTGAATCATCCGGATGCGCTAGCGGCGCACCGGCACTGGAACCCGTGAAGCGGGACCCACCACGCCTCGGTTGATCATATCCTGCAATTCTTCGGGATTCGACGAGCGCGAAAGAGCGGTTTCCAGACTGATTAACTTGCCGAAATATGAGTTCGCCAAACTTTGGTTGAACGTTTGCATGCCCGTGTGGCCCGTGCCTGTCTGCATCGCCGAGTAAATCTGATGGATTTTGTCCTCTCGGATCAGGTTGCGGATCGCTGCGTTCGGGATCAGGATCTCCATGACCATGACTCTTCCCCGCCCGTCCGCACGTTGCAGCAGTGCCTGACACAAGATGCCTTCGAGCACCAGCGACAACTGCGCGCGCACTTGGGGCTGCTGATACGCGGGAAAAACGTCCACGATACGCGTGATCGTGGAAATGGCGGAATTCGTATGCAGCGTCGCGAAGGTCAAGTGACCGGTTTCCGCGATGCGCAGGGCTGACTCGATCGTTTCCAAATCGCGCATTTCGCCGATCAGCACGACGTCGGGGTCCTCGCGCAGCGCCGCGCGCAGCGAATTCGCAAATGAATGCGTGTCCGAGTGTACTTCCCGCTGATTCACCAGGCATTTCTTGTGGTTGTGAAGAAATTCGATCGGGTCTTCGATCGTGATCATGTGCTCTTCGCGCTCGTTGTTGATCTTGTCGAGCATGGCGGCGAGCGTCGTCGACTTTCCCGAACCGGTCGGCCCTGTAACCAGCACCAGTCCTCGCGGCTTTTCGCACAGGCTCCTCACGATCTCGGGAAGCCCCAAGGCGTCGAACCCCTTGATTTCCCAGGGAATCGTCCGGAAAACCGCCCCCACCGCGCCGCGCTGCTGAAACAGATTGCCGCGGAAGCGCGCCAGGTTCTTCAAGCCAAACGAGAAGTCCAGCTCCAGATTCTCCTCAAAGCGATGCTTCTGCGCGTCCGTAAGCACGCTATAGGCCAGGGCTTTCGTATCGGCCGCCGTAAGCGGCGGCATGTCCAGCGGTTTCAAATGACCGTGCACGCGCACCCGCGGAGGGCTGTTGGTCGAAACGTGCAGGTCGCTGCCTCCCATCTCGATCATCTTCTTCAACAATTCGCTTAATGTGATTCCGGCCATGGGAATTCGCTCCTTACAGACCCCTTACAGACCCCTTACAGAATTGTCTCGCGCAAAACTTCCTCGAGTGTCGTCAAACCCAGCGCCGCCTTGATCAAGCCGCTGCGTCTGAGCGTGATCATGGCCGACTCCAGCGCCTTCTTCTTCAGTTCCAGCGCCGACGCGCCCACAAGAATCAGCTCGCGCAACTCGTCGTTAATCTCCATCACCTCGTACAAGCCGACGCGCCCCTTATATCCGCTCTTGTTGCAGACTCCGCAGCCTTTGCCGTGATAGATCGTCGTCTTCTTGGCTTCCTCCGCGCCGAAGCCCGCATCGAGCAAGGCTTGCTGCGGAAGCTCCAGGGGCTCCTTGCAATTCGCGCAGATTTTGCGCACCAGGCGTTGTGCGCAAATCAAGTTGACCGACGTGGCCACCAGGAACGGTTCGATGCCCATGTTCATCAACCGGCTGATCGTCGAGGGCGCGTCGTTGGTGTGCAGCGTCGAGAGCACTAAGTGACCGGTGAGCGCCGCTTTGACGGCGATCTCGGCCGTCTCGAAGTCTCGGATTTCGCCGACCAGGATGATGTTGGGGTCCTGCCGAAGAAAGGCGCGCAATGCCGAAGCAAAATTCAGCCCAATCTGATCTTTCATCTGGACCTGGTTGATCCCAGCAATCTGGAACTCGACCGGATCCTCGGCGGTCATGATGTTTGTTTCCGGCGTATTCAAACGCGCGACCGAAGAATACAAAGTATTGGTTTTTCCCGATCCGGTGGGCCCGGTCACCAGCACCATCCCGTACGGACGCAAAATCGCGCGTTCGTACTTCGCCAGAGATTCGGGCTCAAAACCGAGCTTGGTCATGTCCAGTCGCAGATTCTCTTTGTCCAGCAACCGCATGACGATTTTTTCGCCGAACAGCGTGGGAGCGGTGGAAACGCGGAAATCGAGTTCTTTGATCTTCCCTTCCTTGCGGTACTTGATCATGATGCGGCCGTCTTGCGGGAGCCGCTTTTCGCTGATGTCCAGCTTGGCCATGATCTTGACGCGGCTGGCGATCGCGTCTCGCAGCTTGAGCGGAGGCGCCATCACGGTCTGCAGAATGCCGTCGATTCGGAACCGCACCCGCAACTCGCGGTCATACGGCTCGATGTGGATGTCGCTCGCGCCTCGCTTGACCGCGTCGGTCAGCACCAGGTTCACTAATTTAATGATCGGCGCCTGCTCGGCCGCTTTCTCGAGCGCCGCCAGGTCCATCTCCTGCTCTTCCGCCTCCAGCTCCAAGTCCGCGCCGTCATCGGCGTTGAGGTCCTTCATCACTTTGCTGAGTTCTTCGACGCTTTCGACATCGCCGTAGAACTTCGCAATGGCTTCGTTGATCGACGACTCCGACGCCACCACCGGCTCGACATTGAAGCCGGTCATGAACTTGATATCGTCCATCGCGAAGACGTTCGTCGGATCCGTCATCGCAATCGTCAGCGTCGACCCCACGCGCGAGAGCGGCACGATCTGGTAACGCACCGCCGTGTCCTGCGGGATCAGCTTGATCACTGTGGGATCGACGTCGTAGTACTTGAGGTTGATCGAGGGCACGCCGTACTGGCGGGAGAGAACTTCGGTAATTTCGTCATCCGTGATGAAACCCAGCTTCATCAGGCAGGTGCCCAGTCGGCCCCCGCTCTGGTGCTGAAATTCCAAAGCCTTCTTTAGCTGATCGGCATCGATCAGCCGTTCTTTAACCAGAATTTCGCCTAATCTGGATGACATAATTCGGTATCGGGTGGAACAGCCTCAGATTAGAACGTTAACAGACACTCGAAACCGTCGACCCGTTCGCTTTCGGCAATCGTATTGAAAATGCCAACAGTTCCCGAATGAGCGCACTGCGCCTCGGTGTGGTAATTCCGCCACAGTAAGCCTTGACTTGTGTGGCTACCACTCGCTATGTTTCGACAGATATGAAGTACGCGCGAACCGCGACAGAAACGCACTTTGCGTCGAACCCAACCGGCGACTCGAACCCAGCCGAAGGTGTTCGCTCGGACACCGGCAGCGAGAAAACGACGCCGAACGGCGCCGCGCTGCACTCATATTTTGAAACACTCTCCCGAACGATCGGCCCCCTGGGCTGGTGGCCCGCGCGAACCCCGTTTGAGGTCATTGTCGGCGCGATTCTCACGCAAAATACAGCATGGACGAATGTCGAGGTGGCGATCGCCAATTTGCGCCGCGAACGCCTGCTAACGCCACGCGCCATCGAACGCGTTCCGGTACAGCATCTGGCCAAACTCGTGCGGCCGTCCGGGTATTTCCGGCAAAAAGCCAAAAAACTCAAGGCCTTTGTGCGCTTTCTCCAAAGCGAGTATGGCGGTTCACTGGCGCGGATGTTTCGCACGCCGACGCTCGAACTGCGCGAACAGCTTCTCGGCGTTTTTGGCATAGGCCCTGAGACCGCCGATTCGATCCTGCTCTACGCCGGCGGACACCCCGTATTCGTCGTGGACGCGTATACCCACCGCATCCTCGGCCGGCACGGTCTGGCCAGTGAAAAGCCGGACTACGAGGCCACACGTTCCCTGTTCGAGACGAATCTCCCACGAGACCCTCGCCTATATAACGAGTTCCACGCGCTCTTAGTAAATGTTGGCAAGCACTGGTGCCGCCCCAGGGAACCGCGCTGCGCCGAATGCCCATTGGGCACCCATCTGCAGCCGGATTCGGTCCTTTACAGTCGAGTTACGACGACCACGATTACGACGACTTCGCTTCCCGTCCTCGCAGGTAGCCCGCTATGACCGTTCAATCCCGCAAATCACATGTTTGGCTGGCCCTTGCCGGCGTCTTCATCGTGCTGCTGCTAGCGGCACTGTTCACGTTCGGCTCGCTGAAGTTGCCATTCGAGCCGCAGGGATCGAATGACTCGGTGATCCTCTACGCCCTGTCGATGTTCATCGTCGCCGCGTTGCTGGTCTTCGGACTGATCCTCACGCGTACACTCTTGCGCGTGTGGGCGGAGCGCCGTGCCCAGCAACTTGGCGCG
>Ga0302324_100019263_pt1 | contig 13410 bp, 8 predicted proteins | sample Palsa_T0_1_FD_201949 | JGI IMG/M metagenome (GOLD analysis project Ga0302324, IMG submission 201949) | Peat permafrost microbial communities from Stordalen Mire near Abisko, Sweden - Palsa_T0_1 | ecosystem: Environmental > Terrestrial > Soil > Palsa > Peat permafrost | place: Sweden: Abisko...
CCCGTGGCGGGATTGAAGGAAGTGGAAAACCAGTTGGCCCCTCCTTCCAGCGCCGGACAAACTTTGGTTCCCGCTTCGGTGGGCCTGAAATCGCCGTTCAGCACGGGGCGGCCGTCGGGGCCAATCTCCTTCGCCCAGGTAAGGTTTTTGACGAACGGTTTGGCCAGCAGCAACTTGCCGTTCGTGCGGTCCAGCACATAGAAGAACCCATTGCGATTGGCTTCGACGAGCAGCTTGCGCGGCTGGCCCTGCCAGTTGGTATCCACCAATACGGCGGGCTCGGTAGCGTCCCAATCCCAAACATCGTGAGGCGTGAACTGGTAATACCATTTCAGCCGGCCGGTCTTGCGATCCAGCGCCAAGATGGAGCAGGAATACAGATCGTCGCCGCCGCGCCTGTCGCCGTTGAGATCGTTGCCGGGGTTGCCGGTCTGCCAGTAGACGGTATCCAAATCCGGATCGTAGGAGCCTGTGAACCAGGAGACCGATCCGGGGTGATCGATCTCGCTGCCTTTCCAGGTTTCCGAGCCCGGCTCACCCTGCTTGGGCACATTCCAGAAACGCCATGCTTCCTTGCCGGTGTCCTGATCGAATGCCGCGACGAAGCCACGCGCGCCCTCATCGCCGCCGGCGGAGCCTGAAATCACGAGATTGCCCACCGCCAGGGGCGCGGAAGTGGCGTTGTAATTCTGATGCCAGTCGGCCATTTCGGTTTCCCACAGCAGTTCGCCGTTGAACCGGTTGAGCGCAATGATGTGGGCGTTATCGGTGACCATGAACAGCCGGTCGCCCGCCAGTGCAACGCCGCGGTTGATTCCGCCGGCCGCGTTCCCAATCAGACCGCGGGTGCGCACGCGGCGATAGTGCCAGATCTGCCGGCCCGATCCAGCGTCCAGCGCATAGCTCTCGTTGGCGCTGGTGACGTACATGATGCCATCCACCACGGTGGGAGTTCCCTCTAACGGCGCGGTGTTGGGCAGCGAAAAGATCCACTTGGGCGCCAGCTTCGACACATTGGTCTTATTGATCTGATCGAGCGCGCTGTAGCGGTTGCCGCTGAGCTGTCCGTTATAACTGGTCCAATCGGTCTGGGAGGTGACGGGCCGGTATCGATCGCCCACTTTGCGGAGCAGGTGAATCCGATGATCGTCGGTCTGGAGCTGCATGTCGCCGGAGCTCTGGTTGAGGATCGCGCCCTCCAGCGTCAAGCCATCGGTGGTTGTCACCTTGCCGCGAATGGCGGATCTTTTGGGAGGCTCAATCAGCGTGCGGGCGAACGCGATCAGCTGGCCCATTTCCTGATCGGTGAAGGTGAACGCGGGCATGCCTCGGGTGGGAAAGCCCTGCCGGATGATGCCGGCCAGCTCCCGGTCGTCGTGGGAAGGAAGCCGCTCGACGATGGGGGGCCCCAACTCGCCTCCGTTGCCATCGCCGCCGTGGCATCCGGCACAGCGAGTTTCGAACTGGCGGCGTCCGGAATCGAGATCCTGCGCCAACAAGGGGCTGGCCGCCAAGAGTGAGAGCGCGAAGAATATTTTGGTCATTGCTGGTTCAGTGAATAGCATATATCAGTCGGCACAGGGATGGCTCAAGGGCGGGCCTTGTCTGAACTGTTCCAGGGCTATAATGAAACCTCGTGCTGCATCAGGCAATCTGCGCGATGGTAGAGGCAAACCGGGGGCTGAGCGTTGATTTTTGACGACCTCAGAGAGATCCAGTCCCAATACGGGTACCTGCCGCCCGGCCAATTGCAAGAGCTTTCCAAACGAACAAAGACTCCGCTCTATCGCATCCATGGCGTGGCCGATTTCTACCCGCACTTTCATCTCAGCCGTCCTCCCAAAGTCTGGCTGAGCGTCTGCGCCGATATGTCGTGCCATCTGAGCGGCGCAGACGATCTGAAGACATCGTTGCAGCAGCGTTTCCAAGGCATGAGCGAGAAGGATATCGTGGTGCGCGAGGTTTCCTGCCTGGGCCAGTGCGACAGTGCGCCCGCGGTCTCGATCAACGATCGGCTCTATGGGAGCGTCACTTCCGCGCAAGCCGAAGCATTGGTGTTTACGGCGCTGGGCGGCGGCGAACTTCCCGAAATGGCGGCCGACGAAACGACGGCGCCGCTGAGATCGGATCCATATGCGGGCGGTGAGCGCTACGGCGCGCTGCGAGACTTGCTTGTTTCGCGCGATCTGGACGGCGCGATCGCACAGTTAAAAGCCAGCGGCCTGAGCGGAATGGGCGGCGCGGGATTTCCCGCCGGCGTGAAATGGGAAGCGGTGCGCAAAGAGCGCGGCGACGAAAAATACGTCGTGTGCAACGCCAACGAGAGCGAGCCAGGCAGCATCAAAGACCGCTTCATCATGGGCCACCTGCCACATCTGGCGATGGAGGGCATGATCATCGCGGGGGTGGTCACCGGCGCGCAAAAAGGCATCCTGTATATCCGGCACGAATATCAAGCGCAGCGGAAAATTCTGCAGGCCGAGATGGAGCGCTGCTACCAAGCCGGCATCCTGGGCGCCAACGTGCTGGGCTCCGGCCTGCGGTTCGAGTTGGAGCTGTTCGCCAGCCCGGGCGGATATATTTGCGGCGAAGAAAGCGCGCTGATGGAATCCATCGAAGGCAAACGCGCCGAACCGCGCAACAAACCGCCGTTTCCGGTGGCGCAAGGCGTCTTCAACAAGCCCACTGTGCTGAACAACGTGGAGACGTTCGCCAACGTGCCGCAGGTTTTGGCGAAGGGCGTGGAGTGGTACAAGTCTCAGGGGCTGGGCGGGGCGGCCGGTCTTAAGTTTGTCGGCGTTAGCGGCGACGTGCGGAAGCCGGGCGTATTCGAGATTCCGATGGGCCTTCCGATGTCGGAGCTGATCTTTGATCTCGCGGGCGGCATGGCGGATGGAAAAAAGCTGAAGGCGTTCGCGCCATCCGGGGGCGCGTCGGGATATTTGCCGGCCTCGAAAGTGGACGTGCGCGTCGATTTCAAATCGCTGGCTGCGCTGGGATCGATGCTTGGGTCGGGCGCAATCGTGGTGTGCGCGGAGGGCCGGTGCATGCTCGACATGGCCTTGAACGCGGTGAAGTTTTTCCGCAACGAGTCGTGCGGGAAGTGCGTGCCCTGCCGCGTGGGATCGCAGAAGATGGTAGACATCCTGACGGGTTGGACGCTCGGTCTGGGATCGGCCGCAGACATGCCGTTGATCGACGATCTGACTGAGGCGCTGCAGCTCAGCTCGCTGTGCGGGCTCGGGCAATTCGCGCACTCGCCGCTCAGCTCGGTGCTGTTGCATTTTCGCGAGGAGATCGACGCGCATGTGCTCGGCCATCGCTGTCCGGAAGGCGTATGCCCGATGCGCAAGGTGTACGCGTGAGTAATGTCGAGCTGACGATTGACGGACTTGAGGTTTCGGTTCCCGAAGGAACCACGGTGTTCGACGCCGCGCGATCGAACGGCGTTCCGATCCCCACGCTGTGTCATCAGCAAAACGAGACACCGGTAGGCGTGTGCCGCGTGTGCGTGGTGGATGTGGGCGGGCGCGTTCTGGCGGCTTCCTGCGTTCGTCTTGCCGAACACAAAATGGTAGTTTCCACGAACTCCGCGAAGGTGAGGCGGGTACGGCGGACTCTGGTGGAAATGCTGATGGCCGATCATCCCAGCCCCTGCGCCCGGCAAAGGCAATCGAACGATTGCGAGCTGGAAACGCTGGCGCAACTGGAAGGCATCAGGGAGGCGCGCTTTCCGCGCAGGATCTCGGCGCGCGGTCAGGACGATTCGTCGCTGGTTATCGCGGTGGATCACGAAGCCTGCATTCTATGCGACCGTTGCATTCGCGGCTGCGACGAGATTCGCCAAAACGACGTGCTGGGCCGGCGCGGCAAGGGCTTTACGGCGGGGATCGCGTTCGACAGCGACCTGCCGATGGGCAGCTCCTCGTGCGTCTCGTGCGGCGAGTGCATGGTGTCGTGCCCCACGGGAGCGCTCACTAACAGAGGCGTGATCAAAACCGTCCTGCCGGGTGAAGCAGTGGACGTGGCCGAGTTGCAGCAGCTTTCCTATTTCCAGAAAGTCTCGGGAACTTTTCTGCAGCTCAACCGGAACGCGGTGGTCCGCCGGCATTATCGGCAGGGCGAGATCGTTTGCCGCGAAGGCGAATACGGATCGACGGCGTTTTACATCACCGCGGGCCAGGCCGAAGTTTTTCTTGCCACGCCCATGGCGCACGTGAACAGCGACAGCCGCAGCGGCGGTTTCCTGGGCCGGCTTAGCAGCCGCCTGTTGGGACGGCAGCAGGAACACCGCGCCGAGGAGGGGCGCCGCGACACCATCCCGATTGACGCTCCCGTGGACCTGCCCTACGATCGTCCGGTGGCTACGCTCGGCCCGGGCGACCTGTTCGGCGAGATGACCTGCATGAGCCTTTATCCGCGATCGGCCACGGTGCGCGCGGCCACCGATTGCGTGATGTTCGAGATGTTGCGCAACGTGCTGGACATCATCCAGCGCAACAAGACGCTGCAGGCCCAGCTGGACGCCAGCTATCGCCGGCGCGCGTTGGACGATCATCTGCGAAGCGTGCCGATTTTCGCGACATTGAGCCAGGATTTCGTCGACCTGCTGCGCAATAGAGTGGAACTGGTGCGCTACACCAAAGGCGAAGTAATTTGCAGCCAGGGCGATATCGCGGACAGCTTCTATCTGGTGCGGCTCGGCTTCGTGAAGGTGTCGGAGCCGCATCCCGGCGGCGACCTGGTGCTGGCGTATTTGGGGCGTGGCGGATACTTCGGAGAAATCGGATTGCTGGGCGGAGGGATCCGCACCGCAACCTGCACCGCGCTCGATCACGTGGAGCTGGTGCGCATTCACGCCGAAGAGTTTCATCAGATGGTGCAGCAGTTCCCCGCCGTACGCGAGAGCCTGGAAGCGTTGGTCCGCGAGCGGCAGGAGCAGAACCGGCAACGCCTGGAAACCGCGACCAGCACACCGCTCGATACCTTCCTGACACAGGGCCTGATGGAAGCCCAGAGCCTGCTGGTGATGGACCTGGAACGCTGCACCCGCTGCGATGCTTGCGTCCGGGCTTGCGCCGACGCGCACGATGGCGTCACCCGGCTGATCCGCGAAGGCCAGCGCTTCGACAAATATCTGGTAGCCACGTCCTGCCGTCATTGCCGCGATCCTCTGTGCATGGTAGGTTGCCCGGTGGGTTCCATACGGCGGCGCAATTCGCTCGAAGTAATCATTGAAAACTGGTGCATCGGGTGCGGTTTATGCGCCAAGAATTGCCCGTACGGCAACATCAACATGCATCCATTCACGGTGCTGGAAAACGATCCGATGAACGCGGGACGCGCCATGGCGAGTGTGAAACACAAGGCGACGTCGTGCGATTTATGCACCGAACTGGCCGAGCCGAGCTGCGTCTACGCTTGCCCGCACGACGCGGCGCATCGCGTGGAGCCGAACGAATTTTTCCGCTGGGTGGGGATGCCGCCGGCCGCCCCGGCGCGGAGAAACTAGCGGGACGCGATGCGGATGGACCGGACCCATCGCCCTTGGGTGATTGCGACTGCCGCGCTCGCCATCATCAGCACGGCGGCCTACGTTCTTTATGCCGTCAACACACCTGGCGGCCCGCGCGGGGGAAGCGCGATGGGGCTGACTTTTGGGATGGCCGGCTACGCGCTGATGTTGTACGCGGGCTTGCTCGGAGCACGCAAGCAGGTTCCCACCTGGCGAATCGGGAGGGCGCAAACCTGGATGCGCGGACATCTGTGGCTGGGTCTGCTCAACCTGCTGTTGATCCTGTTGCACAGCGGTTTTGCTTTTCGCGGGCCATTAACGCTGGCGCTTATGCTGCTGTTGTTCAGCGTGACCGGAAGCGGCATCCTGGGCGCAGCCATCCAGCATTATGTGCCGGGCTTCATGACCTCGCGTGTGCCGCTCGAGACCATTTACGAAGAGATCCCACACGTGCGCGTGCAACTTCGCGATGAAGCCGATGAGCTGGCCGCAGCCATTTCCCAAAACGCGCTAGTAGAAATGGAGCACGACGACCGCGAGCGGTTTCGCGAAGTTTATCTGAATAAAGTCCGTCCTTATTTGGAGGACCCGGAAGCGCCGGACGCCGAACTGGCCGACCCGCTGCGCTCGGAGGAAACATTCGGCGCTCTTCGCCGGTTGTTGTCGCCGCCGGTTTACGGTGCGCTGGACGATCTGGAAAATATCTGCGAGGAAGAACGGCAATTGAGCCGGCAGATCCGCATCTATCGCTGGCTGCACGCCTGGCTGCTGGTGCACGTTCCTCTTTCGATCGCCCTGCTGGTATTGGGCGCGATACACGCCGTGATGGCGCTGAGATATTAGCCCATGGCCGGCCGCACCCGCAGCACCAAGAAACTCGCGCAGCGCATTAATCTGGATTACTTCAAAACGCTGCACGGCATTCCACGCTGGCGGCGAATTCTCTCGGGGATATTTGTGGCTGTGAGCCTGGCGTGGCTTGGCTGGTATGGGGTGGCGGGAAATCCAAAACCGTACAACGCCGGACCGCTGGGACACGCGCACGCTCTGCTGGGACAAAAGTGCGGCGTGTGCCATGCCGGGCAGGCCGGCTATCGACGAAGCGCGACCGATGAGGCCTGTCTCGCTTGCCACGATGGCCCGATCCACCACGCGGACCAGAGGTTCACGCCAGCGTGCTCCAAATGCCACGTGGAGCATCGGGGCGCGTTGCGGCTGGCGAGCACCGGCGATCGCGCATGCACGCAATGCCACGCGGATTTGACGACGGTGCATGGGCCATCGAAATTCGCGCCCCACATTCGGGGCTTCGACAGCCATCCCGAATTCGCGGCAGTGCGGCCCGGTGCGACGGACCCGGGCACCCTCCAGTTCAACCACCAGATGCACCTGAGGGACGAAGTGCGCGGACCCAACGGTGGGGTGCAATTGAAGTGCACCGATTGCCATCGGCTGGGCAGCGCCGATGGTTCGTTCCAGGAGCCGATCAACTATCAGAAGGATTGCGCTTCGTGCCACACTCTGCAGTTCGACCGGCGAATTAGCGAGCCGGCGCTGCACACGAATCCAGGGGTGGTTTCCGATTGGATGAGGGGGCTGCTAACCGCATACATCGCGGCGCATCCGCGGGAGATTCCATTGGTGGACGAACCCGACGAGCGCTGGCCGCGCCGTCCGCCGCACCCGCCCGCCCGCAACGCCGCCGAGTGGGTGGAGCAGCGCATGGCGGACGCGCAGTTGCTGCTGTGGCGCAAATCCTGTCAGAAATGCCATCGCCTAAGCTATCCCAATGGCCCCGATGCGCTGCCGGCAGTGGCGAAATCCGCGATCACCACACGTTGGTTGCCGCACGCCGAGTTCGATCATCAGGTGCATCAGATGGTGCAATGCGCGTCATGCCACACCAAGGCAAACGACAGCCGCGAGACGTCCGATGTTCTGATACCCGGCGTGCAGACTTGCCAGAAGTGCCATCGCGCAGGCCACGACGCCGCGGAGGCTGGCTGTTTCGAATGCCACATTTATCATGACTGGAGCAAGGAAAAGCCAGTCGCGGGCAAGTTCACGATCAACCAGTTACAGTAGATTCAAAGAAGGCGAACGTCATGAAGGTTGCGGCGATCCTTTTCACTTTGGCGTTTCTGGCGGGGACTGTCCGCGCGCAGACGCCGGCCGCCAAGCCCGGCAGCATCGAGGGAGTGGTGGGCAATTCCGCGACGGGCGAGCCGGTAAAGAAGGCCGTGGTCACCCTGGAAGGACGAGCGGCTGCGGTAAACATGGCGCCGCTCTCCCACACCACCGCGATCACCGACGCGAGCGGCCATTTTCATTTCGACCGCGTCACGCCGGGATCCTACGACATCAGCGTGGATCGCGATGGATTCATGGTGGCCCGATCTCCGCCGGGCGGGGGCGGGCGCAGTTTCATCCAACTGAGCGCAGAACAACACGTGCAGGACCTCACGCTCAAACTCACGCCGCTGGGCGTAGTGAGCGGGCACGTTCTGGATGAGGACGGGGAGCCCATCGTCAGGGCCCAGATCGCCGTGCTTCGATACTTCTACGGTCCTTATCGCAAGCAGCTTATCGCGGAGGCAGCCGCCCAGTCCAACGACCTCGGAGAGTTTGAGGTGCTGAATCTGGCGCCTGGCCGCTACTACTTTCAAGTGATGGCGCCGCCGCAGCGCAATGTTCCGCCGCTCACACGCTGGGTTCATCCCGAGGAAGCTTATCCGATTACGTACTATCCCAACGCGAGCGAGGCGGCGCAAGCTACAGCCACCAGCGTTGCTCCCGGGGCGCACGTGAGCAACGTCGATTTCCACCTGCGCAAAATGCCCGCTTATCACATCCGCGGAACGGTGATCGGCGAAACCCCAGGGTCAGGAGCTGGCCAAGTGACAGTTGAAATACCAAATTCGAACTTCGGTGCAGACATTTCGCAGTCAGACTTACAAGCCGATGGGAGCTTCGATCTGCGAGGCGTAGTGAACGGCTCTTACGAATTGTCGTACACGCGATTTGACGCCGGAAAGCCTCCGTCTGATTCCCACCAGGCGGTGCTCGTGTCGGATGCGGATGCGAATGGAGTGGTTTTCGCTCGAAAGCCTTTTGTGGACGTCTCCGGCACCGTTACCGTGGAAGGTCCCCAGCCTGAGAGATTGGATTTGCAGATCATGCTTGGCGCCAGGTTCGGCGCGGGCCCGAGCTTTGGCACCCCAGGCCCGGATGGCAAGTTCGTGATCGCGGGCCTATCTCCGAACGTTCAGTCGGTTCAAATCGAGAATGCGCCTCCCGGCAAATACGTGAAATCGATTCGCTTCGGCGATCGTGAAATCAAGAATGCGGAGATCGACCTGAGTGGCGGATCTGGCGCCGCCCTGAATATCGTTCTGGGCGCGGATGGCGGGGAGGTGGATGGCAACGTTCAGAACGCGAGTGGTCAGCCGGCCGCTGGCACGCCAATCACACTCGCGCCGGCGGAGGAGTTTGAGGGCCGCTGGGACCTGCTGAAACGGGCGGTCACCGATGACTCCGGCAATTTCCGAATCAAGGACGTCGCGCCCGGCGAGTACAAGGTTTTTGCGTGGGAGGCTGACATCGACGATCGCACGCAATCGCCTGAGTTCCGCAAGCCGTTCGAGGATCGAAGCGCACCGGTTACCGTGGGACCGAACGAGAAGGCCGCGGTTCAGGTGAACGTCATTACCGCCGTCGAGATCGAAAAGGAAACGAGCAAGCTGCCATGATCTCGATTTTAATTCTCGCGGCTGCGTTTCTGGCCCAGCAGGTTTCGCCTTCCGTTGCCGTAACAACCGGGGTAAAAGGCCACGTGATCAACTCCGTAAACGGGGATGCCGTACGGAGAGTCACCGTGATATTGCGCGCACACGATCCCGAACACGGGCCGAGCTACGCCGACGAGACGGACGGCAATGGTAATTTTTCCTTCGAAGACGTCGAACCCGGCGAATACGCCCTGGTGGCGGAGCGTCCAGGCTTCGTGGTGGAGCCCACAGGCGCCACCGGCGCACCGCCACCCGAGATCAACGTAGAAAAAGGCCAGCAGATAAAAGATGTCAAGATCCGGCTCATCCCGCTGGGAGTAATTAGCGGCCGTGTGTTGGATGCGGATGGCGATCCCGTGCGCGGCGCTACTGTAACTGCCCTGCGGTATGTTTATTCAGCGGGCAAGAGGGAGCTGAGACCAGCCGGGTCCACGCAATCCGGCGACAAAGGCGAGTTTCGTCTGTTTGGACTTCGCGCCGGCACTTTTTATTTGAAAGCCAGCCCCCGGCGGGGTCAGTTCGAGTCGCGTGACTTGACCGTTCCGACCTATTATCCGGGAACAGCCGACGCGGGTCGTGCGACGCCGGTTGAGTTGCTCGAAGGCGCTCAACTGGCAGGTTTCGTTATTCGGCTTCAATCGACAGGCGTTTACTCGGTAAGCTTCAACTTCGAAGAGGGACGGCACCCGGAAGGCGGCTTCGGCGCGTTTCTGGTGAATGCGGATGGAATCCAACTGGGCCGCGTGGTAAGATTCTCCGAGACCGGTCTCGTCTTTGGCGAAGTTCCACCCGGCGCCTACGAAGCGGTGATCGGCCTGTCCAAGGAAGATAACCAGAGTTATGCGATGAAACTCGTCGATGTGGCGAACGCCGATGTGGATGCAGGCGCGCTGACTTTTCTTCCAACCGTAGAACTAACGGGGCGGGTGCGCGTGGAAGGCGGCGCGTTCAGCGGACTTCCGAGAGTCCGGATCAATCTGCAGTCGCAATATGCAGTGCCGATCATGGTCAGCCCAGTGGCCCAAGTGCAGCCGGATGGTTCCTTTCTGTTCCAGAATGCGGCTCCCAGCGTGTACGAAGTCGCGATCAACCGGGTGGCCGATGTGTATCTGAAATCGGTGCGCATGGGCGACAAGCAACTGGCCGACCGGCGCATCGATCTGGGGTCGAAGCTGGAGCCGTTGGTGGTGGTGCTGGGCGCTGACGTGGGTGAAGTGGAGGGCTCGGTACAGAACGCCAAGGGCGATCCGGTAGTGCGCGCCCGGGTGAATGCCATCGCTTACGGCGACCAGGCAAACCGCATGGATTTCAACCGTACTGTCTTCAGCAATGAAAAAGGCGAATTCAAGATCAGAAACTTGCCGCCGGGCGAGTACAAGATTTTCGCCTGGGAGGACGTGCCGGTGGGCGCGCCGCAAAGCCCGGAGTTTCGGAAGCCGTTCGAAAAGCAGGCCACGCCGCTCCGGATGCAACCGAACGGGCACGAGAAGGTGCAGGTTACGGCCATCGCGGCGGCCCAGGTGCATAGTTCGTCGCAGTGACTGAGCCGGGCACCTCAGTAGGCGGTGTTCGCTAGGGCTGCAAGCCCGGCGCCACATAGGTGTAAAACAGAGTGATCAGGCCGATGACGACCGCCAGGAACGCGCTGTGTTTCAACGTAAAGCGGAACAGCCTGGCCTCATCGGCCGGCGCCATGTTGGTGGCCGCCGCGGCGACCGCTATGCTGGACAGGCTGATCATCTTGCCCATCACTCCACCCGCTGAATTCGCCGATGCCATCAGCACGGGATTGAAACCAAGCTTGGTTGCCGTGACCACCTGCAGATTGCCGAAGAGCGCGTTGGCGGAGGTATCGGAGCCGGTGAGGAATACGCCGAGCCAGCCTAGAATCGCGCTGAAGAATGGAAACGACGCGCCCGTGGCCGAGAACGCAAGGCCGAGCGTTCCAGTGGCGCCCGAATAGTTCATCAGATACGCCAGGCCCAGCACGCAGGCCAGCGTGATGAGCGAGAAAGTAAGCTGCCGCATGGTGCTGGCGAAGATCTTCAGCGCCCGGAGCGGTGGAACACGCAGTACGAAACATGAAAGGATGGCCGCGATCATGCAGGACGTTCCCGCGGCCGACAGCCAATTGACGTTGAAAATAGCCGGGTAGGGAGACACTTTGGCCGTGACGGGCGGAATGCGCGCGATCAGGTTGTGCAAGCCTGGCCAAGGAATAGCGAAGCTTACCGAATTCAAGGGTTTTAGCATGGGCTGCCAGCCCCACAGCAGTACGCACAGCACCAACAGGAAATAGGGACTCCACGCCAGGAACACTTGTCCGGTGGAATGTTCCGGCGTTTCCGCGGCCTTCGCGGCGGCGCTGAGCTCGTACTTGTCCTTGTCCTTGGGCTTCCAAAACATGAATAAAACCACGAGCACGCCGAGCGAACTGAGGGAAGCGATCAGGTCTGTGAGCTGCGGCCCGACAAAGTTGGAAATGGTGAACTGCAGGCCGGCGAAAGTAGCGCCGCACAGCAAGGCCGCGGGGAACACACGGGCCAGCGCGCCCCAGCCGCCCATCACCACCACCAGATAAGCCGGGACGATGAAGGAAACCGGCGCGCAGACCCGTCCCACGCCGGCGCTCAAGCGCATCAGCGGCAAGCCGGTGATTCCGGCCAGCGTGACGATAGGAATGGCAATAGATCCAAAGGCGACGGGCGCGGTGTTGGCAAGCAGGCAAATGGCGGCGGCATGGAACGGCGAAAAACCCAGCCCGGCGAGCATGGCGGCGGCCACGGCAACCGGCGTACCGAATCCGGCCGCGCCTTCCAGAAACGCACCGAAAGCGAACGCGATCAGCAGCGTCTGCAAGCGCGGGTCGCGCGTCAGACTGCGGAGCGAATGTTTGATGGCTTCAAACTTGCCCGTGTCGAGCGTGATCCGGTACAGGAAAAGCGCCCCGATAACGATCCATCCGATGGGGAACAATCCATAGGCCGCACCGAAGGTAGCCGCCGCCACGATTCGCTCCACCGGCATTCCATAGAGAAAAAATGAGACTAAGACGGTGGTGCCCAACCCCGCGAGGGCCGCTTTCCACGCGGGTGTGCGCCGGACGCCTAACAAAAACAGAAGCACGAAAATGGGCAATGCCGCGACCAGCGAAGAAAGCAGCAAGCTTCCATGGATGGGAGTGTAGTTGTGTTGCCACATGATGCGAACGTCATATATACCAGAACGAGCGCAACGGTTCAAGTCGCCCGTTCAGGCAATTGGGTCAACGGCGAGTCCGGGCGCCAGGCAAAAGGGAAGCGGAACAGGCAAGAATGACGCGTGGACCTGGGGTTATAAACCAGGAAATGAACACCCTTCTGCTAGGAGATCGCGATGAGAAAATTGATCCGATGGATTGTCGTTCTCGCCGCTTGGCTCACGCTGGATCCGATGAAGTTCGCAACACGCGGACCGCTTGACGGCGGATAACTAACTGGTACCGGTTGCGGGAGCGGCCTCGGCCTTCCGCGCCGCCGGCTGATAGTCTCCCGGAACGGCCCGAAATGCGATTGCCAGACGATTCCAGCCGTTAATGGTAACCACCGCCATGGTCAAATTGACGAGCTCTTCTTCGGAGAACTGTTGCCGGGCATGCTCATATACGGCGTCCGAGACATGACCCTCCGTAAGCAGCGTCACCGCCTCGGTCCACGCCAGAGCCGCCTGCTCCCGCGGGGTAAAAAACGGGGTCTCCCGCCAGGCGTTGAGCGCATACAGCCGTTGCTCACTTTCGCCCGCGGCGCGCGCATCCTTGGAATGCATGTCGATGCAGTAAGCGCACCCATTGACTTGCGAAGCGCGCATCTTCACCAGTTCGATCAGGGACGGCTCCAGCCCCGAAGATTTTTGGACAAACGTCTCCAAAGCATACATGGCCTGATAGGCCGCGGGCGACATCTTATGAGCCTTCAATCGCGATTCCATGATCCACGCTCCTGCACCTCAGGGCTGCGGCGATTCGAACACCACCACAGCGAGCGGAGGCAGGGTGATCGAAAGGCTGTGATAGTGGCCATTGTACGAAAAAGGCTCCGAGCCCACAAAGCCGCTATTGCCCATGTCACT
>Ga0302324_100019266_pt1 | contig 13409 bp, 9 predicted proteins | sample Palsa_T0_1_FD_201949 | JGI IMG/M metagenome (GOLD analysis project Ga0302324, IMG submission 201949) | Peat permafrost microbial communities from Stordalen Mire near Abisko, Sweden - Palsa_T0_1 | ecosystem: Environmental > Terrestrial > Soil > Palsa > Peat permafrost | place: Sweden: Abisko...
CCGGCTGGCCGAGGCGGTGACCAGGATCGGCCCGGTCATGGGCCAGCTGTTCGGCCAGACCGAGGCGCCGATGATGATCTCCACCATGGCGCCGGCCGACCACCTGAACGCGGACGGCACGCTCGCGCTGGAGCGGTTCTCCTCGGCGGGCCGGCCGACGCCGCTGACGACCGTCGCGATCATGGACGAGCAGGGCGCGCTGCTGCCGGCCGGCGAGCGCGGCGAGATCGTGGTGCGCGGGCCGCTGGTCATGGCCGGCTACTACCAGGATCCGGCGGCGACGGCAGAGGCATCCGCGTTCGGCTGGCACCACACCGGCGACATCGGGTACCTCGACAGCGACAACTACCTGTACATCGTGGACCGGGCCAAGGACATGATCATCACCGGCGGCTTCAACGTCTACTCGGCCGAGGTGGAGCAGGCGCTGCTGCAGCATCCCGCGGTGCTGGACTGCGCGGTCGTCGGCCTGCCGGATGCCAAGTGGGGCGAGCGGGTCGTCGCGGTCATCCAGCCGCATCCGGGCAGCATCGTGCGCGACGACGAGGTCCGCGCGTTCGCGCGCGGCCGGCTGGGCGGCGTGAAGGCACCCAAGCAGGTCGAGGTGTGGCCCGATCTGCCGCGCTCGCGGATCGGCAAAGTGCTCAAGGCCGAGGTGAAGGCCCGCCTCCTCGGCGGCTAGACCGGCATCCGTGCGCGGTTACTACTGCCCTGGCAGTAGCAGACGCGCACGGACGCCTGGCCATAGCGGGGAAAACTTTGGGGAACGATCCGGGCTAGCGGCGCAGCCGGCGCCGCGACTGCTGCCAGGCTGGCTTCGTGACTCAGCCGCGGACGTCCGGGAGCTCGGTCCGGTTCGCGACGTACAACCTGCTCGACTTGTTCGAGAGCGATTCGGAGGCCGAGCAGGCGCACTACGAGAAGGTGCGCGAGGTGATCGGCGGCCTCGGCGCTGACGTGCTCGCGGTGCAGGAGATCCGGGCACCGCAGGCGGATGCGGCGCGCGCGCGGCTGCGCCAGCTCGCGGCCGACGTGGGCATGAAATGCGTCGTGCCGGGCCCGGACGACGGACCCGGCCGCACGGCCCTCGCCTACGGGAGCCGCGGCTACTACTGCGGCCTGCTGTGGCGCCCGGAGCTCGAGCCGGTACCCGGCTCGTTCCGCGAGTCGCCCGCCGGACGGCTGTGGCACGGGGCGGGCTGGCTGACGCTCGATGCGGGCGGCGTCCGGGTTCGGCACGGCACGTTCCACGCCACCCCGTTCGGCCGCCGGCTGCGCGCCGATCAGAACGAGCTGCTGCTGGCCATGCTGCGCGGCGGTCCCGGCCGGACCCTGCCGCTGCTCATCGGCGCGGACTGGAACACCGAGTCGGCCGACCGGATCGAGGACAGCGAGACCGGCCACCAGGTGCTGTACGAGCCCGCTGACCCGTTCGCTGACGTGGACTGGTTCGAGGGCCTGATCCATCAATGCGACTGGGAGTATGACTGGCGCGGCCGCCGGCGGCACTGGGCCGACCGGCGCCCGGGCGACATCCTGTTCTCCGGCGGCCTGCTCGACGCTGCCGCGGCGCTCCGGGCACCGTGGCAGCCGACCGTCGGTCACTTTCGCGCGGACGGCTACGGCTCGCGCGGGATCAGGCGGCGAATCGACGCCATCCGGGTGACTCGCGGCGTCGTTCCCGCCCTGCGTTCGTATCGCGTTGACGACAGCGACCTCGCGCGAGCGGCGTCCGACCATCTGCCGGTGACCGTCGAGTACGTCCCGGCCGACATCGCCGGCTGAGCCCGCGGCCGCGGCCGCCGGGATCGCGAGCCGCCGGGATCGCTAGTCGCCCGGTGCCTGGCCGGCTGCGCGCGCCGCCTTCCACTTGCTCGTGCGGGCCGCGATGTAGTGGGCGAAGTCGGCTGGGGTCCGCTGGTTGGCCAGCAGTGGCTCGCCGACCAGCTGCTCAGCCGGCACCGGCAGGTCGGAGGTCATCTGCGCCTGCAGCTGCTGCAGGTGCGACACCTGATCCGCGGCCGGGTTGGCGCCGGTGGACGTCGGCGCGACGACTCCGGCCAGCGGATCATCCGTCCGCGGCGTCGTCAGCGTGAGAACGCCGCTGAGGTCAGGCGCAGCGGCGTCGCGGGCGGTGAGCGCCGGCAGTCCCCACCGGAGCTCGATGGTCTTGAGCACCGAGGTGTGATCGATGGGCGTGCTGCCCGCCGGCACCCGGTAGATCGTGCCCGCCGGGATCAGCGGTGATACCAGGACCGCCGGCACCCGGACGCCGAACCGGGTGAAATCGAAGCCGAACTCGCCGGCGCTGGAATCAGGGGGCACGGCACCGGACGGCGGCGGCACGTGGTCGTAGCAGCCGCCGTGCTCGTCGTAGGTGATGATCAGCAGCGTCTGGTCCCAGCCGGGGCCGGAATGCAGCGCCTGATAGACCTGCTGGATGAAGGCCTCGCCGAGCGCGACGTCGTAGTTCGGATGCTGGCTGTTGCCGGTCGATCCCCAGCTTGGCTCAAGGAAGCTGTACTGCGGCAGCGTGCCGCCGGCAGCGTCGGACTGGAAGTCGGCGAACTTGCCGAAGAAGGTATCCGGCGCACTGGTGGTGTCCGGGTAGTTCGCCCGGGTCAGCGGCTCCTCGTTGTAGCCGTAGATTTTCCAGGTCAGGTTGTGCGCGGTCATCAGGCCGAAGATGCTCTGCACCGTGTACGAGGACGTGCTGTCGTTCATGTGCCCCTGGCTGGTGCCCGCGCACGCGAACGCGCGGTTCGGGAACGTCTCCGTCGGCACTGAGCTGTACCACTGGTCACAGACCGCGAAGCCGGCCGCGAGACCGGACAGGACGGGCAGCGCGGACGGCGGGAAGATCCCCATGATGTTGGACGCGACCGTGCCGGCCACCGGCGTGCGGTGGACGTTGGTGTCGTAGGTGATCGCCGCCGCGTAGTTCGTGACGAACCCGCTGTTGGTCGCGACCGGCGGCGTCGGCTCCTTGCCGGTGCCGAACAGCTGCGAGTTGGTGTTGGCGTAGCCCTCGCCGGGATCCGCGCCGGGCATGAAATAGGCGTCCGGGGTGGCGGTATTGATCTGGAATACCTGGACGGGATTGCCGCTGGCGTCATTGTTGGATTCGGTGCCGAGCAGCCCCTCGAAAGGCTGGCCGTTCGGCCCGGTCTTGTTCGGGTACAAGAAGCCGAGCATATGATCGAAGGACCGGTTTTCCAGCATGAGCTGCACAATGTGCTGAATTGAGGAGAGCTGCGACGGCTGATTCGGTGCGGTCATGCCCACATGCTGGCGGAACGTCGTACCGCTGTTCAGGAAAATGCATTATTACGGCGGGAACGGGGCCTACGCACTAGCGGCACAACAAAGGCTGCGCCGGCCGGGAAGGTGGGACCCGGCCGACGCAGCCGCTCGTCAGGAGCGAGCCGCTCGCCCCCTGGTTAGCGAAGCCACGGTTAGCCCGCTGCGGCTCCGGCCTGCGCGAGCAGGCTGGACACGTCGTCTGGGGCCGCGGTGGCCCCGCGCCTGCGCAGCTCGGGCAGGACGCCCTCGCCGAACCAGTACGCCTCCTCCAGATGCGGGTACCCGGACATGATGAACTCGGTGATGCCGAGCGAGGCGAACTCCTCGATCCGGTCGGCGACCTCAGCGTGGCTGCCGACCAGCGCGGTGCCGGCACCGCCCCGGACCAGTCCGACTCCGGCCCACAGGTTGGGATAGATCTCCAGGTCGGTGGCCTTGCCGCCGTCCCGGTAGGTCTCGTGCAGGCCGCGCATGTTCTTCTGGCCGACGGACGAGGACCTCGCGAGCGCCTGCTGCGACCGGGCGATCTCCTCCGGGCTCAGCTCGGCCAGCATCCGGTCCGCCTCGGCCCATGCCTCCTTCGAGGTGTCCCGGCTGATGGTGTGCAGCCGGATGCCGAACCGCAGCGTGCGGCCGGCCTGGTCGGCCAGCTCCCGCATCCAGGCGATCTTCCTCGCGACCGCCTCCGGCGGCTCCCCCCAGGTGAGGTAGACGTCGACGTACTTCGCGGCGACCGGCCCGGCGGCCCGTGACGAGCCGCCGAAGTACACCGACGGCACCGGCCTGGGCGGGCTCATCACCGTCGCGCCTTCCACCGTGTAATGCGCGCCGGAGAAGTCGTACGGCGTCCCGCTCCAGGCACCGCGGACGATGTCGAGGAACTCGCCGGTACGCGCGTACCGCTCGTCGTGGCTGAGGAAGTCGCCGAACCGGCGCTGCTCAGTCTCCTCGCCGCCGGTGACGACGTTGAGCAGAAGCCGGCCGCCGGACAGCCGCTGGTACGTCGCCGCCATCTGCGCGGCCAGGGTCGGTACCACGAAGCCGGGCCGGAAGGCGACCAGGAACTTCAGCCGCTTGGTCTGGCTGATCAGCGCTGCCGTCGTCAGCCAGGCGTCCTCGCACCACGTCCCGGTCGGTGTCAGTACCCCGGTGAAGCCGAGCTGCTCCGCCGACCTGGCGATCTGGCCGAGATAGTCGATGTCCGGCGGCCTGGCCGCGGCCCGCGCGCCGGTCGCGTACTCGGACGGCCCGGCCGTGGCACCGATCAGCGGGATGCTGTGACCCCGCCCGACGATGCCGCGCCCGTCACCCGAGGTGGGCAGGAACCAGTGGAACACCAGGCTCACGACGACCCTCCGAGAATGCTGTTGTAAGTCGTCACCGCGTAGTCGCTGAAGTCGACGTGCGACGGGATCAGGCCGGCTGCCGTAAAGGCATTGGCCACGCCCTGCTCGGCGCTGATGACGGCGGGCGTGATGGGTGTCGGCGTGTTCAGGTCGTCCTTGACGGCCAGTGTCATCACGGACAGCGGCAGGCCCGTCGCCTTGGCCCAGGTAGCCGCCCAGGCCGCCTCGTGCGTGGCGGCCCAGGTGTAGGCCTGGTCAAGAAGCTGCAGGTAGTCGTGAATAGCCGCGGCCTTGGACGGGTTGGCCAGGGCGGCCTTGGAGGCAACCTCGAACGAGTACGTCTGGCCGATGGTCGAGCCGTTCGCCAGGATCCGGGCGTGGTCCTGAACCTCGGCCTGCTCGATGAACGGCGACCAGACATCCCACGCGGCAACGTGAGACGAGGCGAATGCGGCCTGGCCCTCGGCCGGCTGCAGGTAGTCCGGCGTGACGTCCTTCACGGTCAGGCCGGCCTTGGTGAGGATGGCCAGCATGTGGTAGTCAGCCGAGCTGCCCTGGGCGACCGCGATGCTCTTGCCCTTGAGCTGCGCGACGGAGTGGATGGGCGAGTTCTTCGGCACGAGGATGGCCGACCCGTCGGGGTTGGCCCGCAGCGCGCTGACGACCGCGATCTGGCTGCCGCCGGCGGCGGCGAACACCGGCGGCGCGTCGCCGACACCGCCGACGTCGATCGAGCCTGCTCCCATCGCCTGCAGCATCGGCGGGCCGGAGGTGAAGTCGGACCAGTGCGCCTTGAAGGGCAGCTTGCCGATCAGTCCGGCCGCGGTGAGCAGTGCCTGCGAACCGGAGCCCGCCTGGTCGCCGATGTTCAGCGTGACGTTGGAGACGTTGACGGTGCTGGCCGATCCGGTGCTGGTGCTGGCCGCCGGGCTGCCGCTGGCGGCCGCTCCGCCGGAGCCCGACGATGAGCAGGCTGACGCGCCGAATGCCAGCAGGCCGAGCGTGATGACACCGGCGCTTGCGCGGCGCCCGGTCAGACCGCCGCGCAGCGCGCTGCCGCGACGGTGAAGTGCCACGTTCCTCATATCTTTCCTTCCCTGTCGACGCCCAGCTCAGCGAGCAGGCGAGTTCTCAGTGCGTTAAGGTCTGGCCGGTTGCGGTCCCGCGGCCGGTCTGCGCTGACCTGGCAGGTGTAACTGATCCGGCCGGAGGTGAGGACCACGACGCGGTCGGCGAGCGTGAGGGCCTCGTCCACGTCATGGGTGACAAGCAGGACCGCGGGGCGGTGGTTCTCCCACAGGCTGAGGACGAGCCGGTGCATGGAGATCGTGGTCAGCGCGTCCAGCGCGCTGAAGGGCTCGTCGAGCAGCAGCAGGCTCGGCTCGCGGACCAGCGCCCGCGCCAGCGAGGCGCGCTGGGCCTCGCCGCCGGACAGCGTCAGGGGCCAGGCCTGCGCCCGATCGCTCAGGCCCACCTCGGCCAGCGCGTCGGCCGCGCTGGCGCGCGGGTCGGAGGTGCGCAGGCCCAGGCAGACGTTGTCGCTGACTCGCTTCCACGGCACCAGCCGCGGTTCCTGGAAGGCGATCGCCACCGTGCCGTCAACCGTTAGCTCGCCGGTGACCTCCCGGTCCAGCCCGGCCAGCGCCCGCAGCAGGGTGGACTTGCCTGATCCGCTCCGGCCGATCAGTGCCACGAACTCGCCCGGCGCGATATCCAGGTCGAGGTCGCTGAGGACCTCGTCCGGACCGAACGACCGGCCGAGACCCCGGACCCGGACCGCCGGGCTCGACAGGACCGTCACGCTGCCATGAAGCTGCGACGCCACGACAGTGCCCTCCGTTCCAGGACGCGGACCAGCCAGTCAGTGAGCAGGCCGAGGATGCAGTAGACGAGGAGGCAGACGATGATCACGTCGTTGCGCAGGAACTGGGTGGCCTGGCTGATCATGAATCCGAGTCCGGCGTTGGCGTTGATCTGCTCGGCCACCACGAGCGCGAGCCAGGCGACGCCCAGGCTCTGCCGCAGCCCGACCAGGATCTGCGGCATGGCGCCCGGCAGGACGATCCGCGTGAGCAGCTCGCGACGGCTCAGGTGCAGGACCTGGGCAAGCTCGCCGAGCTTGGGGTCGACGTTGCGGATGCCGGCGTAGGCGTTCAGGTAGAGCGGGACCGCGGCGCCGATCGCGATCAGGATGATCTTGGGCAGCTCGCCGATGCCGAACCAGACGATGAACACCGGGATGAGCCCGAACAGCGGGAGCGTCCGCAGCATCTGCATGAGCGGATCGACTGCGTTCTCGCCGATCCGGCTGAGCCCGGCGCTGATGGCCAGCAGCAGCGCGATGCCGGCGCCGACGGCGAAGCCGATGGCGACGCGCTCCAGCGACACCAGCATCGCGCCCTGGAGAGTGCCGTAGGCGGGGGAGTCGGTGGTGATCAGGGACACCGCGGTCGACCAGATCTGCGTCGGCGGCGGCAGCTTCTGCACCGACACCAGCCCGGCGTCGCTGACCAGCTGCCAGACCACGAGCAGGACGACCGGGCTGATCAGGCGCAGCAGGGCCCGGCTGCGGCGGCCGCCGAACCCGGCGCGGCCCTGCGCGGGCCTGGCCTGGACGGTCGCGGCTGCGGCCGCGCCGCTGAGCCGGGGGGCCGCGACGAGCCGGGTAACCGGGCTCGAGGAGACGTCTTCGCCGGCCAGGGCCGGCCTGTTTCCGGGCATGACGGCACGCTCCGTGAGTCGATGGGGGTGAGGACGAGTTCGTGAATCGGGCGGGTCAGCCGGGGCTCAGCGCACCGGCGGACGTCGGGGCGGGACAGGGAACGCTGTCCGGCGGGCGGCGTCGATGCCGCCGCCCGGGACGTCCCGGCAGACCCGCGCCGGGGTCCGGAGTGCCCGGCGGCTCCCTGCTGGTCGCGGGCGTTACCGAACGGACGGCCGCGCCTGCAGCGGCCGGCATAGGGCGCTTGCCTGCCTCCTGAGATCCACGTGCAGCCGGGACACAAGGTTCTGAGGGGAAATCATGTCCCCATAGTGGGGGGAAATCCCTATAATGTCAATTGACAAACTCTCATTTGATCAATGGCCCAGGGCGGCTGCCCCTTCGCTGATACCCATGGAGGGTATAGTAAGGCGGCGTGGCCAGCCGGGCCAGCCGGGCCAGCCGGGCCAGCCGGGCCGGGCGGCGGCGCGGCAGCGCTACGGCAGCGAGCGGGCTGCTGGCAGCTCCCCAGCGGGCCGGTGACGGCCGGGCCGCGAGCGCCGGGCAGGCTGTGAAGCGTGATCCGGCGAGGTCGTGACCAGATGAGACGGAGGTGCTCCGCGCCATGCACGCCATCTGGCACGCGCTGACGGTCGCGGGTTCCATGACCTGGCAGATCACCTGGGCGCTGATCCTAGGCTTCGCGCTGTCGGCAGTGATCCAGGCGCTGGTCTCCAAGGCGGCCGTGGTGCGGCTGCTCGGGGATGACCGGCCCCGCACGCTGGCCGTCGCCGCCGGGCTTGGCGCTGCCTCCTCGTCATGCTCCTACGCCGCGGTCGCGCTGGCGCGCGCGCTGTTCCGCAAGGGCGCCAGCTTCACCGCCGCGATGGCATTCGAGATTGCCTCGACCAACCTGGTCATCGAGCTGGGCGTGCTGCTGGCGCTCCTGATGGGCTGGCAGTTCACCGTCGCCGAGTTCACCGGCGGCCCGGTGATGATCATCGTGGTCGCGATGCTGTTCCGGGTCATGATCCGGCCGTCGCTGCTGCGCGGCGCCCGCGAGCAGGCCGATCGCGGCATCAGCGGGTCCATGGAGGGGCACGCGGCGATGGACATGTCGATCCCCGGCGGCCGGCCGTTCCACCGCAGGCTGCTGTCCGGCGACGGCCTGACGTCGGTATCGCACGTGTTCGTGATGGAGTGGGCGGCGGTCATCAGGGACGTCGCGGCCGGCCTGCTGATCGCCGGCTGCGTCGGCGCGTGGGTGCCTGACAGCTTCTGGCGCGCTTTCTTCCTGACCGGGCACCCGCTGGCTGCCAAGATCTGGGGGCCGCTGATCGGCCCGGTTGTCGCGATCCTGAGCTTTGTCTGCTCAGTCGGCAACGTGCCGCTGGCCGCGATCCTGTGGAAAGCGGGCATCAGCTTCGGCGGGGTGACGGCCTTCATCTTCGCCGACCTGCTGATCGTGCCGATCCTGCTGATCTACCGGAAGTACTACGGCACCAGGATGACGCTGGTGATCGCAGGCGCTTTCTACGCGGCGATGGTCGTCGCCGGCTACCTCGTGGAGCTGGTGTTCGGCGGCCTCGGGCTGGTACCGCCCCGGTCCAGCGCGCGCGTCGCGGTCACCGCCTTCTCCTGGAACTACACAACCTGGCTGAACGTTGCGTCACTGTTGCTAGCCGGAATCCTCGTGATTCGCTTCCTGCGGACGGGTGGCAGGGCCATGCTGCAGATGATGGGCGGGCCGGCGGACGGCCACGAGGACGGGTCAGGCGGGCACCAGCACGCGCCAGGTCACTGCCACGGGCCAGGCGCTGCGGCCGGCCATGATGCCGCCCGTAATAGGTAAAATCTGGTGGTCAGGGGCGCTATAGACTCGCCGGGCTGGGTAGCCTGCTCGTGCCCGGAGCGCGTATTCGGGCTCTATGGCGTGCTGTCTGGCACCGCGGAGGATATGAGAGACCGATGGCACTAAAGGAGCGCGAGCTGAGCGGCCAGGCGGTTGAGCTGCCTGAACCATGGCGTTCGGCTGCGCTGACCGTCGTACTGCCCACCTACAACGAGGCCGCTAACCTGCCGGTGATCGTGGCGGAGCTGTTCAGCCTGCCGCTCACCGGACTGCACATCCTCGTCGCCGACGACAACTCGCCGGACGGGACTGGCGCGGTCGCCGACGAGCTGGCGCAGCAGTACGGCGCGGCCCGCATGACGGTTCAGCACCGGCCAGGCAAGCAGGGCCTGGGCCGGGCTTACGTGGACGGCATGACGCAGGCCATTGCCGCGGGCGCTGACTTCATCGTGCAGATGGACAGCGACCTGTCGCACTCCCCGCAGTACCTGCCGCAGATGCTCGGCACCCTGCTCGCGAGCGATGCCGACGTCGTGATCGGCTCGCGGTACGTCTGCGGTGCCAGCCTGGCCAGGGAGTGGTCCTGGCAGCGGAAGGCACTGTCGGCTTTCGCGAACTCGTATGTCCGTGCTCTGCTCCGGCTCGGCGTCCGGGACGTCACCGCCGGCTTCAAGCTGTGGCGCAGCTCGGCGCTCACGACCATCGACGTGGCGAGCGTCCGGAGCAACGGCTACAGCTTCCAGGTCGAGATGAACTACCGGAGCGTGCAGCACGGCCTGAAGATCGTGGAACTCCCGATCCACTTCGCCGACCGCCGTGAGGGCGAGAGCAAGATGAGTCTCAAGGTGCAGCTGGAGTCGGCGCTGATGCCGCTGTCCCTGCGCCGCCGTTCCCGCTAGTCAGAGCCTGTCGCGCGTGCCGTCGCGCTGGCGCGGCGGCACGCGCAGAACCGGGCGGGCTCTGCTGAGCCCGCCCGGTCCCTTTTCCGGCTGCCTTCCGGCGGCCGGCTGACTACGCGGCCACCGCCGCGGCCGAGCTGGCCGGCTCCAGCGCGAGCTCGAGCACCTCGCGGACGTCGCTGACCGGGTGGATGTCGAGTGCCTCGCGGACCTTCTCCGGCACATCCTCCAGGTCCGGCTCGTTCCGCTTCGGGATGAGCACGGTGGTGATCCCGAAGCGGTGCGCTGCCAGCAGCTTCTGCTTGACGCCGCCGATGGGCAGCACGCGCCCGGTGAGCGACACCTCGCCGGTCATCGCCACGTCGGAGCGGACGAGCCGGCCGGACAGCAGCGACGCCAGTGCCGTCGTCATCGTGACGCCCGCGCTCGGGCCGTCCTTCGGGACCGCGCCGGCCGGCACGTGGACGTGCACGCCGCGCTCCTTCAGGTCGCCGACTGGCAGCTCCAGCTCAGCGCCGTGCGACCGAAGGTAGGACAGCGCGATCTGCGCCGACTCCTTCATCACGTCGCCCAGCTGCCCGGTCAGGGTCACGCCGGTCGCGCCGGTCTCCGGGTCGGCCAGCGACGCCTCGATGAACAGCACGTCGCCGCCGGTTCCGGTCACGGCCAGTCCGGTCGCAACGCCCGGCACCGCGGTCCGCTCGCCGGACTCCGGGGTGTGCCGCGGGTGGCCCAGGTAGCCGGTCAGGTCACCGGCGTCCACGGTGACCGGCAGCGTCGCCGTCCCGGACTCTGCCTGGGCCGCGACCTTGCGCAGCACCCTGGCAATCGTCCGCTCCAGCGACCGCACGCCCGCCTCCCTGGTGTACTCGGCGGCAAGCGCGTGCAGCGCGTCGTCGGTCAGCGTGACGTCAGCCACCTCGAGCCCGGCCCGGTCCAGCTGCCGTGGCAGCAGGTGGCCGCGCGCGATCGTGACCTTCTCGTCCTCGGTGTAGCCGTCCAGCGTGATGAGTTCCATCCGGTCAAGCAGTGGCGCCGGGATGGAGTCCACCACGTTCGCCGTCGCGATGAACAGCACGTCGGACAGGTCAAGCTCGACCTCGAGGTAGTGGTCGCGGAAGGTGTGGTTCTGCGCCGGGTCGAGCACCTCGAGCAGCGCCGCCGTCGGGTCACCCCGGTAGTCGGCGCCCAGCTTGTCGACCTCGTCCAGCAGGATCACCGGGTTCATGGAACCCGCCTCGGTGACGGCACGGACGATACGGCCGGGCAGCGCGCCCACGTAGGTACGCCGGTGACCGCGGATCTCGGCCTCGTCCCGGACGCCGCCGAGCGCCACCCGGGCGAACTTGCGTCCCATCGCGCGGGCGACAGACTCGCCCAGGGAGGTCTTGCCCACTCCGGGCGGGCCGCCGAGGGCCATCACCGCACCGCTGCGGCGGCCGCCGACGAGCTGCAGGCCGCGGTCCGAGCGCCGCTTGCGCACGGCCAGGTACTCGATGATCCGGTCCTTGACGTCATCCAGCCCCGAGTGATCGGCATCCAGCACCGCTCGCGCGCCGGTGATGTCGTAGGCGTCCTCGGTCCGCTCGTTCCACGGAATCTCCAGGAGCGTGTCCAGCCAGGTCCTGATCCAGCCGGCCTCCGGCGACTGGTCCGAGCCGCGCTCGAGCTTCGCCGCCTCCTTCAGCGCCGCCTCGCGGACCTTCTCCGGGAGGTCGGCAGCCTCGATCCTGGCCTGGTAGTCCTCCTCCTCCGATGCGGGCTTCCCGTCCAGCTCGGCCAGTTCCTTCCGGATGGCGGCGAGCTGCTGGCGAAGCAGGAACTCACGCTGCTGCTTCTCCATGCCTTCCTTGACGTCGTTGCTGATGGTCTCGGCGACGTCCAGCTCGGCCAGGTGCTCACGGGCCCAGCCGACGAGCAGCTCCAGCCGCGCCTGCGGGTCGCTTGTCTCCAGCAGTTGGAGCTTCTGCTCCACGCTCAGGTAGCCGGCGTAGCCAGCACTGTCAGCCAGGGCGGAGGGGTCGGTCAGGCGCTGCAGGACGTCGACGAACTGCCAGGCGCCGCGCTTCTGCAGAATGGTCGCGGCCAGCCCGCGGTACTCACGGGCGAGGTCGGCCGCCTGCGGGGCGGCCTCCGGCTCGTCGGCGATCGTGCCCTCGACCCACAGGGCCTGGCCCGGTCCGACGGTGCCGGTGCCGATGATGACCCGGTCCGTGCCGCGGACGACTGCCGCCCGCTCGCCGCTCGGCAGCCGGCCGACCTGCTCGATCGTGGCCAGCGTGCCGACCCGGGTGTACTTGCCGTCCGGCCGCGGCACCAGGAGCACCTGGGCCTTGGCATCGCCGCCGGCGGCAGCGGCGGCGAGCTGGGCGGCCTCGATAGCTGCTCGCGGCTCGGCAGCGGTGAGGTCAAGCGGCACCACCATGGTCGGCAGGACGACTGTGTCATCCAGCGGCAGCACCGGCAGCGAGAGAGTCTCGGCCATTACAGAGGTCACTTCCTCCGAAGCGTAGGCTTTGCTTACGTAATTACGAGGCTACAAGCAAAGTTGCAGGTTCTTTGTTCCCCTGCTGGTAGAGAGTTCACGCTGAGCGGACACGCGTCCCGATTGCAGTGATTTGCGTGCTCCCGGACTTGGCGGCTGCCAGCTCGGGGGCGCCAGTCTCGCTAGCGGCGCCAGTCGCCCTCGCGGGCGGCCGGCGACTCTTGTACCTGGCCGGAGGCCGCAAGCGCTCTCACCGGGGGGGGGGCTTTGCCGGCGAACTGGTGCTGGCCCTCGTAGTTACCCGGCAGTACTAGCGCTGCGCCAGCCCGGCATGTTCCCCGGACGGCGGCACGGGCCCTGCAGCAGCCAGTCCGAGGTCGCGGAACACCTGCGGTGCCGGTGACGGTCAGCGGACGTAAACAACGTATTCCGGATCATTCCGGAAGCGGGCCGCACTGATCACTGAAGCGCAGGATGCCTCTTCGGTTCCGCGCGGCCGACGACCGGACTGTCAGCGCTGAGCGCAGCATGCGCGGCGCGGCACAGATCCTTTGATATCAGCCTGCCAAGACTGCGGGTCGGGCCGCGCTCCCTGCGCGTGCTCGCGACACTATTCAATCGTGGCGCCCTGGCCTGCGGCGTAAGCTGCGGCGTTGTGCTGCCCAGTGTCCAGGCGATCAGGTACGTGACGCCGCTGCGTGAGGGCGGCTCGCTGCCGGCGGTCATGGAAGCTGACGACGACGGGACTTACGTGGTCAAGTTCCGCGGCGCGGGTCAGGGCCGCATGGCGCTCGTCGCCGAGGTGATCTGCGCTGGCCTTGCC
>Ga0302324_100019270_pt1 | contig 13407 bp, 9 predicted proteins | sample Palsa_T0_1_FD_201949 | JGI IMG/M metagenome (GOLD analysis project Ga0302324, IMG submission 201949) | Peat permafrost microbial communities from Stordalen Mire near Abisko, Sweden - Palsa_T0_1 | ecosystem: Environmental > Terrestrial > Soil > Palsa > Peat permafrost | place: Sweden: Abisko...
CGAAAAAACTACATCCGAATTCTGACCGGCGACCAGGTCACCGTTGAGATGACACCGTACGATCTGACCAAGGGCCGCATCGTCTACCGCGGCAGATAATTTTCAAGCGCTCACGCGCAATCAACTCTCGTGCGATAGCAGCGCCGGCTCATCCGCCGCGCGCGCCTCGAGCTTGAGCTTGTCGCCCTCCTCGCTCAAGGTCACCTCAACGTGCCCGCCGTTGACGAGTTTGCCGAACAGCAACTCCTCCGCGAGAGGCCGCTTGATGAATTCCTGAATGACCCGCGCCATGGGCCTGGCGCCCATCTTCGGATCGTAGCCGCGCTTGGCAATCCAGCGGCGCGCCGGTTCATCGACCGAGATCGAGACACGCTTCTGCTCGAGCTGCGCTTCTGCTTCGACCAAGAGCTTGTCGACCACGCGCTCGATCGTGTCCTGATCCAGGCCGCCGAACTGAATGACGGCATCCAACCGATTGCGGAATTCCGGGGAAAACAAGCGTCGAATTGCCTCCATTCCGTCCGAAACATTGTCCGAGTGCGTAAACCCGATGCTCGGCCGGCTCATCTCGAACGCGCCCGCATTCGTGGTCATGACGATGATGACGTGGCGGAAATCCGCCTTGCGTCCGTTATTGTCGGTCAAGGTGCCATGGTCCATGACCTGCAGCAATAGGTTGAAAACGTCCGGATGCGCCTTCTCGATTTCATCGAGCAGCAGCACGCAATGCGGATGCTTGGCAATGGCTTCGGTAAGCAGGCCCCCTTGGTCGAATCCCACGTAGCCCGGGGGCGCGCCGATCAGCCGCGAGACGGTATGGCGCTCCATGTACTCCGACATGTCGAAGCGCACGAATTCCACACCCATGGCGATCGCCAGCTGCCGCGTCACCTCGGTCTTGCCCACACCCGTGGGTCCCGAGAACAGGAATGATCCGACCGGGCGGCGCTGATCGCCCAACCCGGAGCGCGACATCTTGATCGCCGCGGCCAACGCCTCGATCGCCTTGTCCTGGCCGAAAATGGTCAGTTTCAAGTTGCGTTCCAGGTTCTTGAGCACATCGCGATCCGACATCGAAACGTTCTTCGGCGGAATGCGCGCGATGCGCGCCACCACGTTCTCGATCTGCGTGACCGTCACGGACGAGGCGCGCTTGTCGACCGGCTGCAGCCGCAGATTGGCCCCCGCTTCGTCGACCACGTCGATGGCCTTGTCGGGCATGTGCCTGTCATTGATGTGCCGCGCCGCCAATTCGGCCGCGGCGCGCAGCGCATCGTCCTCGTACTTGATGCCGTGATGTTCTTCGTAACGGGATTTCAAGCCCCGCAAAATGTCCACCGTGTCCTGCACCGAGGGCTCGGTGACGTCTATCTTCTGGAAACGGCGCGCCAGCGCATGATCCTTCTCGAATATGCCGCGATACTCGTTGTAGGTGGTTGAGCCGATGCAACGCAATTCGCCGTTGGCCAGCGCCGGCTTGATGAGATTGGATGCATCCATGACGCCGCCCGACGCCGCGCCCGCGCCGATCACCGTATGGATCTCGTCGATGAAAAGTATCGCGCCGGGCTGCTTCTTGACCTCGGCCAGCACCGCCTTGAGACGCTTCTCGAAATCGCCGCGGTACTTGGTGCCCGCTACCAGCGAGCCCATGTCGAGCGAGTAGATGGTGGCATCGAGCAGTACGTCCGGCACCTGATTCTCGATGATCATGCGCGCCAGCCCTTCCGCGATTGCCGTCTTGCCCACGCCGGCCTCGCCCACGTACAACGGGTTGTTCTTGCGGCGCCGGCACAGTATCTCGATGGTGCGTTCGACCTCCAGCCGGCGACCGATCAACGGATCGATCTTTCCCTTGCGGGCGGCCTCGTTGAGGTTGGTGGCGTACTTCTCCAGGGCATTGCCGCCCCCATCGCCCTCGCGCTCGGCATCGGCACCCGTGCCGCTGTCGTCGCGCTCGCTGCGCTCCTCGCCGCCGGCCTTGGACAAGCCGTGCGCAATGAAGTTGACCACGTCCAGACGCGACACGTCCTGCATGCTGAGCAGGTAGGCGGCGTGCGATTGCTTCTCGCTGAAAATGGCCACCAGTACGTTGGCGACCGTCACTTCCTTCTTGCCGCTCGATTGCACGTGAAACACGGCCCGCTGCAGGACTCGCTGGAATCCCAAGGTCGGTTGAACGTCCCGATCCTCGCCGGCAGGCAGTCGCGGCGTGGTTTGGTCGATGAATTGTTTGAGTTCCGTCTTGAGCTTGGCGGTGTCGGCACCGCAGGACTTCAAGATCTCCCTGACTTTCGGGGTATCCACGATGGCGAGCAGCAAATGCTCGACCGTCATGAATTCATGGCGCGCCTCGCGCGCTCCGGCAAACGCATCGTTCAAGCAAAATTCGAGTTCTTGACTTAGCACTTTACGCCTCTTCTAGCGTTGCCATCAGCGGATGCTGATGTTGTCGCGCATACGCGATCACTTGAGCCACCTTGGTCTCTGCAATCTCAAAAGTAAATACGCCGCACACCCCTTTGCCCTTGGTATGCACCTCCAGCATAACCCGGGTTGCTTTGGTGCGGTCCATGGAAAAGAATCTTTGCAGGATATCGACGACGAACTCCATGGGAGTGTAATCGTCATTTATCAGGACCACTTGATAGAGGGGAGGCCGCTTGAGCTTGGGCGCCGCTTCCTCGACGACCAATGCTGTTCCGTCCCGACCGCGTTCGATATCGCTCATGAGTTGTCAGTTTATAGGGCGCGTTTGCGCGCTTTACAAGGCGTGTGAGCCAAAGCCCGCGGCGAGTTCCCTGTCGCCAAACGGTGTCACTTTACTTTAACAAGTAAAAACAAATGCTTGAGCGCGCAAGCAGGTAGCCGTTATGATCGCCGCTCCTGGGGCACCTCGGGGGCACATGGCTGGCCTTCCGCGGCATTATTGCGATCGACGCGCACGATATTCACATGCTTGACGCACGCACAAACGATTGGCTCTCCCGCCTGCAAGGCAATGCACCCAGATTGGTCGCATTGGTGCTTGCGGGGCTCATTGTTTTGGAACTCGGGCACCTAGTCTATGCGATGGCCGTCAATCCGGTGAAATCCCCGCAACCCCTCGCACCCCCCGCCAGGGCCGCGGGCAACCTGCGGCCCGCCGTCAACGTCCAAGAGGTCGTCGCGGCGCACCTGTTCGGAGTCGCCACGACAGACCCAAGATCGCAGGATCCGGCCAATGCGCCGCCCAGTTCGGCCAATCTGCAGCTTACCGGGACCATAGCGACCCAGGATCCGAGGCACGGCGTGGCCATCGCCAGCGATGGCGGCGGCCCGTCCAAAGTGTACTCAGTTGGCGACAGGCTTGCAGGCGCCTCCCTACATTCGGTGTACTTGGACCACGTGATATTGGATCGCAATGGCGCGCTGGAGACCGTCCAGTTGCCGCGTCTGCTGCCCTCCGGTTCGGTTGGTGCGCCGCAGATGCGGCGGCCAGGCGCGGATCCACGCGCCGCGGCAGCGGTGGATAACATTCGGCGAATGGTGCAACAAGACCCGACTATTCTTGATCAAGTGATGCGCACGGTCCCTTCTTATGACAGCACAGCGGGAAAACTGAGAGGCTTTCGTGCTTTTCCGGGCAAGAATCGGCAGATATTCAGCAAGCTGGGTTTGAAGTCGGGGGACTTGGTCACGGCGATCAATGGCACGCAGCTCGACGACCCACAGCGCAGCCAGGAGGTGTTCAACACCATACAGGCCTCCGACCATGTGACCGTGACGGTGGAGCGCGGCGGACAGAAACAGGACATCACGTTGAATATTGCACAAGTGGCCGCGCAAGCGACCCAGGAATTGGAGACCCCACAGAGCAGCGCACCGGCGGTGCCGGTGCCCAACGACGCCCAGCCTCCCACGCCTGAGCCGCAGGGCTCTGGCGCCCCGGACGCCAGTGGAGTTCCGCCGCCCAATAACGGCGCACCATTCCCCCATATGGGGCCGCAGCCGCAGCCGCCCGCACCTGACACTCCGCCCGGCAACGAAAATTCAAACGGATGACGGGGATGCCGGTCGAACGCGTACACATTACGAGCACCCATGAAAGATAAGTCAGATCATTTGCATTCCAAGTTGCGCTCGGCCGCGGTGGTCGTCATGTCGGCGATGTTGCTGCTCCTGACGCAGCCGGCCTCCTCCCAGGCGCCCCGATCCCAGCCCAGGCCCGAGGAAGGGGCAACCATAACGCCCAACTACAAGGACGCGGACATCACCCAGATCATCCAGGCGGTCGGTGAGGTGACCGGCAAGACCTTCATCGTCGACCCACGCGTCAACGCCAAGGTCACGATGCTTTCTCCGACGCCCATGACCCCCGCGGCATTCTACGAAGCATTCCTGTCGGTGTTGCAGGTCTATGGATTCGTCGCGGTACCGGCTGGAAAGGTCATCAAGATCGTGCCGAACACCGATCAGCGCCAGTTCCCCTCGATCGAGCTGCCGGACAACGTCAGCAGCAGCTCGGATGCCCTGGTCACGCAAGTCATTCCATTGAAGAACTTAAGCGCGGCGCAGCTGGTACCACTGCTGCGGCCGCTGGTTCCCCCCTATGGCCATTTGGCGGCCTACAACGCCGCCAACATGCTCATCATCTCGGACCGCGCCTCGAACGTGAGCCGCATCGAACACATCATCCAGCGCATGGACGAAGGCGGCGACGAACCCGTCGAGGTGATTCAGCTGCACAATGCGAGTGCCGCGGACATCGTGCGCATCGTGAATTCGCTCAATCAGGGCCAAGGTGCGGAAGGCGCCGGAGCTCTCGCCAAGGTCGTGGCCGATGATCGCACCAACAGCGTGTTGCTCACGGGTGAGAAATCGCAGCGGCTCAAGCTCAAAGCCTTGATCATCAATATGGACACGCCGCTTTCGGCCGGCGGCGATACGCAGGTCAGATATTTGCGCTATGCCGACGCCGAGAAGATTGCCGACAAATTGAAAGGCCAGGCCACCGCCACCGCGAAAGCGCAGGGCGGGCCGACGCCCGGCGGCGCGGCGGCCGGTGCAACCGCAGGCGGAGGCAGCTCCAATGTGGATGCCAGCGTCACGATCTGGGCGGACGTCGCCACCAACGCACTCATCATTACTGCACCGCCAAAAATCATGAAATCCTTGATGGCGGTCATCGACAAGCTCGATATCCGCCGGGCACAGGTTCAGGTCGAGGCCATCATCGTCGAAGTGGACGTCAACAAGAGCAGCAATCTTGGCGTGCAGTGGCTGTTATTCGGCCAAGGCAGTACAGTCGTTCCTGCGGGTGTCATCAACCTGCCCGGCGCGGGCACCAGCATCGTGGATTTGGCGGCGACCGCGCTATCGGTCGCCCAAGGCACCGCCACCACCACCACCGCAACTACCGGAACCACGACGCCGGCCATCAGCAGCTCCACCGTCGGCACGGGGGCCACATTCGCCATCGGCCGCATTGCAAGCTCCGGGGTGAATTTTGCCGCGCTGATTCAGGCGATACGCAGCGACGGCACGAGCAACATCATTTCGACCCCCTCCTTGATCACCATGAACAACGAGGAGGCCGAAGTGAAGGTGACGCAGGAAATCCCGCTGATCACCGGCTCCTATGCCACCACGACGCAGAGCGTCGCCGGCACGACCAGCCCGTTTCAAACGATTCAGCGCGAGGAAGTGGGTACGATCCTCAAGGTCACGCCGCACATCAACGAGGGCAATTCCGTCCAACTCAAGATCGAGCAGGAGGATTCCTCGCCAGGTGCGAAACTCGCCGACTCGGCCGACATCTCCACCAACAAACGCTCCATCAAGACCACCGTTTTGATCGAGGACGGAGGTATCATCGTACTGGGCGGGCTCATGTCCGATACCGTGACCGAGAGCGAAGACCGCGTCCCGGGATTGGGAGCCATCCCGCTCTTGGGCAACCTCTTCAAATCGCGCAGCGGTTCGCGGCAGAAGAAGAATCTGATGGTATTCATCAAACCTAAAATCATGCGCGATGCGGATGCGACCGAAAGCACCAGCGAAGCCGCCTATAACGAGCTACGGCAGACGGAGCGAAACCTGAACGGCGGACACATCACGCTGCTGCCGGGCCAGGTCCAACCTGCGATACCGCCGATTCCTCCAAGTATCGCACTGCCGCAAGCGCCTCCCGCATCGCAGACCAATGCGCAGGGCGCGATCGCGAATCCGCCGCCCGCCCCCGCCCCGCCGTCACCATGAGCGCGGAGCTGCAACCGGAAGACGCACAGCGCAAGCTGTCATTCCCCTTCGCCAAGCGGCACGGCGTATTGGTACGCGGCATTGCCGATGGAGTCGCCGATACCGTTTGCCGTCCGGGCGTCACGCCGCAGAGCCTGGCCGAGGTGCGCCGCTTCGTTGGAGTACCGCTGAAGCTCGAGCGCGTCAACGTCGAGGCCTTCGATCTGATGCTGCGCCTGGCGTACGAGGCCGGCTCGGGCGCGGCCATGCAGATGCTCGAGGGGCTGGACGACAACACCGACCTTGCGCATCTTGCGGAGGACATTCCGGAATCTTCGGACTTGCTGGAAAGCGACGACGAAGCACCCATCATCCGCCTCATCAACGCTTTGCTCACCCAGGCGGTGAAAGAGAACGCGTCCGACATTCATATCGAGCCCTACGAGAATCGGCTGGTCATCCGTTTTCGCGTCGACGGCGTGCTGCGCGAGGTACTGCAGACCAAGCGGGCCGTCGCGCCCCTGGTGGTCTCGCGCATCAAGGTCATGTCCAAGCTCGACATCGCCGAGCGCCGACTGCCGCAGGACGGCCGTATTTCGTTGCGTATCGCCGGCCGCGCGGTGGACGTCCGCGTTTCCACCCTGCCCTCCGGACATGGCGAGCGCGTGGTGCTGCGTTTGCTCGACAAGCAGGCCGGACGCATCGAATTGACATCGCTCGGCATGGATCCGCGCACCCAGGATGCCATGGACGAGATCATTCACAAGCCGCACGGCATCATTTTGGTGACCGGCCCCACCGGCTCGGGCAAGAGCACGACGCTATACGCCAGCCTCGAACGGATCAACGACAACACCCGCAACATCATGACGGTCGAAGACCCGATCGAGTACTACATCGACGGCATCGGTCAGACCCAGGTGAACACCAAGGTCGAGATGACGTTCGCCCGGGGCCTGCGCGCGATTCTGCGCCAGGACCCTGACGTGGTCATGATCGGCGAAATCCGCGACCTGGAAACCGCCCAGATCGCAGTGCAAGCGAGCTTGACGGGACACCTGGTGCTCTCCACGCTGCACACCAACACGGCGGTCGGCGCCGTCACGCGCCTGCGCGACATGGGCATCGAGCCATTCCTGCTGTCGTCGAGCTTGATCGGGGTCATGGCGCAACGCCTGGTGCGTGTTCTGAACCCCGCTACGCGCGAGAAGTTCGTGGCCGGCGAATACGAACGGCGGCTGCTGAATCTCGAAGCCCACGGCGGCGAGGTGGAATTGTACCGTCCGAGCAGCGAGCCCGGCATGGGCTATCGTGGACGCACCGGCATTTACGAACTCATCACGGTCGACGATCACATGCGCACTATGATCCACGACGGGTCGTCGGAACAGGAATTGGAGCGCTACGCCCGGGCCTCGAGCCCCGGCATCCGCGATGACGGGCGCCGCAAGATCATGGCGGGCGATACGACGTTGGAAGAAGTCTTGCGCGTCACGCGCGAAGATTGATGGGCGCGTTCGAATATACGGCGCTCGATGCCCAAGGCCGCGAACGCAAAGGCCTGATCGAAGGAGATACCCCCAAGCACGTCAGGCAGTTGCTGCGCGACAAGCAATTACTGCCGATGGAAATCCAGGAATCGGCGGAGCGCGAGCAGAAACAGCGTCTCAGCCGCCGCCCCTTCGTGCGCCGCGGGCTCTCGACGCTCGATCTTGCGCTCCTGACGCGCCAGCTGGCCACGTTGCTGCGGTCCGGCCTGCCGCTCGAGGAGACGCTGCAGGCGGTCGCCGAGCAGACCGAGAAACCGCGTGTTCAGCGCATCGTATTGGGCGTACGCAGCAAGGTGGTCGAAGGCCATCCCCTGGCGGACGGCCTGAAGGATTTTCCCGCCGCTTTCCCGGAGATCTACCGGGCCACGGTCTCCGCGGGCGAGCAGTCCGGCAAGCTCGATTCGGTGCTCGAGCGGCTCTCCGACTACACCGAGTCGCGCCAGGTGATGGGCCAGCAGGTCAGCAATGCGTTGGTCTACCCCGTCGTACTGCTGGTGCTCTCCTTTGCCATCGTTTCCTTCCTGCTGGCGTACGTGGTGCCGCAGGTGGTCGCGGTGTTCGAATCGGGTCATCAAGAACTGCCCATCGCGACGCGCGTTCTGATCGCCATGAGCGACCTCGTGCGGCTGTACTGGTACTACGGCCTCATCGTACTGGCCGCGCTTACCTGGGGCTTCAGGCGCTGGCTCAGGGTGCCTGAGGCGCGCATGCGCTTCCATCGGCTGCTGCTGCGTCTGCCGCTGATCGGCCGGCTGATTCGCGGCCTGAATACCGCGCGTTTCTCGCGCACCTTCAGCATTTTGACCGCCAGCGCCGTACCGGTGCTCGAGGCGCTGCGCATCTCCGCCGAGGTGGTCACCAACCTGCCCATGAAAAGCGCCGTGGAAGAGGCCGCCTTGAGGGTGCGCGAGGGCGCGCCGATCGGCAAATCGCTGGCCACGCGCAAGCTGTTCCCGCCCATGATGATTCACTTGATCAGCAGCGGCGAGAGCAGCGGCGAGCTGGAGAAGATGCTGGAGCGCGCCGCGAGCAACCAAGAGCGTGAAATGGACGGTTTATTGTCCAACATGACCAATCTGCTGGGCCCCTTCATGGTGGTGCTCATGGGTGCAATCGTCATGTTCATCGTCATTGCGCTCTTGTTGCCGATTTTCCAGCTCAACGACCTGGTCAAATAGCGAAGTGTGACGCCGGGGTATTGCACGCGGCACGCGTTTCCGTTTATAACGCGCGCGTGTGAGTCCACATGGGAAGCACGAGCTTCGAAAGCATGAGCGAAAAGCCCGAGTCGGACGAATTCGAGGAAGAGGACGCCGAGGACGTCGCCCCCGGCGGCGAAGACGTTGACGTCGATCACATCATGCGCGACGTCGATTCACAGCGGCGGCGCGCGCCGAAAGGGGCCGAGCCTGCGTGGCGCCGCCTGGAGCGCGTCATGGAAGAGCGGCGCACCGCGGAGCTGCTGAGCGATTTCGACGACTACGAGATCTTCGACGGCAACCATGAAGACGACTCCTCCGCGGACGCCGATCGCCAGGCATCGTCGGAAGAGCCTGCTGCCGACCACAAGGCACGCAAGAGAAAGAAGGCCCGCTGAGGCTCCTGCGCTCGATTTCAGTTCTCGCGCTCGATTTCAGTTCTCGCGCTCGATTTCAGTTCCCGCGCTCGATTTCAGTTCCCGCGCTAGATTTCATTCGCTTTGGCGAATTGGCCGATGTGGTCGGCCGCTCTGAAGGCCAACGCCTGAATGGTCATGGTCGGCTGGCCTCTTCCGGATGTCACGAAGCTCGAACCATCGCAGATGAACAGATTCGGCACGTCGTGGGTTCGGTGGTACTTGTCCACCACCGAGCTTTTAGGATCGTTGCCCATGCGGCACGTGCCGAGCAGATGCACGCCGGCGGTGTTTTCTTCGACCGAATCGCGCCAAATCTTCTGCGCTCCGGCAGCCTCCATGATCTCGTACGAACGATCCTGCAGGAAGCGCGCGAACGCGAGATCGTCCGGATGGTCCTTGTAGGTGACCCGTATCGCTGGAACGCCCCACGCGTCCTTCAATTCAGGGTCGATGCTGACGCTGTTGCTCTCCAGAGGCAGCGAGGTGCTGTGACCCGCGGAGACCATCGAGCGCGGGAACGCTTCCAGGCGGGCTTTCAAATCATTGCCCCACCGAGGCAGGTTCCCGCCTTCCGACATCGCCCAGATGGCAGGCTGCGGATTCATGCGGGCGTCGATTCCGCCGCCGCCATAGTACCCGCGCTTCGGATCGGAGAGATAAAAGTCGTGCAGGATGCGCGTGACCTGCACGCTCTTGTATTCGTTGAGTTCATGCTCGAACACCGCGTGCACGGAGGCGCCTTGGTTGAACATGAGATGCTTGCCGACCATGCCGCTCGAATTGGCCAGGCCGTGCGGAAATCGGTTGCTGGTGGAATTGAGCAGCAGGCGCGATGTCTCGGCACCGTTGGCCGAGAGCACCACCGCGCGTGCCGGTTGGAAGTGGGAGCGCTTCGCGGCGTCGAAGTAGTGCACGCCCGTGGTGCGGCCTTTCGGGTTCGTATCCACGTGATAGACGTAGCTGCCCGAGCGCACCTCGCACATGCCCGTGGCCTCGGCTTCCGGAATCATGGTGTAGAGCGATGAGGACTTCGCTTGTGCCTCGCAGCCAAAGCCCATGCAGAAGCCGCAATGCACGCAGGCGGGCCGGCCGCGGAACGGCTGCGAAGCGATGGCCATGGGCGCCGGAAAAGGATGCAGTCCCAATTTTCGCGCACCGCGCTCCAGCAGCACTCCGGAGGACTTCACCGGCAGCGGCGGCATCGGGTAGGGCTTGGTGCGCGGCGGATCAAAGGGACTGGCCCAGCCCAAGCCCGACACGCCGACCTCCCACTCGACCTTGGTGTAATACGGCTCCAATTCCTGATAGGTGATCGGCCAGTCGGCAAGCGCGGTGCCCGGAATGCCGCCGAGTACACTGCGCTCGTTGAAGTCGATTTCATGAAAGCGCCAGAAATTGGCGGTGTAATGATTGCTGCTGCCGCCGACCAGCCGCGCGTACAGCGCAGGCTGCATGCCTGGTGTTTGGGTCGCGACGCTGCCCTCGGTCTTGCGGAAGGTCTGCGGACTGATCCTGGGGTCCACCGTGATGCCGCTCAGGAAAAAATATTTGAATTCGTCATGTTCGAAATCGGCCGCGCCCAGGCGTGGCCCCTGCTCGAACACCAACACCGAGAATCCAGCTTGCGACAGCTCGCGCGCCATCACGCCGCCGGCGGCGCCGGAACCCACCACCACGAAATCGACCATTTCGCCGGCTTTGAACGTTTTGCCGGTCACGAGGATTTTCCGGTGCCGTATGGCACGAAGCCGGTGTACTCGCGGTCGTAGTAGCCGAAGGGCGGCACGAAGGCGTGTTGATCGACGAAGCCCATCAACTTCCACCCTGCGCCTTGATAGTTGCCGCCATATTTCGGCGAGGTGAACATGCCGAGGATCGTGAGCATGCGCGTGGTCTCGAAGAACGGCGTTTGATCCACCGTCTTCAGAAAGGCGATCTGGGTGTCCGGGTTCGCTGCCGCGAAGGCGATCCGCGGCTGCACGGCGCGAAATTTTTCCTGAAAATCGACAAGGCCCTTGGAAAAGTCGGGAGCCGAGGCGGCGAAATACGTCGACAGCGTGCGATCCACGAAGTAAACGGCGTGCGCCTCGCGCGCGCCGGGCGTGGCGCCGCTCGGAACGATCTGTGCGCAGATCGCTTCGACGTCGGCAGCGTCCGCCGGGCTGAAGAACGTGAAACTCACGGGCACGGCACTGTTCGCGGCTTCATCAGCGTGGTGCGCCGCCGCGGCGATCCCCGGCCACTGCGCCGCGACCCACAGGCTCGTGAACAACCCGGTTCCCTGGGAAAGGAACGAACGCCGCGACATGTCGTCATTGTGTTTCGATGCTGTCATATTTTCCCCGTGCTTCAGATTTCGCCGCGCCTGGCAAATTGCCCGATATGGTCTGCCGCGCGGAACGCCAGCGCTTGAATGGTCATGGTGGGCTGACCCCGGCCGGATGTCACGAAACTCGAGCCGTCGCAGATGAACAAATTGGGCACATCGTGGCTGCGATGATACTTGTCGACCACAGACTCGGCGGGATCGTTGCCCATGCGGCACGTGCCGAGCAGATGCACGCCGCCGCGCGCCAGACGCGGCGGCGCGCGCCACACCTTCTCTGCGCCCGCGGCCTGCATGATCTCGTAGGCACGGTCTTGAAGGAACCTGGCCATCGCCAGATCGTCCGCGTGATCCTTGTAGGTCACGCGAATTGCCGGGATGCCCCATGCATCCTTGAGAGTCGGGTCGATGCTGACGCTGTTGGTCGCCACGGCCAGCGAGGTGCAGTGTCCCGAGCTCATCATCGAGCGCGGGAAAGCCTCGAGGCGCGCTTTCAGATCCGCTCCCCAGTGCGGCAGCTCGCCGCCGCTCGATAATGCCCAGCCGACCGGCTGACTGCCCATACGCGCATCGATGCCGCCGCCGCCGTAGAAGCCGCGTTTCGGGTCCGCCTCGTAGAAGTCGTGCAGGATGCGCGTCACTTGCACGCTCTTGTATTCGTTGAGTTCGTGGTCGAACTGCGCGTGTACGCCGGAGCCCTGATTGAACATCAAGTATTTGCCGACCAATCCGCTGGAATTCGCAAGCCCCTGGGGGAAGCGATCGCTGGCCGAATTGAGCAGCAGCCGCGAGGTCTCCGCGCCATTGGCCGACAGCACCACCGCCCTGGCCTTCTGAAACTGCTCGCGCTTCCCGGCATCGAAATATTGCACGCCGGTGGTGCGGCCGCGCTTGTCGAGTGCCACGTTGAACACGTAGCTCTGCGGCCGGATCTCGCAGCGGCCGGTGAGCTCGGCCTCCGGAATCATGGTGTACAAGGTGGTCGACTTGGCCATCACTTCACACCCGAAGCCGATGCAGAAACCGCAATGCGCACACCCTGGGCGCCCGCGATAAGGTTGCGAGTTGATCGCCATCGGCGCGGGAAACGGATGCAAGCCCAGCTTGCGCGCGCCGCGCTCCATCAGCACACCGGAGGATTTCACGGGCAGCGGCGGCATCGGATAGGGTTTGCTGCGCGGGGGATCGAAGGGACTGGCGTTGGCCAGTCCCGATACCCCGACCTCCCACTCCACCTTGGTGTAGTAGGGCTCCAGTTCCTCGTAGGAAATGGGCCAATCCGCGAAGCCGGTGCCGGGAATTGCGCCGAGCATCGAGCGCTCCTTGAAGTCGCTTTCATGGAAGCGCCAAAAGTTGGCCGTGAAATGCGTGCTGCTGCCGCCCACGATGCGCGCATAGACCAGGGAGTTGCCCATTCGCGGCGGCTGCGCCGTTTTCAGCGGATCGTCCCGAAAGGTCTGCGGGCTCGTCGCCGGACTGTTCGTGATGCCGCTCAGGTAGGTGTACTTGAATTCGTCGTGCTCGAAATCGCCGGGCCCGAGCCGCGGCCCCTGTTCAAGGACGACGACGGTGAAACCCGCCTGTGACAACTCGCGCGCGATGACTCCGCCTGCGGCTCCCGACCCGACGACGACGAAGTCTGCGGTCTCGCTGGGTTTGAACTTTCGGCTGGACAAGGTGAGCGGATGTTGGAT
>Ga0302324_100019271_pt1 | contig 13407 bp, 14 predicted proteins | sample Palsa_T0_1_FD_201949 | JGI IMG/M metagenome (GOLD analysis project Ga0302324, IMG submission 201949) | Peat permafrost microbial communities from Stordalen Mire near Abisko, Sweden - Palsa_T0_1 | ecosystem: Environmental > Terrestrial > Soil > Palsa > Peat permafrost | place: Sweden: Abisko...
CGGCATCGGCACGGAGGTCACCGCCGAGGCGGTACGCGTGCTCGAGCGCGTCGCTGCGCGCTGCGGCCATTCTTTCCGGTTCGAATCCGCGCTGCTGGGCGGAGCAGCCATCGATGCCACGGGCACACCGCTCCCCGAGAGCACGCTCGCGCTCTGCCGGCGCGCCGACGCCGTGCTGCTCGGCGCAGTAGGCGGACCTCAATGGTCCGACCCGAACGCCAAGGTGCGGCCCGAGCAGGGGCTTTTGCAGCTGCGCAAGTCCCTCGGCCTGTTCGCGAACTTGCGTCCGGTAGCGCCCCACCCTGCCTTTCTCGATGCCTCGCCGATCAAGCCGGAGCTGCTGCGCGACGTCGACATCATGGTCGTGCGCGAGCTCACGGGCGGAATCTATTTCGGCGAGAAGCAGCGCTCTGCGACCGAGGCTTTCGACATCTGCCGTTACAGCGTCGTCGAGATCGAGCGCGTGGTGCGGGTCGCAGCGCAGCTCGCCCGCGGGCGGCGCGGCAAGCTCACCTCCGTCGACAAGGCCAACGTGCTCGAAACCTCCCGATTATGGCGCTCCGTGGTCGAGCGCATTCTGCCGGCGGAGTTTCCCGGCGTGAGCTATGAGCACATGCTGGTGGATTCCGCCGCGATGCACCTCATCAAGCGGCCCCGCGATTTCGATGTGATCGTCACCGAGAACATGTTCGGAGACATACTGACCGATGAGGCCTCGATGCTTGCCGGATCGATGGGACTGCTGCCCTCGGCCTCGCTCGGGGAATCCGTCGGCGGCCGCGCGCGCGCCGCGGGCGCATCCGCTGCGGGAGCATCCGGGGGCATTTTCGAGCCCATACACGGATCGGCGCCCGACATCGCCGGGCGCGGCATCGCCAATCCTTATGCAGCCATCCTCAGCGCGGCGATGCTGCTGCGCTATGCGCTCGGTCTCGACGCAGAGGCTCGCCTGGTGGAGGCGGCCGTCTCGCAAGCAATCGATTCAGGTGCCCTGACCGCAGACCTCGTTCCGCGCGGAGCGGCCTCCGTCACGACCCATGACGCCGGAGCGGCAGTTCTGGCCGCGCTTTAGCCGCACGCGCCAATCCGGCGGCAATGTCCGCCACCAGGTCTCCCGCATCCTCGATTCCGACCGAGACCCGCAGCAACCCGGGGCCGATGCCGGCCTTCAACCGCGCGGATTCTTCCATGCCCGCGTGCGTCATGGTGGCCGGATGAGAGATCAGGCTCTCGACGCCGCCCAAGGATTCGGCGAGCGTAAAGCACTCGAGTCCCTCCAGGAACGCCGCGACCGCCGGTTCGCCGCCCTCGAGCTCGAAGCTCAGCATTGCACCGAAGCTCGCTTGCTGCCGCCGCGCAATGTCATGCCCGGGATGATCGGCGAGTCCCGGATAGTAGACTTGCCGCACCGCCGGATGACGGCGCAGGCATTCGACCACCTCGGCCGCATTCGCGGCGTGAATCGCCATGCGTGCATGCAGCGTCCTCAGACCGCGCAAGCTCAGAAAACTGTCGAACGGGGAACCGGTGACGCCGATGGCGTTCGCCCACCAGGCGAGAGTTTGCGCGAGCTCGGCCGTGGCCGCGATGACGGCGCCGCCGACCACATCGCTGTGGCCGTTCAGGTATTTGGTCGTTGAATGCACGACGAGATCCGCCCCGAGCGCGAGCGGTTGCTGCCACAGCGGCGACAAGAACGTGTTGTCCGCCGCCACCAGCGAGCCCGCGGCATGGGCCGCGTCGGCGATGGCGCGAATGTCCACCACGCGCACGAGCGGATTGCTCGGGGTCTCGATCCACACGAGCTCGGGTCTCCCGGCGAGGGCGGCAGACAGCGCGTCCGCGTCGCTCTGATCGACGAAATCGGCAACGAGTTTCCCTTGTGCATGCAGCGCCGCGAGCAACCGGTACGTGCCGCCATAGCAATCGTGCGGCGCGAGGACGCGCGCGCCCTGCGGGAGCGTTGCGAGCACCAGCGTGATCGCCGCGAGTCCGGTGCAGGTGACCACGCCGCCGGCGCCTCCCTCGAGATCGGTGAGCGCGACGGCGAGCTGATCGCGCGTCGGGTTGCCCGAGCGCGAGTAGTCGTACTTGCGCGGCTTGCGATAGCCCTCGAATGCGTAGTTCGACGACAGGTAAATCGGCGGTACCACGGAGCCGTGCTGGGCGTCCGATTCGAGGCCTGCGCGCACGGAGCGTGTGGACAATGCTTTGCGGGATTTTTCTTGACTCATAGGAGCGGCTCCGAAACTGCGCGTTTGACGATCGGCGTCAGCGCCGCACCCTCTTTCAGGAATGCGTCGTGGCCGAAGATGGAATTGATCTCGATGAGCTGGCGCGGGCCGTTGAGCCGCGCCGCAAGGCCTTGCATGTCCTGGAACGGAACCAGCTGATCCTCGCGCACGGCAATGAGGGTCGCGGGCGTACGCACGCGCGTCGCGTCCATGCGGTGCAGGTCGATCGACTCGCTCAGCGCGAGAAAAGTCTCGGCTCGGTACTTCTGCACGTAATCATCGCCGCGCGCGAACAGATAATCCTCCACCGCAAACCGGAAACCGCCGGCCTCGCGCACCGGCGCCGCGCCGAAGCGCAGCTCGAACTCCACCGAGCTGCGGTAGGTCGCCATGGCGAGCGCGCGCGCGAGCTTCAGGCCCGCGGGGCCGTCGCCGCGGGCAATGGCTTCGCGTACGATTTGCCGCTGCACGCTGCGCCACGCGGTCGACAGCACCTGCGCCTTGTCGGCCGCACTCAGCACCACGATGCGGCCGATGCGCTCCGGATATGCTTCCGCGAAGCACAGCGCCACCATGCCGCCGTAGGAGGCGCCGACGATGGCATGCAGGGACGCGAGTCCGAGATGCTCGACGATCCGGCGCAACGCGTGTGCCTGGTCGTAGGAGCTCAGCGGTGGGAACTTGCCGCCGGTCTCCGGCGTGGAGCTGCCGCCGCGGCCGCCCAGATAGTCGACGCCGAGCACGCAGTAGTGAGTCGTATCGATGGCGTGGCCGGCGCCGACGAGCTCCGGCCACCAGCCCTCCTCGCCGTTCACGATGCGATGCGCGGAGATACCGCCGAGCACCGCGACGACGGGGGCATCCGGCGGGCCTACCAGCCGGAAAGCGATGCGCGCATCCTGCAGCTCGTCCCCGTAGTGCAGCCGCCACGGAGCGGGCAGCGCCAGCACTTCGTCGCGCACCGGGGGTTCGGTTGCGGCACGAATGGCAGTGACGGCAGCGCTCTTCGGCGGCGCAGCTGCTTGCGGCTTTTCGGGGATTTGACTCGGCACCGGCGACTCCTGCAAAGGTTGACATAACCCCTGAGAAGCGGCATGCGCTCGGCAGTTGACGCGCTCCACGCGCTGCAACTCGCCGCCCATCTATCGAAGCTTAAGGCTTAGGACCGCCGGCTGCTCCGCAGGAGTTGGCACCGTTCCTTGCGGGTCCTGGCGGACCTTGGGGTGGTTGCCCCGGCTTCTAAGGGCCTTTCCCTCAGCCGGTCTAGATAGGCCCGCAAATGGTATCAGGCGCGGCGCCCCCGTCAAGCAACTTCGGCGCTTGCGCGCACCCGTCTCTTGTAATAACGTACTAGCACGTTATTACATTGGTACAGACCGGACCCACTCGTGAAAACCAACCGTCCAGTGACCCAGCGCCAGGAACAGCAGCACGAGCGCGCGCTCTTCACCGCGATTCTCGCGCTGCGCAGCGTCGAGGAATGCCGCAGCTTTTTTCGCGACCTTTGCACGCCCACGGAGCTGCAGGCCATGGCGGATCGCTGGGCCGTGGTCGAGCTGCTCGAGCGCGGCCTGCCCTATCGCGACATCCATAAGCAGACCGGCGTGAGTGTCACCACCATCGGTCGCGTCGCGCGCTACTTGCAGTCGGGCAACGGCGGATATCGCGCGGTGACCGATCGGCTGAAGGCGCACGCATGAGCGACTCGGGTCCCGTTCGGCTGAAGATCGCCGTGCAGAAGAGCGGCCGTCTCACCGATGCCTCCCTCGATCTGCTGTCGCGGTGCGGGCTGAAATTCACGCGCGGCAAGGACCAGCTCATGTGCTACGGAGAGAACATGCCGCTGGACGTGCTGTTCGTGCGCGACGACGACATTCCGGACCTCGTGCAGGAAGACGTGTGCGACCTCGGCATCGTCGGGCTCAATGTGGTGGAAGAAAAGCGCCTGGCCTTTCGCGCCCGCAGCCTTGCGCCCCTGTTCGAGACTGTGCAGCCGCTCGATTTCGGACGCTGCAAGCTGTGCGTCGCGGTTCCCGACGGGTTCGTGTACCGCAGCGCGGAATCGCTCGAGGGCAAACGCATCGCGACCACCTACCCCTACATCCTCGGGCGATTCCTCACCGAGCGCGGCATCCGGGCCGAGGTCGTGGTGCTATCGGGTTCGGTCGAAATCGCCCCGCGGCTCGGCCGCGCGGACGTGATCTGCGATCTCGTATCGACCGGCTCGACCCTTGCGGCCAACCATTTGCGTGAAGCCGAGGTCGTGCTGGAAAGCCATGCCGTCCTCATTCGCACGCCCGTACCCATTCCCGCCGAGAAGCGCGACTGGACGCGGCGCTTGCTCATGCGCGTCGACGGTGTCGAGCAAGTGCGGGGCAGCAAGTACATCATGCTGCACGCCCCACGGAACGCCCTGCCGGCGATTGCCAAGCTGCTGCCGGGGAGCGAAGCGCCGACCGTGATTCCTCTCGAGGGCCTCGGCGACCGTGTCGCCGTCCATGCCGTGTGCCGCGAGAGCGTGTTCTGGGAAACTCTCGAGCAGCTGAAGAGCGCGGGCGCGAGTTCCGTGCTGGTGCTGCCCGTCGAGAAGATGTTGGCGTAGGCCCGCATGCGCGCGCTCGACTGGACGACGCTCTCGACCGATGAACGCCGGGCCGCCCTCGAGCGCCCGGCACAGCGCGACGCCGCACGCGTCGCGCGCGAGGCCGCCGCGATCGTCGAGGCCGTGCGCCGCGGCGGCGATGCGACGCTGCTCGATCTCACCGCGCGGTTCGACGGAGTACGCTTGGGGTCGCTCGAGGTTTCGGCGGCGGAGTTCGAGACAGCCGAGCGCACGTTGAGCGCCGCGCAGCACCGGGCGCTCGAGGTCGCGATCGGTACGGTTCGGACCTTCCACGCCGCGCAGTCATCGGAACCGCTCTCCATTGAAACGGCTCCCGGCGTGCGCTGCGAGCGGATCAGCGTGCCGGTGCGCTCCGTCGGCCTGTACGTGCCGGCGGGGTCGGCGCCGCTGCCCTCCACGGCCATCATGCTGGCGGTGCCCGCCGCCATTGCGGGCTGTCGCCAACGCATCATGTGCACGGCGCCCGACCGCAGCGGCGCGGCCGATCCGGCCGTCCTGGTGGCGGCGCGCAAGGCCGGCGTGCAGCGCGTCTTCAAGGCGGGCGGCGCACAGGCGATTGCCGCCATGGCCTATGGCACGGCCTCGATACCTAAGTGCGACAAACTGTACGGCCCGGGGAACGCCTGGGTGACGGCGGCGAAGCTCTGTGTCGCGAGCGATGCCGCAGGCGCCGCGGCGGACCTTCCGGCGGGCGTCACCGAGGTGATGGTGATCGCCGATGAAAGCGCGCGCGCCGATTTCGTGGCCGCGGATCTGCTCGCGCAAGCCGAGCACGGCGCCGAGGCGCAGGCCATCCTCGTGACACCGTCCCGCGTGCTCGTGGCAGCCGTCGAGCGCGAAATCCGGACGCAGGCGGAGAAGCTGTCACGGCGCGAGATACTCAAAAGCTCCGTGCACGAGATGCGGCTCATCACGGTCGATTCCCTGGAGGCCGCCCTCGACATCGCGAACGAATATGCCCCTGAGCACCTCATTTTGCAGGTGCGCGAGCCGCGGCGCTGGTTGGTCAAGGTCGAGGCCGCGGGCGCCGTGTTCCTCGGCGCCTGGTCGCCGGAGCCGATGGGCGACTATTGCAGCGGGCCGAATCACACGCTGCCGACCTACGGCTACGCGCGCGCCTATAGCGGCTTGTCGCTCGAGGATTTTCAAAAGCGCATCACCGTGCAAGAGCTCACGCCTGCGGGCCTCAAGGCCTTAGGCGGCACGGCGTGCACCCTGGCGGCGCTCGAAGGACTGGACGCGCACGCCGCGGCGGTCAACATCCGCTTGGCGGCGCTCGCGGAGCGCGCCGCGTGAATCCCGTGCTTGCGCTCGCGCGTCCCGAGATCCTGCGGCTGCAGCCTTACTCGCACGCGGCGTGGCAGCCCTCGTTCACACGTCTGCATGCCAACGAGGCCCCGTGGCGCCCGCCCGGCGATACCACCGCGGCGGGCCTCAACCGCTACCCGGAGCCTCAGCCGAAAGCGCTCGTCGCCCGCCTGGCCGCGCTCTACGGTGTGCCGGCCGAGATGCTGTTGGTGGGCCGAGGAAGCGACGAAGCCATCGACCTGCTGTCACGTATCTATTTGCGCGCCGGGATGGATTCGATCCTGCAAAGCCCGCCGACCTTCGGCATGTATCGGGTGGCCGCGCACATTCAAGGCGCCGGGGTCGTCGAGGTGCCCCTGGAACGGGAGCGCGGTTGGAGCTTGGATCCCGGCCGCCTGCTGGCAGCATGGCGCCCGTCCATGAAAATCGTGTACCTCTGCTCGCCCAACAACCCGACGGGCAACGCATTCGACTTGGGTGCGATCGAGGCGGTATGCACCGCGCTCAACGGCAAGGCCATCGTCGCGATCGACGAGGCCTACATCGAATGGTCGGGCCGCCCGAGCCTTGCGGCCTGGCTCGAGCGCTTTTCCACACTCGCGGTGCTGCGCACGCTCTCCAAGGCGCACGCGCTCGCGGGCGCGCGCATCGGTGCACTCCTCGCCGGTCCCGAGCTCATCGAAGTCGCGCGGCGGGTCATCCCGCCCTACTCGCTCGCCCAGCCCACCATCGAAGCGGCGCTGCGCGCCCTCGAGCCGGATGCGCTTGCGGCGGCCCGTACACGCATGGACACGCTGCTCACGGAACGGGATTACTTGCGCTCGCGCCTGGAACGGTTGCCCTCCGTCGCCAAGGTCTGGCCGAGCGACACGAACTTTCTGTTGGTCGACAGCGTGGATGCCGATCGCTTCCTCCGCTCGAGCAAGGCGGGCGGAACGCTGGTGCGCGATTTGCGCGCGAACCCGGCGCTGCCGAACGCGCTCAGGATCTCAGTGGGCACGCGCGCCGAGAATGATGCCTTGATCGACAGCCTGGAGGCGGCGTGAGCACATCGCCCGAGACGGCGCGGCCTGGCGCCGCCGAGTCTGGCGCGGCGCGGCCCGAAACGGCGCGGCGTGTGGTGTTCGTCGATCGCGACGGCACGCTCATTGAGGAGCCACCGGATGAGCGCGTAGACCGGCTCGAAAAGATCCGCTTGCTGCCGGACGTCATCCCGGCCCTGCTTGCCCTGAAGCGGGCAGGTTTCAGTCTGGTGATGGTCACGAACCAAGACGGGCTGGGCACGCCGGCCCTGCCTCAAGCTGACTTCGATCGCGCCCACGAATTCACCCTGCACTTGTTCGCCTCGCAGGGTATCGACTTCGAGGCCGTGTTCATCTGCCCGCATTTCCTGCACGAGGCCTGCGCTTGCCGCAAGCCGAAGCTAGGCCTGATCGATGCGTACCTCAAGAATCATCCGATCGATGCCGCACGCAGCTTCATGGTGGGCGATCGCGACACGGATCTCGAGTTCGCGCGCAATATCGGCATCGAGGGATTGCGCGTGCGCGCCGACGGCGCCGGCGCGGAGCGCTGGCCCGCGATCGCAGAACGGATCCTGGGCGCGGCGCGGCGCGCCCGAACCGAACGCAAGACGCGGGAGACGCACGTGACGGTCGACGTGGACCTGTCGCGCGAAGGTCCGAGCCGGATCGCCACGGGACTCGGATTCTTCGACCACATGCTCGAGCAAATCGCGAAACACGGCGGCTTCGCGCTCGACCTCGAGTGCCGAGGGGATTTGCACATCGACGAGCACCACACGGTGGAGGACACTGCCCTCGCGTTGGGTTCGACGCTCCGCGAGGCGCTCGGCGACAAGAGCGGCATCGGCCGCTACGGCTTCGTGCTCGCGATGGACGAGGCCGAGGCGCAGGTCGCGCTCGATCTCTCGGGACGCCCATTCTTCGTCTGGGACGGGCGCTTCAATCGGGAGCGGATCGGAGAGCTGCCCACCGAACTGGTGCCGCATTTCTTTCGGTCGTTGTGCGAGACGCTCGGCGCGGCACTGCACCTGCGCGTGAGCGGAGAGAACTCGCATCACATGGTCGAATCCTGCTTCAAAGGCGTCGGCCGCGCGTTGCGCCAAGCCATTCGCCGCGACGGCAGCGAGCTGCCGACCACCAAGGGCACCCTGTGAGCGCCCGCGACATCGTCATCGTCGCCTGCGGGGGCGCCAACATCGCATCGCTCAAGTTCGCCCTCGAGCGGCTCGAGGCCCTCGCCGAGTTGTCCGCCGATCCGGATCGCATCCGGCGCGCGAGCCATGTCATCCTGCCAGGGGTGGGTGCCGCGCTCGACGCCATGACACGCCTACGCTCGAGCGGCCTCGACACGCTGATTCCCTCGCTCACTCAGCCGGTGCTCGGCATCTGTCTCGGCATGCAGCTCCTGCACGAGACTTCCGAGGAAGGCCCCGCGCGATGCTTGGGCATCATTCCGGGCGCGACCGCGCGGCTTGCCGACGCCCCGGGCCGGCCGGTCCCCCACATGGGGTGGAACACGATCGACCTCGAGCGGCCGTCGCCCCTGCTCGAAGGGCTCGGTGCGCACGACCATGCTTACTTCGTGCACAGCTACGCGGTGCCGCTGAGCGATGCCACGCTCGCCAGTTGCCGCTATGGCGCGGCGTTCAGCGCCTGCGTCGCCTGGCGCAATTTCTACGGTGTGCAATTTCATCCGGAGCGCTCCGCCGCAGCCGGTGCGCGTGTGCTGCGCAATTTCATCGGCCTGCACTGAGTTGGCCGCAGGTTCCCTCGCCGTCACATGCGCCTCTTTCCCGCCATCGACTTGAAAGACGGCCGCTGCGTGCGCTTGTTGCGAGGCGACTTCGCCCGGCAGACAGACTACCCGACGGCGCCGCTCGAGCTTGCGCGCAAGTTCGAGGCGATGGGCGCGGATTGGCTGCATGTCGTCGACCTCGACGGCGCTCGGGAGGGCCGCATCGATCGAGGCAACGGCCGACTCATCGCGCAGCTCGCACGTGAGTCGAGCATGAGGCTGCAGGTGGGCGGGGGTCTGCGCACGAGTGCCGACGTGGCGCGCGTACTCGACGCAGGCGCCGCGCGCGCGGTAATCGGCAGCGCAGCGCTTGCGGATCCGGCGGCCGTGCGCGGGTGGATGGACGAGTTCGGCGCCGACCGCGTCGCGCTCGCCTTCGATGTGCGCCTGGATGCGCACGGCGCTCCGTGCATCGCCACGCACGGGTGGCAGCGACAATCGACGCGCTCGTTGTGGGAGGCCCTTGCGGAATTTCCGGCGCCTGCACCCCCGCACGTGCTCTGCACCGACGTCGCGCGCGACGGTGCCTTGTCGGGACCGAATGTTGCCCTGTACGCGGAAGCCGTGCGGCGTTTTCCCGGCATCGCCTGGCAGGCCTCGGGCGGGATACGCGATGCGGCGGATCTGCAAGCACTGGCGTCCTGCGGCGCAGCTGTCGCCATCAGCGGCAAGGCGCTGCTCGATGACCTCATTCCCATCGAGGAGCTGCGGCCATTCTTGCCAAACGCATAATCCCCTGTCTCGACGTGCGCGACGGTCAGGTGGTCAAGGGCGTGCGCTTTCGAGAACACCGTATCGTCGGCGAGATCATGGATCTGGCGCTGCGCTACCGCGACGAAGGTGCCGACGAGCTCGTGTTCTACGACATCACGGCGAGTCCGGACGCACGTTCCGTGGATCGCGGCTGGATCGAGCGCATCGCTCGGATTCTGGACATTCCCTTCTGCGTCGCCGGCGGCATCCGCAGCGTCACGGATGCCGAAGAGGTGCTCGGGTCGGGAGCGGAGAAAATTTCCGTCAATTCGCCGGCGCTCGCGCGTCCGGAGCTGATCGATGCGCTCAGCCAGCGCTTCGGGGCGCAATGTGTCGTCATCGGCATCGACAGCCAAACGGTCGACGGCGAGTATCGCGTGCAGCAATTCACCGGCGATGCAAAACGCAGTTGCGATGCCGGACGCACCACTTTAGATTGGGTCGCCGAGGCCCAACGCCGCGGCGCTGGTGAAATCGTTCTGAATTGCATGGCGAGCGACGGTGTGCGTCAAGGCTATGACATCGAGCAGCTGCGTGCGGTGCGCGGCGTTTGCCGCGTACCGCTGGTCGCGTCGGGGGGTGCAGGCAAGATCGAGCATTTCGCACGCGTGTTCCGCGACTCGGGCGCCGACGCGGCCCTCGCAGCCAGCGTCTTTCATTCGGGGGACATCGCCATTCCGGATCTGAAGCGCGCGCTCCATGCGGAAGGCATCGAGGTGAGAGCGTGAGCGGCTTGGACACCCTCGATTGGGATAAGAGTGAGGGGTTGCTGCCGGCGATCGTGCAGGACCATGTGAACGGTTCGGTGCTCATGCTCGGCTACATGAACCGCGAGGCCCTGGCCGCGACACAAGCCAGCGGACGAGTAACCTTTTTCAGCCGCAGCAAACGAAGGCTCTGGACCAAGGGCGAGACCTCGGGCCATTTCCTCGAAGTGCGCGGCATAGCCGCCGATTGCGACGGCGACACGCTGTTGATTCTCGCTCATCCCTTGGGGCCGGCCTGCCACAGCGGCACGCCCACTTGTTTCGGCGCGGACGCCCCGCAGAGCGCCGCTCAACCGTACGGTTTTCTGGGCGTGCTGACGCACACCATCCGCCGGCGCATCGACGCGCGGCCGCCGGGCAGCTACACGGTGAGGCTCCTCGACGAGGGGCCTCGCCGCATCGCGCAGAAAGTAGGCGAGGAAGGGCTCGAGCTCGCGCTCGCGAGCGTCGCACAGGGCGACGCGGAGGTGATCGCCGAGGCCGCGGATCTCCTTTACCATGCCACGCTGCTGCTCGAAGCAAGAGGGTTGTCGCTCGCGCAAGTCGTGGCCGAGCTCGCTGCACGGGGCGGTGATCGCGGTGGCGGCGGTAACGGCGGCGGATGAGCGCGCGGGCGCACGACGCGGAGCAGGAGCGCGCCGCCGAGCGCGAGCAGCGGCTCGTGATCGAGAAGGCCGCGCGCAAGCTGCATCTGTATGTCGGCGCCCGTATCGATCGGAGCTACTCCGTTGCCCTCGGCAGGAATTGGGCAGCCGACAAGGCGGTCGAGGGCGACGAGGCGACGCCCGTCGGCGAGTTCTACATCTGCAGCAAGAACCCGCGCAGCAAATTCTTCCTGTCCCTGTGCCTGAGCTATCCGAACGCGGAAGATGCCGAGCGCGGGCTGGCGGCTGGACTCATCAGCGCCGAGGAACACGGCGACATTCTCACGGCACTGCGCGAGAAGCGCCTGCCGCCCCAGCACACGCGGCTCGGTGGGGAGATCTACATCCATGGACAAGATCCCGCTGTCCGGCCCGGGGCGCCCAAAGACTGGACGAGAGGATGCATCGCGCTCGACAACGGCGCGATGCAACACCTTTACGAGCGAATCGCACTGGGCACGCAGGTTCTCATCCGCGACTGACTCAAGCTGACGGCACGGCGGCGCGGCGATTGCGCCTCATCGCCAGGATGGCGATGCCGAGCCAAACGATATTGAGGCCGGCCGACGGCCACGCGCTGTTCCAGCCGCTGTTTAGGCCTAAGCCGATCGCCCCGAACACGTTCATTCCCTGATAGAGCACCGAGCGCGGCTGGAGCTTCCCGGAGGAGATCAGCGCATAGGAGCCCAGGACCAGCACGGTACCGGACCAGCCGGCGATGTCGACGAACGTCTTCAGCTGCACGTCAGCCGGCCTCTTGCGCTGCCGCGCCCGGTTGCACTATTCCGGTGCCGCGGCCGCTGCCGCACGCACCTTGCAGGATCTGCTGACCGATGGAGTACGCCGTAAGGTCCTTCACGGGCCGCACTTATAGCACATCGCGCAGGCTCACTTGGCGGCTCACTTAAGGGCCGGCGCATGCTAGGCTTTCCCATGTCTCAGCCACGGGTTCGCTCTCATGACGATCTCCACCGCCGAAGTAAAACGTTACCCCGACGTCGCTACGCTGGCCGACAGCCTCGCCGGTGATATCGCCGCGAGTCTCTCCCAGGCAATCGCGCAACGCGGGCTCGCCAGCCTCGTCGTCTCCGGCGGCCATTCGCCGAAGCCATTGTTCCATGCGTTGAGCGCGAAGCCGCTCGACTGGAGCCGCGTCTGCGTCGCCCTCGCCGATGAGCGTTGGGTGGAACCCACGGACGCCGGCAGCAACGAAAAGCTGGTCCGTGAAAATCTGTTGCGCGGCGGCGCTGCCGCGGCGCGGTTCGCGGGCCTCAAGAACGCGGCGCCCTCGCCGGAATTGGGCGCGGTATCGGCTTGGGAGACGTTCGCCCGAGTCCCGCGCCCTTTCGACGTCACCGTGCTCGGCATGGGCGATGACGGTCACACCGCCTCGCTGTTCCCGCGCTCCCCGAACCTGCCCAATGCGCTCGATCCGGAAGCGGCGGCGGGCTGTATCGGAATGCGTGCGCCGACCGAGCCGCACGCGCGCCTCAGCCTGAATCTGTCCGCGCTCCTCGGCTCGCGCCTGATTTACATTTTCCTCGTCGGCGAAGCCAAGCTGAAAACCTTCACTACGGCAAGCGGCGCGGGCCCCATCGAGGAGATGCCGGTGCGAGCGGTGCTGCGCCAGGACGGCACGCCCGTCGAGGTGGTGTGGGCGCCATGACGGAGCCCCAACGGGAGCGCGCCGACGACCGCACCGCCCTCGACAAGGACGCCATCAAGAACTCCTTCCTCGACGATCTGTTCTACATGCAAGGCAAGTTTGCCGCGCTTGCCACTCGAAACGACTACTACATGGCGCTCGCCTACGCGGTGCGGGACCGGATGCTGCAACGCTGGATCAGCACAGCGGCGACTTACACTCGGGAAGCCTCGCGCACGGTCGCCTATCTTTCGGCCGAATTCCTCATGGGCCCGCATCTCGGCAACAACCTGTTGAATCTGGGCATCACCGATCCGGTCCGCAAAGGCATGGCCGAGCTCGGCCTGAATCTCGAGGATCTTTTGCGACAGGAGGAGGAGCCGGGATTGGGAAGCGGCGGCCTCGGCCGGTTGGCGGCGTGCTTCATCGATTCGCTCGCGACACTCGAGATTCCATCGCTCGGCTACGGCATCCGGTACGAGTTCGGAATCTTCCAGCAGCAGATCGTCGACGGCTGGCAGATCGAAAAGACCGACAAGTGGCTGCGCTTCGGCAATCCCTGGGAGCTCGCGCGTCCCGAATGGGCGGTGAGCGTCAAGTTCGGAGGCACCAC
>Ga0302324_100019277_pt1 | contig 13404 bp, 10 predicted proteins | sample Palsa_T0_1_FD_201949 | JGI IMG/M metagenome (GOLD analysis project Ga0302324, IMG submission 201949) | Peat permafrost microbial communities from Stordalen Mire near Abisko, Sweden - Palsa_T0_1 | ecosystem: Environmental > Terrestrial > Soil > Palsa > Peat permafrost | place: Sweden: Abisko...
CGGCCAGGCCCGGAAAACGCGTGCCCCGCAGAAGGCCCCTTCAGCGCGCGGGCGGGGCCCCGGGGCTGCCCTTCTTCTTCAGTGTCTCGAGGACGTCGTCCAGGTGCGCTGAGACGCGCACCTCGTGGTGGATGACGTCCTCCACCACGCCCGTGGGGCCAAGGACGAATGTCACCCGGCGGTCCAGCCGTACCAAGGGCCAGAGGACGCCGAAGAGTCCGCTCAGCCGGCGGTCGGGGTCTCCCAAGAGGGGAAACTCGACGCGCTCGGCCTTGGCGAAGGCGCACTGGGTCTCGACGTTGTCCACCGAGACGCCAATCAGCGCCGCGCCGAGCTCGCCTAGCCGGGCCTGGTTGTCGCGGAAGTGGCGCACCTCGCTCGTGCAACCCGGGGTGAAGGCCTTGGGAAAGAAGAAGAGCACCACCCGCCGTCCGCGGAAGTCGCGCAGGCGGATGGGCCGGCCGTTGCAGTCCACGCCCTCGAAGTCGGGCGCCGCGTCTCCCACCTTGAGCATCGTCGTCCTCCCTCTCGGTTGACTGCGGGCCCCCAAAACGAAGGGGCTGCTCCGTCCCTCCCTACAAGGAGAGTACGGAGCAGCCCCGTCAAGCTTTGCGTCCCTCGGCGAAGGCCTTAGGCCGCGCCAGGGGCCCGCGACGCGGCGGGCGGCGGGAGCTCCAGGGGCGGGAGCGAGCCTGCGTCCTCGTGACTCGCGGCCAGCGCCGCCTCCACCTGGGTAATCTCGTCGGTGGGGCTCTCGACCTCGAGGTCCAGCTGCTTGTACTGCGCGAGGCCCGTCCCGGCCGGGATGAGCCGACCCATGATGACGTTCTCCTTGAGTCCGCGCAGGTAGTCGACCTTCCCGTTGATGGCCGCCTCGGTGAGCACCTTGGTGGTCTCCTGGAAGCTCGAGGCGGAGATGAACGACTCGGTGGAGAGCGAGGCCTTGGTGATGCCCAGAAGCAGCGGCTCACCCACCGCCGGACGGTGGCCGGCGGTCATGATTTTCTCGTTCTCCTCCTCGAAGACCCACTTCTCCACCTGCTCGTCGACGAGGAAGGCGGTGTCGCCCACGTCGGTGACGCGCACCCGGCGCAGCATCTGCCGGACGATGGTCTCGATGTGCTTGTCGTTAATCTTCACGCCCTGCAGGCGGTACACCTCCTGCACCTCGTCCACCAGGTAGCGGGCCAGCTCCTTCTCGCCGAGCACCTTGAGGATGTCGTGCGGGTTCGCCGCACCGTCCATCATCGGCTCGCCGGCGCGCACCTTGTCTCCGGCATGCACGCTGATGTGCTTGCCCTTGGAGATGAGGTACTCCTTGGCCAGGTCGGTGCGCAGCTCGCCATTCACCTCGGGGGTGATGATGAGCTTGCGCTTGCCCTTGGTGTCCTTGCCGAAGGAGACGACGCCGTCGATTTCGGCGATGACCGCGTGGTCCTTCGGCTTCCGGGCCTCGAAGAGCTCGGCCACCCGCGGCAGACCACCGGTGATGTCCTTGGTCTTGGTCGTCTCTCGCGGCGCCTTGGCGATGACCTCACCAGCGGTGATGGTGTCGCCATCGTTCACCGTGATGATGCTTCCCTGCGGCAGGTAATAGCTGGCCGGCTGTCCGCTCGCGAGGTTGAGCACCTCGCCTGCCTCGTTCCGCAGTGCGATGCGCGGCCGCGCGTCCGGGTCCTTGGACTCGATGATGGTCTTTCGTGAAAGGCCGGTCACCTCGTCGAGCGTCTCGGACATGGTGACGCCTTCGATGATGTCGTCGAAGCGCACCAGACCGGGGACCTCGGTGAGCAGCGGCGTGGCGAACGGGTCCCACTCCGCGAGCAGCGTCGGGCCGTCGAGCCGCTGGCCGTCCTTGACCATCAGCTTGGCGCCGTAGATGACCTGGTAGCGCTCTCGCTCTCGGCCGGAGTCGTCGACGATGAGCACCTCGCCGTTGCGATTCATGGCCACCGCCGTCCCGTCCGCGCGGCGGACGGTGCTCAGGTTGGCGAAGCGCACCGTTCCGGCGTTGCGGCTCTCCAGCGAGGACTGCTCGGCTCGCCGCGTGGCGGCGCCGCCGATGTGGAAGGTGCGCATGGTGAGCTGCGTTCCCGGCTCGCCGATGGACTGTGCTGCAATGACGCCCACCGCCTCGCCGATGCTCACCTTGCGGCCCCGGGCCAGGTCGCGCCCGTAGCACTCCACGCAGATTCCGCGCCGCGCCTGGCAGGTGAGCACGCTGCGGATTTTCACCTTGTCCAGGCCGCTGTTCTCGACCTTGCTCACCCGGGCCTCGTCGACTTCCTCGTTGGCCCGCACCAGCACTTCGCCGGTCACCGGGTCATGGATGTCGTCCAGGGCCACCCGGCCGAGGATGCGCTCGCCCAAGGGCTCGATGACCTCGCCGCCTTCGACGAGTGCCCCGATGAAGAGGCCGTCCATCGTGCCGCAGTCATACTCGGTGATGATGGCGTCCTGGGCCACGTCCACCAAGCGACGGGTGAGGTAGCCGGAGTTGGCCGTCTTCAGCGCCGTGTCCGCCAGGCCCTTGCGGGCTCCGTGGGTGGAGATGAAGTACTGGAGCACCGACAACCCCTCGCGGAAGTTGGCGGTGATGGGCGTCTCGATGATTTCGCCCGAGGGCTTGGCCATCAGTCCGCGCATACCCGCCAGCTGACGGATTTGCTGGGCGCTACCGCGCGCCCCGGAGTCCGCCATGATGTAGATGGGGTTGAAGGAGGGCTGCTTGCGCGTCTCGCGCTTGCCGGCCAGGTTCTCCCCGCTGACCTCCTCCTGGGAGATCTGCTGCATCATCTCGCCGGCCACCTTCTCGGTGACCTCGGCCCAGATGTCGATGACCTTGTTGTAGCGCTCACCGTCGGTGATGAGGCCCTCGAGGTACTGGTTCTCGATTTCGGACACTTCCTTGCGCGCGTAGTCGAGGAACTCCTGCTTCCGCGGCGGGATGATCATGTCCTTCAAGGCGATGGAGATGCCGGCCTTGGTGGCATGGGTGTAGCCCAGGGAGCGGATTCGGTCGGCGAGCAGCACCGTCTCCTTCTCTCCGGTGACCCGGTAGCAGGTGTCGATGAGGACGCCGAGCTGCTTCTTGTCCAGCACCTTGTTGATGGCGTCGAAGCCCACCTTGCGGGGAACGATGTCCCAGAACAGGACGCGACCGACGGTGGTCTCCTTGCGGACACCCTCGATGCGGCAGACCACCTTGGCCTGCAGGTCGACCTCGCTGTGGTCATAGGCGGCACGCACCTCGTCCGGTGAGGCGAAGACGCGGCCCTCCCCCTTGGCGAACTCGCGTGGCCGGGTGAGGTAGTAGATGCCGAGCACCATGTCCTGGGTGGGGACGATGATCGGCTTGCCGTTGGCCGGGCTGAGGATGTTGTTGGTGGACATCATCAGCACCCGCGCCTCCATCTGGGCCTCGACGGAGAGCGGGACGTGGACTGCCATCTGGTCGCCGTCGAAGTCGGCGTTGAAGGCGGCGCACACCAAGGGATGAAGCTGGATGGCCTTGCCCTCGATGAGGACCGGCTCGAAGGCCTGCATGCCCAGTCGGTGCAGCGTCGGGGCGCGGTTGAGCATCACCGGGTGCTCCCGGATGACCTCCTCCAGGATGTCCCACACCTCGGGGCGCTCGCGCTCCACCATCTTCTTGGCGCTCTTGATGGTGGTGACGTAGCCCTTCTCTTCCAGCTTGTTGTAGATGAAGGGCTTGAAGAGCTCGAGGGCCATGATCTTCGGCAGGCCGCACTGGTGCAGCTTCAGCTCCGGGCCGACGACGATGACCGAGCGGCCGGAGTAGTCGACGCGCTTGCCGAGCAGGTTCTGGCGGAAACGCCCCTGCTTGCCCTTGAGCATGTCCGAGAGCGACTTGAGCGGGCGCTTGTTCGGGCCGGTGATGGTCTTGCCGCGACGGCCGTTGTCGAAGAGGGCGTCGACCGCCTCCTGCAGCATCCGCTTCTCGTTGCGGATGATGATGTCCGGGGCGTTGAGCTCCTGGAGCCGCTTCAGCCGGTTGTTGCGGTTGATGACCCGGCGGTAGAGGTCGTTCAGGTCGCTGGTGGCAAACCGGCCACCATCGAGGGGGACGAGCGGGCGCAGATCCGGCGGAATGACCGGAATCACATCGAGCATCATCCACTCCGGCTTGTTGCCGCTGATGCGGAAGGCCTCGACGACCTTGAGGCGCTTGGCAATCTTCTTGCGCTTCGCCTCGCTGTTCGTCTCCCGCATGTCACGACGGAGCTCCTCGGAGAGCTTGTGGACGTCGATGCTGCGCAGCATCTCGCGCACCGCTTCGCCACCCATCCCGGCGCTGAAGCTGTCCTCTCCAAACTCCTGGAAGTGACGCTGCATCTTCTCTTCGCCGAGCAGCTCGCCCTTGAGCAACGGCGTGCTCTTCGGGTCGATGACGATGTAGCTCTCGCAGTAGAGGACCTTCTCCAGGTCCTTGAGCGTGATGTCGAGCAGGTTGCCGATGCGGCTGGGCAAGCTCTTCAGAAACCAGATGTGTGCCACCGGCGTGGCCAGGGTGATGTGGCCCAGCCGCTCGCGGCGCACCTTGGACTGGATGACTTCCACGCCGCACTTCTCACAGACCACTCCCCGGTGCTTCATGCGCTTGTACTTGCCGCAGTTGCACTCGTAGTCCTTCACCGGACCGAAGATGCGGGCGCAGAACAGCCCGTCCCGCTCCGGCTTGAAGGTCCGGTAGTTGATGGTCTCGGGCTTCTTCACCTCGCCATGCGACCACTGCCGAATCTTGTCCGGAGAGGCGATGCCCACCCGAATCGCTGCAAACGACAGCGGATCCTTCGGCTTCTCGAAGAAGTTGAAGATGTCCTTCACGTTGCCTCCGAAATCTTGCTTGCTTCCGCCATGGGTGCCCTCGAAACCAAACCTGCCTGGGCACCCTCGAATTCATTCTCTGTACGAGCCCCGGGGTCGCTCCACCCCGGGCCTCCGCTCACCGCAGGCTCCGTCGCCCTCAAGCGTCGGAGCCCGTCTTTTTCAGCGCCCCGCTGTCCGAGGGGGGCGTGCGCACCCGTTCGGGCGGCGCCGTCTCCAGGAGCTCGACGTCCATCCCCAAGCTCTGCAGCTCCTTGAGCAAGACGTTGAACGACTCCGGAAGGCCGGACTCGAGGACGTTGTCGCCCTTGACGATGGCCTCGTACATCCGGGTGCGCCCCACCACGTCGTCCGACTTCACCGTCAGGAACTCCTGGAGGGTGTAGGCGGCGCCGTAGGCCTCCATGGCCCACACTTCCATCTCGCCGAGCCGCTGACCGCCGAACTGCGCCTTTCCGCCCAGCGGCTGCTGGGTGACCAGGCTGTAGGGACCGATGCTGCGGGCGTGAATCTTCTCGTCCACCAGGTGGTGGAGCTTGAGCATGTACATCACGCCCACCGTGACGTTCTGGTCGAAGGGGTCTCCGGTGCGTCCGTCGAAGAGCACCATCTGCCCCGACCGCGGGAGGTTGGCCTCGTCGAGCAGCTGGTGGATTTCCGTCTCCCGGGCTCCGTCGAAGACCGGCGTCGAGACGTGGATGCCCGGCCGCAGCCTCTGGCAGAGCGACACCACTTCCTTGTCCGACACGCCGTCGATGAAGTCCCCGAAGGCCTTGTCGTCGTAGATGCGCTTGAGCTGCTTGCGCAGCTCGTCGCCGCTCCACTTCTCGGCGATGTAGGTCTGGAGCCGCTCGCCCAGGCCGCGTGCCGCCCAGCCGAGGTGGGTTTCCAGAATCTGCCCGATGTTCATCCGGCTCGGGACGCCCAAGGGGTTGAGGACCAGGTCCACCGGTCGTCCGTCCTCGAGGTAGGGCATGTCCTCCTCGGGGAGGATGCGCGACACCACGCCCTTGTTGCCGTGGCGGCCGGCCATCTTGTCGCCCACCGCTAGCTTGCGCTTGATGGCCACGTACACCTTGACCATCTTGATGACGCCGGGAGGCAGCTCGTCGCCCTTCTTGATGCGGGCAATCTTCTCGCCGAAGACGAGCTTCACCGCCTCCTTCTGGTCCTCCAGGTTGCGCAGGATGTCGCGCACCTTGGAGTCGGTCGGGTCGCCGACGGTGATTTCGGCCCAGTACCGGTACGGCACCTCGGCCAGGAGCTCGTCGTTGAGCGCGTCACCCTTCTTCAGGAGGACCTTGCCCTTGTCGTCGATGAGCTTGCCCTCCACTTCCTTGCCGTGGAGCAGCTTGCGCAGCCGGGCCATGGCGCTGTCCTGGATGACCTTGATCTCGTCGTTCTGGTCCTTGAGGAGCTTCGCCTCCTCCATGGACTCAATCTGCTTGGCCCGCTCGTCCTTCTCCACGCCCTTGCGGCTGAAGACCTTGGCCCCGATGACGGTGCCACTGACGCCCGGAGGCACCCGCAGGGAGCTGTCGCGAACGTCGCCGGCCTTCTCGCCGAAGATGGCCCGCAGGAGCTTCTCCTCGGGGCTGAGCTGGGTCTCGCCCTTGGGGGTGATTTTCCCGACCAGCACGTCCCCCGGCTTCACCTCCGCGCCGATGCGGATGATGCCCGACTCGTCGAGGTCCTTGAGGGCCTCCTCGCCGACGTTGGGAATGTCCCGGGTGATTTCCTCTTTGCCCAGCTTCGTGTCGCGGGCGATGCACTCGAACTCCTCGATGTGGATGGACGTGAAGACGTCCTCCTTGAGGAGCCGCTCGCTGATGAGGATGGAATCCTCGAAGTTGTAGCCCTGCCAGGGCATGAAGGCGACCACCACGTTGGCGCCAAGCGCCAGCTCGCCGGTCTCGGTGGCCGGTCCGTCGGCGATGACGTCGCCCTTCTTCACCCGGTCGCCCTTGCGCACGATGGGCTTCTGGTTGAGGCAGGTGTTCTGGTTCGAGCGCTGGTACTTCACCAGGTTGTAGATGTCGACCTCGGAGGCCACGTCGGCCATGCTCGAGGAGACGTCGGCCTTGACCACGATGCGGCTCGCGTCCACCGCCTCCACCACGCCGTCCCGGCGACCGATGACGGTGACGCCGGAGTCGCGGGCCACCACGGCCTCGAGACCTGTGCCCACCAGCGGTGACTGGGTGCGCAGGAGCGGGACGGCCTGACGCTGCATGTTGCTGCCCATCAGCGCCCGGTTGGCGTCGTCGTTCTCCAGGAAGGGAATCATGCTCGCCGCGACGCTCACCAGCTGGTTCGGCGAGACGTCCATCAGGTCCACTTCCTCCGGCCGGGCCTGGACGAACTCGCCACCCCGCCGCGAGGAGACGAGCTCGCTCGTGAACTTGCCTTTCTTGTCGAACTCGGCGTTGGCCTGGGCGATGGTGTGCTTCTCCTCCTCCAGGGCCGAATAGAAGGACGTCTCGGCGGACACCGTGCCCGCCTCCACCTTCCGGTAGGGCGTCTCCACGAAGCCGAACTCGTTCACCCGGGCGAAGGTGGAGAGCGACGCGATGAGACCGATGTTCGGTCCTTCCGGCGTCTCGATGGGGCAGATGCGGCCGTAGTGCGTGGGGTGCACGTCGCGCACCTCGAAGCCGGCGCGCTCGCGCGTCAGTCCGCCCGGGCCCAGGGCCGACAGCCGCCGCTTGTGGGTGACCTCGGAGAGCGGGTTGGTCTGGTCCATGAACTGCGAGAGCTGGCTGCTGCCGAAGAACTCCTTGATCACCGCGGTCACCGGCTTGGCGTTGATCAGGTCGTGCGGCATGAGCGTCTCGATCTCCTGCAGGCTCATGCGCTCCTTGATGGCTCGCTCCATCCGCACCAGGCCGATGCGGTACTGGTTCTCGAGCAGCTCGCCCACCGCGCGGACGCGCCGGTTGCCGAGGTGGTCGATGTCGTCGATGGTTCCCTTGCCGTTCTTCAGGTCGATGAGGTAGCGGATGACCTCCAGGATGTCGCGCTTGGTCAGAATCTGACCATCGAGCGGCTCCTCGACGTTGAACTTGAAGTTCAGCTTCAGGCGTCCAACCTTGGAGAGGTCGTAACGCTCGGGGTTGAAGAAGAGGTTGGTGAAGAGGTTGGTGGCCGTCTCCGGCGTGGGCGGATCCCCCGGGCGAAGGCGCCGGTAGATCTCCATGATCGCCTGCTCCGGCGAGTCGATCTTGTCGAGCATCAACGTCTCGCGCAGGTACGGGCCGACGTTGAGGTTGTCGATGAAGAGGACCTTGAACTCCTTGATCCCGCGCTTGAGGAGCTCGTTCACCTTCTCCTGGCTGACCTCCTCGTTGCACTCGAGGATGACCTCGCCGGTGGTCTCGTCGACGACGTCGTAGGCGGCGACCTTGGTGAACAGCTCGTCGGCATCGATGGGCAGGGTGCGCATCTTCGCCGCCTCGAGCTTCTTGATGGCGGCGCGGGTGAACTTGCGGTTCTTCTTGACGATGACCTCGCCGGACTTGGTCTTGATGTCCCGCGTGGCGCGCTGGCCGGGGAGCAGCTCCAGCTCCACCGACTTCTCGAACTCGCTCTCCGAGTGCAGATAGATGGTCTCGGTGGCGTAGTAGTAGTTGAGGATTTCCTCGGTGGTGCCCCGGAACTCGATGGGGTTCTTCTTCGCCGTGTCCGGCACCGCGCCCAGGGCGCGGATGAGCACCGTCGCCGGGAGCTTCCGCCGCCGGTCGATGCGCACGTAGAGCAGGTCCTTGTGGTCGAACTCGAAGTCGATCCACGAGCCGCGGTAGGGGATGATGCGGGCGTTGTAGAGAAGCTTGCCCGAGCTGTGGCTCTTGCCCTTGTCGTGGTCGAAGAAGGCACCCGGGCTGCGGTGCAGCTGGCTGACCACCACCCGCTCGGTCCCGTTGATGATGAAGGTCCCGTTCTGGGTCATCAGCGGAATCTCGCCGAAGTAGACCTCCTGCTCCTTCACGTCGCGAATCGACTGGGCCCCGGTCTCCTCGTCCTTGTCCCAGACCACGAGGCGGACGACGACCTTGATCGGCGCCGAGTAGGTCATCCCGCGCTGGTGGCACTCGTCGACGTCGTACTTCGGCTTCTCCAGGTGGTAGCTGACGAACTCCAGGGAGCTGGTCTCGTTGAAGTCGCGGATGGGGAAGACGCTCTTGAAGACGCCCTGCAGCCCGACGTCCTCGCGCTTCTCGACCGGTGTGTCAGCCTGGAGAAACTTCTCGTAACTTTGCTTCTGGATGTTGATCAGATTGGGAATGTCGATAATCTTCTGAATCTTCGCGAAGCTCTTGCGGACGCGGAAATTGTTCTGGACGGTCGCAGGCATCTCATCTCCCGGTGGCGCAGGGCGGGGCAGCAAAAATCGAAATCCCGGAGTCGTCCCCGCCGAGGCGGGGAGTGGTCGGGCAAAGGTTCAGCGGTGACAAAGGCCAATGCCGGCGCCCCGCGACGGACCTCGGGGAACCGGCAAGGCGGTTGGGGCTCCGGAGCCTTGTTCTCGGGCTCCGGGCAGAGGGACTACTTGATCTCGACAGTGGCCCCCGCAGCGGTGAGTTGTTCCTTCATCTTCTGGGCATCGGCTTTGTTGACGCCCTCCTTCACCGTTTTGGGAGCGCCCTCGACCAGGTCCTTGGCCTCCTTTAGGCCCAGCCCAGTGATGGCGCGGATCTCCTTGATCACGTTGATCTTGTTGGCGCCGGCGGTGGCGAGAACGACGGTGAACTCCGTCTTCTCCTCCGCCGCAGCAGCTGCGGCACCAGCACCGGGTGCAGCCGCCACGGCAACCGCCGCTGCGGACACCCCCCACTTCTCCTCGAGCTTCTTCACCAACTCCGCCGCCTCCAGGATGGTGAGGGCGGACAGGTTGTCTACAATCTGGTTCAGGTCGGCCATGGCTTGGAACTTGCCTCTTTAATGGTCCTTGACTCCTCGCAGCAGAGTCGGACCGGGTGGGTTATTTCTACAGCTACTGTCGTCAATTAATTCTGCTTACCAAGTGCCTCTGCACGGGACTGGAGGACGCGTGCGAGGCTGGAACCCGGCTCGGCAACCGTCCGGACGAGCTTGCCTGCTGGCTGGGTGAGCAACCCCAGCAGCTTGGCGCGGAGCTCGTTCAGGCCCGGCAACTTCGCCAGGGCTGCCACGCCGGCCGCGTTGGTCTTCTTCCCCTCGACCACCGCGCTGCGAATCTTGATGGTCTCCAGGTCCTTCACGAACTCGGAGAGGATTTTCGCAGGCGTCACCACGTCGTCGTAGCCGATGGCGATGGCCACCGGCCCGCTGAAGTCCTCGCTCACCATCTCCACCGGAGTGCCCTTGGCGGCGAGGCGCGCGAGCGTATTCTTCAGGACCTTGTAGTCCACGCCCCCTTCGCGAAATTTCTTCCGCAGCCGGGTCACCGTCTCGACGTTGAGGCGCGAGAACTCCGCGACGATGGCCGTACGGGCGCGCGCGAACTTCTCGTTCAGCTCCTTGATGAGTGCTTCCTTCTCGCTTCGTTCCACTCTCGTCTCACCTCCTCTTGTCATCGGGCGTGAAGACGCCCGTCGTGCCTGGACCAGAGGCAGAAGCGAGAGATGCTCATGAAGAGCACCACCCCCGACGGGGACCCCGGCGACTGCCGGCGTCCTCCTCGGACCGCTCCCACTGTCTCGGCAGGGCTGGCGTTGGCTGCTCGCCGTTTCGACGGGCCGACTTCCTGGGGTAACCACCCCACGAGGCCTCCCCGTCCCTGCTGTCTCGGACCCGGGTGCCGGAGCTCGTCTCCCCTCTCAACGAGGGGGGGCGGTCTCCAGCGGAACCGGCGCGTCTAGCACCGCCGCACCGGGGATGTCAAAACCGCTACCGGTACCGCGCGTTGATGGCCTGGGTGTCCAGCTTGATGCCTGGCCCCATGGTGCTGCTGATGGCGATTCCCTTGAGGTACACGCCCTTCGCCGTCGCCGGCTTGAGCTTCATCACCAGCTCGATGAGGGCGTTGAAGTTCTCGGTCAGCTTCTCCGGGGCGAAGCTCGCCTTGCCCACCGGGGCATGGACGATGCCCGCCTTCTCCGCCCGGAACTCCACCTTGCCGCCCTTGGCATCCCGCACCGCCTTGCCCACGTCGGCCGTCACCGTGCCCACCTTGGGGTTGGGCATGAGGCCGCGGGGACCGAGCACCTTTCCGAGCCGGCCCACCACGCCCATCATGTCCGGGGTGGCGATGACGGTGTCGAAGTCCATGAAGCCCTCCTCGATGCGCTTGGCCAGGTCGGCCTCGCCCACCACGTCGGCTCCCGCGTCCTTCGCCTCGGACTGCTTCTCGCCCTTGGCGAACACCGCCACCCGCACCGTCTTTCCGATGCCGTGCGGCAGCACCACCGCGCCTCGCACCATCTGGTCCGCGTGCTTCGGGTCGACCCCGAGGTTGATGGCCACGTCGACCGTCTGGTCGTACTTCGTCTGGCGCAGCTCGGTGGTCTCCTTGAGGAGCTTGAAGGCCTCGTCGATGCCGTAGCGCTTGTTGCGGTCCACCTTCGCCGCGGCTGCCCGGTACTTCTTGCCTGAAGTTGTCATGGTTGGAGGTCTCCCTTAGCCGACGATCTCGATGCCCATGGAGCGCGCGGTCCCGGCGATGGTGTTCATCGCCGCGGCCAGGCTCCCCGCGGTGGTGTCGTTGATCTTCAGCTTGGCAATCTCCTCCAGCTGCTTGCGCGTCACCTGGCCGACCTTTTCCTTGCCCGGCTTGTGCGCGCCGGAACCCTTCTTCTTCTCGGTGTGGAGCCCGGCCGCCTTCTTCAAGAGCACCGCCGCCGGGGGCGTCTTGAGCACGAAGGTGAAGGAACGGTCCTGATACACGGTGATGATCACCGGGATGATCAGACCTTCCTTGGCCTGCGCCTGGGTCGCCGCGTTGAACTGCTTGCAGAACTCCATGATGTTGACGCCCTGCTGCCCGAGCGCCGGTCCGATGGGCGGGGCCGGATTGGCCTTGCCCGCCGGAATCTGGAGCTTCACCTGCCCTGTGACTTTTTTCATGACGCTTTGACGACCTCCAGGTGGTTCGAACGGATGGCGACTGGCCATCCTCCCACCGCATCAGCCACGTCCTCCGGGTCCATCCCGGGCGTGGGTCCTGCTTCCGGCATTTACGAGCCGGTCTTCTCCACCTGCATGAAGTCGAGCTCCACCGGAGTGGCGCGACCAAAAATCGAGACCAGCACCTTCACCCGGCCCTTGTCCGGATTCACTTCCTCCACCGTCCCGTTGAAGTTGGAGAACGGGCCGTCGATGACTCGCACCGTGTCGCCCTCCTCGAACTGCACCTTGGGCTTCGGCTTGAGGGTCCCCTCGGAGATCTGGGTGGTGAGGCGCTCCATCTGATTCTCGGGGATGGGCGGCGGCTGCTCGTTGTGCGCCGCGCCGATGAAGCCCGTCACCTTGGGAGTGTTCTTCACCAGGTGCCAGGTGCGGTCGTTCATCTCCATCTGCACCAGGATGTAGCCGGGCAGGAACTTCCGCTTGGAGGTCTTCTTCTCCCCCTTCACCATCTCCACCACCTGCTCGACGGGGATGAGAATCTCCCCGAAGTGCTCGGCCAGCCCCTCGAGCTTGATCTTCTCCTCGAGACTCTTCTTGGCCTTGTTCTCGAAGCCGGAATAGGTGTGGACGGCGTACCAGCGCTTGTCGCCCATCAGAGTCTCCCCAACAGGGCGGGCAGCCACTGCACCATCAGCTTGTAGGCCATGGTGTCGATGCCGAAGAGCAGGACGCCCGCCACCAGCGAGGCGATTACGACGGCCCACGTCGACACCCAGGTCTCGGCCCGCGAGGGCCAGGTCACCTTCATCAGTTCGGACGCGGTCTCCATCGCCAGGCTGCGCATTCTCGGGTTCAGCCAGGCCCCGCCGAGGATGACGGCGGTCAGCACCAGCGCTACCAGCGACGTCGTCTTCCATTCGGTCAGGCCTTCGAAGATGGGGCGGTCGGGCAAGCCAGCGGCCACCCAGAGGGGTGCGAGCACGTGCTGGAGGAAAAGAACCAACGCCGCCGCGACGCAGATGGTGAAGATGACAACCAGGCGCGTGGGGGACATCCCCGAGCGATTGGCTTGATGCAGTGCTTCGTTGGAGGCCATGAGAGGCTTAGTCCTTAGTATGCGCCAGCAGGCCAGGAGGGATTCGAACCCCCAACACGCGGTTTTGGAGACCGCTGCTCTACCGTTGGAGCTACTGGCCTAGACCTTTCCTTCCTTGTGGTCGGTGTGCTTCCGGCACCACCGACAGAACTTGCTCAGCTCGAGCTTGTCCTGGCTCTTACGCTTGTTCTTGGTGGTCGAGTAGTTGCGGCGCTTACACACCGGACACTCGAGCGAGATGATGCTTCTGTTCCCCTTCGGCATTTCGACTCTCCAGAAAAAGAGTGGAGGGGGGACCCGAGTCGGGCCTCCCCCCACCTCAGGACCGCCGCCCGTCGGCGGCGTTCCTTATTCGATGACTTCGGCGACGACTCCGGCGCCCACCGTGCGCCCGCCTTCACGCACTGCGAAGCGCA
>Ga0302324_100019279_pt1 | contig 13404 bp, 9 predicted proteins | sample Palsa_T0_1_FD_201949 | JGI IMG/M metagenome (GOLD analysis project Ga0302324, IMG submission 201949) | Peat permafrost microbial communities from Stordalen Mire near Abisko, Sweden - Palsa_T0_1 | ecosystem: Environmental > Terrestrial > Soil > Palsa > Peat permafrost | place: Sweden: Abisko...
CATATCGATGGCAGCCACGAGCAGCAGATTAGCCAGATTGAACAGTGCTCCACCGATGAGAGCATTGATCACGTTTGAGATGTCGGCGGAGTGGATGTTGGGAATGAGGGCTGAAGCATTTGGCCTCGTACTCCCCATCGTGAGCCCCAGTATAAGAGCCGCAACAAATATGCCGATCGCGTAGTCCCAGTAAAACAACTCAAAGCGATAGTTCTTCACGCCTTTGTAAGTGTTCGCCCACGATCCCCAACAGACGGCACTCGTAATCATCATCAGGAGCGCAATGCTCGAATTTGGCGGTGTGAACATGGTCTTACGTCAGGGAACTATGATGCCGGGCCGCCCACTCAGCCTCAAAGCGTGCACGACTGTAAAAAGATTTTTGTGTTCCGATGCCGGTAGTTGAGAGCGCAGCATAAAGGTTGGCTCGGCGGGCCGCGTCAAACGCAGAGAGACCTTCGCTACGAAATACGGCGAAGCTTCCGATAAAGGCGTCGCCAGCGCCACTACTGTCCACTCCGTCTACCGCAAATGCTGGAACGCGGCGAACGCCATCCCGACTAGCCAACAACGACCCGCATGCCCCGAGAGTTATTAAGACGTGATGAATACCATGGCTGAGCAGTTGATTCGCACATTTCTCGGCATCGTCAAGATCGCGCACCGGCACGCCTGTGATTGTTTCCGTCTCTGCCTCATTGGGCACCAGAAAATCGAGACCGGAGAATGACTTTAGGTCGATGGGCTGACCAGGAGCGGGATTCACGATGCAACGGATGTTGTTTCGTGTTGCAAAGTCTATCGTGTAGTACACGGTTTCGAGTGGAATCTCGAACTGCAATAGAATGCAGTCTGCCTTTTTAAGCAATTCTGCTGCAGCCTCGACGTCTGCCGGCCGCAATTCGTCGTTTGCTCCTTTGACAACCAAAATACGATTCTGGCCAGTCGCATCAACAAAAATGGGCGCTACGCCACTTGATACACCTGCCAACTGGCGTACATGACTGGTATCAATACCATGCCGCTGAAAGTTCTCGATGGTGGCTGGACCAAATAGGTCATCGCCGACGCGAGCTACCATCACGATGTGTGCTCCGCAGAGCCGAGCCGCGATTGCTTGATTGGCGCCTTTGCCACCGAATCCCAGATCGAATTTATCGGCTAAAATCGTCTCACCAGGCTTGGGAAATACGTGTGTAAACGTAGTGAGATCAATGTTGGCACTGCCAACTACGGCTATCGTCGGAGGAGTCATAAGGGCCAAATGTTTTGCTTCCTACGGATGGCCATCGGATGGCGCGTGATCGAGCATCTTCGGATCTCGCGAGTTGGGAGTAGGTGCTGACATTAGCCCAGTAAACATCTGTTGAAATTTTGGCCAATCTACATCCATTTGTGCGTGTACTTTCTGCAAAGGAACCATTGGTTTGTCACGATCGGTCCAGACGAGCGTATCTCCGTAGCTAACGCCCTTGTCCACGCTTACATCCATGTACACATACCGTTCCACTGTGATCAGGGTAGGATCGAGCCATGCAGCGGCGGCCAATTCATCCCAAAGATAGTCACCCGCCCTGCGGGTGTAGCGAGCGATGTACCGGGCCGCAGGTTCTTTGGACTTGCCGATTTCGGCCAACATCTCCTTGGTCAGATGAGTCTCGATAGAAACATCTACTGTTGTCACAGTGATCTTGGACCACGCTGCATGAAGGGTGATGCTTGCTGCCTCAGGATCAAACCAGAGATTGAATTCGCGTCTAGGACTATCCAGATATTCGGGATTATCGGTGTGCGGATTGATGCTTCCGCCCATAATCACCAACTCCTGCGCTAAGGAAGCAAACTCGGGATCGAAGAGTATCGCGCTCGCAATATTTGTCATGGGACCAGCGGCATAAATCGTGACTTGATGCGGGTATTTGTGAACCATGCGGCTCATAAAGTGTGCGACATCTTCGGTCGAGGGTTTGGTCGTTGGATTGCCTTCCTTCAGATCAGGAACTTTGTCCGGATCGTGCGCAGAGAGAGGATTTGTCCACGCTCCCTGGTAGAGAACCTTGCCGTAGGTCTGCTCCCAAAGTTTGGTCCATTCCTGCGTCCGAATGATGGGAGTGCTTATTCCGGGAATCACAGGTATTTCGGTGCGCCCCACCAATTCGAGGAGCCGTAAGGTGTGCGCCACTTCCTCATCGCGCCAGTCGTCGCCGGTTACAACCGTGATTCCCAATACATTCACGTTTGGCGATTGCAAGAAGACCAGGATTGAGTTCATGTCGGTGCCAGCCGGTCCCCTGGCGTCCTGATCGACAATCACATAGCGGTTCTGTCGCGCGTGGCAAAACGGTGTGAGCAGGCAAACGAGCACACATTTCAAGAAGACACTCGTAACTCTGAAGTCTGGTTTCATAAGATCCTAGAAAATAGTTGTTCATGCAAGTTCTTGACTTAAACGGGAAGTCAGTAGTTCAAAGAACTTCTCGGAGTCGACGTCGGTCGCGACGGCGGCATTGACGACGAAGGGAGCAACAGGCGTCGCATCGGCGGTCTGCAGCGGTGCTGAGAAGTAAAGTGGAGAATGTCTCCAACCTATGCTCTCGCCTGCCGTGATGGTTCCAGATGTTTCAATCGCTACATGAAAGTCCTCAAAGGTAAGAATATTCGGATTTACTAAACAGCTGACCGCTAGTGGATCATGCAGGTGCATGCGCCCAGCCGAATTCGGCGCGCGTTGCATTTTGAGAGCGGCGTCTCCAATGCGCGCGGCCGCTTCACTTACCGGTCCAGAGCCTCCCCGAAGCTTCTCAATGTGCCGCTGGGTAAGCTCAACCTTACGAGTGACATCCAACCCCACCATGCGAATGGGAATTCCGGAGCCAAACACGATGCTTGCCGCCTCGGGGTCAACATAAAAGTTAAACTCCGCCGCGGGCGTTACATTGCCCCCGGAAAGTGATCCTCCCATTAAGACAATGCTCTGAATCATTGAGGAAATTTCGGGATCCTCCCGCAAAGCTAGCGCTACGTTTGTAAGTGGTCCAATGCCGATGATGCTGATCGCGCCCGCATTTGCCCTAACAATTTTGCAGATCAGGTCCGCGGCGCGGTCCTTGACTGGCTCGAGCTTAGCTGCAGGAAAGCTGACACCGGCGAGACCGTTGTTTCCATGGGCATATGATGCATCCACGAGTTTCCTAATTAAGGGAGATGATGCGCCCGCCGCTACAGGAATATCATTCCGACCTGCGATTTCAACGAGTCGAAGCGCGTTGGGCAACGTTACGCTGAGAGGCACGTTACCGGCAACCACGGTTACAGCCTCAACCTGCAATTCTGGAGAACGCATTGCCAGGAAAAGAGCGAAAGCATCGTCTACACCCGGATCGGTGTCAATAATCACTTTCTGCACGCCGGAGATGGGGCGACTGGCAAGCGGAGACCCCATCGCAGACAGTTGAGCGTGCGGAGTCGGCAAAAAGCTGCTTACCAGTACTCCGCCACATAATCGAAAAAATTGTCTGCGGTTAGGCTCCATCTGGAATCTCTGGCAGTGATTTGAAACGTTTCATTCTGACCCGAATTTATACGGGTCGTCCCGCGCAGTTGTCAAGGACATATCCCGTCAGACTTTCTTGGATTCACGTTTTACGTGCACGGGCCGCCGAACTGCGGATAGTCAAAGATGTTTCAAGAACCACATGTCTAGCAGGACCTGAATTACCTTTTATGCGATCGACCAAGATGTTGGCCGCCGTTGCGCCCAGTTGATATCCGGATTGAGAGACCGAGGAAAGGGCTGGATTGGTCGTTTCGCCAAGATCAAGATCGTCGAAGCCAATCAACGATACGTCCTCGGGACAACGCAGGCCGGCTTCGCGGATCGCCAAAAGACACCCCAGAGCAATCATGTCGTTCCCGGCGAAAATGGCGGTTGGGCGTGGAATTAAGCGCAGCAACGTGACAGTCTTCGAGTAGCCACCAGCCTTGTCGAAGCTCGCTTCTTGGGCGTATTCCGAAGGAAGCTTCAGTTTTGCTCCCCGCAAGGCGCGTTTGAAGCCGCCAAGGCGGTCCTTCGCGTTGGTAAGATGCAGCGGCCCCGTGATGGTGGCAAGAGTGGTGTGTCCCAACTGAAGCAGATAGCGGGTCGCCTTGTAAGCTCCCTTCTCGTTATCAGCGGTGACACTATCGCCACTCCAGTTTGTCGGGAGCCGATCAATGCAGACGACACCCGTGCCGGCCCGGCGATGCACTTCCGCATGGGCGGTGAGGTCGCTGAAGTTAGATGGAATGACGATGAGACCGGCCGGAAGAAAAGTTCTGAGCTCATTCAGGTGAACTAATTCTTTAGAGTGGCGATTGTCTGAATTGCAAAGTATAAGACGATAACCATTGGAGAAGGCTACGTCTTCGGCGCCGCGAACTACGGCCGGGAAAAAAGGATTGGTAATGTCGGGGATAATCATCCCGATCATGCTCGTTTTGACGCGACGCAGACCACGCGCTAGTTGATTCGGCCGATAACCTACTGCTTGGACTGCTTCGAGCACGCGGTTCCGAATCGGTTCTCTGACAGTGGCGGAGTTGTTGAGCACATGCGACACGGTCCCGAGAGAAACACGCGCCATCTTGGCGATCTGCTTCATGTTGGACATATCTTTTTCTCCACCGGGTTTTTCAGGACAGGATGAGCAGAGATTGGCCTGCGACCATGCGCTCGGCTGTAAGCATAGTAACTAACGGCTGTGATATTTGTCCGAAACCGCTTAACCCGGTGTTTCCGTTATGTGTAGCCAAAGCGAACGGACCTATTCTGATCCAAACGCAACCTGCACAATACCTTCGCCGAAGTCGACAATCGTTTCAAGCCCTGCATGGCTGCGTCTCCTGTTTGATTCACCGTGGCCGTCTACGGCATTATCCAACGTTTCTTCCAGGTTTGGAAATGACGCCCCTTGCCGCCAACAATGAACACCCTTAATTCGGTTTCCGGTCTAAGAAGAAGAGAATTCGAAAATCACGCCGCGGATTGTTCGCACTCATCGCTGCAGGGCGTATCCCATTCGAGATCAGGTTTGCGTTGAAGCGACAAGGCTGAAACATTGACCTCCCTACGTAATTAACGACACTATGTAATTTAACGGTTGACAAAAAGACCGACGCTGCGGTAAACAATTGTGCCAGCGTATTTGAATCGTTTCAAAATATCGGGGGCGCCATCATGAAGGGCTCGAATTTGGGTCGGTCTGTTCTCTTCTTGCATTTAACGATTCTTTCCTGTCTTTCCTGCTTAGTTCATGCGCAATCAACGGGATCAATCCTGGGAAGCGTGTCAGACTCTTCTGGAGCATCCATTTCAGGAGCCTCCGTCACCATAACCGAGACGAGGACCAATACGCAGCGCGTACTTACAACCGACGCTGCGGGTCGTTTCGTAGCCAATGTCATGCAGGTCGGAAATTACGCCATCAAAGTGGCGGCTCCAGGTTTCCAACCCGTAGAAAAGTTGGGGATCGTTCTTGAAGCCGAAGGAAGCCCGGAGATCGACTTCACGCTGTCTCCGTCCACCGTAAGCCAAAGCGTGACGGTGGAGGCCAATTCCGTTGCGGTTGAGACCACCAGCGCCTCCCTCAGTCAGGTGGTTCACTCCGAGCAGGTTATGGATCTTCCCTTGAATGGGCGTAATTTCGTTGAGTTGGCCACACTTGCTCCCGGTGTGTCCACCGGCGATCAACCCTCGGACTTTTTTTCCGGAGGCGCCAGTAGCGGTAGCGAAACATCTATCCGCGGCTCTTTCTCCCTCTCCGTCGCTGGATCCCGCGAGAATCGGACGGACTGGCTTTACGATGGAGTTGACGATGGCGAGTTGACCTCTGGAGCGCTTGGTGTGGTGCCTTCGATCGATGCCCTCCAGGAATTCAACGTGCTAACGTCCAATTATTCGATAGAGTACGGGACGCGCGCTGGACCGACGGTTCTATTGAACTCAAAGTCCGGAAGCAATCAACTTCATGGCACATTATTTGATTTCCTTCGCAATACAGACCTAAACGCCTCCAGCTATTTTTCCCCGATCAACCCAGAGTACATTCGGAATCAATTCGGCGGCTCGATCGGTGGTCCAATCAGGAAGGACAAAACTTTCTTCTTCTTCGACTATGAGGGAACTAGAAGTGTGCAAGGAATACCTTCGTTGACGCAGGTCCCAACTGCATTGGAACGAAAAGGTATTTTCACGGAATCCTTTCCCGGAGCGCCGGAAGTACCTATCTATGATCCCGCTACCACCCAAACCGATCCAGTGACCGGCCTTACGACTCGAACTCAATTCCCAGGGAACACAATTCCCACGGACCGGATTAGCACCATTGCCACAACGATGCTTAGCTATTTCCCGCTCCCGAATGTAACTGGTGTCTTATCTGCGAACTACATTGATGTACCCCGCGAGACTTACGACGACAATAAATTTGACTTTCGCATCGACCACACATTTTCTCCCACGGACCGGGCATTCGCCCGTTTCAGTCGTGATCAGGCGTCGGTTTATGTCCCATCTGGTCTTCCCGGTTTCGGCAGCCAGCCTGGTGGTTATGCCAGCAATCAGACATTAGCCGATCGCGGCCGCAACATAGCGATATCTGAAACGCATATGTTCTCCAGCAACAAAATCAATCAATTTACCGCCGGTTATAATCGCATCTTCGACCACATCATATCTTTTGGCGATGGCACGAACTGGAGTGACCAACTGGGGATTCCAAACGCAAATCTTGGCACCTACTTCAGCAGTGGATTTCTGAACACTCAATTCAATGAAGGTTATTGGGGCCTTGGCGATCGCGGATTTTCTCCGATTCAGGACGGAACGAATGTCTTTCATTTCTCCGATGACTTCGAATGGGTCCATGGAGCTCACTCATTTTCAATGGGCATGGGAGTGCGCTTTTTTCAACTCAACGAGCTTGGTGACAGTTTCCCCATGGGTGAAATGTCTTTCGACAATTTGTTTACAGCTGGCTTTCTGAATGGTTCGCTGAATTCAGCTACAGGTAATCCTATCGCTAGCTTTCTTCTAGGCATCCCAGCTGGCGGCGAACATGACAACGAGTTTGCAGGTTCAATTACCGGACGACGCTGGAAGGAATTCAGGCCGTATTTCCAAGATAGCTGGAGAATGCGACCCAATCTAACGGTGCAACTTGGTTTGGCTTGGAACTATACGACGCCAACGGTTGAAGCCCAGAATCGATATTCGAACTTTGATTTCGCCACGGGGCAGCTCCTTATTGCCGGCGTTAATGCGAGCAAGACCGCCGGTCTCAGCTCTTACTACCTGGGCTTCGAACCGAGAATAGGTCTAAGCTATAGTCCGTTTTCCAGAAAAAATTCGATCCGAGCAGGGTATGCGATTCTGCATGACGCGGGTTGGAATTTAGGGGCCGAGGGGCTAGATCTAAACCCGCCATTTTATAGCACGTACGCGTTCCAGACGGACGATATCACCCCAACGACAACGCTCTCCCAAGGTTTTCCTGTTCCGGTACAGCCCTCCCCCAGCAACTTGAGTGGAAATGTCTATAGCCAGAACACGAATTTCAGGCTAGGCATGATTCAGCAGTTCAATCTGAACGTGCAGCGTGAGCTCCCGTCGAACATTGTCTTGACAGTGGGGTATGTGGGTTCCCGGGCAAGTCACCTTCAAACGGCCGAATGGAATCTGAACACCGCACCACCAAATCCCCAAATTGATCCCACTAACTTGCGTCCTTACCCACAGTTCTACTACATAATCGGGGTCCTCGACAGGGGGCTCGCCCGCTATGACTCGCTCCAGGTCAAGGCTGAAAAGGCATACAAGAATGGACTCTATTTTTTGCTGTCTTATGCGTACGGAAAAGGATTTGATAACGGGCTGAATGACGATCTCGGGTCAATGGCGGGTGTTGCATATTATCCTCTCGTCCTTCCCGGATATACGGATAAGGGATTGGGTGTTGTCGATCAAACCCATAATTTGTCGGCCAGCGTCCTGTACCGGTTGCCCTTCGGGAAGGGCGCCCATTTCGGTTCGTCTGCAAGAGGCTTTAGTGATGCCCTCATTGGGAACTGGCAAATGAACGTCATTGCGCACATTGCGTCAGGGTTCCCTATGGGCTTGTCTACGGGCGTAAACGATTCCGGGACCTCAGTCGGGTACCTTGGCAATCGTCCCGATCGAGTGTGCGGCGGGAAGCTGAGTCACCCAGCCGTAGCAGAATTCTTTGATACGAGCTGTTTCATTGATCCGCCAGCGGGAGTAATGGGAGATGCTTCGAGAACGCCGCTTTATGGGCCAGACTTCGTCAACTTTGACGCGTCGCTGTTTAAAAACTTCAAGATTAATGAATCCGATCAACTCGAATTTCGTTCCGAAGTCTTTAATGTCTTCAATCACCCCCAGTTTGCGTTTCCAGGCACCACTACAGATTCACCGGGGTTCGGGCAAATTACTCAAATCGTAAACAATCCGCGCTTGATTCAATTTGCGCTGAAATTTATCTTCTGAGAAACCGGTGTCATCGGGTGCCTCGACACAGTTTTGAAAAACTAAGTCAGTGTGGTGGCACGGACACGTCGAAGCCATGCTTAGTGGCCACTCGCAAGCTCGGCCTGGATAGCATGATCTCCGCCAAGCCCTGCCGCGAGCGCGATTTGGTCCTGGCCATAATCGTCGAACGTTTGCTCGATCCCTGTTCCAAGTTGGCCACCGATGGCGACCCCGCTCAGGGTTCGGACATGATCCCCATTAGCCGTGGCTCCACTCGTCACCATTGGTCCACCAAATCCGAAAGATTTTCGGTTCTTCTTTCCGCTGCGCCTCCCGACCTTCACTTCGCCAATATCTCCAAAGACTCAGTCAGGAAGTAACGGCGACGGTTCAGGTGTAGTGTCCGCTTCCGAATCTGCATTCCTCTCCAGCCCGATGAGCGATCCGTCCGGATAGCTTGGAGTGTGGCTGTAACTGTGGCTGTACGTGGCTACACATCGCCAACGTTTCAAGCATTTGGAAGTGGTTCTCTGTGCGCGCAAGACTTGTTTAAGTTCTTGGTTAATTGTGAGTTACTAGGCATGGACGGTTGAACCCTTGGCTGACTCTTAATCAGTAGGTTGAAGGTTCGATTCCTTCCGCGCTCACCAACTCCCATTGAATTAACACCTTTCGGGAGTTGTTCACTGCAACGACTCACCGGGTAACAACCTGGGTAACAACTGCTTGCTCACTACCCCCAGCGCATCTCGAATCTCGCCACGATTCGCCCGGTCGTACACCTCCGCTGCCAGCGTCACTTTCTTGTGACCCACAACGGCGGAAACAACGACTGGATTTACGCCACCTCGACGCATCTTGCGAACCAGCGTGTTGCCGGAAATCGTGAAAGCCGCCGACCCGCAGTCCCACCGCCTGCGCGGCGGGATGCAGATAGCGCCTTAGAGCATTGCCGGGGTTGATAGGCTTTCCCTTGCGGGATCGGAACACCCAGTCATGCCCTTCGCCCAACGCCCGCAGGCGCAGTACAAGTTCAGCATGGGTTGGTGCATCGAGCGGCAATACTTGTTCTTCTTCCAGTTCTTCCACACGACCGCTGTAGATGATTCTGCGGATATGCAGAATGTTGTCGCCGTCGAGGTCGGTTGGCTTGACACCAATTGCCTCTTCGATGCGCCGTCCCACGGAAGCGAGGAACAGTACCAATGTCGCATACGGTTCCTGCAACTGTGCGATGATCGCCCGAGTCTGCTCCGGTTCCAACTCCGTGCGCACAACTTTCCGTCCACCCGTTTTCTTGGGCAAACGGATAGCACTCAACCAGCCCGTAGGGCGCTGGATCAGGCTGTTTTTTTCAGCCCAGCCCAACGTCATACACATCACCAGTCGCATACTGCGGAGCGAGGAAAGACTATATTTCTTCGCTTGCGAGTTGAGCAGTTGGGTGATGTCCTCCCGCTGAATGCTGTCGAGCGTCCGGTCGCCTAGCGTCGGCAAGACGGTCGAGCGCAGCGCATTGGCATAGTGCGCCAATGTAGTATGCCCCAGCGTTACGCCTTCGCTCGCTTTCCACCTCTCCACTATTTCAGAGTACTTTGGCGATTTGGCAGGTTCAGGAGATTGCGGCGGTGGCTTCTTCAACATTTCTTTCATGAATTCAGCAAGTTTGTCGCGGGCGTCCGTTTTATTTGGCAGTTCCCGGCGCGTCCCGAGCGTAACCTTTTTTTGCTTTCGCGTGCCGTCAGGTGTGTCCAAACGGAACATCCCTTTCCATACATCTTTATTCAAAAACACACTACCTCGCTGATACCGTCGAGGAGTCATATTGACCCTTTCCGATTTCAGCGACTTCCCGGCGTCAAGTTTAAGGCCAATTTGGGCGGAGTCAAAACGCAAAAGCCGCCCGCAACGAAGAGTTGGAAATCAATTCAGACAGCTTCAGGCTGTCTCCATGGACGTTTTGAGGAATCGGGGGCACTATCACACTCACTTGCAGGATTTGCTCACCTTCTCCGCATCGAGTTTGGTGGGAACCAGTAAGTGAGGGGTTCGGGAAACGGGGAAGGTTCTCGAACCCCTCAAAGACCAAGGAAGGGTTTGGGCACGTCACCCCTACTTCACGGCAGAAACACGCACACCAAAAATCCGCTAATCTCCCTCTAGCTTACCCAGCACCCAAACCCTCTTCCCAGCGCCCAATGGCAAACCCGCGAATATCTTTGTGACCCAGCGAGGAAAGGCAAGATTCTAGACTTCGAATTGGCAAAGGTCAGTCTGGCAGGGAGTTCCTTCGATCAGATTACATTTTTAAACACGCAAATGGTTTTGGTAGACGCGGAGCATGTCATAAGTCCCGGTTCCTGAGTGCGCTAATTGCCAGCCATTCGCAGAATTCGCATGGGGTGTCGAAAGGTCTCAAATTATCTTGCGACCGAAGTCTTCAGTCTCGGTTAGAGTAGCTGGCAACGAAGCCACGGCGTTCTCACGGTCGGCATTCTCATCCAGACACAGCTTCATGTCCAAGAAGTAGATTCGCTCAATATCCACAACTTTTTCAGTGGTGTGCGCAGCCTCAGTTGTGACATTGTCTACTGAGAGCCACGAAAGATGGGCCAGCCCCCAGGGGCGGGGCAGCCTCAGGGAGTGGTAGTTGCGGATGGAAAGGGTGGGCCAGCCCGCCCCGACGAGAACCTTGAACCAGTTCTATGATCCCGTGGGGAGATGTGGCCCACCCAGCCGCAGCATTCTGAGTTACCAAATCAGAGTGACAGTGCCGTTGTAGGTTTCGCTGCCCGCGTTGTGGACATGGAAGCTGGTCGCATTACTTACCTCGAGGTCCACAACATGGGAGAAGTCGATGTACATGATGTGGGTTCCCGCGGAGGGGCTGAAGCCCTCAGTAAGCCCGCCGCCGTCACTTTCGAATCCATTCCACACCAATTCGTGATCGTTCGAGGAATTCACCACGGTCATCAAGCTCGAGCCAACATTGTCGCAGTCGCAATCAGTACCGATTTGATCGGCTAGGATCATCACCGGGATGTTGGAGGCGGGCGTGATGGGTCCGCTATTGGCGCCTGGCGCAACCTTATAGGGGTAGGACAGGCGGTTCGGGGTGGCAAGAGGTTGGGCAGCATGCGCAAGAATCGCAACGGTCACAACCGCGACGATTGCCGCCAGAACAAACTGCGTCGGACGAACAAAGTTGCTACTACTACGAACCATTGTTTCCTCCTTTGAGCGAATAGCCCCTCGACCGCAAGAGATGAGAAACACGGACTGCTACGTTCCCGGCCTCGCATCATTTCACAATTCCGGGGTCATCCGAAGCCACATTGTTTCCGCTAGCAAGATCGCGCTGGGTAGAGCGCCTCCCAAGCAAGACCTCGCGGTAACATAAAGCCAAGCCAATCGCACCTCCAAGAGTAAGCACAGCAGACAGAAACTGGATTCCTCGCTCCCGCGCGACGAGTTCAAGAGTTTGAACCTCCGCCCCGGAGGAGACGAGCGACGGCGGAACGACGAATCCGTTGTTTTTAATTTTCAGATGAGGAGAAAATGCCTGAGTGAGCAGTCCGGTGGCGAAAAGCACCCAGAAGAAAACGCTGCGCCATCGGTGCGGCCAACTCAATCCATTTTGGTGCATTACGCATCCCTTGTGCCGCGTGACCCTATGCGCACAGATTCCGGCTTCGGTACAGCACCCTAAGTTAATGAGGAATTTCCCAGAGGGCGCGACAAAGTGTTTCCGCAGGATACATCGAACCTTAGACTTGTCAAGGGAAAATTGGCGGGTGGGCCACTTTAACGGGAAAGTATAGCGTGCGTTTGTCTTGGGGGGCTGGCCCACTCTTGATCTGGTCTCCGGCAAATCCCAATTTGAGGCTGCCCCACCCGTTCGACTTCGCTCAGGGCGGGCGGCGACGATGGATCGAGACCCATGAGCTTTTCCGCCACGATCACGTGAGCAGAACTCGAAACCGGCAGCAACTCGGTCAATCCTTGCAGGATTGCAAGGACAATGGAATCAACCAGCGACATCTGCCGATTCTAAACGGTCAATTACAATGAGTCCGCTGTCAAAATACCCGAGGGGGTCATAATGCCGAGTCTAGGGAATGCTCTTCAGGAACTTCGCAAGGATCGTAGTGCTACACAGTTAAGGTTAGAGAAGTGTATCCACCCCAGGCTCCCTGCTACTGGACGGAGCCGGCACAAGTCCCGGGCGCGGTAACTAACACCGCAGAGGCTGTGACGAACTCCTACAACAGCCCCTATTACTATTTTGTCGCGTGGAAAAAGGCGGCCAACAATACGATCTGGTACGACACCTTCGACACTCTCAAGCCGTGACCGCAAGTAGGCACGGAGAGCGGTATCGACCGTGCAGACCATGCAATTCCCGGCTTCCAGACCAACCGAGAGAAGAGTCAGTTGGCCACAATTTATACGAGTGGAAAACCTTCATGCGTAATGAGGTAGTGAGGTAGAGATGGCGCAAACATTGTTGTGTCCTTTTAGATTTTCCAGGTTTTCTCGGTGGCTGGGAATTCTCACTCGGATCCGGTTTTGAGCGATGGAAAAGGAATCGCACCCGGCCTGGGAATGTTCGGGAGACGCCGCAGTTCTGAGCCCTTACTCCCTTGTCGTTGAAACGGCAAGGAGCGGAACTCTCCTGCGCTGCACGTCCCTTCGAGAAGGAGTATTTCCGGAAGGATGGTGGCCGCGTGCCCGTGCTGATTGGGTCGGCACCGTTCAAAAAAAGCGGCAATAAGGGCGTCGCGTTCGTTCTCGGAACAATGTTTCCAGTTTAGGCAAACCAATCCGATTGCCGCGCCCGTACGTACTACGGTCAGGCACTCCGAGGAGTGCATGGAGGA
>Ga0302324_100019281_pt1 | contig 13403 bp, 14 predicted proteins | sample Palsa_T0_1_FD_201949 | JGI IMG/M metagenome (GOLD analysis project Ga0302324, IMG submission 201949) | Peat permafrost microbial communities from Stordalen Mire near Abisko, Sweden - Palsa_T0_1 | ecosystem: Environmental > Terrestrial > Soil > Palsa > Peat permafrost | place: Sweden: Abisko...
AACTAGCATCGAAGCTCGCCAGCGTGGCGAGTGTCCTTGGCCCTGACGCCATGCGGAAGGAAGCCGACGACCTGCGGGAGCGATCGGCCGATCCCCGGCTCTGGGAGGATCAGGAGCAGGCGCAGCTCGTCACCAGGAGACTCGCGTACCTGGACGGGGAGCTCTCCCGGCTCGCGGACCTGCGCAGCCGGCTCGCTGACACAGAGGTGATGTTCGAGCTCGCCGAGAGCGAGAACGACGCGCCGACCCGTGAGGAGGCCCGGCGCGAGCTGGCAGCGCTCCGCAAGGCGATCGACCAGCTGGAGATCAGGACGCTGCTGTCGGGCGAGTACGACTCGCGGGAGGCGCTGATCTCCATCACCGCGCAGGCCGGCGGGGCAGATGCCGCTGACTGGGCTGAGGGCCTGCAGCGCATTTACCTGCGCTGGGCGGAGCGACACGGGTACCCGACCGAAATTTATGACACCTCTTACGCCGAGGAGGCCGGGATCAAGTCCACCACCTTCGCGGTCAAGGCCCCCTACGCCTACGGCACCCTGCGCGGCGAGCACGGGACCCACCGGATGGTGCGCATCTCCAAGTATGACAATCAGGGCCGGCGGCAGACTTCGTTCGCCGGCGTGGATGTCATCCCCGTGGTCCAGCAGGCCGATCACATCGAGATCCCCGAAGACGAGCTCCGCGTCGATGTCTTCCGCTCCAGCGGCCCCGGCGGCCAGGGCGTCAACACCACAGACTCCGCCGTCCGGATCACCCACCTGCCGACCGGGATCGTGGTCTCCTGCCAGAACGAGCGCAGCCAGATCCAGAACCGCGCAAGCGCCATGGCGGTCCTGCAGGCCAAGCTGCTGGAGCGGAAGCGGGAGGAGCAGTCGGCCAAGCTCACCGAGCTGCGAGGCGAGTCGCGGCGCAGCTGGGGGACTCAGATTCGAAATTATGTTCTGCACCCTTACCAGAACATCAAGGACCTGCGGACTGGTTATGAGACTGGTAACACGGCCGCGGTGATGGACGGCGAGATCGACGACTTCATCGAAGCCGAGATCCGCTGGCTGCGGACCCAGGGCCTGTAGCCGCCGTGCCCCCGGTGCCGACCGCGAAATCCGGGCTGGCCGGTCCCGGCGCTGGCCGGAGGATCAGTGCTGGCCGGAGGATCAGTGCTGGCCGGAGGATCAGTGCTGGCCGGAGGATCAGTGCTGGCCGGAGGATCAGTGCGCCAGGTGCGTCGCGGCCAGCATCAGCAGCAGCAGGACCAGCAGCGCGGCCAGCAGGACCGGCAGGGTCAGGCCGGGACCGCCCCGGTGCACATGGGTCCTGGCAGCCCGGCAGGTGGGGCACCGGCCCTCGGCAACCGGCCCGGCGCATTGGGCGCAGATCAGGTGCTCACAGCTCATCTGGGCTCCTCCGGGGCCGGCCTGTTACCCGGTCACTTCGACGATGTTGGACGTTCCAACCCAGTTTCCCCCCTAGACTGGCCCATGGCCAAACCGGGCCATGCTTCAGCGTCCGGCCAGGCAGTCAGCAGTCTCGTCGAGCGCGTGTGATGGGCCAGTGATCCACTTCGAAAACGTCACGAAGGCGTACCCGAATCAGAGCCGTCCCGCCCTGGAAAGCGTCGACCTGGACGTCGAGAAGGGCGAGTTCGTTTTCCTGGTCGGGCCGTCGGGATCTGGCAAGTCGACCTTCCTGCGGCTGGTCCTGAAGGAGGAGCGCCCGACGGAGGGCAGGATCCACGTCGCCGGCAAGGATCTGGCCCGGCTGACCAACTGGAAGGTCCCGCATCTGCGCCGCCGGATTGGCTGCGTCTTCCAGGACTTCCGGCTGCTGCCCAACAAGAATGTCTATCAGAACATCGCGTTCGCGCTCGAGGTGATCGGCAAGCCGCGGCGCTTCATCCGCAAGGTCGTGCCCGAGGTGATCGACCTGGTCGGGCTGGAGGGCAAGCGCGACCGGATGCCGGATGAGCTTTCCGGCGGCGAGCAGCAGCGGGTCGCGATGGCGCGGGCGTTCGTGAACCGGCCGATGATCCTGCTCGCTGACGAGCCGACGGGAAACATCGACCCGGCCACCTCCATCGGCATCATGAAGGTACTCGACCGCATCAACCGGACTGGGACCACAGTGGTCATGGCCACCCACGACGCGGCAATCGTGGACTCCATGCGCAAGCGCGTCATCGAACTCGAATACGGCAAGGTGGTGCGCGACCAGTCGCGCGGGGTCTACGGCCAGGCCTACTGACTCGCCCGACGAGGATACCGAGGGATCAGCGACATGCGTGCGCAGTTTGTCTTGCATGAGGTATGGATTGGCCTCCGGCGCAATCTGACCATGACCATTGCGCTCATCGTGGTGGTCGCCATCAGCCTCTCGCTGTTCGGCACCGGCCTGCTGTTCGTCAAGCAGGTGGACAACACCAGGACGCTCTGGCAGGGCAAGGTCCAGCTGTCGGTGTACCTCTGCACGAAGATCAGCGAGAGTCCGCAGTGCGTCAGCAACGGCCCGGTGATCCCGTCGGAGATAGCGCAGATCAGGCAGGATCTGGTCAGCAACCCGGATGTGGCCAACGTCTCCTTTGTCACTCAGGCGCAGGCCTACCAGCTGTTCCGGAAGGAATTCTCGCAGAACCGGTCGATGATCGATAACACCAGCGCCACCGACATCCCAAGTTCCTTCGAGGTGCGGCTCAAGAACACCGAGGCCGACGCCACCACCGTGGCGGAGGTGATCGACGGTGTGCGCGGGGTCGATGAGGTGGTGAACGACTCCTCGGTCCTGGACAAGTTCTACAAGCTGCTCGATGGCGCCAGGAACGCCGTGGTGGTCATCGCGATTATCCTGATCATCGCCGCGATCTTGCTGGTCGCGAACACCATCCGGCTTTCGGCGTTCAGCCGCCGTCGCGAGACCAGCATCATGCGGCTGGTCGGCGCCTCCAACTTCTACGTTCAGCTGCCGTTCCTGGTCGAGGGCATGATCGCCGGTCTGTTCGGCTGGCTGGTCGCGACCGGCCTGCTCGTCGCCGTGACGTCATGGCTGGACGGCCTGCAGCAGTATTTCCCGTTCAACGTGCAGCTGAGCACGGCGGACCTGGTCGAGGTGATCATCCTGGCGATGATCATCGGCGTGCTCCTGTGCGGCACCACGTCGTTCCTCACGCTCAGGCGCTACCTGCGCGTGTGAGCCCAGGGACGACGCGGACGTGCCAGCGCAGCAGGAAAAGAAGATTGTCGCCAGGAACCGGCGGGCCCGGCATGACTATCAGATCGAGGACGTCGTTGAGGCCGGGCTCGTGCTGACCGGCACCGAGGTGAAGTCCCTGCGCGCGGGACGGGCGTCGCTCACCGACGGTTTCGCCCAGATCTCCGACGGCGAGGCCTGGCTGCACGGGGTGCACATTCCCTGGTACACGCTGGGCACCTGGACCAATCATGAGCCGCGCCGGACCCGTAAGCTGCTCTTGCACCGCAAGGAGATTGACCGGCTCGAGCGCGCTACCGCGGAACGCGGCTTGACGCTGGTTCCGTTGTCGTTGTATTTCAAAGATGGCAGGGCGAAGGTAGAGCTAGCGGTGGCCCGCGGCAAGCGGACCTACGACAAGCGCCATGATCTAGCGCGCAGGGACGCCGCCCGAGAGGTTGACCGTGCCGTGCGGCGCCGGAATTAAGGCAGTGGCGGCTTATGGTCCGTCCGACGCATAACCGCGGGGCGCACGCCGGCGGGCACCGTCCCCGCCCGCCGGGATCCCCTGCCAGGGACAACCTTGCCAGCGATAGCCCTGCCAGAGACAGCATGGACGGGCCAGTCCGGGCCCGGCCAGTCCGGGACGGCGGACTCGGGGCCGGGCCAGTCCGGGACCGGCCAGTCCGGGACAGGGGAGTCCGGGACGGGGAGAGGCGAGTCGGGGCGGGGAGAGGCGGGGCTAGTCGAGTCGGGGCGGGGCGGGGCGGGAGACCAGCGGCGACTGGCATCCGCTCCCGCGCCACGACGGTCAAGGCAGCTGCTGCGCTCGGGGTGGCGGGACTGGTAGCCGCGATCATTGGCGCAGGCGGCATCTCGCCCGCGCCGTCGCCCGAGCCGACCGTGCAGGCGTTCTTGCTCGCCTGGGAGAACGGGCAGTACCGGACGGCGGCGGACATGACCACCGGCGCCCCGGCTGCCGTAGCCCAGTCGCTGGCCGCGGTGTACCGGCAGCTGGACGCCGCCGACGAGTCCTTGCAGCTGGGCCCGATCACCCAGCGCGGGGCCACCGCGACCGCCTCCTTCTACGCCTCGATCGACCTGGGCCGCGGCGGGCTGCCATGGAACTATCGCGGTCATTTCGCGCTGCACCGGACCGGCTCCACCTGGAAGGTGGCCTGGAGCCCGTCGGTCATCGTGCCGGGCCTGCGCGCCGGAGAGCGCCTGGCAGTGCTGACGACGATGCCCAGGCGGGCGCCGCTGCTCGACTCGGCGGGAAAGCCGCTGACGGTGCTATCACCTGTCTACGTCGCGGGTGTCCGTCCCGCCCGGCTGGCCCGTCCGGCCGCGACCGCCGATGCGCTGGCGCGGGTGACCGGGCTTGACCCGCAGGAGATACTCGGCCAGATCACCGCGGCGCCCTCGGAGTCCTTTCTCGAGCTGGCCAGGCTGCGGCCTTCGACATACCGGCAGCTGAGCCCCGCACTCGGCAAGGTGCCCGGCCTGATCATCAGGAAGCGGCGGATGCGGCTGTTCCGCAGCATCGCCCCGGTGATCACCGGCTCGGTCGGAACCGAGACCGCCAGCATCTTGCGCGCGGACGGCGTGCCGTACCGACCGGGTACCACGGTCGGCCTCTCCGGGCTGCAGCAGGCCTACCAGGGCAGGCTGACCGGAACGCCCACCACCGAGGTCGTTGTCGAGAGCAACGACGGCCGCCTGGTCAGCAGGCTGCGGCAGTGGCCCGGCCATCGGGGAACCGCCGTGCGGACCACTATCGACTCCGCCGTGCAGCGCGCCGCCGACAGCTCGCTGAGCGGGCTGGCGTCGTCGGCGGCGATCGTCGCGGTCCGGGCTGGCACCGGCCAGATTCTCGCCGCCGCGCAGGACGCAGCGCCCGGCCTGCCGTCGATCCAGCCGCTGGCCGGCCGCTACCAGCCGGGCCAGTCCTTCACGATCATCTCCACCGCGGCGCTGCTCGGCACCGGGTTCGGTGTCCGTACCCCGATCCCCTGCACCAGCACGAACCTGGCCGGCGGCGAGGTCTTCTCCAACGATCCCCCAGAGCCGGATCTGGGTACCCAGCCGCCGTTCACCACCGACTTCGCGCACGCCTGCGCCACCGCCTTCGCCGGGCTCTCGCTGCAGCTCGACGCGCGGGACCTCACCGAGGCTGCGAACGGCTTTGGCATCGGCGCCGACTGGCAGCTGCCGCTGGCGTCCTTCGCCGGACAGCTGCCGGCCCCAGCGAGCCATGCCCAGATAGCGCAGGACACCATCGGCACGGGCAGCGTCGAGGTCAGCCCGCTGGACATGGCGCTGGCCGCCGGGCTCGTCCAGTCCGGCTCCTGGCATTCACCATCGCTGGTCACCAGCCCGCCGGATCCGGGACTGGCCCCCCGTGCCCCGTTTGGTAATCAGGTTGTTGCCACGTTGCGCAGGCTGATGCGCGCGACCGTGACCCGGGGCGCGGGCAGCGCAGCGAACACGGGCACGTCGGCCAGCTCCGCCGTCTACGGGCAGGTCGGCACCGTCCCGGTCCGCTGGGACCACAAGAACCTGCAGGCAAGCTGGTTCGTTGGCTTCCGCGGCCGGGTGGCGTTTGCCGTGCTGATCTTCGCTCACTCATCGGGCGACACGGCAGCGGCGCTGGCCGGCCGGTTCGCCGCGGAGCTCGGCGCCGGTTCGTGACGTAAACGTTATTCAATTTCTGGTGACGGCGAGCAACCAAGCAAATTCGCTCCGGCGTCTTAGTTGGTGACTGGGGTGCCGCTTGGGGGGTTGCGGCCCAGTCGTCGTGATGGGAACCGGGCCGTATCTCGGGGGAGGCCCGGCCGTTCCGACCGGCCCCGACCCTGCCGGTCGCCCCCGTGGGCGCTTCTCGGCCACCGCCAGCGCCCACGGGGGTATCTCATCTCGGTGGATGCCCGATGGGGACCGCGCTCTGCGGAACGGCCCGTCGGGCATTCTGGTTGCTGCCCGCTGTTGGGTCCGCTGCCGGGGTCTGCTGCCTGCTGGGGTCTACCGCCTGCTGGGTCTGCTGCCGGCACCTGCTGGCGCGCTGGCTGCGCTCGCGGTAGTCGGATAGAATGGCCGGATGGCTGCGAAGTGCTTCGCGGTCTTCGGCAAGGGGGTGACAGGCTTCGACTTCGGTAGTTGATCCAGGGGAAGCGGGCCGAGGGTTGCGGTTGTGACCTCGTAAATCCTGTGGCCGCAAAACAATAAGTGCTACTGCAAAGCGCACTCACCTCGCTCTCGCGGCCTGACCGCGAGTTAGGGGTTGTCAGCCCGGGAGAGCCTCCGGCCCGGTGTCTGGCATCAGCAAGGAGGATCAACCGTCCGGCCCGGCCGCGGGACTAGACGGGACATTTAACAGCGGCTGAGCCCGGTCGGCGGCTTGCCTGCGTGACCGCCGGGGCTGAGAAATCCACAGCAGGCTGCGCCCGGAGAAGCCCTGGTGACGTACTGAAGGACGCGGGTTCGATTCCCGCCACCTCCACGTTTTGTGACCCCATACGAACCGGGGTCACGCGAGCCCCGGCCTTTCGAGGTCGGGGTTTCGTGTTGTCGGGGACTCGGAAGTAGGGCTGCGCGCTTTTGTCGGGGCTGATCTCGACTCGGTCGATGAGTTTGTCGAGGACCTCCTTGGTGACGCCTAGCGTCCGCGACGAGTGCCTCAACATCAACATCTTCTGGTCACTCGCGCAAGCACGCATGGTGATCACTGAATGGAAGGACGGCTACAACCACCGCCGGCGACATAGCTCGCTCGGCTACCAAACCCCAGCCGTCTACGCTGCCGCTTGCACCCACCGATGAACGACTCTCACATTTACGAAAGATAATCGGACCGCCGAGTCGAGCGACTACTCGAGCAGGTGCGCACTTGGCTGAGGTCCGATCGCGCATTTCGAACGAAACCGATGGCTCTATAGATTGCGCACACGCCGCTAGCCCCGCGTTCTGCCGCCTACGACGCGTCAGTCACGGTCCTGCCATGTGCATACGCAGACTTCATTGCCCTCGGAGTCTGCCAAGATCCAGAATGCTCGCGCATGGTCGTCGCTGACAAGCCGACCGCCGGCCGCGAGGGCGGCTTCGACTCGGGCAACGGCATCGTCGTGCGGAACAGTCAGATCTAGATGAATTCTGTTGCGCTGCGTGCGCGGTTCGTCCATCTGCTGGAACCAGAGAGACGGACCGCCATCGGACGGGTCCACGAGGTCGGCGGGCGCAGTGACGTCGTCATACCCGAGTACCGCCTTCCAGAACGGGCGCACTGCGGGGATGTCCATCGCATCGATCGCGATTGCAAGCGACTGAACCGAATGATGAGCAGGGTGCGCGACCGTCTGGTAACCGGCCGTGCGAACTGCCTTCGTGATAGAGCGGGCTAGATCAACGTCCTGCGTAGTCACTCGAAATTTGCCACGTGTCGCCAGCGTGAGTTCCACTCGGTCGGCGGTCGCGCGCAGGCGCAGATGGTCGTTCGCGTGTGGGCCGGCGATGTCGACCGCAGCGCGGATGACTTCGCACGCGTCGAAGAGAGAGTCGACCGTGACAGCGGTGGTGAGGCAGTCGAGGAGGTACCGCCAGCCGAGGTCTTCAACTGCCAGCGACGCTTCGCTTTCCGTCAGAATCGTGTCAGCCATATGGTCATGCTCTCCAGTGTCGTCGTGGCTTCTCTGTACGCTACTCGGTCGTTTCGTGGAGGCGTGGTAGCAGTGGAGCCAGTTCGTCGATGGCGTCTTCGCGAATCACCAGGCGGTTGATTCCCCAGCGTTGCTGACGTTGGCGAATAGCTGTGAGGATTTCGTCGTCCGAGCCCACGAGCAGGAACGGCGCGGCGAGCAGGTCGTCGACGGGCATGTTCAGTTCAGTGGACAGTCCGGTCACGGCACGCTCCGGATCGTCAAGCTGGTGTCGATCATCGACGAACACACCCGAGAGTGCCTCACCAGCCTGGTCGAGCGCAGCGTCACCGCCGACGCCCTGATCGACGAACTGGACCGCCTCGCACTGACCCGCAACTACCCAGCCGTGCTGCGCTGCGACAACGGCCCCGAGCTGGCCTGCGAGGCGATGGCCGACTGGGCCGGCGAACACGTCGTCCTGTCGTTCATCCCACCCGGCGAGCCATGGCGCAACGGCTACGTCGAATCGTTCAACGGCCGCGTCCGCGACGAGTGCCTCAACATCAACATCTTCTGGTCACTCGCGCAAGCACGGAACGCCCGGTGACGCCCACACGCTGCCCCAGCGGCAACGCCGGCCGCGAGCCGCGCGACCGGCTCACGGCCGATGCCCCGCGGTTGCTACCGATGGACGACGACCAGCAACAGCGGGCTGTCGCGGCGCTCACCGCGCTACTGATTCCGGTCGCCCGCGAGCACCCCGCATCGCGGAGCTTTCACAGCGCCGCGCCGAACTCGCCGCCCACTGCGCCGAACTCGCCCGACAGGCCGACAGCGCCGAACCCGGGCTGCCAACCATCCAGCAAGTACAGGCATTCGCCGAGCAGCTGAGACGAGCGATCGACGACGCGAATCCCGGCGTCCCTAAGTAGGTTCTCGACGCACTCATCGACCGCGTCGAGATCAGCCCCGACAAGCACGCCCAGCCCTACTTCCGCATCCCCAACACCACGAAACACGAAACCCCGACCTCGACAGGCCGGGGCTCGCGTGACCCGGTTCGTATGGGGTCACAAAGACGACGTGGAGCTGAGGGGATTTGAACCCCTGACCCCCTCGATGCGAACGAGGTGCGCTACCGAACTGCGCTACAGCCCCAAGACCGGCAGCCAGCGTAGCAAACATCAGCAGCAGACGGCCGATCGGCGCTGAGACGGAGCAACCGATCCGGGCAGCGCGGACCCGGCAGCGGACCGCGTCAGTCGCCGACCGCGCGCACCGCGGCGTCGGCGTTCTGGTCGTAGAGCTGGTCGCCCACCCTGGCAGAGATGTCGATGATCTCGGCCGTCGGCTCCGGGACGCGGGCAGCTAGCGCATCGCGAGCGCGCTGGCGCTCGGCGACGCGGGCGTCCCTGGCCGCGTGCGCCGCCTCGGCCTCGGCCCGCCGCCGCGCGGCATCCGCGTCGGCGCGGGCAGCCTCGCGCAGCAGCAAAACGAAGGTTCCGAGCGTCCCCGACGGCGCGACGACGATCCACCAGGGCATGATGTTCCTGACCGTCAGCGCCAGAGCCGCCGCGGTGAGCGCGAGCAGAGTAATCAGCATCCGGCGTCGTGCCCGCAGCGCGCTCTGCCTGCTGACAGCGGGGCGGGGCCGGTCCGGCCTGCGGAACGGGCGCCAGCCGAACGGGTGCCAGCCGAACGGGTGCCAGCCGAACGGGTGCCAGCCGAACGGGTGCCAGCCAGGTCCCTCGGACCACAGTGGCCGTCCGCGCAGCCACAGCCCAACCTCGGCGGCTTCGTCCGGCGCTGCCGTACCTCCGGCCACGTCATCCTCGACGGCGCCACGGTCGAGCACGGCGCCACGGTCGAGCACGGCGCCACGGTCGAGCACGGCGCCGGACTCGGCAGCTGCGCGGTACCCGGCAGGCACGCTGTAATCAACGGCGGCGCCGGACTCGGCAGCCGTGTCGTAGTCGAGCATCGCTGCATCCCCGGCGTCCGGCCCCGAGTCCGCCAGGGTCTCCGAGCCATGGCCGGATGGATTATCGGCCGTGCCAGGAACGTCGTGTGACCTCCGTACCCACCGGGGTACGAGTACCCCGGCCCAGATAGCGACGATCGCCAGGTAGAGAATCGCGCTGCTCAAGGCGTTCTCCCGCGAGCGCGCCAACGGCAGTTCGCCGGGACTCCCCCCGGTCGGCATGCTGCGAAGATGGGCGTGCTCACGTCACGCACGGTAAGGCCAGCCGCCCGTGTTGACGAGCATCAACCCCGGTGTGTCGCCAGATAGCCTTAGCGGGCTCGCGACCGGGACGCGGACACGGCACTGCGCCAGCGGGGCAGCAGGCCGTCTTGCACGTCCTCGGCCGTCAGCGCGTAACACAGGTGGTCGCGCCAGGATCCGTCGATATGCAGGCTCCTGCGCCGCAATCCTTCCTCGCGGAAGCCGAGTTTCTCTACCACCCTGCGGCTGGCCTGGTTCTCCGGCCGGATGGTGGCCTCGACACGGTGCAGGCCGACGACGAAGAGGCAATGATCGACGGCCATCGCCAGAGCCGTCGGGACCACGCCCCGGCCAGCCACGCTCTCGTCGATCCAGTAGCCGACCTGCGCCGAGCGCGCCGATCCCCAGACGATGCTGCCCACGGTCAGCTGCCCGGCAAAGCGCCCGGCGTATTCCACTACCCACGGTAGCGTCAGCCCTTGCCTAGCCTCCCGCCGCATCGTGCGGGCCATGGCAACGTACGGGCCCAGGCTGGTCTGGTACAGCGGGGTCTCCGGGTTGGTGGGCTCCCACGGCCGCAGCCAGGCCGCGTTCCGCATCCGCGTTTCGCGCCAGACGGGCGCGTCCTTGACCCGGACCGGCCGCAGGCCGACCGGGGCGTCCAGAAGGTCAGGCTCGGTGAGCGTAACCGGCCATCCGCGCATGCGTCCCACGAGACCATCATTCCCCTGTCACGTAGCTGAACGCCATTCGGTCACCCTATGAAAGTTAAGTGAAACCACAGGGTGGCACGACGAGCCGAGCCCGGGACCGCCCGTACCCGGCCCCGAGGCGGCCCTTATGCCGAACGCGGATGGTCGCCGCCGCGCGCCTGGTCGACGGCGTGCGCCAGGATCGGGGCCAGTACCGCCATCCCGTCCCGCACGCCGCCGCGCGACCCGGGCAGGTTGACCACGAGCGTCTGGCCGGCCAGGCCCGCCAGGCCACGAGACAGCACGGCGGAGACGATCCCGGCAGCGGCGCCGGCGGACCTGATCGCCTCGGCGATGCCGGGGATCTCCCGGTCGATCACCTCCCTGGTCATCTCGGGGGTGCGATCGCCCGGCGTCAGCCCGGTCCCGCCGGTCGTGACGACCACGTCGTAGCCGTCGGCAAGAGCCTCGCGCAGCGCCGCCAGCACCGGCTCGCCGTCGGGGACGACCCGCGGGCCGTCCACCTCCTCGCAGCCGGCGGCGGCCAGCAGCTCCGCGAGCACGGGTCCGGAGGCGTCCGGATAGACGCCCGCAGCGGCCCGGTTCGACACGGTGATGGCCAGAGCCCTGATCATGGCCCGGCCCGGCGCCTCATGGCCTGGCCCAGCGGCCGGTCTTGCCGCCGATCTTCTCCTCGACCCGGACGTCGCTGATCACCGCGGCCGGATCCACCGCCTTGACCATGTCGATCAGGGCCAGCGCGGCGACGGTGACCGCGGTCAGCGCCTCCATCTCCACGCCGGTCCGGTCGGCGGTCCGCGTCGCGGCCACGATCCGCACGCCGTCGTCCTGCACCTGCAGGTCGACGGTGACCGAGTGCAGCCCGATCGGGTGGCACAGCGGGATCAGGTCCGGCGTCCGCTTCGCGCCCTGGATCCCGGCGATCCTGGCCACCGCGAGCGCGTCGCCCTTCGGCATCTGGCCCGCCCGCAGCGCGGCCACGGCGGCGGCCGAAAGCAGCACCCGCCCTGATGCCCGGGCCGACCGGGCGGTCACGTTCTTGCCGGACACGTCGACCATCCGCGCCTGGCCGGCCGAATCGAGGTGGCTGAGCTGCTCAGTCATCGAGGCAGATCACCTCCGCGACGTCGCCCTGCTGCATGCCGGTCACCTGCTCCGGCACGACGATCAGCGCGTTCGCCCGGGCGAGAGTTGCCAGCTGATGTGATGCCTGCCCAGATAGCGGCGTTATCTCCGTTTCGTCGTCAGCCAGCACGCCGCGCAGGAACGATCTCTTGTCCCTCGGCGACCGCAACGGGGCGGTCAGCGCGGCGCGGGTGGTCCGGTGGTGGCCGTCGCTCTTGCCCTGCAGCGCGCGCAGAACGGGCCGCACGAACAGCTGGAACGAGACATATGCGCTCACTGGATTACCGGGCAGGGTCAGGATCGGGGTGCCGGCCGCACCGACCACGCCGAAGCCCTGTGGCATTCCCGGCTGCATCGCCACCTTGCGGAAACTGACCGTCCCCAGCCGCTCGAGCGCAGCCTTCACCACGTCGTGCTCGCCGCCCATGCTCACGCCGCCGCTGGTCACCAGCAGGTCGGCCCGCCCGGCGGCGTCCTCGATCATGGCCAGCACCTGGCCCGGGTCGTCCTGCACGCTCGGCTGCCGGTAGGCGACGGCGCCGGCCGCGCGCGCGGCCGAGGCCAGCATGAAGCTGTTGGATTCCCAGATCCGGCCGCGCACTACCGGCGTGCCCGGCACCGCGAGCTCGTTACCGGTGGAGAAGACGGCCACCCGCGGCCGGGGCCTGGCCAGGACCGAGGCCCGGCCCGCGGCCGCGAGCAGCCCGAGTGGCACGGGGCCGAGCCGGATGCCCGCCGCGAGCAGCGCGTCACCAGGCGCGGCGTCGCCGCCGGCCCGCCGGACCGAGTCGCCGGCGGCGACCGCTCCGCCGATCGCCACCTGCGTGGTCCCGCCGTCGGTCAGCTCGACCGGCACCACCGCGTCCGCGCCGGCCGGCATCGGCGCGCCGGTCATGATCCGCAGGCAGCTGCCGGGGACGAGCTTATGATCGCGGGTGTCGCCGGCCGCGATCTCCCCGGTCACCGGCAGCGTGACGGGGGCGTCGGTGGTCGCGGCCGCTACGTCCGCGGCGCGGACGGCGTACCCGTCCATGGCGGAGTTGTCGAACGGCGGCAGCGGCCACTGCGCCGTGATGTCCTCGGCGAGCACGCCGCCGTCCGCGTCCTCCAGGCTGAGCTCGCGCGGCGCGAGCGGGCGGATGGCGGCCAGGACCTCGGCCAGGTAGCGGTCGACGTTGTCCATGCCGCCCCGGCCTACAGGGTGTCCAGGTAGCCGCGCAACCACGGCACGAACTCGCCGGCCACGTCCTCCCGCTGGCAGGCGAACTGGATCACGGTGCGCAGGTAGTCGAGCTTGTTGCCGGTGTCATAGCGGCGGCCGCGGAACAGCACGCCGAGCACGCCGCCGCCGTCCCCGGCCCCGCCCTGGCCGGCCCCGCCCTGGCCGGCCGTGTCCTGGCCGGCCCCGCTCCGGTCGGCCCCGCTCCGGTCGGCCCCGCTCCGGTCGGCCGTGGCCCCGTCGGCCGTGGCCAGCGTCCGCAGCGCGTCGGTGAGCTGGATCTCGCCGCCCCGGCCGGGCGGCGTATC